>Ga0206102_1000016_pt1 | contig 164632 bp, 91 predicted proteins | sample 1B1Ametagenome_FD_148645 | JGI IMG/M metagenome (GOLD analysis project Ga0206102, IMG submission 148645) | Enriched microbial communities from leaf-cutter ant dump, University of Wisconsin, Madison, United States - 1B1A | ecosystem: Environmental > Terrestrial > Nest > Insects nest > Nest dump... | reverse complement strand
TTAAGGCTTTCCAGCGCCGTCGTTACTTTACGCGCAATCGTCGCAATTATAAAGACGGAATCATTTTGGAGTGCAATCGGCATCGCATTGGGACTTAATCGTCAAGCACTGATTTTAAGGTTGAGCCATAATATTAAGTATCTTTTCATTCTTCTAACACATGAATAAGTTCATCCAATCGGCGAATCTCCGCCAACGGCGCCACATCACTCTGCGGGCGCGGGCGCCCGTACTTGTTCAGCCAGACGGCTTGCAGTCCGGCGCGCAGCGGTCCGGCCACATCGGCCTCCCACGAATCGCCGACAAACAACGTTTCTTCCGGCCGCACGCCAAATCGCGCCAACGCCAGCTCGTAAATGCGCCGGTCCGGCTTGCCGAAGCCGACCACATGCGACACCCACACGGCATCCGCCGGGAAAAACGGCTGCAGCCCCAGCTTCTCCAGCTTGCCGGCTTGCATATCGTGCGGCCCGTTCGTCACAATGCCCAACGCATAACGCGGCTCCAAATACCGCAGCAGTTCCTGCGTATCCGGCTTCGGCTCCAAGCTAAGCAAATAACGCTCGACAAAACCGGCGTTAAACGCCGCGGCCTGTTCCGAGGTAAAGCTGAGGCCAAATCCGGCCGCCGTTTGCACAAGCCGCTCGTTGCGGTATTGCTCCAATGTATAGACATGCCGCTCGTAATGCACGAAAAGCGCGTCGCTGTTTTTTTGAAACGCCCGAAAAAATTCGTTCGCATCGATCGCCTCCAGCGCGGGATGCTCGGCAAACATTCGCGGCAGCACGACGTTCCACGTATCGGTGAAATCAAACAACGTATCGTCAAGATCGAACAAAATCAATTTGATCAAAGCCAACCACATCTCTTCCCCAAAATTGCGCGATGCTTCCCGCCCAGCGGCTATTCGAGCTTGATATTCATTTGCAGCAGCCCGGCCTTGCGCATCGCCTGATACATGATGACGACCATCGGACCGAGGAACAAGCCGACCAGCCCAACCAGCTCAAAGCCGACATACAAACTGATCAAAGCCGACAGCGCGTTGATGCCAACAGCGTCGCTCAGCACCTTTGGCTCCACGATCCGCCGCAAAATCGTCAGCACCAGGAACAACACCAGCAGCCCGATGCCAAAGCCCATATGGCCGAGCAGCAGTTGATAAGCGGTCCACGGAATAAACACCAACCCCGTGCCGACGACCGGCACAAACTCCATCACCATCACGACAAGCGCAATCGCCAAAGGATATTCCGCGCCAAGCAGCAGCAGGCCCATGAACGTCACAAGATATGTAAACACGGCCATAATCAGCTGCGCGCGGATGAAGCCGAATATCGCCAACCGCAAATTATCGAGCACCTCGGTCATTTTCAGACGCGACTTCTCCTCGAACAACCCGAGGAACGCCGCTTTGAGCTGCGGCAAACTGTAGGTAAACAAATACAGCGCCACAACGAACATAATATACACAATAAACAAATTCGGGATTTTGCCGGCAATGCCCAGGAAAAAACCGGAGATGCCGGTAATCAGATCCTTGAGCGTTTCGGTCAGCGAAGCCGTGCCCTGTTCCAACCAGTTTTGCAGCTGCGAGGCCATATCCGGCGACAGCGATTCGTAGAACACCTGCGTGCGCGTCACCGCCTGATCGACGTAATCGTTCACTTCGTTCATATAGCTCGGCGCCTTGCGTCCCAGTTCAATCAGTTCCGTAACGACATTCAGACCGATAAAATAAAACAACGTCAGTGTCAGCACCGTAAACAACGTGCTGATGATCGTACCGGCGGCCACCCGGTTCATGCGCCCGGCCCGCATCAGCAGCGTCGTCAGCGGGTCCAGAAAAATCGCCACGACCAGCGCCAGCAAAAACGGCAAGCCAACCGTAAACAAGGCGTACATCAGCAGCAATCCGAGCACCATCACCAACACGGTTTTCATTGACATCAGGCGGACCTCCCGCTTATTCGTTTCCAGGCATCGCAATACGGATCTTCGTAATATGAATCCGTACAATACGCAGTCTATCCACCTCGGACACTTCAAAAACATGGTCGCCGTATTCGACTTTTTTGCCCTTGAGCGGCGAACCTTCCAGCTTTTTGAACAACCAGCCGCCAATCGAATCGACCTCGTCGTCCTCAATGTGCAGCTCCAGCAGATCGTTGACATCCTCCAGCAGCACGCGCCCGTCCACCGAGGTGTACGTCTCCTTCACTTCGATGTCCGGCAGCTCGCCTTCGTCGAACTCATCGTGCAGCTCGCCGACGATTTCTTCCATAATGTCCTCCAGCGTCAGCAGGCCGGCGGTGCCACCGTATTCGTCCACGACAATCGCCAGCTGCGAATGTTTCTTTTGCATCAAACGCAACACGCGGCTGATTTCCATCGACTCCGGCACGTTGAGTATCGGGCGGATGAACGTCTGCAGCTCCTGCTCCTCGTCGGGATCGGCGGTCAGCAGATCAACGATATGGACGAAACCAACGATCTGATCCTTGTCGCCCAGCCCTACCGGGTAGCGCGTATGCTTCGATTCGTGGACAATTTGCAAATTCTCGGCAAAACGCAGATCGAGAAACAAACAATCCATATCCATGCGCGGCAACATCACTTCACGGGCAATCCGGTCGGAGAACTCAAAAATATTGTCGAACAACGCCATTTCGTCCTGATCGATATGACCGCTTTTGACGCTTTCATCCATCAGAATGCGAATTTCTTCCTCCGTATGCGCCGCTTCGTGCTCACTGGCCGGCTCAACGCCCATCCAGCGCAGGAATTTGTTGGCGGTCCCATTAAGCAGCCAAATCACCGGACGGAACAACTTGTAAAAATAAAGCAGCGGCGCGGACAACCACAGCGAGGTGGCTTCGGCCTTTTGAATCGCCAGCGACTTTGGCGCCAGCTCGCCCAACACAATATGCAAAAACGTAATGACCGAAAACGAAATGATAAAAGACAACGTGTGCGTAAGCACGGAAGATTCCAGATGAACGGCGTGCATCAGGGGTTCGATAATCAGCTTGGACACCGCCGGTTCCCCGACCCAGCCGAGACCAAGCGACGCCAGCGTAATGCCAAGCTGGGTAGCGGATAAATACGTATCCAGCTTCTGCGCGACCGCAAGCGCGAATTTCGCCTTGCCGCTGCCTTCGTTCACCAGCTGTTGCAACCGCGACTGCCGCACTTTGACGAGCGCAAACTCGGCGGCGACGAACAGGCCGTTCAACAACACGAGCACCAGCACGGCCAGCAGGTTCCACACAATGAGACCAGGCTGAAATGACGTTTCCAACGGAAGACAAGCTCCTTCACTTCATAAGATAGTCAGACGCTGCCGAGATTACACCAGCGCTTGACGGGTTTTGAAATCGACAGCGGGGTAATAGGAATCGGCCACAAGCAGATTCGGGCCGCAGCAGCCGGCGGCGCTGCAATAGCAGTTGACGCGCAAATTCAGCGGATGTTGCTCCCAGCGGGCGAAAATCGCGTCGAAGCCGTCCTGCAGCACATTGCCCAGCGGCGGCTCGTCGGCAAAATCGGTGACATAAACGTCCCCGGTAAACAGGCTGACGTTCAGCCGGTTGCGACCATCGGGATCGTTGCGCACCGTGACATTTGGCTCGCGGCGCATGCGCAGCACCAACTCGCGGTCGGCTTCCGCTGCGGCGCAGGCGAAAAACGGCAGCGTCCCGAACAGCATCCACACCTCGGGATCGCGGGTGTCGAGCAGCCGATGGATCGCCGCGCGCAGCTGCTCCAGCGAAAGCAGCGGCAGATGGCGGGCGAACGAGCTTGGGTACATCGGATGCACCTCATGGCGCTTGCAGCCCATTTCTATAATTAGCTTATGTATGCCCGGCAGCATTTCATGCGTTCGCGTATTGATCATCGATTCGGCGGAAACGAACAAACCGCCCTTGCTGAGCGCCACCGTGTTGTCAACCATCCGCTCGTACATCCGCGAAGCCGTCTCCAGACCCACCGGATGGCCGGCATTCACGAAACCGACGCGGTGGAAATCGGCGGCATCCAAATAATTGAACGAAATATGCATAACGTCCAGATACGGGGCCATCAGCTCGTATCGCGCCAAATCCATCGTCAGATTCGAATTGATCTGCGAGCGGACGCCGCGTTCGCGGGCGTATTTCAGCAACGGCACGATGTAGTCGCGCACCGTTTGCAAGTGATACGAAGGTTCGCCGCCGGTAATGCTGATCGTCTCCAGATGCTCGACCTCGTCCAAACGGCGCAGCACCAGATCAAGCGGCAGCTTCCGCCCTTCCGTCATCGTCAGCGAATCGCCGACGGCGCAATGCTCGCAGCGCATATTGCACAAATTCGTAATCGTCAACTCGACGCTCGTCAGCGTATGCCGTCTGTATTGGCGCCTCGAGCGCAGCGGGTCCCACGGATCAAAGGACGGGGAAAGCTCCGGCAGCGGGGATTGAATTGAATTTACATTCATGATGATGTTCACACCTGACCTATGGTTTCCTATAAGCACCTGAACTTATGCCTTTTATTGTACCCGATGCGGGATAAAAAGGAAACCGATGGGCCGGGGCCAAAGCAGGCGCTGCACATACCGCGGAGCGGGCATCGCCCGCTGACCGTCGCCGTGCTGCAGGTACCCGCGTGCCGTGCAAACGCCGTCCGCCGCGGCGTTTTTGCCGAATCCCGCTTTCGCCTGGCTGCAAGATGCTCTTAGTGGCTGGCCCAGCTTGCGCGGCAGGCAACGCGGCGTCCGCTCTTACACGCTCGCCTTTCGCTAACGACCGACCAATGGGACATCCAGAGAATTTCTCCAGCGTGCAAGCTGCGGCTTCCAGCTGTGCAACCTGCCTGGGAAACCGGCCGCACGGGTCTGCCGGCCGCGATGCGGCAAGCAGCGCTTACGGCGTCTCGCTGCGCTGGCCGGGAGTCCGCATACGGCGCCGGCAAAGCTACCTGTTTTGCCGTCCGCCATCGCATTCGCCCCCTCCGGCTGCACCATCCGCCGGGCGAATGCGCAAAAACTTCGGCGCCCACCAATTGGCCTGCCCGAGCAGCTTCATCAGCGCCGGCACGAGCATCACGCGCACAATCGTCGCATCGATCAGCACGGCCAGGCCGAGCCCAAGGCCCAGCGCCTTCATGATCTCGATGTCCGTAAAAAGAAACGAGCCGACAACCACGACGAGAATAAACGCCGCGCTGGTGATCAGGCTGCCGGTTTTCGTCAACCCCTGCGCCGTGCTGCGCTCGTTGTCGCCGCTGGCCTCATATTCCTCCATGATCCGTGAGATCAGAAACACCTCGTAATCCATCGAAATGCCAAACACGACGCAAAAAATAATCACCGGCAACGTCGCGCTGACATAGCCGATCGACGTAATGTGCAGCGCGTCGGCCAGATAACCGTATTGGAATACGAGCACGACGATGCCAAGGCTCGCTCCGAGGCTCAGCACATTCATCAGCACCGCTTTGAGCGGCAGCAGCACGGAGCGGAACGCAAACAGCAGCACGACATAGGTGATGCCCATAACAAAGGCGAGCACCGCGGGAATGCGGTCGGAAATCCGGTCGATGATATCGAGCCGGTACGCCGGACCACCCGTCACCGCCGCATCCAACCCGGCGGCGTCCAACCCGCGCAGCGCACGCACGAGCCCGTCGGTTGCCGGGTCGTCCGGGTCGCGCTGCGGCACGACGACGAGCAGCGCGGTATGTCCCTTGGCCAAGCCACGGGACTCCAGCTGCTCGCGCACCCCCGGCTGGCGCAGCGCCGCCGCCAGCTCGGCATCCGAACGCGTCTCAAGCGCGTTCGCATAGCTTTGCACCTCCAGCACCCCGGAGGTGCCGGCCACCCGTTCGGCGTACGCGCGCACGAGCCGAACGGAGCTGTCCGCCCACACCTCGTCCGCGGTGTGGAGGCGGATTTGGATCGGATTCATGCGGCGCGAGTCGTACGTCGCTTTCATCAAATCCGATCCATAACGCGAGGCGTAGGCCGGCGGCAGCACCTCGGCGTTCGGGACGCTAAGCTTCATCGCGCCAAGCGGCGTCATCAAGGCGGCCAGCGCGCAGCCGACGAGCAGCACAAGCGCCAGCGGCCGGCGCATGACGCCGTAGGCGATCCGCGTCCAGAGCGCAGATGGGCCCTGGCGGCGCAGCCGGCGCGGCACCACGCGCAGCGCGTTGACCCGCTCGCCAAGCAGGCCAAGCAGCGCCGGCAGCAGCGTATTGGCCGTGACGACGGAAATCGACACGACGATCACGCCGCCCAGGCACAGCGAACGGAAAAACGTCAGGTCGACGAACATCATCCCAAGCAGCCCGATCAACACGGCGATGCCGGAGAAGAAAATCGACTTGCCCGCCGTCTGGCAGGTCATCGCCACCGCTTCGGCCCGCCCCGGCTGCACCTTCAACTCCTCGCGGAAGCGGCTGACCAGAAACAGCGCATAATCGATCCCGACGGCCAGCCCCAGCATCGTCACCATGTTCGGCAGGAAGTTGGACAGCGACACGTCGCGGGCGATGAAATACGTCAGGCCAAGCGTCAGCGTAACGCTCATGACGCCAACGACCAGCGGCAGCAACGCGCCGACCAGCGTCCCGAACACGAGCAGCAGCACAACGAGCGCAATCGGCAGGCCGATCATTTCCGACTTGGCGATGTCGTGCTTGCTCGCCGTCTGCATATCGGACAAAATCGCCGACCCGCCGGTCACATGGACGCTCATCCCCGCCGGCGGGGCGATCAGCCGCTTCATCTCCGGCACCTTGTCGAGCGCGGCGTCCGTTTCCAGGTCGAGCGCCACCGTCACCGTCTGCACGTCCAGCCGGTCCGCCAGCCGCGGCAGCGGCGAGAACTCGACGCTGTGCACGTACGGCAGTTCCTTGACCGCGCGCAGCGTGTCCATGATCGACGTCTTCGCCGCCTCTTGCGTCAGATCGGCTCCCTTTTGCACATATACCAGGTTCAGCAGCGTTGTCGTCAACCCCAACTCATCGTGCAGCTCGACCAACCCGCGGTCGGATTCGCTGTCCTTCGGCGTAAAGCCGTTGTCCTTAAGCAACCCCGGCGCCATCTGTGCCAACGGCGCAAAACCAAGCAGCAGCGCAAGCCCGATCCCCACAACCAGCCAGCGCCACGTGTGCATCGCGTAGCCCCAGCGCCAGAATACCCCTTTGTCCGAACTTTCCCTCATCATTTCGCCCCTCTTTCCCGCCCGCAAGCCCCGAATCAAAAAGAACCCGGTTTCCCGAGTTCCTTCCTGTTGTTCTTATTGTGTCTTAACCCCAAGCCTCTATTCCCGGATCACCCGGGTACTGCTCGTCAATCAAACGATCGCCGATTTCCGTGATCAAGACGGACAGCCGCACCGACAAGTCGATCTCATGCCCTTCCTTAAGCTGGCGGCCCGCGGCGTCCTGCAGGATGCGCACGATCGGGCGGTGCGGCACGGCCGAATTGAGCCGAGCGACGATGCCACGCTCCCCGGTGTTGAGCCGCACGGGAATCCCCAGCGGATAGATGGCGATTTTATCGCGGAACAAAGCGATCTTCTCTTGATCGTACAGCGTGCCCGAACCGGTAAACAGCTGCTCCATCGCTTGATGCGGCAGCATCGGCCCGCGGTATACCCGCGTTGTGGTCATCGCGTCATAGGAATCGACAACAGCGATCCACCGGGCGAACTCATGAATTTCATCCCCTTTCAAACCTCGCGGATATCCGCTGCCGTTCAGCCGTTCATGGTGCTGATAAGCGACATGCGCGGAAATCAACGGGATGTTCGGCGCGTCCTTCAATATGTGATACCCGTGCGTCGTGTGGGTTTTCATTTCCTCGTATTCTTCCGTCGTCAACTGGGACGGCTTGCGCAGAATGTTGACCGGAATCCGTGTCTTGCCGATATCGTGCAGCAGTGCGCCCAGCCCAAGCGTCATCAGCTCGTCGCGGTTCATCCCGTGGCTGATGCCAAGCATCGTGCCGTAGATGCATACGTTCAGCGAATGCTGGAACAAATAGCTGTCGGTGATGTTCATATTCGTCAGCATCAGCATGGCTTGCGGATGACTGCTGATATCGTCGATGATCACGTTCATCAGCTCGCGGAACGTTCGGCCCAAATCGTAGTAGCTGACCGCCCCCCGCTTGCTCGAATCCTCCATCAGCTTGCGGAACGTCGTGCGGATTTCCTGAATGCCCTTCGTTCGTGTTTCTTCTTGTATCGGTTCGGCGATGACGACGTCTTCGGTTCGCGGATCGCTAATGTACAAGTAATCGATGCCGTATTCATACAGCCGGTCGAGCAGTCTTTGCGTCAACTCCACATGAACAGCTAACAGCACCATACCTTCTTCGTTGTATACATTTTTTGCAAGTCTCATCCCAGGACGGCACATGCTGATCGGCATTAAGCGCATTATTTTACCCCCGCATAAAGCGTGCATTTTTTCGGCTCACTTGTTATTAAATGTAATAGATTTAACAAAAAAGAGCAATAGAAAACCGCATCCAGCGAAGGATGCGGCTGATCGGGCGCAAGCGGCCGAAAGCGCCGGTATGCGGCAGCGGCTGTGCCGGCGGCTTCCCTTGCGGCAGCGGGCGAAGGACCGTGCCGGGGCAAACCGCCAGTGTGCACCGCATGTTTAGAGGAACATGTACAGCGCAAAAGCCGCCGCGAGAATAAAGCGGTAATACGCGAAATACGTCAGCTTCATCTTTTGCACCAGCTTGATGAACGACACGACGGCCAGCAGCGCCACAACAAACGACACGACAAAACCGACGGCGAAAAAGCCCAAATCGTCCATCGACAGCAGATCGTAGCTTTTGTACAGCGACAGCCCCGAAGCGGCGAACATGATCGGAATCGCCATGATGAACGTAAAATCCGCGGAAGCCGCGCGGCTGACCCCGGTCAGCATGCCTCCGGCAATCGTCGAACCGGAACGGGAGAACCCGGGCCACAGCGATACGATTTGCCACAGGCCGATGAACAACGCCTGGCGGTACGTAATGTGGTCGAGCGTTTCGGCCTGCGGCTTTTCCTTTTGCCGTTCGCCGACAATGAGCAAAATCCCCCCAAGCACCAGCCCGATCAGCACCGTCTGCGCGGAAAACAAATGCGCTTCAATCCAGTCGTCCAGCAAAAGCCCAAGCAAACTCGCCGGCACAATGCCGATCAGAATATGCAGCAAATTCAGCTTCGGCCCTTGCGAGCGCCGCGCGCTTTTCAGCAGGCCAAACAACCCGAGCAGCCGCTTCCAATAAATCAGCACAACGGCCAAAATCGCCCCAAGCTGAATCACGACGGTGAACGCCTTCATCAGCGGGTCGGATTCCGACACCTCGAGCAGCTTTTCCGCTAAAATCATATGTCCGGTGGACGAAACCGGCAAAAACTCCGTCAATCCTTCCACAATCCCGATAATGACGGCCACCCAATAATCGTACATAGCTTCCCCCTATGCAAAAAATGACGGATCGCATTCGATCCAACTATACATTGTACTCGCCGCCCCGCGCGCTGACAAACTTTGCGCGGGCGGACGCGGATACGGCCGCGATTGTGCCGCGGCACAGCGCTTGGCGGCGCGACGGTCCGGCCGGTCGACCCCGCGGCGGCAGCGGTCGGCTGGGCGACAAATCCGGCTCGTTCGGCCGATCAGCGCTCCCTGACCGGCCGCAGGCCGGCGATCCCGCGGTGGCGCGGCGAGCCATGTCGGACGCCATCCACCCGCTGCCCAACGCCCAACGCACGACGGCCACCGCTTCCTACGCCTCTATGCCCAGCTTGCCGCCCTGCTCCGATTCGCCGCCAAGCCGGTGAATCCGCTCGTCGGCGCACACGCGCAGCGCCTCCTCGTCGCGCAGCTCGACCGCCAGCACATCGCGGATAAACTCCGGCAGCAAATATTCGACCCGGCTCGCCCGGCAAAGCGAATAATAACCGACGCCGAACGTAAACATGTCGATCGAGCCGACGGTGTATTCGCGCTGGGGGTCAAGCGGAGCGCCGCCAATTGACGCCGCGACGACCTTCTCGTAAGGCGGACGCCGGTCGTCGACCCAAACGTCGATGCCGTCGAGGCACAACACGCCAAGCACCTCGCCGCGAAAGCCGAAGCCGCGGATCGGCCGCTGCATGAATTGCGCAAGCAGCGATTCCTCCAGCGCCTGCTGCAGCTCCTTGCCGCTTAAGCGCAAGCGGCACGGATTGATCGGGCCCGGGCATATTTCCAGCAGCCGCCCGCGGGTCACTCTCCCCTCCTTCAAGCCTTGAAGGAGCTGGCCTGCGTTGACGACGCCAACGTCAGCGCCCGTCCAGCGGCGGATGCCCGCGGCAAGCAGATTGCCCAGCGGCGATTCGCCATACCAGTCGAGGTGCAGCGGCTGCTTCAGCCGCGCCACCTCGGTGTCCAGCGCGAGGCGGCTCGCCTCGCGGAAGCCGTCCAGCAGCGCCGCCACGCTGCTGTCGACCGGCGCGTCGTCGCCCAGCTCGACCAAGCCGCCGCGCAGCTCGCGGACCCCGCCTATGGACCTATCATAGACGAGGTCCAGCCGGCCGGCGTACTGGCCGAATTTGCCCGCCGCGCCCAGCCACGTGCTGCCGATGCGCAGCGGCTCCTCCAGCACGTGATGCGTGTGGCCGCCGAGAATGACGTCGATGCCCGCCACCTCCGCCGCCATCCGCTGATCGAGCGGCAGTCCCAGATGGGACATGACGATCAGCACGTCGACCTGCGGGCGCAGCGCGCCGACGTGGGCGGCCACAGCGGCCAACGGCTCGCCGACCTGCCAGCCGAGCAGCTCGTAGAAGGCGGCGAACGCCGCCGTCACGCCGATCAGCCCGATGGTCAGGCCCGCCCGCCGCACGATGTGCGTCGGCACCATCCAATCCGGCACGGCGCCGGTGGCCATGTCGACGATGTTGCTGCCGACGACGGGAAACCGCGCGTGCTTGCTGAACGCCTCGCGCATCTGCTGCGGCGTAAACGTCAGCCCTTCATTGTTGCCCAGCGCCATCGCGTCATAACCCGTCGCGTTCATCAGCTCGATGTTGGCGACGCCGCCCGTGCCCTCCGTCTCCGGCCGCGCCCGGTCCATATGGTCGCCGATATCAAGCGCAAGCACCGTGTCCGGCGCCGCCGCTTCCCGCACGCTGCGAAAATACGCGCTGATCTTTGGCATCTGCTCGAAATGGCTGTGAATATCGTTCGTATGTAAAATGATCAGGTTGCGCTGCTCCTTGGACAAAACGTCCACCTCCAGGCCCCAGGCATGTCTGGTCTATTCCTAATCTATGCCGGCTTGCGGCATTTATTGCTTCGGCTTCCAGAGCGCATCCGCCGGGATGCTGCTGACAAAACCGTACGTCGCTTGATCGCCCAGCGAGGCGTCGCGCACAAAACTCAGCTGGACCACGCTCTTTACGTTCAGACAGGCGCTGCTGCCGTCCGGCACATACAGCCGGATCGGAAACCCCTTGCTCAGCGGAGCCTCGTCGACCGCGTACAAAATCACCGCTTGATCGGCCTGGGCCCACGGCAGCACCGCCCGAAATTCATCGGCCGCATCCGCTTGCACGTGCGTCGGCGCCGCTTCCGGCACAACGCCGTGCCGGCTCGCCCAAGCCGCGTACCAGGTTTTCAAATCAAAAGCTTCGCCGCAAGCCCCCGGCACCCGCTCCTCCAGGGACAAACGCTGCGGCGCCAAAGCCGCCATCTCCTCGACCGTCATAACCTCCTTCGCCACCAGTTCGTCCGATACGCATACGTTCATTCGCTTGGCCAATCTCCCTTCCCGCCTTGGCTGCCGACAAATCCTGAACGCATGGCAGCCGCCCAGGCCGGCAAGGCCTGTCCCCATTATACCATCTTCCTCTCAAAATATGATATGCTGAAAGGAACCGACCCTACTCGCACAGAAAAGAGGAACGACGCGCATGAACATCGAAATTCGCCTTTTTGCCGGGCTCGCCGAGCTTTTCGGCGCCCCGGTCCTGACCATCACACTGCCGCAGGCCTCGATCACCGCAGATGAGCTCAAACAGCTGCTGGCCGAGCGTTATCCCGACGCGGCGGGGCGGATCGAAACGTGCTTTTTTGCCAAAAATCAAACCTACGCCGCAGGCGACGAGCCGCTGGGCGAGCAGGACGAAATCGCCCTGATTCCGCCGGTGTCGGGCGGCCAGGACCGTGCACATGAACAATCGCCGCAAGCTGCGCCGCTTTTTGTCATCTCCCGCGACCCGATCGAAACCGGCGAGGTGGCGGCCAAGGTGAGCGACCCGAACCACGGCGCAGCGCTCGTGTTCGTCGGCACGACGCGCGAGCTGACCGCCGGCCAGCGCACCGTGCTGCTGGAATACGAGGCGTATGTGCCGATGGCGCTGAACATGCTGGAGCAGATCGGCGCGGAGATCGGCGCGCGCTGGCCGGGCACGCGAACCGCCATCACCCATCGGCTGGGCGAGGTTGGCATCGGCGAAACAAGCGTTGTGATCGCCGTGTCCGCTCCGCATCGCGCATCTTGCTATGACGCGAGCCGCTACGCCATCGAACGGCTGAAACAAATCGTACCGATCTGGAAAAAAGAACGCTGGGCCGACGGCTCCGAATGGAAGGGCAGCCAGACCGGCCCGTGGAACCCGCTCACCGCTCCGGCCGGCGTCAGCGACACGCCGCCCTGCTGACGCCGGCAAGCAGCCGATGCTTATGGGCCGGCCCGCGTGCGCTTCTTTCCGCACACCGCACGCAACTTGCTTGCGGCGCGCAATCGACTGCCGCAGGGCGGCTGCCAGACCCACACAAAGCAAACAAGCCGGAAGCCCTCTACATCCCGCATTCCGCTTTCCATTATGATAAACAGGACAAGCCGTGCGCTTGTTCCGCCCTATTATGCCATCGAGGTGATCAGCGCGATGTTGAATTTTACCGAAAACACCGGCGGCCCGGCCGCTGAACCGTCTGCCGCTCCAGACGTCGACGCCCGCTACTCGCGGCAGACGTTATTTGCGCCGATCGGCGCGGAAGGCCAGCGCAAGCTGGGCGACGCCCGCGTGGCGATCGTCGGCCTCGGCGCGCTTGGCACCGTGCTCGCCAACCATATGGTGCGCGCCGGCGTCGGCTTCGTGCGCCTGATCGACCGCGATTTCGTCGAAGCCAGCAATCTGCAGCGGCAGATGCTCTACGACGAAGACGACGCGGCTGGAGCCACGCCGAAGGCGATGGCGGCAGCGGCGCGGCTTGCGCGCGTCAATTCGCTCGTGACGATCGAGCCGCATGTCGCCGACTTGAACCCGCTGAACGCCGAGACGCTGCTTGGCAGCGTCGATCTGATTCTCGACGGCAGCGACAACTTCGCCGTCCGCTTCCTGATCAACGACTACAGCGTCAAATCGGGCACGCCGTGGATCTACGGCGGCGCCGTTGCCTCGCGCGGCGTGGCGCTGACGATCCGCCCGGGCGTTACGCCATGCCTGCGCTGCCTGTTTCCGCATGCCCCGGCCGCGGGCACGACGGAAACGTGCGATACCGCCGGCGTCATCGGCGGCATCATCCACGTCGTCGCCTCCTACCAGGCGACCGAAGCGCTGAAGCTGCTCGTCGGCGCCGACGGCAGCTTGAATGCGGCGATGCAGCAGTGGGACTTGTGGTTCAATCACCACTCGTCCGTGCAGGTCGCCGCCGCCCGCAAACCCGACTGCCCGGCCTGCGGCAGCGGGCAGTTCGACTACCTCGACGCGGAGCTGGCCGGCGACACGATCCAGTCGCTGTGCGGGCGCGACTCCGTGCAGATCGTGCCGGCACAACCCGCCCGCCTGACGCTCGAACAGTGGGAGGAGCGGCTTCGCCCGCTGGGCCGCGTGGAGCGCAACCGCTTCCTGCTGCGCTTTGCCGCCGGGCCGGACATCACGCTTGTGCTCTTTCCCGACGGGCGCGCGCTCGTGCAGGGAACCAGCGATTTGACCGCTGCCAAAAGCCTCTACAGCCGCTATATCGGCATGTAGAAAAAGGTCGACTCCCGTATTGCCAAGGTCCGGCAATAGCTGATACTATGGACGTAAGACACATTGAAATTCAAGCTTGGAAAGGAAAACCTATGCGTGTACATGTGCTGCAGCTTATCGTCGGGGATCGGTTAATCAGCGATTCTTATAACTCCATAGGTCTGCACCTGCTGTCTGCCGGAGCCGTACTCGACGCCGGCGATATTACGATGCTGAGTCGACACAACATCGATTACGTCGATATCGCGCCGCGAGGCGGAACCGAAGACACGGCGGCAGACACAAATGAAAACGCTAGCACAACGGCAACTCCCGAGCAGACCCTCGCGTTTTTCGACGCGATCGAAGGCATCAAGGATTTGTTTCAACACGCCGGCGATGGCGCGATCATCGATGACGAAGAAGTCGAAGCCTCTTTTAGCCCGCTCATTGAAAGCTTCGAGAACGAAAAAGATGTGGTGTCCCTGCTCCTGTCCTTGAACAGCAAAGACGATTACACGTACCAACACAGCGTTCAGGTCGGCATGCTCTCCTACTATATCGCCAAATGGATGAACAAAAACGAGCAGGAAGCGCTGTTCGTCGGCAAAGCAGGTTACTTGCACGATATCGGCAAAAGCCGCATCCCAAGCAGCATTTTGCAAAAACCCGGCAGACTGACTGCCGAAGAATACAACGAGATCAAGAAACACACGATTTACGGCTATGAAATCATCATCAATTCGCTGCACGACCAAGAACTCGCTTATGCCGCGCTCCAGCATCACGAGCGGATGGACGGCACCGGCTACCCGCTGCGCAAAAAATCGCACGAGATTCACTGGATCGCCAGAATCGTCGCCGTCGCCGACGTGTACAGCGCGATGATTTGCAACCGCGTCTACCAGCAGAAACGCGATTTGCTGTTCGTGTTGAAGGAGCTGCACCGCATGAGCTTCGGCGAACTGGACCCCGCCGTCACCCAGGTGTTCATCAAACACATGATTCCAAACTTCATCGGCAAAAAGGCCTGTCTGAACGACGGCCGCATCGGCACAATCGTCATGACGAACCCGACCGATTTCTTCCGTCCGCTTATTCAAGTCGACGATCAATTTATCGATTTGTCGCAGACGTCCGGCCTGGAAATTTCCACGATCGCGATGTAACTTCAAGATGGAGCCGGAGCGCCCGCCCGGCGGCGAATCCGCGCCAAGCGAAGCCCTTGCTCAAGCAGCCGGGCGGCGCCCGGCCCACTATGAAAACCTCGAGCACTTTGGCTCCACACACCAGCATATCCTCGCAAAAAAGCCTGATCGTCCTAGACGATCAGGCTTCCTACTGCCAGCGCAATGCCGACGTATACGCACGCAAGCAGCGTGCCGACGGCCACATTCCCCTGCTTCAACTGGTCGGATAGCTTGACGCCCGGCGTCACCCAGTCGAACACCCAATAAGCGGCGATCAGGCACACGTACCCGACGGCAAACCACAAGCCCATATGCCAGATCGACGAATTGGTGTAAGCGGCAATCGCCAGCACGATCGCCGTCGACAAAAACTTGCCGCCCAGCGTAATCCCTACGGCCAAATTGCCGTTATTGATTTCTTCCATGTCGCGGAACGGCGTCATCAGCGTAAACACAAACAAGCCAAGTCCCTGCAGCACCACCATTGCCAGCAAACTGACCACAATATTCAAGACATCCATCATTGCGCCCACCCCCGGAATTTGGCCATCGAACTGTCATAATCGGCATAATCGTGCACTTCTTCCAGCACGACCGCTACTTGCTGCTTATTTTTGAAATCCGCATAGCGGGTTTCCGGGATCGGCTGCTTGACGGTTTGCCCTGTCGGCATTTCGATCACCGCAAAGTAGCGGAACTTGCCCTGATACTCCGTTTTGTAGGCGCCGACCAGCTTGACGTCGGTGGTGATCTCTTTTTTCAACTCGGCCAAATCCTGTTCCGCTTCATCCTTCGTTGCATACGTTTTGATCGGCCGCCACGCGGACAACGTCACATCGTTTTGCCCCTGCTCATTCGTCTGCATCGTCGCGCTCATGAAATGGATGACCCAGACCGGATCGCCGGTGGCAAAATTCTGATCGTTCGAGATCCGTTCGTTATCCGGCAGCAACACCATATCTTCGCCGATCAGGTCGCCAACCTTCGCTTCCTTCAACTGGTAATCCCACGGCACGGTGCTGGACATTCCGCCCTGATCTTCGGCCGTCTGATTGGCGCTGAGCGCCGACGGCGTCGATTCGCCGCGCGAGGCAATAACGGCCACAAGCACGATAATCAGCACAAAAATACCAAAAATCAGCAAAACCCGATTTTTCACGATGACTTCACTCCTATGGCTACAAAATGGCTTGTATTGCCGGTGATTTTTCCGCCCGCTCGCCCCAGCAGCCCGCAGGGCTTGCCGTTAATCACAAACAATCCCGTCAACAAGTGCAGCTTGCCCGCAGACAGGTGCAGCTCGGGCAAATCCGCCCGCTGCTGGTAGATCCGTTTAAAAAATACGCTCGTATCAAAACCGTCCCGGTCCGCCGTCTCCAGTTCGCCTTGCTCATCAAACAGTTGTACCGAGCCGCCCTCGCGGCCGAACATCGACTTGGATACGTAAGCGCCGGCCATCACCGGCTGGGTATACGTCGGCAGCATATACGCGGATATCGCCTGATGCTCGCCGGGCGTGAACAGCTCCGACTCCAGCTCATGCAAACCCCAAACAATCGCCTGCAGCCCCTTGGACTGCAAGATGACGGCATGCAGCGGATTAAACAGTTGGAGGAACCCTTCCTCCAGCGCATACGCCAGCGCTTCGCCACCGTCGTCGACGCCCATCCACTCCTTCGGATACAGCGCAAACATCCGGCGAATCGCCCGCTGCTCGCCGTCCTTGACCACGCCTTCATCAATCGACAGGTCGAGGCAATCGATGCAGCGGACCGTGCGACCGCTATGCGCCACCAGCGCATCGATCGTCCCGGAGTCCTCCAGATGCTCGCCATAGGCGATGCACGCCGCATAATCCGGCGCTTCCGCCGCCCACGCCGCGCGCACCAGCTCGGGCATCGCTGCGTTGGGACTGTGCACCCCGTGCTGAGCGCACAGCCAGGGCGTGGCAATCGACGCCTCGACATAACCGGTCGGCGTGTCGGCGTTCAGCTCCAGCAGCTTGATCGCCCCCGCCTCGGAGACGGAGAAATCAAAACGCGCGTAGCGGCTGATCAGCCCCGACGGGTTCGGCTCCAGCCGGTCCAGGCCGTCCCACAGCACCTCGGGAATCGAAAGCGCCTGGTACAGATCGCGCCGGCCGATCACGAACCGGGCCGCTTTATCGAACACCTGCCACAGCCTGGCTGCGGCGTTTTCCAATTCGGCATAAACGCTTCGTTCCATCACGACCAGCTGGTCGAGCCAATAAGCCTCCTGCTCCAGATCGGCCCACGTAAAACCGAGCTCGGCGAGCTGCCGGATGCGTGCCGGACGCTCCCCGGCCGAAGGAACGCCGACGATATCAAAGACGCCGGCCATCAGCTGCCGGAGCTGGAGCTAAAGCCGCTCGACTTGCCGCCGATGCTGCCCGATTTGGCCGACGACGATTTCGAGCTGCTGCTGGAGGCCTTCGAGCCGGACATGCTGCTGGACGACGAGGAGGTTTTCGAGCTGCCGGACGAGCTGCCGCTCCCGGCGCTTGTCGTTTTGGACGTATTCGCGGCGCTGCCGGTCGTTGTTTTCGCAGCGCTGGCCGATTTTGATTTTTTGGTCGTGAAAGCGCCTGTGCCGCTCGACGTCGTTGGCGTTTTTGTTGTGGAGCGGTTGGCGAACGTTGTATTGTTGTACGTTTTCGGCACGTAGGACTGGTTCGTTTTATAATAATAAGTGCGATGATCGGCGACCCAGCGGGTCGAGGAATACGGCGTTACGGCATTGGCAATCAAATGGTACAACAGCAGATCGTCCCAGCCGAAGCTGCCGCCATAACCGCCGTAATGATTATTGACAACAACGGTGCTGCCGCTCGCGCTTGAGGCCGTGCCGGAGCCGGGCTGCGGCGTCTGCGTCGGCTCCGGCGTTGCCGCCGCGGCTGCCTGAATATCCGGCAGGCTCCAGTCGACGATCGGATCGAAATACACTTTGACATCCTCATTTGACCACTCCACCAACTGCGGTCCGGCATCGGCCGCTTCCGCCGCGCCGGCCGCCGGCGTGAGCAGCATATGGCCGACCAGCATGACGCCCAGAGACGTCGATAACACTTTCAACGGTTGTTTCAAAACCTGCTCCCTCCTTCTCTCGCTGCATGACACCGCGGCTTCACTCGCCGCCGTCGGCCTCGCCGTCCCCCGCGGACGCGACGTCGAGCAGCAGCAGCTCGAAGCTTTCGGTATCCAAATTCAATCGTCCTTCTATCATTTCATACTCCTTGCCGCCGAGCAATACATAATTGGCCGCATCCAGCGCCTGAATAAAGCCGGCGTCCCACGGACGCTCGTGAATCTGCACGAGCTGCCCATCGCTTTGTTTTTCCATCAACACAATCCTCATCGTCATTAGCGCCTCCCTGAAAATCCGTCACATACTTAGTAAAACGCACGGCCTGCGGTTTTGTTTCAATTTTGCCGTAAAAAAAACGCCTGCTCCGCAAATTCGGGAAGCAAGCGCCGCACATGTACAAGCTGACGATTCCTTGCGATCAATACGCCACGCGTTTGGCGCGCAGGAACGTTTCTTTCCAATACGCTTTGTTGATGCTCGATATTTGCACGCCGTTTTTCGGTTCGGGCGAAGCGTGCAGCATTTGCATATTGCCGATGTAGATGCCGACGTGGCCGACCGTCCGGTTCGTTTTGAACCGCCCGGGCACGTAGAAAAACATCAAATCGCCGCGGCGCAAGCTTTTGCGGCTGACCAGCGTCCCTGTCGTCGCCTGCTGGCGCGCCAGCCGCGGCAGCTTGACCCCATATTTGCCGTACACGTATTGCGTGAACGTCGAGCAGTCAAAGCGGCCGCTTTGCGGGTAAGGATTTGCGCCAAACAAATATTTGACGCCGAGATATTGCTTGCCTTTTTGAATCAGCGCATTGATATTGATATTTTTCAGCACGGGCACGGCATCGCCCTCCGTCTGCGCGGCCCAGGCCGCCAGCGCCAGCGGAGCCTCCTCGTTCAGCCAAGCCGCGGCATTGCTCGTATCGCCCGCCTTGAACGGATCGCCCGGATCTTCGCCGAACTCCAGTCCAGCGTTGCTCGCTCCGGCTCCCGGGTCGTCCTCATTTTCGGCCGTCGGCACAACCGCCGAAGGGTGAATGCGCAGCTCGTTGCCGCTGACGTCAAACGCCATCTCCTCCTGGAACAAATCGCCCAGCGCCGCCACCGGAATATACGCCTTGTCCTGCTGCATGATGAACGGCTCGCTGACCTGCAGCTCGTTGCCATCCTTCATCGCTTTTGTGGAATTGATCAGCAACTCGTAGCTCGCGTCATTGTCGCCGATTTGCAGCCTGCCGTCCGCTTGCTGCCAATGGGTGCGGAATTTTAGCACCTCGGCCAGCTTTTGCGCAGATACGTAACTGATGTTGTTGATGCTTTGCACCGGCACCACGGCGTCGTCCGTCCCCAGCATCCGCATCCCGGCGCCATCGGCGGATAAGCTGTTGACTGTCGCATGGCCTCCCGTTCCCGCCGCCCCCGGCGCAGCCGAACCGCCCGGAGCCGCATGATCGCTGCCGCACGCCGTCATCGCCACAAGAGCCGCCAGACTGATCCATGACACCTGTTTCCGCAAGTTGAACATAAAGGTTTCTTCTCCTTTGATCGCGAGTATATGACCTTTATAGAGTTAGACAAGCGGCGGGCAAATATGCGCCGGGCGCGGCCGGAGCCGGTTCGAACGAAGCGGAATTGTATGGTAAAATAAAAAACAACGACCCGGCCGGTTGCCAGGCCGAAATCGAATCGTCCCAAGGAGCGTGCCCCTATGCCCCCTGAACACGACCGTCCGAGCGAATCGCCAGTGCCAAGCTTCGAGAAACGGCCGGAGATGGCGGAATTTTCTTATGCTGTATTGGAAAAACCAAGCTTTGGCGGCCCCCCCTTCGGCCCTTACGAGCGCAAAAGCGTGCTGCCCACGCTTGCGCTTGTCTTCGGACTGATCGGCCTTGGGTTGACCCTGCTGCTGCTGACCTTGCCGCTGGCCATCCCGTGCACGCTCACCGCGCTGGTGCTTGGCTTAATCAGCCGCTCGCGCCACCGGCGCTCCGGGGGACTGCTGGCGGCGATGCTGTCGCTGCTCGTTCTGGCCTACTGGCTGGCCAGCGTGATCGTTCCCGTGCTGGTGGACCCAACCTTGTTCAATTAAAAAAAGCCGCGATTCGCAAACGAAATCGGCAAGCCGGACATTTGGGCGCTATGCCCTGGGGTCGCCGGCGTTGCCGTGTTCGTCCGCGGATTCGCGGCTTTTTTAACGAAAACCGATTATTTCCATAACCCGGTCAGCCAACGGACAAAATCCGCCGTGATCGGAATAAGCCCGAAGCCGTGATTGCCGATGGCGATCAACCCGTAAGCTGTCTCGCCGATACCAACAATACCAAGCGCTCCCGCGCCGATCGCCACCGCGCCCAACACCAGCTTGCCGATCGCCACCGCCCCGACTCCCAGCCAACCTGCGATGGCCACCGCGCCTCCGGCGATGCCGCCGCTGACCGCTACTGCGCCGAGCGAAAGCAGCCAACTGGCGGCTACCGCTCCAAGCGCAAAGACGCCCACGCTGACCGCGCCAACCGCCACAAGCCCAATCGCGATATCGCCTACGGCGATCAGCCCGATCGCCGTTTTGCGCCGACCGCTCGCCCCGCCGAAGCGGATGCTGACGACCGGCAGCGACGGCGACGGCCATTGGTAGTCGATCTCCCGCCTGTTCCAGCCGCGGCTTTCCCACATGCCGTTAAACCAATTGGAATTTTGCTTTCCCCACATGCCCCGCATGTCCTGTCCCTCCGATTGTCCGGCCTGCCGCAATCGCAAACCTTTTGATAGCTTTAACTTACCATAATCGGCGAGGGGGATCTACCGTCTGCAGGTACGGTGGGCTCTACGTCTCAAGACCGAGAACGCAATGTTACATCGTAAACTTGCGGTTCTCCTCCATCAGCTTGCGGGCCACTTCATTCAACGTTTCCGCCGAGGAGGCGATTTGCTGCGTCAGCGCTGTTTGCTCGGCCATCACCTCGGACAAGCTTTGCGTATCGGTTGTTGTTTTGCGGGAAATTTGCAGCATTTCGTCCACGGAAGCGGCGATTTGCTCGGTGCCTGCGGAAATTTCCTCGGACGCCGCCGACACTTCCTGAATTTGGTCGGCTACGACAATTACCGTGCTGCGGATCGCGCCGAATACTTCCACCAGATTCGTAATCACCTGCGCGCCGCGTCCGACTTCATCGACGCTTTTGTGCATATTGCCGCGCGCCTGAGCGGTCGATTGCTGGATTTCGGCAATCATCCGGGCAATCATTTCCGTCGAGGTGCGGGTTTGCTCGGACAGCTTGCGGATTTCACCGGCTACGACGGCGAAACCGCGCCCCTGCTCGCCGGCCCGGGCCGCTTCGATGGAAGCGTTCAGCGCCAACAGGTTCGTTTGCTGCGAAATGCTCGTAATCGCATTGATGATATTGCCGATTTCCTGCGACTTGTCGCCGAGCTGTTCCAGCGTTTGCGACAAATCCATCACCGAATGCTGGATCGAATTCATTTGCTGCGTGGCGCTTTGCACGGCTTCGCTGCCCTGATCAGCTTGACGGGTCGCTTCCTGCGTCACCTCGGACACCTGACCGGCATTCTCGGCGATCCGCTGGATGCCGACGGCCATTTCCTGCATCGCGTTGACCATTTCCTCGGCGCTGCGCGTTTGCGATTCGGCGCCTGCGGCGATGCCATGCGACGTCTGCGAAATCGCTCCGGTCGAATCGGCCGTCTGCTCGGCGATGACGCTCAGCTCCGAGGACGACGATTCGACCCGCTCGATCAATTGCCGGCTTTCGGCAATCAGATCGCCGACCCGCCCGGCCATCTGGTTGAACGCGTCCCCGACATGACGCAGCTCATCCTTTGTCCGCAAGCGGACGCGGGAGCGCAAATCGCCTTCGGCCAGCCGCGTCGACGCTCCGCGCAACTCGTTGACCGTATGGCGAACGGAGATGTAAAAGCCGGCAAACATATACGCGGCGACAAGCAGCACCAGCACAATCGTCACTTCATAGCTGAGTATTTGCCCGTTCAGCTTGCTTACGCGCGTTTGCAGCAGTTCGGCCAAAATGCCCGACGCCACCTTGTACAACGCATAATCGGCATCAATCGCCTTCGTCCCCTGCGCAAAATAATCGGTTGGCTTCACGCTAATGACTGCGGCATTCAACAAGTTTTGATCGATTCCTTGCCGGAAATCGTCAGTCGCTTTCACCGCGACGCTTGCCACCTCATTCAGCTTGTCGGCCAGCGCCGGGTTATACGCAGTCGCTTTGCTGACCGCCTTGGCCAACTCACCCGCGTTGTTTTGAATTTCATTTTCAAGAACGGAAAGCAGGACTTTCTCGTTCGTCGTGATCGCCTGCCGTGCCGCGATCCCATTGCCCTGCCCACGGGCCTGACCAAGCGTTTCCATCAGCTGCGGCAACCGCCGGGCCGCCATATCCATCGTATAAAACGAATCCAGATACGGGTCCAACGTCAGATTCGAATTATCTCCCGCCTGCGAAATCAACTGCAGCGCTTCGGCCACAAGCGCCGAATGGCTTTGAAAGCTGTCGGCTGGCTGGAGCGTCGGCGTTTTTTGCTTCAATTCTGCCCAATGCGCTTGAAACGTTTGCCATTTCTCAGACGTTTGCAGTTGTCCGTTCAGCTTGGCATCAAGCCGGTCCACCTGCTGGACATCCGTTGCGACTGTCGCCTCGATGTCCAACATCGCCTTGCGGCTGGCCTCGTCGCCGTTCAACGCCGCATTGGCCAGGCCGCGGTGCTGCTGAATGTCCAGCATGACAGGAATCATTGCGTCAATGTAACGAATGCCTTGCTGCTCCTGCTTGGCGAAGTCCACATCCGTTCGCAAATCCGTGACCAGCATATACATCATGTAGCCGATAACGCTCAAAAACAACAAACTGATCAACAAAAATTTCCCCCGATAATTCAAGCGGTTCATAACCGCAACTGCCGGGGCAAACACCCCGCGAAACCATGGGAACATAAGCTTCCTCCAGTCCTATGCCAAGCTCTATTCTGCTTACTAGATTCGGACACGGATCGACAAAACCCTCTTTTATGTGATATATATTGCTTCTTTAAAACTTCTTCATTCAAAAATGATAGCACGGTGGAGGATATGGCGCAGAAGAATTAATCATCGTGTCTACCAATGAATACATCCAAATGCAGTGTATTTCATTTCAATTTCCGCGTACTCGATGTACAATGTACATTATCGATGTACTTTTAATGTGTAAGGAGAACTCGCTGCATCTGGCCAAGGACATGGCGCAGAGGAAGTTCATACCGAATAAATACCAAAACGGAGGAGAAACGAAAATGACCGACAACTTAAAAGAAATACTGCAATCCCTGCTGAAAGAAGCGCTGGAGCCGATTCACGAACAACTTGAGCAAGTGAACCAGCGCTTGGACAAGGCAGATTTTCGCCTGGACAGGATCGAACAAGACACTTCGCTGATTCCACTGGTCCAGCGTGCTGTACTGGAGACAAGCGATAGCATTGAGCGTATACAAGACGTTGTCCAGACACTTAAAGATAACCAACAAACCGTACTCCATATCCAGCAAGAACAACAGAAAATTCTGGAGCGCTTGTCGGTTAGATCGATTTCACACGAAGCAGACATTGCGGAGTTGCGCCGAATCAAGTAATTCAAGCCATTGGACCAAATGCTTGGATATTTCAACGCGTACCGGCTGTTTCGAATGATTCATATCAACTCCAGTTATCAAAAACGGCTTGTTACCTGAGTTCATGAGCTTGGACATATGCAAGGTGGTTTATCGCACCCAAAAATCGAACATCAGATCTTATTGAAGGAAATTTTCTTCCAGTCTATAAAAATGAGAAATGCAATAAAAAAATCCGCAGAGAAGTTCTACGGATTTACTGACGATAATGCTGTGTTCGGGGCCAGCTCCCCCGAACTTTTTTTGATTTATGCCCCTTTTTGCTTAACCGATGCTGCCTTCCATCTCAAACTTAATCAGACGGTTCATCTCCACCGCATATTCCATCGGCAGTTCCTTCGTGAACGGCTCGATGAAGCCCATGACGATCATTTGCGTCGCTTCCGCTTCGCTGAGGCCGCGGCTCATCAGGTAGAAGAGCTGATCTTCGGACACTTTAGATACGGTTGCTTCGTGCTCCAACGTGATATTGTCGTTCATGATTTCGTTGTACGGAATCGTATCGGACGTCGACTCGTTATCCAAGATAAGCGTATCGCATTTGATGTTCGCTTTGGAGCCTTGGGAGTTGCGTCCAAAGGAAGCGAGACCGCGGTACGTTACTTTGCCGCCATGCTTGGAGATCGACTTGGAGACGATCGTCGAAGTCGTTTCGGGCGCCAGGTGCGTCATTTTCGCACCGGCGTCCTGGTGCTGGCCTTTGCCGGCAACGGCGATCGACAGCACCATGCCTTTGGCGCCGCGGCCTTTGAGCACGACAGCCGGGTATTTCATCGTCAGCTTGGAACCGATGTTGCCGTCGACCCATTCCATGGTCGCATTTTCTTCGGCAACGGCGCGTTTGGTGACGAGGTTGTAAATGTTCGGCGCCCAGTTCTGGATCGTCGTGTAGCGGGCGCGGGAATTTTTCTTGCAGATGATTTCGACGACGGCGCTGTGCAGCGAGTTCGTGCTGTAGATTGGCGCTGTGCAGCCCTCTACGTAGTGTACGAAGCTGTCTTCGTCGGTGATGATCAGCGTGCGTTCGAATTGGCCCATGTTTTCGGAGTTGATGCGGAAATACGCTTGCAGCGGAATTTCGCATTTTACGCCTTTCGGTACGTAGATGAACGAACCGCCGGACCATACGGCGCTGTTCAGCGCAGCGAATTTGTTGTCGCTAGGCGGAATCACGGTGCCAAAATATTCTTTGAACAGCTCCGGGTACTCGCGCAGCGCGGTATCCGTGTCGGTGAAGATCACGCCTTGATCGGCCAAATCTTTTTGCATGCTGTGGTAGACGACCTCGGATTCGTATTGCGCGGATACGCCGGCCAGGAACTTTTGCTCGGCTTCCGGGATGCCCAGTTTGTCGAACGTTTCCTTGATTTCCGCAGGCACTTCCTCCCACGTCTTGCCTTGCTTCTCCGACGGCTTGACGTAGTATTGGATGTCGTTAAAATCCAGATCGTCGAGGTTGCCGCCCCAACGCGGCAGCGGCATGGCAAAAAACTGCTCCAGCGATTTCAGACGGAATTGCAGCATCCAGTCCGGCTCGCCTTTCATTTTGGAAATCTCGGCGACGATTTCGCGAGTTAAGCCTTTGCCGGTTTGGAAAACCGCTTTGTGCTCGTCCCTAAAGCCGTATTTGTACTCTTCGAGTTCAGGCATTTGCTTCGCCATGGTACAAACCTCCTAATAGTTGATGGATGTTACCCGTTGTGCTTCGTATGTTCAATGCCCTTGCGCAGCGCGTTCCAGGCCAGTGTGGCGCATTTGATGCGCGCCGGAAATTTGTTCACGCCCGACAACGCCTCGATATCTTCGTATTCGAACTCGACGTCTTCGCCTTTCATCAGGCCGGAGAACTTTTCGGCCATCTGCAGCGCTTCGTCCAGCGACTTGCCCTTGACGGCGTCGGTCATCATCGATGCCGACGACATGCTGATCGAGCAGCCTTCGCCGACAAACTTCGCATCCTTGACTGTTCCGTCTTCGACCTGCATTTGCAGCGAAATTTTATCGCCGCAGGTCGGGTTGTTCAAGTCGATCGTCACCGCTTCGGAAGCGTCGAATTTGCCGCGGTTGCGCGGGTTTTTATAATGATCCATAATGACTCTGCGGTATAAATCATCCAATTGCATGACCGAAGTACTCCTTTGTTTTTTGTAAGGCTGCCACAAGTCGGTCAATATCGGCTTCGGTATTGTATAGGTAAAAGCTGGCTCGCGCCGTGGCGCTCACGTTCAGCCAGCGCATCAAGGGCTGGCAGCAGTGGTGGCCGGCGCGAATCGCCACGCCTTCCGCATCAAGCACGGTCGCCACGTCGTGCGGGTGCACGTCGCCGAGGTTGAAAGTGACCAATCCCGCGCGGTTTTTGAGCGGACCGTACACGGTCAAGTCTTCAATCTCCAGCATCCGGCCAAGCGCATACTCCGTAAGCTGCAAATCGTGCTTGTATACGTTATCCATGCCGATTTCCTGCAGAAAATCGATGGCTGCTCCGAGACCAACCGCACCGGCGATAATCGGCGTGCCGCCTTCGAATCTCCAAGGAAGATCCTTCCAGGTCGACTCATACAAGTCGACGTGATCGATCATTTCACCGCCAAATTCGACAGGCTCCATGTTTTCGAGATATGCCTTCTTGCCGTACAGCGCTCCGATGCCGGTCGGACCGCACATCTTGTGCCCCGACAAGGCGTAGAAATCGCAGTCCAGGTCTTGAACGTCCACCTTCATGTGCGGCGTGCTTTGCGCGCCGTCAACCACAATCTTCGCGCCGTGTTTATGCGCGATCGCCGCAATTTCCTTTACGGGATTCACAACGCCGAGCACGTTGGAAACGTAAACGACCGAAACGATTTTAGTCCGTTCGGTCACGACGTTTTCCACGTCAGCCAGCGAAATCGAACCGTCTGGCTGAAGCGGAATATATGTCAAGGTAGCTCCGGTGGCTTTGGCTGCTTGCTGCCAAGGAATCAGGTTGCTGTGATGCTCCATCGGCGTAATGACGATTTCGTCGCCTTCGCGAAGCACCGAACGGGCATAGCTGGCGGCGACGATATTGATCGCCGTCGTTGTGCCGCGAGTGAAGATGATCTCCTGCTCGCTGGCCGCTCCGATGAAGCGCGCAACCTTCTCACGCGCCCCTTCGTAAGCGTCCGTAGCCCGTGAGCCCAGCGTATGGACGCCGCGGTGCACGTTCGCATTGTCCCACTCGTAGTAACGCTTAAGTGCGTCGATGACTACGGCAGGCTTTTGCGACGTGGCCGCACTGTCCAGATATACGAGCGGATGACCGTTCACTTCCTGCTTCAAGATGGGAAAAAGTTCACGTATCTCCGCGGTATTCATTGGCCCAGCTTCCTCTCTACCATGCTTTGGAGCTGCTCTTCAATGCTTTTGATCGGAATTTCCGAAACGACCGGCGCGAGAAAACCGTAAATGATCAGGCGTTGCGCTTCTTCTTTCGAAATGCCGCGCGACATCAGGTAGTAAACTTGCTCCGGGTTTACTTGGCCAACGCTTGCGGCGTGGCCCGCTTTCACGTCATCTTCGTCGATCAGCAGGATCGGGTTGGCGTCGCCGCGGGCTTTCGGGCTGAGCATCAGCACTTTCTCCGTTTGCTGGCCGTTGCAGCCGGTCGCGCCCTTTTCGATCTTGGTGATGCCGTTGATGATCGCTGTCGCGCCATCGCGCATAACGGCGCGCGTGATCATGTCGCTGGTCGACACTTTGCCGAAATGAACGGCGCGCGTCGTAATGTTCAGCTTCTGCTCGTCCGTGCCTACGCAGATCACTTTGGCGTCGGAATCGGAGCCTTTGCCTTTGAGCACCGACGTCGTATCCGACATCGAGTTGCCCTGATTCAGCTCGCCGATGATCCATTGCACCGCGCCATCGTTCTCGACGATCGCTCTGCGGTAAGTCAGATCGGTAACGGATGCGCCGAGGGTATGAATCGAAGCGTAGCGCACTTTGGCGCCCGGCTTGACGAATACTTCGACCAGGCCGTTGTGCACAAGCGGACCGTTTACCGACGACACAAAGTTGTCGACGTAGTTGACCGAGCTGTTCGTTTCGGCGACGATCAGCACGTGCGGCGCAAACGCTGCTTCCGCGTCGTCGGTGACAAACAGCGCCTGCAGCGGGATGCTGACTTCCACATCCTTTGGCACGTAAAGGAAAATGCCGCCATTCCACAAAGCGGCGTGCAGCGCCGTAAGCTGGTTTTCACCGGCTTCGATCGCTTTCATGAAATAAGGTTGGACCAGCTCGGCATGGTCTTTCAGAGCCGTTTCCAGATCGGTGAAAATAACCCCTTGCTGCTGCAATTCATCGGCCATGTGACGAAACACGATGCCGGAATTGCGCTGTACGATCAGGTTGTTCGGGTTGGTCAAGCCTTGGGCTACTTCCGGCAGTTCATCGAGGGAAGTCAGCGCGGCTTGCGATTTATAGGAACCGTAGGCAGCGATGCTCCAACGGTCGATTCTCGTTTTTTCCAGCTTGGGCAGCTCCAGGGTGGCCGCCAGCGCCAGCCCTTCCGAGCGAAGGTTCGTCACCCATTCCGGTTCGCTTTTGCTGCGAGAAAGCTCGACGACGGCGTTAGGGTCCAAGGAAAGCGCAGTTTGTGTGCTCATGGATACTCCTCCTTAGTACTTCGGCGCAGTCGTGTTCATCGGTACTTTGAACTCTTCCGCGTCTTGGCCCACGGTTTCATCCACGATGCCCAGTTCTTCTTTAATCCAGTCATAACCTTCCGCTTCCAGACGTTGCGCCAGCTCCGGTCCGCCGGATTTGACGATGCGTCCTTGCATCATCACGTGCACGAAATCAGGGTTGATGTAGTTGAGCAAACGCTGATAGTGCGTGATGATCAGGAAGCTGCGCTCTTCGCTGCGCAGTGCGTTGACGCCTTCGGCCACGATGCGCAGGGCGTCGATGTCAAGGCCGGAGTCGATTTCGTCGAGGATGACGATTTTCGGCTCCAGCAGCATCATTTGCAAAATTTCGTTGCGTTTCTTCTCGCCGCCGGAGAAACCTTCGTTCAGGTAACGGTGGGCAAACTCGGGATTCATTTCCAGATCCTTCATTCTCGCTTCCATTTGGCGGATAAATTTGATCAGGGAAATTTCGTTGCCTTCGCCGCGGCGGGCGTTGATTGCGCTGCGCAGGAAGTCGGCGTTCGTCACGCCCGTAATTTCGCTCGGGTATTGCATAGCCAGGAACAAGCCGGCGAGCGCACGCTCGTCAACGCCCATCTCCAGCACGTCTTCGTCGTTCAGCGTAACGGTTCCTTCGGTGACTTCATATTTGGGATGACCCATCAGCGCAGATGCCAAGGTGCTTTTGCCTGTGCCGTTCGGACCCATGATCGCGTGAACCTCGCCGCCTTTGATGGAAAGGCTGAGACCTTTCAGAATTTCCTTTCCTTCGACGTTGGCTCTCAGCCCGTCTATTGTGAATGTTACTGAATTCGACATGTCATGCGCCTCCAAAAGTGTTAAATTGACTACTACGTAGGAATCATTATTAAATGATTCTCACTGATTCTCAAGTACATTAATTTTATTATAACTTACCCTATGAAATCAATAAAGGGCATTTACAGAAAAAGGGCAGCGATTTTTTGTCGTTTCGCCGGGACGGGCGCAGCCGCTGCCAAGGTGGAGCGAACGAGATTGCGGCCCCTTTGCGACCGGGCAGCGCGTTGTGGCCGGGCCAGTCTGCTGCGCATAACGGACGCTCGCGCGGGCGCGCTTACAGCGCCTTGCTTCCGGCGCATGGCGCCAGCCGCACTGCGGCGGTCAGACCCGCCGGGTCAAGCGAGCGCTGCCCGAATGGCCGCGGCGCGTTCGGCGAATTCGGCATCGCTCAACACCGGCTTCATGCCGGTATCCGGCAGCAGCTGCGTCAGCTCGATCCACGATTTGCAGCCGAGATACGCCGGATCGATCGGCACCTCCTGCGGTTCGTCGAGCTTGTAGACGCGCAGCAGCAGGACGTGCAGCGGATTTTTCCGCTTCCATCTCAGCCGTTCTTCAGCGAAATTTTCCGTCCAGATGTGATAAGGAAACAGCTTGCCCAACTGCTCAAGGTCTTCGATGAAAATGTCCTCGACCAGCTCGGCGTAACAGCTCACCTCCGCAGTCGCCGCCTCCGGGCTCCACCCCTCCAGCGTCTGATCGATCACCGGCCGGTACGTTTCCTTCAATAATTCCTTGCGCTGATGCTCGTAGGTCGGGTACAAATAAAACGCCTCGGACTGCACCCGGAAATCCCGGGTTTCTTCAATAATGCCGCCCTTGCGCATAATGAAAATTTGCGTGCCGTTCTCCAGCGCCTTGATCGCCGCGGCCCATTCTTTTAACGCGATCGGCTTTCTCTCCATCCTCCATGCACCTCATCTATGCCTATAATGTCCTTAATTATAAGGAATCCGTACAGGCAAAACAATGCAAGCGCCGCGCGGTATATTTCCACGACCGCTGCCCATGCTAAGGGGGTAATTTTCTTTGCGATGCGATCTACAAAATTTCATGAAGAGGTGACGATAACATGCGCGAAGGTTTGATTCCGACAGTTCTGGGTACGGCGGTAACGGCAACCGGCTTGACGCTGCGCGGCAAAAGCAAATACAAAATGGCGGCAACAGCCGTGATCGGCTTCGGTTTGGCTCATGTCGTGCTGGGGGCCATCGATTTGGTCGAGCACCGCAATCAAAAATGGACCTAAAAGCGGGAAGGGATGGCTGCGGCCATCCTTTTTTGCATACAACGCCGGGGAAGACCTGCCTGCTCAAAAGAGCTGACGGACCCATTTCCCGCGACGGGGTGCGCTGCGAAAGCAAAACAAAGAAGCCACCGCCTGCGGTGACTTCCCGAACCATCGACCGGGCTTAGCTCAAAAACGAACGCAACATCCAGCGGTGTTTCTCCAGCGCGCCGTGAATCGAAAGCAGCATGTCCGACGTCGCTTCGTCGCCGGTTTCCTGGGCCGCAGCCATCCCCTCTTTCAGCTCGCCGAGCAAAATGCCAAAATCTTCGACCAGCGTCTCAACCATTTGCGCCGCGCTTTCCGCGCCACTCGCTTCCTTGAGAGAGCTTAAACCAAGGCACTCCTTGAGCGTCGCCGCCGGCTTGCCGCCGATCGACAAAAGCCGTTCCGCCAGTTCGTCGATGTTCGCTGCCGCTTCATTATACAGTTCCTCGAATTTGGCGTGCAGCGTGAAAAACAGATTGCCTTTTACATACCAATGATAGTTGTGCAGCTTCGTAAACAGCAGCGTCCAGTTGGCTACCTGCTTGTTGAGCACCTGTGTGACATTTGCCGTTGTTGCCGTATTCATTCGCTTGGCCTCCCTTGTTGGTCCGTGGATACTTCGCTTGCTTCCACCGTACTTTGCGCAGATTTGCTGTGATTTATGTAAAAATGGAAAGTCGGTATTTCATGGAGCGGCGTTTTGCCTTATACTAGGAACAGATGCTTAAAACAGAGTGAATTGCTTGGAATTAACCCGATATTTTATGAAAAATTCAGATGGAGGTCATTTGCTTTGACGACTACCCCTTACCATCCGCTTACCGAAGCGGAAGCCATTGAATACTCCCGTTCGATTCCCGAGCTGTTCGCGCCGGGCGCCGAGCTGGTCAGCCGCGAAATCGGCGACGGCAACCTCAACCTCGTGTTCCATATTTCCGAGCCGGCGACCGGCAAAAGCATCATTCTCAAGCAGGCGCTGCCCTACGCCAAAGTCGTGGGCGAATCGTGGCCGCTGACGCTCGACCGGGCCCGCATCGAAAGCGAAGCGTTGATGATCGAGGAAAAGCTGTGCCCCGAGCTCGTTCCGCATGTCTATGTGTACGAGTCCGACCTCGCGCTGACGGTGATGGAAGACCTGAGCGACCATGTGATCATGCGCAAAGGGCTGATCGAACGCAATCGCTACCCGCTGTTTGCTGGGCATATCGGCCATTTTCTCGCGCACACGTTGTTTTTCACCTCGGATCTCGGCATGAACCAGCAGGAGAAAAAGCAGCAGCTCGGCCGCTTCATCAACCCGGAGTTGTGCAAAATTACCGAGGATTTGATTTTTGACCATCCGTATTATCAGGCGGAAACGAACAATTTCGAAGCGCATCTGCAAGACGCGGTGGAAACGATCTGGCAGGATCAGGCGCTGCATCGCGAAGTGGCCGTCCTGCGGCACAAGTTCCTGACAAGCGCGCAGGCGCTGCTGCACGGCGATCTGCACACCGGCAGCATCTTCATCAAAGCGGATTCGACCAAGGTGATCGATCCCGAGTTCGCCTACTACGGCCCGATGGGCTTCGATATCGGCGCGGTACTCGCCAACCTGCTGCTCAACTTCGCCGCTCAGGAGGGCTGGAGCCCGGACGAAGCCAGCCGCGCCGACTACCGCAGCTACCTGCTGACGACTGTGCGCGACGTGTGGGCGAACTTCGAGCGCAACTTCCGCGCTTTGTGGGACAAGCATCGTGTGGATCGTCTGGCGCAAACGCCAGGCTACCAGGACTACTACCTTGGCGAGCTGCTGAAAGATACGGTCGGCTTCGCCGGCGCGAAAATGGTCCGCCGCGTCATCGGCCTGGCCCATGTCGCCGACATCGATCAAATCGCAGATACCGCCGCCCGCGAGCGCGCGCAACGTCTGGCGCTGGCGATCGGCACAGCGTTGATCCGCGGCCACCGCTCGGCCGGTTCGATCGAAACGCTGATCGACATCGCGGCGAGTGCGGCTGCCGGCGTGGTGCGCGCGTAAGGCTGCGCTGCTGCGCGGGCTGGCAGGGAAACGGAAACAGGCAGGTCTGACCGCCGTGCGCGGTAGGGCAGCCGGGACCGGCCCGGCATCTCTCATTTTGAACATAGAAAGAGGCTTGCATATGACAACCATCGCAACATCCGAACAAAAGGAAGCGCTGCAGTCCCTGCGCTGGAACGGCACGCAGCTTGATCTACTCGACCAGCGCCTGCTGCCGGAGGAGATCGTCTACCTCCCGCTGCAGACGCCGGTCGAGGTCTGGGAAGCGATCCGCCACCTGAAGGTGCGGGGCGCGCCCGCGATTGGCATCGCCGCAGCTTACGGCGTATATCTCGGGGTCCGCGATGTTGCCGCGGACGGCGGGGTGGAGGCACTGCTGCAAGAAGTCGAGCGGCAGTGCAGCTATTTGGCGACGTCGCGTCCGACGGCGGTGAACTTGTTCTGGGCGCTGGAGCGGATGCAGGCCCACGCCCGGGCGCTCGCGGACGCAGGGGCGGACGCGGGCGCAATTAAGCAATCGCTGCTGGACGAGGCGATTCGCATTCAGGCAGCCGATGAGGAAACGAACCGGCTGATCGGCGAGCACGCGCTGACCCTGTTTGAGGACGGCTTCGGCGTCCTCACGCATTGCAACGCGGGCGGGTTGGCTACGGCCAAGTATGGCACAGCGTTAGCGCCGTTTTACTTGGCCCTGGACAAAGGCGTCCACCTGAAAGTGTACGCCGACGAGACGCGGCCGGTGCTGCAAGGCGCCCGGCTGACCGCTTTTGAGCTGCAGCAGGCCGGCGTCGACGTGACGCTGATCTGCGACAACATGGCCGGCGCGGTGATGGCCAAGGGCTGGGTGCAAGCGGTCATCGTCGGCACGGACCGCGTGGCCGCCAACGGCGACGTGGCCAACAAAATCGGCACGTACAGCGTCGCTGTACTCGCCAAGGCGCACGGCATTCCGTTTTACGTCGCCTGCCCGATGTCAACGATCGACCTAAACACGCCGACCGGCGCCGATATCCCGATCGAGGAGCGTCACGAAGACGAAATCACGCAAGGTTTCGGCAAACGCACCGCACCGCTGGGCATCAAGGTGTTCAACCCGGCATTTGACGTGACGCCAAATGAGTATGTGACGGCAATCATCACGGAAAAAGGCATTGTGCGCGCGCCGTATACGGACCATTTGCGCAAGCTTTTTGAATAGCAACAAGCGGTGCAAAGAAACGGCCTTCCGTCCTGACTGTTCAGGGTGGAGGCCGTTTTGTCCATTTTTCCATCATGGATTTCGCTTTGGTCCCCTGTATCCGGCGTCCGTATCCCACAATGCCCACGCCAATCTGCGTTTCCCCGGCCCTTCCCCCCAGTTTGACGCGCTGCGATCAGGCCAACAACTTGCCTCGCCGATCCGCCTTATCCACAAGATTTCCTGCCCTTCATCCCTTTCCGTTCCGCTTCCAATCCGCGATGCAACAAAATGCAAGATATATTGCAACATTTTGCAAATTAATTTGTGATGTATTACAAGGAGAAATTAGATAAGATATAAAAAAATAACATGCGTATGTGCCAGAAGACATCCCAGAACGTATACAAAGCCAAAAACAAAGAACGTGTTTGACGTACGTGCTCCCCATATGCCATCTCTCTTGATGAATGTCCCCTTCCTTGCAGCGTCTCGTCCCGGCATCGGCAGCGAGCAAATGGCAGAAGGGGCATTCTCAATATCCCAAGCGCTTGCCAACTGCAATTCGGCTGGCTGCGAACAAGGCGTCCAAGTGCAGATTACGATTCCCTTATTATGGAGGAGGCTCCATTGCAATGAAAGAACCCTTTAAAATTCTGATTGTTGACGATCACCCCATGTTTGCCTACGGCACGAAAAGCGTGTTGGAGCAAATGAATCATGTACGAATTGTGGGGATCGCCGAATCGGGCAAAACCTGCATGGAATATGTCAATGCGCATAAACCGGATCTCGTCTTGCTGGATTATAAGCTGCCGGATCAAAACGGCTATGAGCTGGCCAAGCAAATCCACGCCATGAAAGAAAACATCAAAGTCGTCATTTTCATCGGCATTGATGTGCTTCCTTTTTATAACGAATTGCTGGACCTGCGCATCAGCGGCATTTTGGACAAGAACTCCGGCGACGAAAAGTTGCGCAATATGATTCGCTGCATCATGGAGGGACAAAGCGCAGTACCGCTGGAGTTATTTCAGCAATTGCGCCTCTTCCCTTCCAAAACGGTGCAGGAACTGCTGACCAAACAGGAATTGGAGATTCTGGCGATGATTACGGACGGGCAAACGCAAGAGCAAATTGCCGAGCAACTTTTTACCAGCAAACGATCGGTGGATAATTATTTAAAGCGGATTTATGAGAAATTAGGGGTGAAAAACAAGTTTCAAGCCATTCAAAAATTCGTGGAGATGCAAATGAACCCCGATGTGGGGCATCTTGGATAAGCGGCGGCTGGCGTGCGGAAATGTTCAAATCCATAGCCGGTTATGCTCACGTTAATGACTTGAATCCATTGTTTAGACAGCTGTCTGGATAACAAGTACAGGTCCACAGTATATGGGGGGAAAATCACGTTTAACGTTCATTTTATGCTTGGAGGTTTATTGCCGTAGCCGTATATATACGCTTGCCGCGTATACAGAGCTGTTGATGGCAGCGCTCGATTGGATGGATGACGGGACCAACAACGATAACGCCAATGGATTGTGGATGCAAATTTCTGAGCCTCTTGCGCTTAATGCCTTTCGCAGCGCTTCTTATGGCTGTAACGGGTGAATGAGCCGAGCTTCGGGAACGGCATCAGCATCAATCAGGCTATCCCGCTGCCTTCGGTCGGAGAAATTTATCGCCTGTTGGCGCATGCCGCAAACGAGCAGCATCGAGATATCCGCGGTCAACCGTTCATCAACGTTCACCAACGTTCATCATCGGCCACTTGGTAGTTGCCAGCGGTCGCTAATTGGCTTCACCTTTTCTTCCTTTTTAATGAAATCTGCCGCAAATAGCTGAATTTGTACACTGATAGTGGACAAAAATGCTAAAATGTTTTTCAAATAGTGGACAAAGGGGGGAGGATCCTTGGCAGAGGGCGCGTCCGCTTCCGCAGCTTTTTGTACACCATGGAGGGACATTTTTCCGAAAAAACCAGCAAAACGTCCACTTGAGCAAGACACATCCAGATCTGGTCTGCCAACATGTTTATCGGGCCGTGTCCACTATTTGAAAGACAAAATACGAAAATTGTACACCCACAATGGACAAATATAGCCAACATCCTGCAATAATGCCGGTTTCCGCAGGATTCCGACACGTCGGCCGGTCAAGCGGGCAGCGGTTGGAGATGAGCCATGCCTCATCTCCAACCGCTGCCAGCCCGGCCCAAGCTCCCTTAATGGGCTGTCGCTCCCCATTCGGATCATCCGGCCATCTGCCGGCCCTATATAGAGAAAAAAGGCTGTATCCGAAAAAAAGCTCGATAACCAAGTAAGCCAGTCCCACATCATGCGAAAAGATGCCTCCAACACCACTATGGAAGTGGAGCTGGAAGCATCTTTTTCATCCGATATAGGGGGGCTTGGTCAGGACGCCGACATCATTCAACGGCTTTCTGGACAACCCCGCTTGATGGATCACGCTTCTTGGAAAACTTCAAACAACGACTCGGCGAATTCGCGGCCAAATTGCAGGCACACTTCTTCGTCGTCCGGGCCAAGTTCGATTTTCAAATCTTCCTGGATGATAATCGCGCCCAGCTCCGTCAGCTTGGCCGACAACGTATCAACTGCGCCGCAGAACTGGTCGTACGACGTATCGCCGGAGCCGAATACGGCAGCGATTTTGCCCGTCAGGTCCAAATCGTCCATGTCTTCGTAGTAATCGAGGAATTCATCGGCCAGATCGCCATCGCCATACGTATACGAGCCCAAAATAATGCCGTCATATTGCTCCAGCTCGCTTGGTGTCGCTTGCGGCAGCTCGCGTACGGTCAAATCCACGCCGGCTTGCTCCAGTGCCTTGCCGATCAGCTTGGCGATTTTTTTCGTATTCCCTGTGCTGCTTGCATAAACCATAATTACTTTTGCCATCGTAAATTGCTCCTTTTATATATGAAATGGGATGATACACAATATGAATTTGACTTCGATAACGATAATCGTTCTCAATAAAATCAGAAAAAAATTTTACGGCTTCCCTCAAGCCAAATATGCACCAAATGCGGGGCGCTGCGCTTAATCGTGGTGAGCCTTGCTCGGTCGTTCACCTTAACCGCGCTGCTTGTGGCTGCGCAAATCCTGCTCCAGCTCGGCGAGTTGCTCCACCTGCTGCTTCAATGCGCCAATTCGGCGGGATTGCAGAGCCGTGTAGACAAAAATCAAAATAAACACAACGCTGTAAGCGGCAAATAAATAGTTCATGCGGCGTCCTCCCCTCTGTGGCTTCATATGCGTACATATTGAGACTTCGTACGTTTGCGTTGCGTTCTGCGCCTATCATGTACACCACAACTTTGCACGTTCGCGTTGCGGCCAGCAATCCCTCTGCCAGTGCAGCCAGTACACAGCTTGCGTGGCCTCTTACCGCTCTTGGCGTTAGGCCAGCTCGCGCAGCGCTTCTTTCAGGCGGTTGGTTTCCTGTTGCAGTTTGGCAATCGCCATGCCTCTGTAGAGCATAAAGAAATACAGCAGCGTAAAAGCAAGCAGCATCGCCAGCAAAGCAACGAGCATTTCCGGTTCGACGCCGCCGCCTTGTTGGCTGGGGCCGCTGCCGAAGACGATCGGGTGCTGTTTTGTTTCCCACCAGCGGATCGACATGAAGACGATTGGCACGTCGATAAAGCCGATGATGCCGAATACGGCGGCGAGGCGCGCTTTTTTCTCCCATAACCCGTCCATGCGGCGGATCATGAAATACCCGAGGAAGATGAACCACAGGATCAGCGTTGTCGTCAGACGCGGCTCCCACGACCACCAGGCGTTCCAGGACGAACGTCCCCAAATCGGTCCGGTGATCAGCACCATGGTCGTAAACAGGAACCCGACTTCGGCGGAGATGTTGGCGATGTGGTCGTGTGTCTGTTTTTTGCTGATCAGAAAAGCGACGCTGAACACAAAAACGATGAAAAAGGCGAAAAAGGCCGACCATGCCGAACCGACATGAATGTAAAAAATCTTTTGCACGATGCCCATCTTGAGTTCGACCGGAGCATAAATCAGGCCGAGGTACAAGGCGGCGATCATGCTGAGCAGCGCCAGTATGCCGAGCGTCCGCTCGGTTGTGGTCCCCATACATTATCCCTCCATGATGTAATCGAATAAAAGCCAACCGGCAAAGCCAAATACGATGTTATAAGCCAGCAAAAGCTCCAGCCACAGTGCGCAATCGCTCCAGCTGCCGCCCGCCAGCACGATGGTGGTCGCTTTGACCGCTGCGATCAGCAGCGGCGTCAGCAAGGGCAATAGCAGCACCGGCAGCAGCAGTTCGCTGCCCTTGCCGTTGGCGGCGATGGCGGCGAGCAAAATGCCAACGACGATCAGTCCCAGCGAGCCAAGCACGATGACCAACGCCAGCAGCAGCGCGGAGCCCTCCCAGCGAAAATCGAACAGCAGGAACAACAGCGGGATGGTCAGCACGTTTGTCAACGTCAGCAGCGCAAATTGGAACAGGCATTTGCCGATGTAAATCGCGCTCCAGTCAAAAGGCGCCATCAGCATCCCGGTCAAACCGTCGTTCAGCTGCTCGACGACGAACGCCCGGTTCAGGCCAAGGATCGCGGCAAACACGATCATCACCCAGATGATGCCGGGAAATACGTTGCGCATCACGTGGTTGGCCGGGTCGAAGGCAAAGCTGAACACGACGATGATCAACAGCGCAAACACCGTCATCGAGACGACGACCTGCTTGGAGCGCGATTCGGCCAGCCACTCTTTATACAACACCGCCATGACGCCGCTTGGGGCAATTCGGTTTTTCCGATTGTTCACACGTACGATACCTGCCTTTGGAACTCCAGTTCTTCCATCTCCGCCCGCGAGATGTCTCTGGTCAATTTGCCTTGCGATAGCCACAGCACCCGGTCGGACAGCTCCTTGACCTGGGCGAGATCGTGGCTGACCATCAGCACGGCGGCTCCGGCGGCGGCGCGCTCGCGGATCAGGCCGTTCAGCCAACGCACGCCCTCCTGATCCAGTCCGGTGTGCGGCTCGTCGAGCAGCCAAAGCTCCGGGTCGATCAGCAGCACGCGGGCAATCGCCAGCCGCTGGACCATCCCCCGGGAAAAAATTTGCACCTTCTCGTCTTTAGCCAGCCGCAGTCCGACCTGGGTCAGCGCCTCGGCGATCACCCGGCTGCTGTCGGCGATGCCGTACCAGCGGCAGACGATGCGCAAATTTTCCACCGCGCTCAGATGCGGATAAAACGAGCTTTGGTGGAACAAATAGCCGACTCGCCCGCGCCAGCTGGCAGCGGCAGCAGCCAGCGGCTCGCCGAACAGCTCGATCTTCCCTTCCGTCGGGGTGACGAGCCGGGCGATCAGCTTGAGCAGCGTGCTTTTGCCCGCGCCGTTGGGCCCCAGCACCGCTACGCATTCGCCGGCGCGAATCTGCAGCGTAATGCCGCTGAGAATGGTGCGATACCCCCAGCGCTTTGAAACGTTGTCCAAGCGTACCATAGGCGATCCTCCCTAGGAAACGAGCTTGTTTAGCTCAAGCTGCACGTCGACGATTTTTTCTTTGTAGCCGGCCTTGAGCCGGGCAAATTCGTCGGCGTCCATGCCCGCTTCATTCATTCGCTGCTGCAAGGCGGCCAGCTTTTCGAACAAAATTTTATTCTGTTGATACAAATCGAGAAACCGCTGCTCCTCGGCATCGGGCACCAGTTCGGCTGCGCCCTTGCGCTTGCGGAAGGCGTCATAAGCCAAATACACGCCAATGCCAACGATGACGGCGAAAATCGCCGCGAGCAGATGCGGGTTGACCGAGCGCAGCACGCTATTTTGCCACAATTCGATCAGCTTTTTGCTGTGAAAAGGCGGCACGTGCACGGCGCTGTTCACGTCGATGCCATAAGTGCCCGCTTGCAGCGAACCGGCGCGGTAAAAGAAATAGGATGTGCCCTGAAAATCAGTCGGGCCGGTTTTGCTTAACCCGTCGGCAACCAGGTCGATATCCGGGTTGTCCGCAGGCAGCAGCATTTGCAGCGTCTGGGTCGGATACGACAGCGGAAGCGCAAAGCGGCTGCCGCCGGACGAATACGTATAACGGTAACGGTAGACGATCGTAAAATCGCCGCCGCCGGCCAGCACTTCCTTGCGTTGGAGTTTTTTGCCGTCGACGTTGATCACGTCGGATTCGCCGACGAGAATTTGCAGCTCGCTCGCGCCGGCCGGCAGCTCCCAAGCGGCCTGCTGCGGGCTGGCGCCCGTGTTCACGGCATGTAAAATCGTATGCACGCTGATGCCCTTGTCATCCGGGTGGACGACCACGGTTTCGTTTTCAAAAACGATGCCCTCATTGGCCCATGCGGCCGGGGCGGGCAACATCAGCAGCAGCGCCGGCAGGGAGAGCAGCAGCAGCATATGGAGATGAAGCCAGTGGTAACGCAAAGTATTCATGCCCGATTCCGTTCCTTCATTTTTTTCTGCAGCGCCCGTTCGATTTGCTCCTCCAACTGTTGGCGGATCGCTGCGTCGCCGGCGGCCGGCCCGGCGCTGCTGGCTGCTGTCCGCTCCGGCGTTGCCGCAGGTAAAGCATCGGAGCCGGCTTGGGCCGTAGCGGCCGATTGAGCAACATAATCCGCTTGGGCAGATCGAGCGGCTGGATCAGTTTGCGTAATTTGATTGACTGGAGCAGCTTGATCGGCATCGGCGGCCGGCGCTGCGGTCTTCTCCAGCGACTCGACTGCCAGCTTGCGGTAGGGAGCTGCCAACCTTTCGTAATCGTCAGCCGCCAGTTTGTTCATCCGATAATCGTATTCCAACTCGTTAAGCGTCATCATCGCCTCGACGCGCTGCTGCTCGGCAGCCGGAGCGGGCGGGGCGGGAGCCAGCGCAGCCGCCGGATTTTTCACAAACAGCGGTCTGGCGACAACCAGCATGACGACGGCAAAGATGGCCAGGCCCAGCAAAACCGTTTGCATGGGATCGTCTCCTTTTTTACAAATATTTGCGCCGTTCCCGCTCGATCATTTCCGCGTACAGCTCGCTGTCCACGGCATTTCCCGCTCCGGCCGGGCCGGACAGCAGTTCGCCTGCGCCCGCAAGCTGCAGGGAGCTGTTGCTGATGCGGCGGCGGATCAACAGCCATACGCCTGCGCCGCCAAGCGCCAGTCCGGCAAAAGGCAACGTCCATGCCGTCAGGCTGAACCCGGTTTTCAGCGGTGCGCGCAAAATGCTTTCTCCGAATTGGGCCACGTAGTAGTCGCGGATTTGCTCCTTGGTTTTGCCGTCGCGCAGCATCTGCTCGATTTCACCGCGAAACGCCTGAGCCGTCGGGCACTGCGATTCGTCGCACGGGTTGATTTGCGTGCCGCAGTTGCAGTTGCAGACGAATAACAGACACATGCGCTGGATGTCCTCCGAGCCGGGATTGGCCGCCTGCGAAGCGGTAACGGGCACGATCAGCGCAAACGCCATGCCAAGCAGTCTTAACCAGAAATAGGCTTGTTGTTTCATACGCCGACTCCTTCTATATATTTCGGAACTTTGTGGCCGAAGCGGCCGCCCCAAATTGCCAGCAGCCCACCCGCCAGCACGACAACTGCGCCGATCCACACCCAGATTTGCAGCGGAATGACCTTGACCATGAAGGTCGCGCGGCCGTCCTCTTCCCAGGAGTTGAGCACGACGTACAGATCGTTTTCGAAGCTGCTGAGAATGGCGACTTCGGTGGACGGCTTTTCGAACGTCGGGTAAAATACTTTTTCCGGTTCAATCGTATCCGTGCCGCCCCCGGCCTTGTGGACGGTCAGATTGGCGTAAACGACGTCGTTGGCGTCGACTTTTTTTTGCTTCACCTGATGATAGGTCAGCACGTACGGCCCGACGGTGATTTGCTGCTCGGGTTGGAGCGTTTCCAGCTTTTCCTTGGCGAACTGCTGCGAGCCAACGATGCCGACGGCGATCATCACGATGCCCATATGCACCAGGTAGCCGCCGTACCGTCTGCGGTTGCGCACGACAAGCCGGTACATCGACACCGCAAACGATTCGCGCGTCATCTGCATTCGCGCCCGCACGCCACGCGCAAAATCGATATAGTGGGTCATCACGACGAACACCAGCACGCCCGAGGTCAAAAGCGCCCAATTGTCTCTCATATCCATGAGATAAAAGACCAGCGCCACGGCATTCGCCAGCAGAAACGGCAGCAAAAAGTTTTGCCGCAAATGCGTCAGCGACGAGCGCTGCCAGGCGATCAGCGGGCCGATGCCCATCAGAAACAACACGCCAAGCAGCATCGGGGCGACGACATGGTTGTAATACGGCTCGCCGACGGTGACGGTCGTCCCGCGCACCGCTTCGGATACGAGCGGGAACACTGTACCCCAGAACACGGCAAACGTCGCGCCGACGAGCAGCAGGTTATTGAACAGAAAGCTGCTTTCCTTCGACAGGAAGGAGCGGAACTCCCCGCCCTTGGCCAGCAGCGGGTAGCGCTTGAACAACACGTAAACCGAACCGATTGTCATGATGCCGATAAAAATAAGGAAATACATGCCCAGGTCGGAGTCGCCGAACGCGTGGACGCTGGTCAGGACGCCACTGCGCACAAGGAACGTGCCGAACAACGTCAAGCCGTACGTCAGAATAATCAACGAAATGTTCCATACCTTGAGCATATCCTTGCGCTCCTGGATCATCGCCGAATGCAAGAAGGCGGTCGACGTCAGCCAGGGCATAAACGAAGCGTTTTCGACCGGGTCCCAGGCCCAGTAGCCGCCCCAGCCCAATTCGACATAAGCCCACGCTCCGCCCAACACGTTGCCTGCGGTCAAAAACAGCCAGGCGATCATCGTCCAGCGGCGGGTCGCTTTGATCCAGAAGCCATCGGCGCGCTTTAAGATCAAGGCCGCGATGCCAAAGGCAAACGGCACCACCATGCCGACATAGCCGTGGTAGAGCATGACCGGGTGAATGAGCATCGCCGGGTTCTGCAGCTGCGGATTGAGGCCGTGCCCTTCCTGCGGCACGACGTCCAGCACCTGAAACGGCGAATCGACGAAACAAAGCAACGTGAGAAAGAATATCATGTTCAAGGCCAAAATCGCCATCACGATTGGCACCATCGGATTGCCGCGCAGCGAGCGGGCATACAACACCAGCATCGCGTAAGCGCACAGGATGAGCAGCCACAGCGTCAGCGAGCCGGCGTTGCCGGCCCAAAAGGCGGCCAGCTTGTAAGCAAGCGGCAAATCGCGCGTCGTATAGTTGACGACGAACTCGAAGCGAAAATCGCTTGTGCCCAGCAAATACCAGATCATTCCGGCGATGACAAGCACGAGGCCAAACAGCGTGGTCAAGCCGCGAAAGCCGCTTTGCACAAGCTGCGGCTTGCTGCGCCAGGCGCCAAATACCAGCGCGGCGAACGAATAAACGGCCAGCGCCCACGCGGCGTAAAATAACGCTTTTCCGAGCATTTCCATCAGGTGTAAACCTACTCTTTCTTCATATGCTGCTGTTCGTAAGCTTCCTTGTTCGCTTCTTTGTCCAGCGACTCGTATTTGGACGGGCAGCGGGTGCGCAGCCGTTCGGCCACCAGCAGTCCGCGCTCGACGTCATACACGCCGTCGGCCATTACAATCGTTCCTTCGCTGAACGTATCGGGCTTGACGCCCTTGTATTCCACATCGATCGTCCGATCATCCTGCTTGATTTGGAAGCGCAGCAGCGTGCTGCTCGCATCCCATTGCACTGTGCTCTCCTGCAAATCGCCTTGAACGGTGATCAGCTTTTCCTTGTATTTGTCGGGAGCGGCGATCACCTTGTCCAGCGTCACTTCCTGTGACGAGGAATTTGTCGTGTTGGCAAAAATCAGCAGCAGGATGACCGCAACGAGCGGGATGACGGCGAACATCATTTTTTTGTTTTTGTTCATCAGCGTACACTCTCCCGGCGGTTAGCCCAATTTTTGGCGTGCGGCTTTGTAGGCTTCTTCGGTCAGCTCATCGGCCAGCAGCTTGCGCCGCAACGCCTTGATTTGCTCGCGGCGCGCTGCCTGCCGCTCCTGCCCGTCGGCCTCGGCGGCTGCCGCCGTCCGTGCCGCCAGCGGCGCGCGGTAGCTGCGCAAGCCCAGGTATACGAACAAGCCGAAAATGACGATCGCTCCGCCGATAATCCATGAATCCTTGGAAGCGTCCGGCTTGCCGGCCGCTGCGTCGGTTGTGCCCAGCGGGCCGGTGTCGACGGCTGCCGTTCCCGCGCCTGTGTCTGCATGGGCCGCATCCCCGGTCTGGCTGCCATTTGCGGCTGCCGCCGCTTGGTCCTGTTGCGCCAACCGGGTATGCTTGGCCAGCACGGTTTCCATGTTGTCTTTCAAATATTTGACCGACAGCTTCGATTGCTGCCCGCTTTGCAGCACGCCAAGCTTAAAGGGATACACGTCCTGACCCAGCTCGCTTGTAAACGAAGGTTCGCCTTGCGCCGACAGCTCGAAGCCGATCGTATCGTTTGGCTTGAACACAAACAGTTGGGCTTCGTCGGTGTCATAGGCCGCTTGCAGTTGGAAATCGAAGGCGTGCTCCTTGTCCTTAAGCGCAAACGGATTGCTGTAATACTCCACCACGAAGCTGTAGCTTTGATTTGGCTCCAGCGGCTGCGCCGGCTTCCAGACGACTTTGTTGTCTTTTAGCTCGTAAGCCAGCTGCGTCGTCGGGTCCTGCGATTCGCTCAGTTCGGCGACCAGATGAATGCTCAAATCGGGCGCCACCTGCACGGGCACGGCGATTTCGCCGTCATAGGCCGTTGTGCCGGTGTTGACGAGCAGCCCGTATATGCCCGTCAGCAGGCACGGCGTATCAGCCGGCCAATCCTCGGGAGCGACAAATTCGGGCATCACCTGCACCTCCAGTTGGCTGAGCTTGAGCGGCGCATCGGCCGCACGGGCCGCCAGCGGCGCCAGCGCGAGCAGCAGGAGCAGTGCCGGCACGAGTCCGGCGAGTTTTTTCCACATGTTTTTCACGACCTTACGGAGTAGTAGCTGCTGTGCTTGCTTGCACCTCGCGGGCCAGCGCTTCGGCCGTCATGCCGCCCACAATGTAGCGCCGCACCACGCCTTCGGCGTCGACGATCATCGTCTCCGGCTGGCCTTTGATGCCATAGGCTTTGCTCACGTCGTCGCGGTAGTCGAGCAAAAAATGCAGCGGCGCTTTGTTTTTGTCGGCAAACGCCGTCACCCGCTCCTTTGGCTCCCGGCGGTCGACCACGAGCAGCGGGTACTTGTCGCCGTAACGTGCGTGGAACTTTTGCAGCTCCGGCAGCTCCTCGACGCATGGCCCGCACCAGGTCGTAAAAAAGTTCAGCACGACCGGCTTGCCCTTGTATTGCTCCAGATTGACCGTGCCGCCGGTGATCGTCTCCAGCTCAAAGGCAGGGGCGGTTTCGCCGACCTGAACCGTATGCGTACGCTGCACAAAACGCACGCCCGTATAGACAAATAAAGCCACAAGCATGAGCAAAATGCCGTATTGGAACCATGTTCTCATCGCAATTCTCCAAACCTTGGCAAAATAAATGTATGTGCAGGCCGCAAGTATGAAGGCCGCCTGGCGTTTGCGCCGCTGGCGGCTGTCACCAGCGGTGCAAGTTCGCCTGCCGCACCGGCGGCGGCGGCGCTGTGGCGCGCTCAATTAGCGGCGCGCCGGGAGGGCTGGCCGCCGCCGCAGGCGTTGCGGCCGCGGGGGCCGGCGCGTTCTGCGGCGCGCCGGGGGGCGGGTCCGCCGGCGACTGCGGCGCTTGCGCGCCCGCTGCTTCCGGCACGCTGGCCGGCGTGCCGTTGGGCTGCGCTGCGGCCTGCGGAGCCGCAGCCGGAAGGGCAGCGGTCAGCGCGTTGCTGAACGCGGACCGCTGCCCGGCCCTTACGGCGCGCACCGTGTACGTGTACACGGCGGCTTGCGCGCTCGGGCCCGGCTCGTCGATGTAATACCCCATCGACGTAGCACCAAGCAACACGCTGTTACGGAACACCTCGTAGCGTGCAGTTTCCTCGGCCGCGCTGCCGCTTGCCGCAACGCCCCACTCCAGCTTGAGCTGCGTTCCGTAAGCTTTCAGCCGGGTCAGCACCGGCGCAACCACCGTGCCGCTTGGCTCCGGCGCCGCGCCAAACGCCAAGTCGTTCCAATAAAACGACACCTGATCCCGCTGACGATCCAGCGTCAAATAGCTCGTAATATCCTTCTCATGCGCATAGCTGACAAAATACGTCCGTCCCGCTTCCACAGCGACGGCGGCGGCAAACATACCACCCTGCCAGCCCTCCGTCCGCGAGTCGAACCCGCTTTGCGCCAGCAGCCGGCCCGGCCGACCGGTCGCCGCATCCGCTTCGTACAGGCGCACAATCGCTCTGCCCGGAGCGGAGCTGTAAAATTGCACCTGCGACACCAGCAGCGCAGCGGATGGACGCCATTGGTAGTGGACCTCGATCCCGCTCGTTTGCAGCGCGCCCGATGCCGGTGCAGCCCATGCGTTAAGTCCATCCGCTGGCGCAACTTGGTCGGACAGTGCGCCGGCCGCGTAAATGCGCACCAACGGGCTCACGCCGCTATACGGCCCTTTGACCGGCCCGGCAGGTCCCGCCGCTGCGATTATCGCAGCGCTGTCGGCCATTTCGTCGGCTGTAAGAAAATTCGCTTCTTCGGTTATCCCGGCAAGCTCAGCTGCGGCCGCATCAAAATCAGGGATCATCGCCCCTGCCGGCTCTGCTGCTTCCGTTCCAGCATCACCGCCATCCGCGGCTGCTTCCGACTGATCAGCTCCACCAGCGGACGATCCGTCTTCTTCGCTTCCTGACGATTCCGCTGCTCCGGCTGATCCCGAGCCAGCTTTATCGCCATCCGCAGCTGCTTCCGACTGGCCGGCTCCACCAGCAGACGAGCCGCCTGCTTCACTTCCCGACGGCCCCGTTGCTCCAGAAGCTCCCGAGCCAGCTTTACCGCCGCCCGCAGCAGTTTCCGACTGGCCAGTTCCACCGGCGACCGATCCGCCTGCTTCGCTTCCCGGCGACTCCGCTGCTTCAGAAGCTCCCGAGCCAGCTTTATCGCCATCCGCAGCTGTTTCCGACGGTCCAGCTCCACCAGCGGACGATCCAACCGCTTCACTTCCCGACGGTCCCACTGTTCCGGCTACACCATTTCCAGCATTACCGCCACCCACAACAGCTTCCCCCTGCCCAGATCCGCGCAGAGAAGGTCCAACCGCTCCAGCCCTTTTGCTTGCGCTCGGCAGCCCGGCTCCGGCTGTTCCTGCCGCCACGGCGCTTCCCACGTTCGCAGCAGCTTCCACCCCGGTGCTCGCGCTTGGGACGAAAAAGCCGGCAACGGTCAGCGCCACCAGCAGCAGCGTCAGTGGATAAACGACTTTCCGCATCACCTTGTTTCCCCCCTTTCATCACCAATCGTGGACTTCTTTTCCGTCGTTGCGGTGCGGGCAGCGCCCACACTGCTTACGGTACATTCAAATGGCAGCCCGAGCCGGGCGTCGCGCAGGAGTTTTTGTTCGTCCAGTCGCCGTCGGCCGGGTAAAAAATCGTCAGGTTCGTATCGGTGCTGTATGCCTGATACGGGGCCGGGTCGCTCAAATCAACGAGCATCGCCGGCAATCGGCCTGTGCCGTGCGGCACCGCCGAATGACATTGCGCGCAAGCGACGCCCAGATGGCCCTTGTTTAGCGCGGCGTTCCAGTAATTGTGCAGGTTTTCGCCCGTCTGCGGCACGCCGACGGCTGCTTCGCCCGTGCGCCGCTGGAACCGGGTTTGTCCCGTCGTCATGTACGAAGCGTCCTTGCCCGGATTGCCGCCATACGTGCTGCGGTCGTGGCAGGTAAAACACAACGCATTTGCGTCGGTATCGGCCCGCGTCGCCGCATTGTACGGCTGCTTGAGCAAATGGACGTTCGTCGAGCCGTGCACGCCCATCGGGCTGCTGCCGGCTGCGGCCGCTGCGCCGTGGCAATCGGCGCATACCGTGACGCTGGTTGCCGTCCAGCCGTTAACGTACGTCCCATAGCCGCTGGAAGCGGAAGCAGCGATATGGCCGGATACGTTGGCCGGATTAAATTCCTTGGCTGCGGCCGTTGCCGCCGTTGCCACCGCCTTGTCGGGATTGCCCGAATGGCAGCTCAGGCACAACTCGCTTTGCTTGCTGACCGCCGGCTTGGCAGCAAAGCCGATCGGCTCGGTAAACGGCTGTCCGTCGTATTGCGCCTCGGTTCCCGCCACATGCGCGAGGCTGCCGGACGCCTCCGGGGCCATCGCCCGCGTGCCGTTGGCCGCATGCGGATTATGGCAGCTGCTGCAATCCATGCTGCCTGCCGGCGCCGGAGCTGTGCCGGCCACCGGGTGGAACGATACGTCCGCGGCCGTAAACTGGCCGCTGATATTATATGTACTGCCTGTGCCGTCATGGCATGTGAGACAAAGTTGACTTTGGCTCGCCTTCTTCAAAATCGTCGTGCCATACCCTTTGTGCGACACGTGGCATGTGGCGCAGGCATCGGTGTTTTCTGTGTAAGAGTGATGCGGATGGCGCAGCGGGTCTATGACCGCCGGCACACCGCGAACGGCGTGGGCTCCCGCCGATTCGACTCCCGAACCGACTGCCCGGATCACGTAATAATACGTGCGTCCGTTGTTCAAGCCCGTATCGTTATACCAGGTTGCCGCAACGGGCGAGGTGTTGATTTTCGCAAAAGGTCCCTGCTCCTCCGTGCCGCGATACACGTTGTAGCTCTCCGGCTCCGGTCCGCTGCCGGCTGTCCATGACAGACCCAACCCTTCGCCTTCGTCCGGCACCTCAACGCGCACATTGCGCGGCGTTTGCGGTCCGCGGGGCAAATCCAGATAAATTTCATCGATATCGATCACATTCATCGCCGAAGTATCGGCATCCGCCGTCCACTGCTCGGCCACAAACCGGATGTCGTACGTGCCGGCTTGCGCCACATCAGGCGTCAGGTCCAAGTTTTCCACCAGCGCGTAATCGCTCATGCCGCCGATGGCGCTGTCTTCCCATACGCGCACCCACGTGCCGTCGGGACGGGCGATTTCAGCCCGCAAGATTTGTTTCGTGTTGTTGTCGGCGAAGCAAACGCATGTTTTTTTCCAGGCAAAGCTGAGCTGCACCGGCTCGCCGCTTGGCGTTACTTCCAGCTTGCGCTGGTACAGCGTGGTGCGCGTGCGCTTTCCCGCGCCCGCTGCTGTTATTTGGGCCGCTTGGCCGCTGCCTGTATACGTGTGGCCCGCATTGCGGATTTCGCCTGTGTAACCTCCGTTGTCCAGCGTCAGCTGCGCGCGGCTCCAAGGCACCGCATCGTTATAAAGCTCGTAAAACCCGGTCGACCAGCCGCTCCAGCCGCTGTCAAAATGGCCGTTATCGATCATGCCCTGATCGGATACAAAAGCCGCCACGGCCGTAGATACCGCCATGCTCAGCAGCGATTCGCTCCCGCCCAGATCGATGGCGCTGACTCGGTACTCGTATGTTTTTTCCCGTTCCAGCCCTGTGTCGGTGTAAGTCGTTTGGGTAAGCAAAGCCGTGTTCAAGGTAAAAAAGTTAATGCCGTCCTCGCTGCGGTACACGCGATAACCGGCCAGATCGCTTTCGCTGTTCGCCGTCCAGTTCAGCACAAAATCGTCGGCCTGCTGCTGCCCGTGCAAGCCGCCAGGGCTTGCCGGAGGCGCATCCGCCGCCGCAGGAGCCGCCGATACGGACGCTGTCGGCGTGGACAATTCGCCGCTGCCGCTGCGGGAGGCAATCCGGTAATAATACGTTTGACCGGCTGTCAGACCGGTATCGGTATAAGAAGTAAAGCCGGTTTGTCCGATTTGCTGAAAATTCAGATCGTCGGTGCTCCGGTAGACCACAAAGTCTGCGATTTCGCTGGCCCCATCAGGCTCGCTCCAGCTCACGATCAAGGACATGCCGTCCCCGCCGTCCACAACCGCGGCATGCGTCGGCATCGGCAAATCGGCCGCAACCGCAAGCGGAAGTTGCCCATCCCCGCCAATCCACGCTACCAGCAATGTCAGGCATATTACGATTTGTGCAAGGCTGCCGCTCCAACTCTTCATGAGAACGCGTGCCGCCACACCTCCTACCGGCTTGATGCAACGCTGCCCGGCTGGAGCAGACCGCTTACTTCTCGGCCAGCCACCGGTCCAGCAGCCACATATACAATGAAATCAATACATACGTCAGGGCCGGCAAAACCAGAAACAGTCCGATGACATACAGCCTGATATGCAGGACGTTTGCGACATGGTTCGCCGCTTCGATAAACAAATAAGAGGCGGCCCCGGCCAACAGGCCGGTGCCGAGGAGCAGCAAAAGCGTATGCGCATACTGCTTGATGGTTTGTTTATTCATTATTTTTTGTGGCATTCCTGACAGACGCCGACGTAATCCATGCGGTTGAGCATCGTCGAGGTTTTGCCCGGAATAAAGTTCGATTGTTGCTCGCCGACGTTTGGTGTGCCATGCGAGTAGTGGCAGGTGATGCAGGTGATGTAGCTGTCCTTCGTTTTACCGTTTTCCAACGTAATGTTGTTCGGCGAATCGCCCGGCGCCAAATCCTTGGCGTTTTGCAGCGGCAAATCCGAAGTCAGCAGCGCGCCGTGCAGGTTCATCGCTTTTTCCGACGGATGGATGAAGAAGGTTTCGCCGTTAAAAGTCGATGTCGTGCCCGTCGTCGGATGGAACGCCTTGTGGCACTGCTCGCAGAACTGTGTCGCGCCCGATTTGTAGCGCACCGTTTCCTTCGTGCCGTCCGTGTTGACGGCATAAGCTTCGATCACGACCGGCGTAAGGGTAGCCGTCAGCGTGGTGGCCGGCGGCACGGCAGCGTACGTGTTGTTGATGCTTTTGAGCAACCGGTAGTTGTTATCGTTGGGATGCGCCTGGTGACAGCTCGTACATTGCATGCTGCGCGTTTCCAGCAGAACGGTCGATTTCTTGTCGGCGCTCAGGCCAAGGTTCAGGCTGTCGCCCTGCGCCTTGTGCACACCGGTGTACGGATGCGCGGAAGTGGCCTTTTTGATGCCTTGGGCCGCCAGATCGGGATCGTTTGGCACAGCTGCGCCAAACAGTTCGGTTTCGGTGCCCATGGTGATCGGACCGGCCGGGGACGGCGTGAAATCGCCGTTTTTATCGCGGACTGCACCGTAGTCGACCAAATATTTGCTGCCCGCAGCCGCAGCCGTATGGCACGTTTCGCACAAGGCGCGCACCGTATCGGTTGTCAGGAGCTGCTTGGCGGCGCTTTTGCCTTTGTGGTTGATGTGGCAGCTTGCGCAGGAATTTGTATTGCTGACGTAGTTGCCGTGCGCGTTTTCCGCCGTCGGGTTGCCCGAATCGATAAACATGTCGACCCGTTTGATGTGCGACTGCTTGGTCGTCGTCGACCGTTTCGTCGCATCGGCATCGTAGCCGGCGTCGCGAATCTCATAAAACACGTTGGAGCCTTTGACAAACCCTCCGCCGTTATTATCGTCTTTGACCGTGACCGTTCCGTCCGCCGTCGCTGCCGGGATCGTCACTTCCGTCCAGTTGTCCCCGTCGAACGTGCGGTACAACCGGTCCCCGGCAGCAAACTGCCATTTGAGGGTAACTACGGCCGATGCGCCTGTGCCATCCTGCGAAGCTTCAACGTTCGCTGTGCGCGCTTCCGCTCCGCCATAAGCCCATACCAGCGCCAGCAGAGCAAAAACGAAAATTCCTAAAAACCGTTTCATCGCGTTTTTCTCTCTCTCCTTTCCTTCGTTATGGGGTTGTGCCTGCCGTAAAGACTTGAACGCGCTTGTTTTCGCGATCGGCGACAAACACTTTCTTCCCGTCAACGGCGACCCCGTTCGGGAAGCTGAACTCACCGTCATCGCTGCCCAGCTCGCCGTATTCAAACAGCGACTCGCCGGTCAGCTCGAAAAACCGCACCTGATTCGCCAGCGTATCGACAACGACCAGATGGTTGTAAGCATCAATCGTCAACCCGCGGGGCAACGCCAGTCTGGACTTGCCGCCGTTCGTGCCGTCGATGATCGATAAAAACTTGCCCTGCCGGTCAAACACCTGCACGCGGCCGTTATTCGAATCGGCGACATAGATGCGCTTGTTTTTGTCCAGCACGAGATCGTGCGGGTAAGCGAACTGCCCTTCCTTGCTGCCCGGCCGGCCGAAGCTTGCCACCTTGGCTCCGTCCTGATCCAGCTCGACGACGCGATGACCGGCGACATCCGTAAACAACACATGGCCGTCTCCGGCGGCGGCAATGCCGACAGGCGAATATTTGTCGTCGTCGGGCGAGGCAAACAGCGTTTTGACAAATTCACCGTTTTTATCAAACGCCTGAATGCGGCCGACCGTCGGATCGGTGACGAGCACCAGCCCGCCGGATACCGCTAAGGAAGCGGGGGCAGCCAGCTTTTGCCCCTGTCCGCCTTCCTGGCCAAACGCCTTCACAAACTTGCCGTTCGGGTCGTAGATTTTAATCGTTGCGTCGCCGTTGTCGAGCACATAGCTTTGGCCGAGATCATCAATGGCGATATCCAGCGGCTGCCGCAGGTTGTACTCTTCGCCGTCGCCGTTACCAAACGAATACATGACGTTCATCTGCTTGATTTCCCGGTTGGCGGCCAATACGGGCAGTTGTTCGAGCGGCGAGCGTTTTTTGCTGTAAAAAAAGACGAACGTGCCCGCCGTGGCGAACACCAACACGCTTAACACGATTAGTAAGTGCTTAACCTTCATGGCGAAGTCCCCTGCGCGGTTTCATGGAATTTTTTCGGTTCATAGGCGTCGATGCCCAGCCGCTTCAATCCGGCTCGCGCATCGGCGTAATCCGGCACGAGATCGACGCATTTCTCATAGTGGACAATCGCTTGCTGCGGCTTGTCCATCTTCTCGTACAGCAACGCGATGTCATATTGCAGATCGGCCGACACGGTGTTCAGCTCCAGCGCCCGTTTGAGATGGCCTTCCGCTTCCTCGTACCGCCCCTGCTCGCGCTCGGCGACACCCAGATCGTGCAGCACGGCGTCATTGTCCGGCGCCACTTCGGTCAGCTCGACCAGCAGCTTTTCGGCTTCGGCATAGCGGGTCAGTCCCATGTAGGCGTTGGCCACGCCGTATTTGGCATCGGCGCTTTGCGTATCCTTGAGCGCCTGATTGAACTGCTCCAGCGCCTGATCGTATTTGCCCTGCTCGTAATACGTCCAGCCCAGCTCCAACTGGTTGGCCGTATCGTTTGGCTTAACGACGGCTTGCTCCTCCAACTGCGCAGCCCGCTTCTGACTGCTGGAGGCCGTATCGTATTGGTTCCAGAAAAAGCTGTAGCCAACCGCCGCGCCGATGCCGCACAGCAGCACGGCCGTTCCGGCGATGATCAGCGCCGACGTTTTGCCGCTAATTCGTTGCTCCACTTGCTTGCTCTCCCTTCTCGCGCAGCGTTTTCAGCATTTCCAGCGATTTGGCGTGGCGGCTGTCCAGCTCCAGCGCTTTTGTGAACATCAGTTCCGCTTCCGCCTTGCGGTCGTTTTTCAGCGCCAACATGCCGAATAAGCAAGGCACCTCTGGCGACCGCGGCAAAAACACGCCGGCCTTGCCAATCATCATGCCCGCTTCCTCGTAACGGCCGAGGCTGTAGTAGACGTAGCCGACGTTCACCAGGGCCTCTCCGCTGGCCGGATAGCTTTGCAAAAACCGGTCGTACGCCTCCAGCGCTTCTTCGTATTGGTTATCCATGCTGAGGTAGAGGCCTTTGTAGTACATGCTTTTGATCAGCAGCTCACTGTCCGGGGCGGCATGTTCCTCGATATATTGCAGCTGCAGCCTGGCCGCATCGTGTTGTCCCTTGCGGTACATCGCGCTGAGCAGTTCATAGCGCACCTCCAAATCCTCGGGATGCGTCTTCAGCTTCTCGATATTGGCGCGGTACAGCTTTTCCATCTGCGTCGCGCTGTTGTAATCGTTCCATACGAGCAGCTTGACCACAAACGCGCCGCTGCTGAGCAGGATCACCATGACGAAAATGATGATGGACAATGCCATCTTCGCGCTCATCCGCTTGGGCGCAGCTTTTGCGCCCAGAGCCGGTGCGACGGTCAGCGCCGGCTGCTTGGCTGCGGGCGCTTTGCCGGCAGCTTTCGCTTTCGCCGCCGCCAGTGCGGCCGCTCGCGCTTGCGCTTTGGCGTCTGTCGGCGCGTCTGCGGCCGGTGCTGTCGCTGCGTTGGCCGCTCCCGTGTTGCCCTTGGCTGCCGCCTTCGCTGCAGCCAGCGCTGCTGCTTTTGCTTGCGCCTTTGCTTTGGCGTCCGTCGGCTCGCTCTGCTCCGGCACCACCGGCAACGCCGCTTCCGGCGCTCCCGCCTTCGCCCTCACCGTCGCTTTCGCTGCGGCCAGCGCCGCCTCTCGCTTCGCCGCCTTCGCGTCGTCCATCGGCTCTCTCTGCTCCGGCTCCGCTTGCGCCTTCGCTTTGGCCTCCACCGGCAGCGCCGCTTCCCGCGCCTCCGGCTCCATCTCCAGCGTCGCCACGGCCGTCCCGCCAGCCGCGCTTGCCGGCTCCGCTTCGCTTTTCGTTTTTTTCGCTGCCTTGGCCGCTGCCAACGCCGCCGCTTTTTGTTCAGGTGTCACCGTTTATCACTTCTCGCATATTAAAATTGTGGCAGCTCAAGCAATCAAAGCCGTCCGCATCGATGCTGCCGGGAGTGGTCGTGCTAACGCCTTTCTCGCCGACGTGGAACTGGGGTTCGTGACACTGCTCGCATTCGCCGTGCTCGGGATACGGCAGCTTCACAAACGCTTTGGAAGCCGGGTCGATGTGCAGCTTCTGGATATCGGTATGCCGGAAGGTATGCGCCTTGAACGAAAACGGCTCGCTCAGCTTGTGGCAGTCCTCGCACGTTTTGTTGACCATATCCCGGTGCGCTTGCTTGTAATCGCTGATATGGCATTGCTGGCAATCCTTTTGCAGCTTGTCGTCAAGCTTGAGCTTGTGCCCGGCGAGATCCAGCGGAACGCTGATGTTCCCGGCCAATCCGCGATGCTCCGTATGGCACGTAAAGCAGGTCACGCCGTCGATAAACACCAGATGCGCATCCTTGACAACCTCCTGCGGCGAATTGGCGGTGAAATCCGCCTTGGAATGGCAGCTGACGCAATATTCGCTTTGCACCGGCTGCCCTGGCGTGTGGCAGTTCTGGCAGTTGATTTCGCTTTTGAAATGCGCCGCATGCAGCTCGCCCGGCGAATACAGGAAGGAGGCCACCTTGTCCGACCATCCGCCCGCGCTGCCGTCCGTCAACTGCGCGCTGCGCGTATGGTCCGCTTTCGGATGCAGGTTGTCGCTGACGATCATCACCGTCACCAGCACGATCCCGACAAGGAAAGCGACAGCAAACGTGTGAAGCGCCCCCCACTCCTTTTTCATAAACGCAAGCCCCGGTAATACAGCTCGGAAATCACATGCAGCACCACCAATACCGTCAGCACCGCCGTCAGCTGCATATGCACCAGCTTCCAATGCTTCATCAGCGAAACGGAAAATACCATCACCATCAGGTCGTCTTCCTCTTCGCGCGCGCTTTTGCCAGCCCCTGCCGCTTCGCCCGCCGCCGTCTTGGACGCTTTCGCCGCCAACGCCTTCTCCTGCGAAATTCGCTTGCTCAAATGCGAGATCAAATACCGGCCGATCACTCCGCTAATGACGACCAGCTGCATAAAAATCAAGGTCAACGACGGCAGCAGCGCCCGGAAATGGAACTCGGAATGCACAAAAATCAGGAACGATCCCAGTGATCCGGTCAGCACGTGCAGGTCCAGCCACGTTTTCATCCGCGACAGTTTTTTCAAATAGCGCTTGCGCAGCACGTAACCGAGCGAGATGATCACGATAACCGTCCCGACGATTCCCATATAGATATAAGCGGTTTTGGGAAGCCTATCCCCCGCCACATATTTAAAGGCGAACACAAGCAGATTTAAAAAGAAAAAGTACAATGCGGCCATATAAATTGCCACCTGGAACAAAACAGTCACCCTCATCTGCTTTCAGATTACAAACCACGCGGTCTGGCCGTTCGCTTTTTTGTTTGCTCGCCTATTATTGATAACAATAATCATTCTCATCAAATAATGGCCATAAAAATCCCTTGCAGCCGCGGTTTGACCCACAGCGTTTATGACCATTTACGCTTATTTTTGCGAATGAGAATCATTTTCACATAAATAGTTATAGAGGATAACTGGCTTGACTGTCAATAAATTTCTTTGCGAGCCACAATCAAACAGCCGCAGCGACGTTTGCAGCAACCGCCAACCGTGCCCAACCTGCAGCCGTCAAAGCCCCTTGCCAAGGCTACAGGCATAAAAAAAACCGACCCTCCCACACTTCGGGAAAATCGGCTTTTCGTAGGACCAACGAAACGGTTTCCGCAATCTTGATCAACCAACTGCGGTGAAAACCAAGCGGTTTCTACACTTTTTCCTGCACCAGCCACGTTTTGGCGTCTTCGGGATCACTGAAAAATTTGAGCGGCATGGTCAGCTCGATGCCTGATTTTCGGAGCGCGCTGCGCAGCCGCCATCTGTCGGAAGCGGAAAAACCGACAATCGACAATTTGCTGATATAGCCGCTCAGGCGCTGCAGATTGTGGACAAATTCCAGCAAAACCTCTTTCGTTTTGGCCGTTTGATAGAAATCGACCCAAATTTTCAGCTTGCGGTTCGTCTCGGCAATAAACTGCTCTTCGGCTTGCATAAGCGCGAACAGCTCGTCTTTTTTTTCAAAAAAACTGCCATATTTCAGGCAATGCACCTCGCCGCCCTTGTAATAATACGGAAATACGGAACCGCCTGGCGACTTATTCAACATGCGCCCGCCTCCTTTTGCGCTTGCACGCCATGTTCACACAACAACCTGGTTGATGCCGGATACGATGTTGCGCCAATTCCGCGCGGTTGACCGGTAAGGATGCAAGACGGAAAACATGCCGGCAAAACGATCGGCCAAGCCGTTGTGTTTGATAAATAAACTGAGTGTATTCGTCGGACTGACATCAACCATGATGCCCCCCTCCTGCTCTGCGCCAAGCTGGGCAAGCGCCCGGCGAACGTCCATCGGGTCCCGGACCATGTTCCAGAAATGATGCTGCTCGATGGACCCGAGCCGCTGGCCCTGCCTGCAAGAGATCAGCTCCACCTGCGGCGGCCGGAACGTCTTTGTTTGCAAAAAACGACGCTGCGCTGCCCCGGCTGCCTCCAGACCGGCGGAATGGAACGGATAAGCGACCGGAAGACGCTGATGCACGATGCCTTGCCGCTCCAGCCATTGCTCGACATGCGCCAAGCGGTCCGCCAGACCGGCCACTACGAAATGCGAATCATAGTTGATCGCAGCCAATTCCACCTGCTCCCGGAGCGCCGGCTCATCTTCATACGTTTTATAATCGTGCAAAATGGCCAACATGCCTCCCGGCGGACAAAACGTTTCCACATGCTCCACCTGCTTGGCGATGCAGGCCAGAATGTCCGGGTACGGCAGCACGCCTGCCACTGCGCAAGCCGCATACTCCCCAAGGCTGGAGCCCATCACGACATCCGGGCGGATTCCTTCTGCCGCCAATGCTTGCGTTAGTGCATATTCCACCATGAAAATTCCAGGGTGCGTAAATTTTAGCCGATTCCAAACGTCTGCGGGACCATATCCGTCCCCATACAACTCTGCGATCACCGAGATCCCCGTCAACTGCCGATAACAGTCGTTCAGCTCCAGCATCCAGTAGCGGAACGTCGGATGCAGCAGAAACAGCTCCCGGCCCATCTGGTAATATTGCGAGCCTTGCCCGGCGAATACAAAAACAATACGTTCCCGCAACGGCACCGGCCTCCTGTCGGATTATCGAAACCCGATATACTTTTGATTTTTGCGCATGCGAAAATCGACGAAATGCTCTTTTTTCTCGAATTGCAAATAAATGTTCAGGCTCTGCACCACGTCCAGCGGCTGCCCCGGGACAACGCCGTAGGAATGCGCCGGATAAATTCGCGTTTCCGGCGCAAAATGCGCCTGCAGCCGGCACAAGCTGTCATACAGCTGCTCCGGGTCGCCCCCGTCCATCGTGCAAACGCCGCAACCTTCGCTAAACAAAGTGTCTCCCGTAAACAAACTATCCTGCACCTGATAACACATTCCGCCCGCCGTATGGCCGGGGGTCAGCCAAGCTGTTGCCGCCAGTCCTCCCCAACGGCACACATCGCCGTCCTGGAGGCCGATCAGCCGCTCGCAGCGAAACCCGTAATAATCGATTTCCGCCTGGGCCATACAAACCGTCGGGCGGTACAGCCGGAGCAACTCCGGCACCAAATGGACGTGATCGTAGTGGGAATGCGTCAACAGGATCGTCTCCAAACGCACGTCCTGCGCCCGCAGCATCGCGGCAATCGTCTCCAGCTCCCAAGCCGGATCAACAAGAGCGGCCGCTTGCGTATTGCCATCCACGATCAGATAGCAGTAATTGATGTAGCCTGCGGAACTTGTTTTGATCGTATGTATGTCCACCGTCTGCACATCTTTCATGAGCGTTCATCCTGTCTTCAGCGCCCGTACAGCGACTGAATGCGTTCTTTGACTTCGGCGTGAGGGAAGGTTTGTTCATGCATGGCTACTTCCTGTTGAATGAACGGCGGAAGCTCCGCGCGGAGTGAGCGGACCAGATGATTTTTGAGCATGACCAGCGAAGGTCGCGGCTTTTCGGCAATGCTGCGGGCGATGGCATACGCCGAAGCCAACACATCGTTCCGGGCTGTGACGGTAAACGGAATACCGCGCTTTTCCAACTCCGCCCCCCGGTAGCTGCCCCCGCTGAGCAGCATTTCTTCGGCCAGCGCCACCCCAAGCTTGCGCGGCATAATATACGTCGCCCCCATGCCGGGGGTAAAGCCATAATTCATGAAATTGGTCGTATAGACACATTCCCGGCCCAAAATAACCACATCGGCAAACAAGCCGATCACAAAACCTCCGCCAATGCCATGCCCCTGCATCGCAGCGATCACCGGAATCGAGCAGTCCAGCGCCAGGCTGTACACATTTCTGCGTCCGTCCGTGAAATTCGCCTTGCCCTCCTGAATCGCCAGCAACCCTTCCTTCGTCCCCCCGGAGGCGAAATAGCTGCCGTATCCGGTCAAAATCACGGCTTTATATTGTGGATTGGCTTCAATCGCGTCAAAAGCGTCAAACAATCCCTGCAGCAAGGGCCGGGAAAACGTATTTTTATTCACGCGGTCCTCCATCGTCACCTGCGCGATCGACGGCTCCACTTCCTCCAAGCGAACTACTGCTTCCACAGCGGCATCCCTCCTGCTCGTTAGCTTGCGGCGCTACACCCATTCATATTGCCTGTGAAAATTGCGGATTTCGCGCAAATACAGCCGTGGCCTGCCGCCAGCCCCTTCCACCGCCTGCTGCAAAAAAGACAAGTCCAGCCCGGCATTGCGCGTGCCAAAGGAAACGGCGTCGCTGCGGCGCAGCAGCTCCTCATATTGCTCCATCGACAGCGCCAGCCGCTCGTCCAGATGTTGTCCAACCTGCATCGCCCGCACTTTGCGTTGCCCCTCCGCCGTCACAATCCCGCTGTAAAACTCGGAGCAGCAGCCCGAGCCGTACGAAAAACAGCCAACCCGCTTGGGAGTAGCGTAATCGCCATGCTCGATCGTGCTCAGCAGCGACAACAGCGAGGTCGCCCCCATGATGTTGCCAACGCGCTGGCAATACAGCAGGCCGGGCATCACCCGCTGGATAAAATCGCTTTCGATCTCCGGCGGCTTCGCCTTGAGCAGCTTGCGCATCATCGAGCGATGCGCTCCCCGCACCATCCCGCCAAACGGCGTGTGAAAGGCCAAATATTGAAAGCTTGCGGCATAATCGGCTTCCGGCACCCGCTTGCGGTACTCCAGAAACGTCATCTCGCAGCAATCCAAATACGACATCATCGACAAATCGGGGTCGCCGGCTTCGCCGTGCGGCTGCGGCCGGCACGTATCACATACTTCATAACCGTAATAACCGCTGGCCCCGACATCCATCTGAAATACATGCGGCGATTCCCCGACCAGCAAAGCGACCGCGCCCGAACCCGAGCTGGGCTCGGCGTAAGAACCGTCCGTTCCCGCCTCCTGCTCTTGGCTTAAGGTCAAGCGGGAAATATCGGTCGCGATCACCAGCGCCTTGGCCCCCGGCGAAGTGCGGGACAAAATAAAATTAACCGCCATTTGCAGCCCGGCAGTTCCCGAATAACAGGCGTTTTTCAATTCGAACAGCCGACAGTTGCGATCAAGCCCCAAATAATGGTGGATGTAGGTGCTGATCGATTTGCCAAAATCAATCCCCGACTCCGTGCACGTAATCAATAGCTCGATGCGCGCCTTTTCCTGCGGCGTCAAAGCGTCGATCAACGGCTTCGCCGCATTGACGCCGAATGTGATCGGGTCCTCATAGGGCAAAGCGACGCTTTTTTCCTTCATCATCAAATTTTCAAATCTGGCGGTGTCCAGCCGTCGATGCTTGGCCAATTGCATCACATCCAGCATGGCGATGCCGCCGTACGCGTGGATCGCTTCAATTCCGACAATCGTCATAGATGAACCCCTTTGTCCGTAATCAAAACATACAACAACAGGCATGCCGCATCCGATCAGGACGCGCATGCCCGCTGTTTGCAGCCATTAAGCCGGTGTGCCGCCGGCTTCCATGACGATTTTTTTCGCTTTCAGCCCTTTGAAGTGCTTGTGGGCCCAGAGGTAGGCGAGCACAAAGGTCAGCAGGTTGGCAACACCAAAACAAATGTAAATCGGCATCATGCTGTCCAGCTCGACACTGAACAAAGGCAGCAGCAGCGGCACGCAGCAAAGCGCCGCCCGCACGATGTTGCTCACGAGGCTTGGCAATGGCCGCCCGGTGGCTTGGAAGCTGCAGCCGATAACCGTGATGCCCGACAGCGCGATCGTCGCGATAACCAGATAGCGAACCTGTTCCGTCGCTGCGTCGATGACGGATGGGACAGAGGAAAAGGCGTGAAAGATTTGCGGGGCAAAGACGGCATAAAGCGCCCCCAGCACGGCGCTGGCGACCAGACACAAGCCCAGATCTGTTTTGAAAATATTCGCAGCCCGCTGCAGATTGCCGCGTCCGAAGTTTTGCCCGATCATCGGGATTACGGTCAGCCCTACCGCATAGGCCGGAATCATAAACAACTGGTCGGTCCGGCTGACCAGCACCCATGCATCCATGCTGTTTTCGCTGATCGAGCCAACCAGCTTGTTAAGCACGAGCGCGGAAATGTTAATGAGCAACATGCCGATCGAAGCGGGAATGCCGATCTTGAGCACTTCGGAAACGAGCTTTTTGCTGGTGTTGGCCAGATTCCACGTAATCGAGATGCCACCTTTCTTTTTGGCGAACAGGAACACAAAATAAAGCAGCGCCAACGCCGTAGAAATCGAGCTGGCCAGCCCGGAGCCCTTGATGCCCATATCGAACCCGAAAATCAGAATCGGATTCAGCACAATATTGAGCAAAACCGACAGCATCGAAGCAATCCCGAACTGCTTGGCCTTGCCTTCGCCTTGCAAAGTGCCGCCGTATAAATTAAAGAGCAACAGCAGCAGCATGCAAGGAAACATGTAATAGAAATAATCGATGCCGTATTGCACGGTAGCTCCCGACAGCTCCCGGCCGGCCAGCAGCCGCACGATGTCGCCGCCAAAAAAGATGCCGATCAGCAGCATGACGACCGTTACGGCCAACGTCAGCGCAAGCCCGGAATCGCCGGCTTTTTTCAAAATATTCTCGTCCTTCTGCCCGGTGCCCCGCGCCGCCAGCGAGCTCATGCCGAGGAATACGCCCCGCGACAAGGTGAAAAAGATCAGATAGATCGGATACACCAGCCCGGCCCCGCTGATCAACGAGGTTGAGGAACGGTCGATCAAGGAAATGAAGATCGTGTCGACGATGATGTACGCAAAGGTCAAAATCTGGCTGATCAGGATCGGGATGCTCAGCTTTACCGTTGTCGGAACGATCGGCCCGTTAAAAATATCCGGCCGCTTCTTGATTGCCTGTTCAGAGGGAATATCATCTTTCTTTTGCTTCATATGTTCTTATCTCCTTTTCTGGTATTATTATCTAATATTTCTTACTTATATTACCACCCGTTATGGTTTAATACAACTATTTTACAGTTTCCAGCTTGGACTCCAGGAAAAGGGCCATCGCAGAAACCGAAGGATGCTTGTAGACGTCGTAGCTGTCCATATCGATTTGAAACAGCTCTCTGGCTTTGGACACGATCTGCAAACCAAGCAGGGAATGACCGCCCAATTCGAAAAAATCGTCATGGATGCCGACCTTTTCCAAGCCAAGCAGCTGGGCAAACAACGCTTCGAGCATTCGCTCGGTCGACGTTTGCGGCGGCGCATAAGCCGTGGGCAAATTCGGACGCGGATGAGCGGCCGGCGCGGTTTCCTTGCGCGGTTCTTCCATGTTCACCCAGCGATTGAACCGCTTCGTCAGATTGGTCGCCGAAATTTGCATTTCCGTCAGCTGGCGGACCGCAAACGTCCGGTCAAAACATTCCAGCCCCTCCTCGTACGTAAGCGCTGTAGGCTCAAGCATTTTGTCATACATGGAAGAAGGAATATGCTGTCGAACTTTCCCCCACAACACTTGCGAAGCGTCCCAGCACTGGATCAGCCACGGCTTCTCCTGATTGCGGTTTTGCTGGAAGACATAGGCCTTGATAAAATCGGACACGGTAGTGACGCTGCTTGTTCCGTAGCCGCCCAGCACCGAAGCCAGCGCGCTAAGCATGATCCTGAAATCGAGATTGCGTCCGCGGAACACTTGATCGAGCACGATCAAGCTGTAGTTGATCATTTTAAAATGCTTCGACCAGCCGTCCTCGCTAAACTGCTTCAGATTCGTCCGCCAGCGCACCCCCGTCGCTCCGGGGGCATGGATGATTCCGCGAATCGCGCCGTACCGCCGCTCGGCAGCGGCCAGCGTTCGCGCGGTTTCCTCCACCGTGCCGACCGTGCCGACGAATGCCGCCCCGTACTCCACCAGTTGGAGCGCATTTTGAATACGCGGTGTCAGCGGATGGTCGCTGCGTTCCGCTACCCAATCGGCCCAACGCGCCTGCTCGGGAAATTTATCTTCTTCAATGATCAGCACCTGAGCCCCGAGGTCCCGGGCGATATGCTCGGAAATCGTATAACCGACGCCTTCCAGTCCGCTGTAGATGAGGTAGACGCCGTCCTGGCGAACCGCGTTATGCCGCTGGGCGTGGGCCTCAATGCGCAGATGCTCGTAGCTTCGCTCGTAGCGCTTATTTCCGCGGTATGCGCATACCCGCTGCGATGTTTCGTGATCGATCTCCTGGAGCAAAAGGTCCGTCAGCTGGCGATACGCCTCGGTGCCCGGTTCGGGAATCGCCACATCGATGGTGCGGGTGTGCAAATAGTTGTATTCCTGCTGGATGACCATGCTGATCGCGGACACGGTGCTGCCGCTCAGATTGGCCGTTTCGTTGCCGATGACGTCGAAGGCATGGTTTGTAACGGCTGCGATGTGCATCGGTCGGGTGATGTTCAGCTCCGCCAGCGCTTGAACCAGATGAACCAGGGTGAACAGCGTTTTGCGCTGCGTGTCCACCAGCATGTTGAATTGCGCATCGATCAAAGAGGTCGTGGCCGGCTCCAGCCCCCAAGCGAACACAATCACATCCGGCAGCAAATCCGCCAGCTGCAATTCGCGCAGCAACCGCCGATAGCCGGCGGCGTCCGCAGGGTTCAACACATACGAGCGGTCCCCGTGTCTGGCAAATTCGCTGCCGCTGCTCACGGCAACGACGGTGTCGCCCATTTCCCGCCAGCGCTCGGTCAGCGTACGGGCAATGCGGTACGGGTCCTCGAACACCAGGCGGCGCTTGATCTTGGCCGACGCCTGCTGCAAAGGGAGCGGCGTTTGCTTCCATGACTGCATATAAAACCAATCGGACATGTCGCTTTGCTTGGCGTAATAGCTGGCTGCGTTTGGCTCGGCCGCAGCGGCCAGCCCGCCGTTTGCCGAAGACGGGTCGACCCAGAAGCGCTGCCGCTCGAACGGATACGTCGGCAACGGCAGCCGCTGTGGGGCGGACGACTGCCACAGCAGCCGCCAGTCGACGTTGACGCCCCGCAGCCATTGAGCGAGCGGCGAGCCGTCTTCAAGCCGGGCGGTAGCGCCGTCCAGCAGCCGCTGCGGGTCGCGGGAGCGCAGGATGCCGACCGCTTCCTCCAGCGTGCGGCAGCGCAACGCCCGACGCCGGGCGAACGGCCGGCGGCCGCATTGCAGCGTGAACGCCACGTCCTCCAGACTGAGCCAGGGGCGGGCTTCCAGATGGTTGGCCAATGCGTCGGTCAACGCTTCCAGCGCCTGCGGCGTTCTGGCGGACAAGACGAGCGCCTGCTCTTTCGGCGGCGGCGGCGCCCACCGGCTGTTGGCCTGGACGCGCGATTCGGCTTGCTCGACGATGACGTGACAGTTCGTGCCGCCGATGCCCATCGAGCTGACGCCCGCCCGCAGCTTGCCCTGCGGATTGTCCCACGGCACAAGCCGCGTATTGACATAAAACGGACTGTTCGCAAAATCAATCAACGGATTGGGGCGTGCAAAATTGATGCTGGGCGGCAGCTGTTTGTGATGAAGCGCCAGAACCGTTTTCATAAAGCCGGCGATGCCTGCAGCCGTATTCGCATGGCCGATGTTCGCTTTGACCGAACCGATGGGGCAAAAGCCTCGGCGCGACGTTTCCCCCGCATAAGCCTGGGTCAATGCGCTCAGCTCGACCAGATCGCCCAGCTGGGTTCCCGTGCCGTGCGCTTCGACGTAATGAATGTCGTCGGGCAGCAGATCGGCGGCAGCCAGCGCATCCCGGATCACATGGCTTTGCTCGTCGACGCTGGGCGCCGTGTAGCCGACTTTGTTGGAGCCGTCGTTGTTGACGGCCGAACCTTTGATGATCGCATAAATATGATCGCCGTCGCGCTGCGCGTCCGCAGCCCGTTTCAGCACGACAACCCCGCAGCCGTCACCCCAGATCGTGCCTTTGGCGTCGGCGTCGAACGGCCGGCAGTGCCCGTCTTGCGACAGAATGCCGTCCTTCGTGTAGGTGTAGCCCCGGTCGGTCAGCAGCGAAATCGACACGCCGCCGGCCAGCGCCATGTCGCATTCACCGAGCAGCAAGCTGTTTTTGGCCATATGGATCGCCACCAGCGAGGTCGAGCAAGCGGTATTGATGCTGACGCTTGGCCCTTTGAGGTTCAGCTTGTAGGACACCCGGGTTGGCAAAAAATCTTTATCGTTGCCGATCATCAGCTGCTCCTGCCCGGCATTGCGCATGAACTCCCTGTTTTTAAAAAGCACCTCTGTTAAATACGTATTCATGCCCGCTCCGGCAAATACCCCCACATGTCCGGGAACTTCACCCGGATCGTAACCCGCATCCTCAAAAGCTTCCCAACAGCTCTCCAGAAAAAAACGATGCTGCGGGTCGATGCAGGCCGCTTCGTTTGGACTGATCGTAAAAAATTCCGCGTCGAACAGATCGTAGCGCTCAAAGGTTGAAGCCGCTTTGACATAATGCGGATTTTGCAGCCGCTTGGCCGGAACGTTGCGCTCCAGCAGCTCGGCTTCCGAAAAGAACGTGACCGTTTCCACGCCCCGGCATAGATTGTCCCAGAATTGCTCCTTGTTGGCGGCTTGCGGAAACTTGCAGGCCATGCCGATGACCGCGATATCGAACTCCTCCGCTTGCCCGTCTTTTTCCCAGTTCGTCACGATTTTCCCTACCTCTCTGGCATTTACTTGTATGGTTCGTCTACTTCCGCAATTCCCGACTTCTGCTCAACCGCTCGCGCAACCCGCGCCCCTTCGGCTGGCGGCTTTCCATCGAGCCGGCGTTGTGCGACCGTTCGTTCAAATAAGCCGCCAGCGCGTTGACGGTCGGATGCTGCAGCAGCTGCGCCGGCGACAATTCCCATTGCAGCGCTTCGCGCAAGCGAATCGTCACCTTGACCAAAAGCATCGAATGGCCGCCGAGGTCAAAAAAGTTCACGTCCGGGTCGATGTCTGCGCGCTCCAGCGTCTCCGCGAAAATCGCCGCGACCAGCGCCCGGATCTCGTCGAGACTCGCCCCGCCGCCGGCCTCGTCCCGCTGCGGCTCGCCCGGCTGGGGGGCGGCGGCGGCCGTAGCGGCCGCCAATGCTGCCGGCGGGGCCGTTGGCGGCCCTGCGGCCGGTTCGGCTGGCGGCATGACGCCTGACCCTGGGGCCGGTGCTGTGGGTTGGCCTGCGGCCGGCATGGTGAGTTGGCCTGTGGCCGATACGGCAGGTCGGCCTGCGGCCAGTGCGGCGGGTTGCTCTGCAGCCGGCATGGCGGATTGGCCTGCAGCCAGTACGGCCGGTTGACCTGACGGCAACCCGGAGGCCGGCGTCATCGGCTGCCCGGCTGACGGCGCTGCGGCGGCCGGTTCGGCCAGCGGCTCTCCGGCCGGCTCACCGCCTCTTTCCGGCTGCCCCAGCGGTATTTCGCGCGCCGGAACAGCCCCTTCCGCCCCCTCGCCCAACGCTTTGAAATCCAGCTTGCCATGCGCGGTCAACGGCAAGGCGTCCAGTTGGACATATAAAGCGGGAATCATGTAGTCGGGCAGCTTCATTTTCAGAAAATCCCTGGTCTCTTGCGTGGACAGCCGAACGCCGCCTTTGGTGGAGTAAATCAGCTTCAAGCGTGCCAAGCCTGCGGCATCCTTTTGTTTGTCGATCACCACACAAGCTTCGCGGATCGCCTCATGCTCCAACACCGCCGCTTCAATCTCGCCCAGTTCCATGCGAACTCCGCGAATTTTCACCTGGCGGTCGCTGCGCCCCAAATAATCGATGTTGCCGTCAGGCAGCCAACGGGCCAAATCGCCCGTCCGGTACATGCGCGTCCCCGGCTGGAACGGGTTGGCGACGAACTTGTCGGCGGTCAGCTGCGGGTTGCGAATATACCCCCGCCCTACCCCCGTCCCGCCAATGCACAGTTCCCCCGTCACGCCGACAGGCTGGAGCTGGTCGCAAGCATTCACAATATACAATTGCGTGTTGTCAATCGGCTTGCCGATCGGAATCGTCTCAAGCTCCTCGTCCGCCGGACAATCAAAGAAAGAAACCTCAATCGTCGTTTCCGTAGGGCCGTACAAATTGGTCAAGCAGGTGGCGTGCTCGCAGTGCAGCGTTGCATGAAACAGCTTGACCTGCGGCACCGTCAGCGGTTCGCCCGTCGTAAAGACGCGCCGCAGCGTTTTTAAACCTTGCAAGGATGCCGGCGACGTTTGAATGTACTCCAAAAACAGATTCAGCATGGAAGGTACAAAATGGATCAGCGTCACCCGCTGCTCCGCCACCGTGTCGGCGATCAACTGCGGGTCCCGTTCCGCCTGGGGCGGCAAAAAGACCAGTTTGGCTCCTTCGACGATCCAGCAGAACAATTCCCAAACCGAGCAGTCAAACGTGTACGGCGTTTTTTGCAAAAACGTATCGTGCGCCGACAGCGGGTACGCCTTGCGCGTCCACAGCAGCCGGTTCATCAAAGAGCGATGCTCGATCATCACGCCTTTCGGCTTGCCGGTCGACCCCGATGTGTAGATGACATAGGCCAAATCGCCCGGCTTGCCGGCTGGCGGCAAGTTGGAATCGTCGGCAGCAAAAGCATCGGCTTCATCCAGACAGATCACAGACGCATCCAGCTCGATCTTGAGCAGCGAGCGGCGCTGCAGCAGCACCGTGCGCGCTCCGCTGTTGTCGAGCATATAGCGGATGCGTTCGGCCGGTGCTTCGGGATCGAGGGGAACAAAGGCGCCCCCGGCTTTTAAGACGGCGAGCAGGCCAATCATCATCTCCAGCGAGCGCTCCATCAACAGGCCGACGGTATCGTCAGGCTGCAAACCTTGCTCCCGCAACTTGCGGGCCAGCCGGTTCGCCAATTGATTCAATTCCCCGTAGGTTAACGTGCGCTCTTCGAACATCACCGCGATCCGGTCCGGGTGCTTGCGGGCCTGCTCTTCAAAAAGCCCGTGGATCGTCACCGTTTCCGGCAGCACCGCTTCCGTGCGATTCCAGAGCGCTACAGCTTCATGCTCCTGCGGAGTCAGCAGATCGATATCGCCGATCCGCCGGTCGGGATCGGCGGCAGCCGCTTGCAGGAAGCTGATATAATGCCCGGCGAGCCGGGAAACCGTGGCGTGATCCAGCACTTGCGACTTGTATTTGAACATGATTTGGTAGCGATCGCCCCGCTTGACTACATCCAACTCCAGCTCGAAATCCCCGCGTTGCTTGATGTCGTCCACATACTCCAGACGCAGCGCCTGGCGCGCGCCCGCCGGCACATCCGGGGAAACGAACTGCGTTTCGCTGCGAAACCAGTTTTGGAAAACAAAGCCGGCTTGCAGCGGGGTTGCACTCGCAGTGTGGCCCGGCGTCTGCGCCCCAACGGCTCGCATGATCTCGGCAAACGGATAGGCGCTGTGCTCGATCGCCTCCTGCACCGTGGCCTGCATGGCGCGCAGCAAGCTGGCGAACGGTGTGCTGGCGGAGACGGCGGCGCGAATCGGCACGAGATTGATGAAATTGCCGATGACATCGCGAAATCGCTCCGCAGGTCTTTGCTCGACAGGCGTGCCGACAACCAGCTCCCCGTGATTCGTATAGCGGTGCAGCAGCGAATGGAAAACGCTGAGCATAAACACAAACGGCGATGTCTGGTGCTCCCGGCTCGCCTGCTCCAAACGTGCGGCCAACTCCGGCGCAACGTCCCGAAGAATCACCCCGGTTTCCGACGTCTCGGCAAGCCCAATCTTGCCGTGGACAGGCCAATCCAGCTCAGACCATTCGCCCGCCAGCTTGCGCTTCCAATATTGCTGCAGCCGCACCCCTTCCTCGCCCGCCAGCCGCTGCCGTTCCCAAGCGACAAAATCGGCGTAAAACGCGCGCGGCAAAGCCAATTCCGGCAACGGCGCGCCCCCGGCCAACGCCGCATACGCATGGGTCAACTCGCCCAGCAGCACCGTCACCGAGGAACCGTCGAACGCAATATGATGAATGTTGATCACCAGCGTATGATCGTCGGCAGCGGCCGACAGCAGATGAACGCGCAGCGGGGCCTCGCGCTCCAGTTGAAAAGGACGGCCGACCAGGCTCTGCACATGCCGCTGCAGCTCTTGGGCGCTTAGGCCGGACACCGACTCGGCGGCAAATTGAACATCGTCCGGCTGCCCAACGCGGTGCGCCAGCTCGCGGCCTTCCAACACGATGCGGCTGCGCAGCAGCGGGTGACGTTCCGCCACACGCCGGAACGCCGCCCGCAAAACCTGGGGATCGAGGGCATGCCGGATGCGAAATACCGCAGGCACATTGTATTCGCTGGCATGCGGCGCTTTTTGCTGGATGTACCACATCCCTTGCTGCCCGGCTGACAGCGGAAACACAGCCGGTCCTTCAAGCGGCTCGGCCTGTTCCGGCACCGCTGCCGGCGCAGGCTGCGCTTCGCTTAAGCCCTTCCAGCCCGGCAAACTCTGCAAATGATAAGCCAGCTGCCGGATCGTGCCGATGTCGAAAAACACCCTCGGCAACACCTCGACGCCGCAGCGCTCTTTGATCGTTTGGGCCAGGCTTAGCCCGGCGATGGAATCGAAACCATAACGCATCAAGTCTTGGTCGTAGTCGATCTGTGCGCGCGGGATTTGCAGCAGCGCCGCCAGCCAGTCGCCGAGCAGCGCTTCCACGCTGGCGGAAGCGGCTTCGGCTTCGGCCGGCCGCAATTCCAGCTGCGGCGGCACACCCTGCGCGGTTGGCTGGCGTGGCTGATCGCTGCTGCGCCGTCCGCCTTGGTGGACTTGTGGCACACCTTGCGCGGCTGGCTGGTGCGGCTGGCTGGCCCGTTCCGGGGAAAGCGGCTGCACCGGCAGCGGCCCCCGGTTCATCGCCATTTTGGCAAAGGGATACGTGGGCAATCCGGCCAAACGCTTGACCGAACCGGGAGGATAAAGCTCGGCCCAATCGATCCGATTTTTAAATAACCAAAGCTCGGCCAATTTGCGGATGTTGCCGGAAGCGGACAGTTGGCGAATAAATACCTGCCCTTCCTCGGTGTCCGAGATATCCAGCGTGTCCTTGTCCGAGGAACGGTAGTACACCGTCGAGGCCACGTTGCCCGTTTGCCCGCCCGCAAACCGCTCCAGCCGCTCGATCAGCGCCGCCTTGCTGCCGACGACAATCGCCAGCCGGTGAGACATGTTTTCCCTGGCTACCTGATAGGTATACAGCACATCGGCCAGTTGCGCCTCGTCGTTGGCCTGCAGCCATGACTTGAGCTGTCCGGCGTACGCCCGCAGCACCTCCAAACTCTCCGCCGACAAAACCAGCAGCCCCGGAGCCGCCTCGTGGATCATCGGCGGCGCAGCCGCAGACACCTTCCGTCCGGCGCTTTCTACGACCAGATGCGCATTTGTGCCGCTGAAGCCAAACGAGCTGACCGCCGCCATCCGCGTGCCTCGCGCATTGATTCCCCATTCTTTTAGCGCGGCATTGACATAAAACGGGCTGTTGGCAAAATCAATATGCTCATTTTCCTGCTGAAAATGGATCGTCGGCGGCAACTGCTTATGCTTCATCGCCAGCAGCACCTTGATTAAGTTGAGCACCCCGGCGGCGGCTGTCGTATGGCCGATGTTCGCTTTAAGCGAACCGATGCCGCAAAATCGTTTTTTTCCGGTAAACTTGGCAAAAGCGCGGGTAAGCGCGTGAACCTCGACAGGATCGCCCAATTTGGTCGCCGTGCCGTGCGCCTCGACATATTGAATTTGCTCGACATCGATCCGGTTTTTTACATACACCGCTTCCTCCAGCTCGCTTTGCGCCTGAAAGCTGGGCACGGTGATGCCGTTCGTCTGCCCGTCCTGATTCGTTCCGCTGCCGCGAATGATGCCGTAAATCTCATCCCCGTCGCGCTCCGCCTGGCGGAGGCTTTTCAAAACCACCACCCCAACGCCGTCTCCGACGACGATGCCGTCGGCGGCGTTGTCGAACGGCCGGCATTGGCCGGTCGGAGACAACATGCCGGCATTGTTCATCGAAATAAAGCCGGCCGGGTGCGAATAGATCGTGATGCCGCCGGCGATCGCCAGATCAAGCTCGCCGCTGCGGATTTGCCGGCAGGCCAGATCAATCGCCACCAATGAAGAAGAACAAGCCGTGTTGATCGCCATGGCCGGCCCTTTCAGATTCAAATGATAGGCGATGCGCGCCGCCATAATGCTGGTGTCCGTCCCCAGCAAGGAATAATGCGAGAAATCCCTGGCGGCCGGGACAATGCCCATCGAGCCGATAAACGCGCCCACCTGCTTGCCGTTCAACTGGGAAGGCAGACAGCCCGCATCCTCCAGAGCGGCATAACACTGCTCCAGCAAAATGCGCTGGCACGGGTCCATCAGCTCGGCTTCCTTCGGAGAAATGTGAAAAAACAGCGGATCGAACCGCTCCAATTCGTCCAGCGCCCCGTAGCGTACAGGCGTTTGCCCGCCGCCGTTTTCGCGCATGTAGGCCAGCCAGTCGGCATCGCTGACCTCGCGGACGGCGTTCACACCTTGGCTGATCAGCGACCAGAACTCCTCCGGCCCGTTCGCGCCGGCGCAGCGGCAGGAAAGCCCGATGATCGCAATATCGTCGTTGTGGACGGGAAGCTGCGGCACAGGCGGCGGCTGGATGATGCCGGAATCCGGGAATGAGGGCCGTGCGGCCGCAACGGACGACGGAGGAAGGGTCGCGCGCCCCCGCCGTTCCTGCTCGATATAACCGGCCAACCCCTCCAGCGTATTGAATTCAAACGCGATGCTGGTCGGCAAGCGCAGATCGAACGCCGTATTGATCGCCTCCAGCAGCTCAACCGCGTTTAACGACCCGACGCCGAGCGCATGGATCGTTTGCGCTTGCTCCAGATCGCCCGGCAGCAGATGGAGAACTTCGGTGAAAATATCCGCCAGGCGGCGTTTGATGTCGGCCAACGACAAGCTGGCGGCAGGCCCTTCGGCCAAGTCCAATCGCATTATGATCCCTCCTTCGAAATGTACAGGCTCCCCTGCGGCGTTTTGCTTGGCGGATACGCGTCATAACCCGAGCGGCGCATGTCGGCAAGCGCCTGCGCATACGGCGTCGGACGTTTCATTTGCGCTCCGTTGTGCCTGTGCAGCTCCCGCTCGTCGCAACGGCCGAGCTTCCGCAGCTTGAACAAATAATAGCTGATCCATTTGCGCTCCAGCGAAATCGAGCTGTTGGCAAAATTCCGCAAGGCGGCCTGCGCCACTTCGGGCAATTGCCGGGCGTTATGCTCAAATTCCGGGTCATGCAAAAAGTTCGACACCTGCGGTGACACATCGATCGCCTCCTCCACGACAAGTCCGTGGCGCGACAATACATCGATCCAGTCCTCGGCGGTCGCAATATGAATTTCCAGATTCGGATCATAAATAGCCCCGCGCAAGTTGGCCACAAAATCCATCAGCAGCACGCTGCCGCCTTCATGCAAATGGTCCGTCACATTGCGGAACAACGCGTCCTTGTCGCGGATATGGCAGCATACTTCGATGCCGATAACCGAATCGTAACGGTCCGGGAAAGGCACCTTGGTGCTGTCGCGATGAAAAATTTGCGCCCGGTCCCCCAACTGCCGGTGGGCGATCCGGTCATTGCCCAGCGCCGCCTGGGAGGCGGTAATCGTGTAGCCGTGCGTGCGCAAATGCGGAAACAACGCCGCCAGTTGGATCACGTCCGTACCGTGGCCGCAGCCGATATCGAGCAACGAGCGCACCGTCGACCAGTCCTGCTTGCAAAACAATACCTGCCGCAGCTCAATTTGCTTGTCCCGCATCAATTCCGCTTCCGCCGGATAGCGCTCGGGATGCAGGAAGACTCGGCTCATGGAGAAGCCGGGAACGCGCGTTTCGAACGGGCAAAAGGTCAGATACTCCTCGCGAAATTCGCTCGATTTGTCGCGCGCATTGTAGCTGTACAGCTCGGCGGCCTTGTTTTCGTAGGCGGGCGCGGGAACGGCGGCGGCATGTGCGCTGCGCCGCTTCCCGATCCAGCAGCTTCGGCGCTGGAACGGATAACCCGGCAGCGAGACCACCCGCACAGGCTCCGCGCGCTGCAGCTTTTGCCAAGGGATGGCCGCGCCGCCAACCCAGACCTGCCCCAGACGGGCCAAACCGGCCGCTTGGCCGGAGGCTGCCAGCAGTTGCGCCAGCTCCTCGGCGCTCAGGACGTGCTTATCCGCCGTAGAAATGAACGTCTCGGGCCCCGGCACGCCGGCCAGCGCTTTTTCCAGCTTGTCGATCAGCTCCTGCTTGGAGGCGGCAACCAGCGCCAATCTTGCTTTCATCGCTTCCCTGCCGACTTGCAGCGTGTAGGCGATATCGGGCAGCCGTTCCCCGGCAGCCGCGCCGCTTTGCAAAGCTTGCAGCAATTGCTGGATGTGCGCTTGCAGCCGGTTTTCGCTTTTGGCCGAAAGCACGATCAGTTGATTGCCGGCTGCACGGTCGCTCGCAGCGGCAGCTCTTGCAGCCGGATCGGCTGTCGCATCCTCAATTACGATGTGCGCGTTGGTGCCGTTGATGCCCGTCGTGCTAACCGCTCCGATTCTCGGTCGACCCGTTTCCCGCCGCCAGGGCAGGTTGCGGTCGGGCACATAAAACGGCGTTTGCTGCCAATCAATGTAGCGGTTAGCCGTCCGATAGCCGTGGAGCTGCAAAATCGTCTCGTGTTTCATCGCCAACAGCATGGCAATCAGGCTGACTACACCCGAGGCGGCAAAGGTATGGCCCAGCAACGGCTTGACCGAACCAATCGCACAGCTGCCTGGCCTGCCGGAAGCAAACGCTTTGCCAAGCGCCTCCACCTCTATCGGGTCGCCTTGATGGGAGCCAACGCTATGGGCCAGCACATATTGAACCTGCCGCGGATCGATGCCGCTGCGTTCGTAAACGGTGCGCAGCAGCTCCGCCTGACTAAGCGGATTCGGCGCCGCCAGTCCGTTCGTTTTACCATTGTAGTTTACGCCGCTCGCCTTGATGCAGCCATAGATGCGGTCTTGATCGCGCACAGCCTGGGACAGCGGTTTTAATACAACGACAGCCACCGCTTCGCCGGGCACAAGCCCTCCCGCGTGCTGATCGAACACCGGATTGCAGCCGTCGGCCGACAACATGCCGGCTTTGCCCAGTCCGGCGTAGACCATCGGGGACAAGCTCAAGCTGACCCCGCCGGCCAGCGCCATCGCGCAATCGCCTTGCCGCAGCGCCATGCAGGCTTGATGAATCGCGACCAGCCCGGAAGAGCAAGCCGCGGTCATCGCCATATTCGGCCCCTTCAAATCCAACTCGTAAGCGATGCGCGCAGGCAAAACAGCGTTTTGGTTGCTGTTCATCTGATTATCGGGGCCAGAAGCCGCCCCGTATTGGCTTTCCTCGACGCCGGCGTATACGCCGCAGCTTGTGCCGCGAATCCGTTCGCCCATATAGCCGGCATCCTCAAGCGCATGCCACGCTTCCTCCAGAAACAGCCGTTGCTGTGGATCGATCGCTTCCGCTTCCTTCGGCGAAATCCCGAAAAACAGCGGATCGAATTGGTCGACGCCGTCAATAAATCCGCCCCACTTGCACGCCGACTTGCCTGGCTCCCGCTGCGGGTCGCCCCAGTATTCCCGCCAATCCCAACGGTCTGCGGGAATTTCGCCAATACCGCTCAGCCCTTGGGACAGCCGCTCCCACAACTGCTCTACGTTGTCGGCTTGCGGAAAACGGCCGCTGATGCCGATGATTGCGATCGGCTCGGCAAGGAGCGGATGCTGCGCCGGGGTCGGTGCGGCGGCCGGGGCGAGGGCCGCACCCGGAGCAGCGGCTGCGGCGGCAAGGGACGCGCCGGAAGCGGCAGCAGGGGCTGCACTGGAAGCGGCTGCAGGCGCAGCGGCAAGGACTGCACCGGGAACGGCCGCAGGGGCTGCGCCGGAAGCGGCTGCGGCAGCAATCGCGGCGGCTGTGGCGGAAACAGCCGCGCCGGGAGCCGGAGCGACAGTGCTGGAAACGGCAGCAGCAGCGGTCGGAGCCTTAGCGGCAGCGCTGCAAACAGCGGCTGCGGCAGGCGCATCGGGAGCCCCGCTGCAGAGTTCACTCTGCCCGGAAATGCCCGTCCGGCTGCCGACGATCGCTGCGGCTGGGTGCTCCGCCTGCGCAGAAAACCCCTGCGCAGGTGCGCTCGCCCGCCCGTAAAAAGCTTCCAACTCGGCCCGATGCTCGCCGGCATAATACCGCACCAACATATCGATCGTGAAATGCCCGTAAAACAGCGACGGTGTGACTTCAATGCCATAATGGCCGGACAAGCTGGCCGCCAACTGCGCCAACGTCACCGAATCGAAGCCAAACTCGGCCAAATTCGCTTCGTTGTCCAGCTCTGCCGCCGGTATTTTCAGAATATGGCCGATGCACCGCTTCAAGTCGCTTTCGATCGACAGCTCCAGCTCCAGCGCCAAGGCCTGCGCAGGGCCAGCGTTATTGCCGCCGTGCGCCGGAATCGCCTCGCTGCCGGAACCATCATCCGTCTGAGCTTTCCCGCTGCGGTAACCTGTATCGGCATCGGCGCGCTGAACAGCGGACTGCCGCTCCGCTGCGCCCGACAATCCCAACAACTGGCGGATGCGCGACGGCTCGCCTTTCATCAGCAGATGTTGCGCGCCCGGCTGGGCAAGCAACTGCTCGAACCAAGCCAATCCTTCCTCCGCTTCTAACAACATCTGCCCCGTCGCGGCCAAATACAACCCGATCCGCTCCCGATGGCTGCCCAACATGCCGCCGTCCTGCCAGATCGGCCAGTTGATCGCCGCCATTTTCCACGTTGCCCCCTGCTGCTGCCGATAACGCGCAAACGCCGCTTGAAACCGGTTCGCAACTGCATAGTCGCAGGAGCCAAAATCGCCCAGTTGGGCCGATGACGAGGAAAAGCAGCACACAAATTCAAGCGCCTGCTTGTCCAACAGTTCATCGAGATAAACAGTCCCCGCTATTTTCGGGCTCAGCACCTTGTCGCAAGCGGCGACCGGCTTATGGACCAGCGTCTGCGCATCCATCGTGCCGGCCGCATGAACGACGCCGTGAATCGGCCCGAAGGTTCGGCCAACCTGCTCCAGCGCCTGCCCGAGCGATTCGCGGTTGCCCACGTCGGCTTGCAAGTAGACAGCCGAACTGCCCAATGCTTCGAGCGCCGCCAACCGCTCCCGCTTCTCGGCATCCAGCGGCGAGCGGCCGAGCAGGATCAAATTCCTCGCCCCCTTGCGGGCCAAAAACTCGCCGAGCACATACCCGATGCCGCCCATTCCGCCGGTTATCAAATAAGTGGCGCCGGGACGCAGCAGCGTCGCCAGCGGCCGGACCTCAACCGGACGCAGCTTGGGAACCCGCCTTGTTCCGTGTTCGTAGGCTGCGCTGCGCACCGCAACGGCGTGCATTTCATCCCACAACAGGGACAGCAAAACCTGGATGCGCTCCGCTGGATGCGAGGCATCAGCAGCCGCTTGCAAAATAACGGCTCCCTGCGTGCCCGGCAGCACCTGCCCCAGCGAGCGCTCCAGCCCGATAGCCGCATCGCGGTAGCAACGTTCCTCCTCCGTCGTGTACGGGGCGGCCATCATCCAATAGCGCGGCTTCGCTTGCAGCACGGCGAGCGCTTGCAACACGCTCAAGCTGTCGGTCAGCCTGTCGGCACAGTCAATAGCCGTCAAATCCCATACGGCATCGATCGAGCCGTGTGAATCCATCACGCTGCGTAAAGCGGCCGAATACGAGGCGCTGCTGCCGGATACCCCGATATACGCGCTGCCGACCGCAGGACTGCCGGAAAAACTTTGCGCAAGGAACACGCATCGCACCTGCGGAGCCAACGTCCGCACATGCTCTTCCAGCCGCCAGTCCTGATCGCATTCATTCAGCACGCAAACCACCGTCCGCAAAGAAGCGGTCGCCTCCGGGCCCCTCCGCTGCAAAACCTCGTCCTCCCATACCTCTTCGTACGCTTGCACCGGGAATGGAGCTGAGCCAACAGCCGGCGCTTCCTCGATCACGGAGGCTGCCGCTTCCATTAATGGCGAGCCAAGCCGCTGCGCGGACAATGCCAACGGATGGTCGGGCAACACCGAAGGGCGTGCAGTCGGCAGCATGGCCTCCTCCGCGTTTGCCTGCGGTTGCGATTGCGGCTGCGCCGGCCGGACAGGAAGCCAATACCGTTCTTGGGCAAAAGGATACCCCGGCAAGCCGATACGTCTTGCCCCCTCATCAGGGGCATAGCGGCTCCAGTCGATCGGACCGCCCTTGACCCACAGCTCCGCCAGCTTGTCAAGCTTGCCGCGCAGCATCCATTTGTCCAACATCTCGTTCAGTTCTTCCTCATCGGCAAACAGCCCCCAGGTATCCCGATTGTCTTTGGCATTGCCGCGATAGACGCCGGGAATGGACACCTCCCCTGCCGCAAACCGGACCAGCTTGTCGGCAAATTCACCAAGCGATCCGGCAACAACAGCCAGCCGCTGCTCCAGCGGTTCGCGTCCGACCCTCAGTGTGTAAGCCCAATCCGCGCTATCCGCATCGGAATAGCATCCTTCCTGCAAGGCGGCCAGCAGCCGCTGGGCATATTCGCGCAGCCGCGCTTCTTTTTTGGCGGAAATCACAAAAAGAAACGGCTGCGCTGCCGGCTTGCGATCCGCTTCCTGCGGCGGCATATGCTGCTCCAAAATCAGATGGGCGCCCGCTCCGCCCGCCCCGAAGGAGCTGATGCACGCCCGGCGCGGTTGCGGCCCTTCGGGTCCCATCGGCTGCGGCCATTCGGCCAGCTCGCGCTGCACGTAGAAGGGGGTCGTATCGAAACGGATATGCGGATTAAGCCGCTCGGCATGCAGCGAAGGAACGAGTTGGCCGTGTTGCATTTGCAGCAAAATTTTCGTCACTCCGGCGATGCCTGCCGCTCCCTCCAGATGCCCGATATTCGACTTGATCGAGCCAATCGCGCAAAACTGCCTGTTCGTCGTGTACGGCGCAAAGCTGCGGGTCAGCCCGGCAATTTCGACCGGATCGCCAAGCGAGGTTCCCGTGCCGTGGGCTTCGATGTAGCCGATCGTTTCGGGAGCGATGCCGGACTTGCGGAGCGCATCGGCAATCAGCTCGCCTTGCGACACCGGGCTGGGCACGGTGTAGCCGTTCGTTTTGCCGCCGTGGTTCAGACTGGAAGCTTTGAGCACAGCGTAGATGTGATCCCCGTCGCGCACGGCTGCGTCAAGCGGCTTCAACAGCACGGCTCCGACGCCTTCGCCGGGAACAAACCCGTCCCCGCCTTCGCCGAAGCTGCGGCAGTGCCCGTCCGTCGAAGCCATCGTCAGCTGAGCGTGCGCGATATATTTGGACGGATGCAGCGACAGATTGACTCCCCCGGCAAGCGCCGCCGCGCATTCCCCGCGCCGGATGCTTTCGGCGGCCAGATGGATGGCGGTCAAGGAAGAGGAGCATAATGTGTCCACCGCCATGCTTGGCCCGTGCCAATCAAGCAAATACGAAACGCGGTTCGCAATCGAGCCGTACGAAGAAAGAATACCCTGGCATTCATCGGCTTCATTAAATAGTTGGTATTCCCCGTACATCACGCCGACAAACACGCCAACACGTCCCTGCAGACGCCTGTGCAGTTCCTCGCGATTGTAGCCGGCATCTTCGATCGTATGCCAGGCGGTTTGGAGAAACAGCCGCTCCTGCGGGTCCATCCGTTCCGCTTCCCGTGGCGAGATGTTAAAAAATAACGGGTCGAACTTATCGCAATCATCGATAAACCCGCCCCATTTGCTGTAGGTTTTGCCCGGAATATTTTTGCGGGCATCGTAATATTTGTGCATGTCCCAGCGTTCGGCCGGAATTTCCGAAATCGCGTCTACTCCGGCCTTCAAGTTCTCCCAAAGCTCGGCCACATTGCGCGCCTTCGGGTATTGGCCGCTCAGCCCGACAATCGCGATGTCGCTCGCCGTACCGTCGGCAGCCTTGTTGGCTTCGCCCGCTGCCTGCCGGTTCTGCGGGTCTTGCCGGCCGGGCCGGTTTTGCCGATCCTCCCGGTCGTGCCGGTCTTGCGGGCCTTGCAGGTCTTGCGAGTCTTGCAGGCCTTGCGGGTTTTGCCGACCGTCCTGCGGCAGCTGCGGTCCAGCCGCCCCTACAGCTTCGCCGGACCGCTGCTCGGAAGCCGGCCGGGCCGCGAGGCTCGCGAGGCCGCGCAGCGCTTCCGCATGGCGGCTGATCAGGCAAACCGCCAACTCATGCAAGGTCCGGCACTCGAACAGCAGCGTTGGCGACAGCTCGCCAAGCTGTTCCTCAAGCCGGACGTTCAGGCGCTGGATCATCAGCGAGCTGAGCCCGTATTGCTCCAGCGGGGTCTGAACGGAAATCCGCGAAGCCGGAATTTCCGACACTTCGGCGAACACCGTCTTAAGCCACTGTTCGGTCGGCGCGAGCAGGTCGCCGGTCGGGCCGTCCATCTGCGCTGCAGGAGCTGGGGCCGACTCGGCAGGCCGTGCCGCCGCCTCCGTCCGCCGCACCCAATGCGCATCCTCGGCAAACGGATACGTCGGCAAGCTGACCGTGCGTCCGCAACCGCGGTTCCAGCGGCTCCAATCCACCTTCGCGCCTTGAACCCAGCCGGCGCAAATCCGCTGCGCGTCCCCATAACCGGCTTCCTCCAAAACAGCCGCATGCAGATCGACGCAACCTCTGAACAGGTTGCCTGCATCCTCCGCGCCGGCAAGCCAGCTGCCCAGCTTGTCCAGCAGATCGTCCCGGCTGTCCGCGATGATCGCACAGCGTTCGGCCAGCTCGACCCGGCCCATGCGCAGCGTAAACCCGACATCGGCCACGGAAAGCTCGCGATGCCGCACCAAGCAGGAAGCCAAACGCCGGCCAAGCTCCTCCAATTGAGCCGCCGATGCTGCCGACAGCACGATAATCTCCTTCGGGCTCCCTTGCGCTTCGCCGCTCGTTCTGCGGACAGCAGGGGCGTGGTATTCCTCCACGACCAGATGTCCGCCCGAGCCGGTCGCTCCGAGCGCGTTGATCAGCGCCCGCTTGGGCGCTTGCATTCCGTTCGGCGACGCGCCGCTCCCGCGCTCCGGCCAAGGCCGCGCTTCGTGAGCGATCGCAAAACCCGCTTCGGACAAGCGGATCAATGGGCTGACGGGCTGGGCATTGCGCGTCGGAGCGATCCGGCCATGCTTCATTTGCAGCAGCACCTTCATCACCTGCGACATCGCGCAAGCGGATTCCAAATGGCCGATATTGGCTTTGACCGAGCCAATCAGGCAAGGCGTCGCCGCCGAACGGCCCTGAAATACTTTTTGGATCGCATCCGCTTCGGCCGCATCGGCCAGCCCGGCCCCCGTAGCAGCCGCTTCAACGTAGTCAATCTCCTCGGCGGCAAGCCCCGCGACAGCCAGCGCCGCGCGCATCGCATCTGCTTGCCGGGCCGCTTGCGGAGCGCCGAAGCGTGTCGTTCTGCCGCTGTGTCCGATGGCCGTGCCGCGAATCAACCCGTGGATGCCATCCTCGTAACGTTCGGCGTCGCCCAACGGCCGCAGCAGCAACGCGCCGACGCCTTCCCCCGCCACCCAGCCGCTGGCTTGAGCGCCGAAGGGCCGGCACTCGCCGTCTTTGGACAACAAGTTCAGCCGCGTCAGCGTATCGAGATGATAGCCGTGCGTCAGCAGGTTGACGCCGCCGACAATCGCCGCCTGGCACTCGCCGCGCTTGATGCTTTCGCAAGCAAGGTGCAAGGCGGTCATCGCCGAGGAACAGGACGTATTGATCGCCAGGCTGGGGCCGTCAAAATCGAAGTAATAGGAAATCCGGTTGGCGATCGACGAATGCAGCGCCGTCGCAAAGACGCCGCCGTTGGCGTCCGCTGCCGGCGGCGAGCTTTGATGCTGGTATTCGTCCCACATCGCTCCGACAAAAACCCCAACGGCGCCGCACTGCCGCTTCAAGCGCTCCGCCGTGTACCCAGCCTGCTCCAGACACTGCCAGACGACCTGCAGCAATTGCCGCTCCTGCGGGTCCATGGCGCGCGCTTCGGCGGGAGAAAGGTGAAACAGCAGATGGTCAAAACGGTCGATATGCGTCAAATAGCCGGCGGTCGAGCTTTGCGGGGTCCGCGACGAATTGCGGCCGCTTTCTCCCCATAAACGCAAGCGCTCCTCCGAAAGCGGGCTGAAACTGTGCCGGCCGTGCGCCAGATTGTCCCAATACGCCTCCAAATCGTCGGCGCCCGGATAACGGCCGCTCATGCCGATAACTGCGATGCCGCTTTGCGCAGCGGGAGCTGCGCCGGCACGGGCCGGGCTGCCCGCGCCGGCCGGCGTCAAGCCGGTAGTCGCGCACGGCTCTCCGACAACCGGCTGGCTCCACTTGCGCTGCCAGGCCTCCGCCGCCCGCTCCACGCTGCCGCCAATAAAGCTGTGCAGCAGCAGGTGCTGCTCGGACAGCCCGAAGTCAACGCGCAGCCGCTGGATGTTCATGCCGCCGATCGGACACAGGCCCAAGCCAAGCTCGGCCTGCGCATCCATCAGCAGTTGGCCCGCACTGCCGGCCTCCAGCAGCGCATAATAATAGCTGTCCTCGTGAAAAACAGCGCGCCACCGCTCCAGACGGGCGACGAAAAACAGCCCAAACGCCGCGTGCTGAACATATTTTTGATTCGCTGGCGTATAGCTCAGCTTAAGCGGTTTGGACAAGCTCGCGTTGACCAGATGAAGCTCGTGCCGCCGAGGATCGTAGCGGTACACGCCCGCAGGCAAACCTTGAACGGCGTGTTCCTTCACGAACAAATACGCCTCCATGCCGCTTGGTTCAGCCAGCAGATCAGAGCCGTAACGCGCAGCGCCCGCGCTTGTTCCCAAGCGGCACAGCAGCAGCAGCTTGGCAAGCTGTTCGAACGACAGCGGCTGATCTGCATATTGTCTCTGACTGGCGCGCAACGTGTATTCATGCTCCGGGAACATCTCTGCCGGAAGCTCCAGCAGCCGTTCCCCGGCCGGAACAGGCCGCAGAGCGCGCCGCTTCCCGACTGCGTGCGTTCCCGCTTCCGCGGACGCCTCTCTGGCTGCTTCCGCGGGCTTCTCCGGCTTCCGGCCGATGCGGTTCAACACTTCCTCCGGGTCGAATTTCAGGAAATCGGCGAAGGACATCTCCCCGGCCGGTTCCTTCACCGGCCCCTCCGCCAGCTCCTCTACCGGCCCCGCCGCCGTCGCAGCCGCTGCCGTTTCCGACACCATTGCCGGGAGGAACGAAATGCCGTTGCCCGCTTTTTCAAGATGAATCCCCGTCTCAACCGCCGTCACGCCGTTCCCGCCAAGCATGCAAAGCAAAAACTTATGGCTGGGCGCCAACCGGAAGCTGTCCCGCAAGCCGGCAAAGTCGACATCGTGAACCAAACCAAGCTCCAGACCAAACGCCGTCTTGCGGCTTAGCAACAATTGGCTCATATACCCTGCGTCAAGCGCAACCAGGCTTGGTCCGAACTCTTGATAAACCGGCGCAATTGTTTCCATATGCGCAACCAGGAACAAACCAAACCCGGCTTGCTCAAAATTCCCGCGATACGCAGCGGCAAACCGTGTTGCGTCGATCGCCGCCGGCTCGTTCAGCGGCAGCAAAGCATGCCGCAGCGGGTGGTAATAATACAAACCGGCGTCAATTCCTTCGATCGCTCCCGCTTTGACGAACACATACGTTTGAACGCCATAAATGCCGCCGGCGGACGGATATAAATGCTTTATCTCGCCCTGAATGCTGCAACCTTTCAACAGCGAAAGAAAACGCCCGAACCGCGCCAGCGAAATCCCAGCGCAGCCAAAGCTGCCGCCAAAGGAAGTCGGCGCATAGGCAAACTGCGGCAGCTCGGCTTGCGGGAGACGATACGCCCGGCCTGCTCCGCCCGTAGACGCCAGCGCAATCTTGCCGGCGCTCTCCGCAGCAGCGCCGACTTTCATCGCGACTGCAGCTGGTGTCGCCTCTTTGTCCGCTTCCGCAGACAACGCGGACTCATCCGCCACCGCATCGGCTTCCGTCGCAACTGCCGCCGGCATCGCCTCTTTTTCCGCTTCCGCAAACAACGCGGACTCATCCGCCACCGCATCGGCTTCCGTCGCAACTGCCGCCGGCATCGCCTCTTTTTCCGCTTCCGCAAACAACGCGGACTCATCCGCCGCCGCTTCGGTTCGCGAAACGATAAAATCAGCGATTCCGGCAATCGTCGGCGTCTCCAGAAACACCTCGACCGGAACTGTCACTCCATGCTCGCGCTCCAGGCCATCGACCACCTGGACAATCGTCATCGAAGTCGCTCCGCGATCGAACAAATCCTCCCCGGCCCCGATCTCCCCGGCTTCCATCAACTGACACACCGCATGAGCAATGCGCCCCTCCCAGATCCGCCGCAGCGCCTGCTTGCGCTCTGCATCGCTCGGCAGTCGACGCTCCCTGGACACCCCTGCCTGCTCGGCGACAGCAGAAGTCAAGCTGCGGCTAATCTGCTTCTCCTCATCGTCCTCCTCTTGCTCCCGTGCATCCGCTGCCTGCCAGGGAAGCGCAGCCCGATCCAGCTTCCCGTGCTCCGAAACGGGAAATTCCTCAAGCAAAACGACCCGGTTGGGCACCATATACTCAGGCAGCTTGCTTTTGCAAAATTGTCGGACTTCCTTAAACTCGGGCGCTTCACCGGACGACGTGATGTATGCGACCAGCTTCGGATCGTTGTGCTCATTGTCCTTCACAGCCACCACAGCGTCGGCGATAGCCGGATGCTCGCGCAGCGCGCTTTCGATCTCCTGCAATTCGATCCGATTGCCCCGCAGCTTCACCTGAAAATCCATACGGCCCAAAAAATCCAATGTCCCATCCGGCAAATAAGCCGCCCGATCCCCGGTGCGGTACAGCTTGCCGCCGGGGCGAAACGGGTCGTCGATAAATTTTTCCGCGGTCAGTTCGGGCCGGTTCAAGTACCCTTTTGCCAGTCCAACGCCTCCGATAAACAGCTCGCCTTCCTCGCCAAAGGGCAGCTCCTCCAATACCTCGCTCAGCACGCGCACGCAGATGTTGGAAATCGGTCGGCCGATCGGCACCTTGCCGTCCACCCGTTCCTCGCACGCCCAGTAAGTAACGTCAACAGCCGCTTCGGTCGGGCCGTACAGATTGTGCAGCCGACAGTTCAACGCGGAACGAAACTCCAGCAGCAGATCATACGACAGCGCTTCCCCGCTGGTGAACACATCGCGCAGCGAACGGCATTGCCCCACACCCGAATGACGGATAAAATAACGCAGCATCGAAGGGACAAAATGGCACACCGTCACCTGCTGCTTGCAGATCGTTTCGATCAGATAGGGAGGACTTTTATGTCCTCCCGGCTTGGCCACGACCAGACACGCTCCGGCGATCAGCGGCCAGAACAGTTCCCAGACGGAAACGTCAAACGTGTACGGTGTTTTTTGCAAAACGTTGTCCTGCTCCGTCAGCCGGTACTCCTGCTGCATCCACAGCAGCCGGTTGCAAATCGCCTTGTGCGGGATCATGCAGCCCTTCGGTTTGCCGGTCGAACCCGACGTATAAATAATATAGGCCAGATCGTCCGGGCTTCCCGCTGCGTCCGCCAGATCGGTTTCGGCTTCGCCTTCCAGGAAGGACCATTGACTGTCGAGGCAAAACACGGTTCCGGCAAAATCGGCCAGCGGCGCTGCATAGTTGTGCTGGGTAAGCACAATGGACGCCTGAGCGTCCTCCAGCACAAAGTGCTGCCTGTCGCCAGGCCAGCCGGGATCGATCGGCAGATAAACCCCTCCCGCTTTCAGCACGGCAAGCAAAGCCACGATCATATCCGGCGACCGGTCCATCCAGATCGCGACAATGTGGTCGCGCTCCACGCCCAACTGCTTCAAATACCACGCGCATTGGTTGGCGCGTTTGTTCAGGTCGGCATAAGAAAGCTCGCTGCCCTCGAACCTGACGGCAGGCCGCGCCGGGCCCGATCTCACCTGCTCCTCAACCCATTCGTGCAAGCAGCGATCCAAGGGATAAGCGGCGGCTTCGGCGGTTTCAGCGGCCAAGGCCTGTCGGCTATCAAGCAGATCAGCGCCCGTCCTGTTCATACTCCATCGTGTTGACATAGTGGTGATACCCTCCTGTCCGTAGTATGTATTGTCTATTGGTTCATGACCGGCACTTCATACCGTTCAGGCTGCGGATCGATCCACGCCGCCCAATCCGTCTGTTCCCACAGCGCCGGGTCGGCAGCCAATCCTTCCAGCAGGCGTCCGTAGCCAGCGGCCATCTGCGCGATCAGGTCGTCCGGGTAGATCCCGGCGGCAGCATCCCATTGGAAATGCAATTCATCGCCGCGCTCCTCGCTGATATTGTCCAGATATACCTGCGGCGTTTTGCTGAGCTTCTGCCCAATTGTGAAGCCTTCCGGCGTTTTCATGCCGGATCGGCCGTACAGGTTGGTAAACACGACCGGGAACGCGAGATCGGCTCCACCGTCGCCGCGCATGGAGCGCTTGCGCAACGCAGCAATGCCGCTGACGGCTCTGTGCGCCAAATCCTCGCTGACCGTGCGGTGAACCGCCTGTACGGCTGCGGCAAACGTCCGCCGGCTGCCGTCGTAGCTCACCCAACTGAGCGCCGTGAAATCCCCGATCACCTTGTCGATGTCCGGGTGAACGGGCAGCCGGTCCCAGCAAGGAACGACAATCGTAAACGGACGGCAACGCTGCCAGGCTGCCAGCACTTCCATATAAGCGGCCAGCAAAATCATGCCCGGCTCCACGCCAAGCGCCAGCGCTTGCTGTTTCAAAGCCGGCCACCCGCTCAGCCGACCGTGGGCCGTCCGCTTGCTTGCCGAAGACGAAGGAGCAGGCGACGTCGAGGGCATGGGCAGTTGCGGCCCCGCAGGCAACGTGGCGAATTTTTGTTCCCAGTAACGCATGTCCCGTTTCCAGCTTTCCGTCTCGCGGTATTGCTCCAGCGCCATCCGGTAGTCGCGGAACGACAGGCCCGGCCGCACAGGCTGCTCCTGAGTAAACCTGTAATAATGAAGCAATCGCTGCCAAAATAACGCAATGCTCGTCCCGTCGGCAATCAGCATATCGATGCTGAAATGGATGCGATACCGGCTCCCGCCCATCGCCGTGACGCGCAAATCAAAATACGGCCAGCTGGCCAAATCAAATCCCCGTTCCGTCATTTCCCGCTTCACCTCGTCCAGCGCCTGCTCCCGCTCTGGTGCGGACAAGGCCGCTACATCCAGAACCCGCAGCCGATACGCCGGCTGTTGTTCGGGAAAACGCTGCTTCCCGCGGGCGTCAATGACCGCCGTCAGCATGTCCTGCTCGACCAGCAGCTTGGCCAAAGCTTGCTCCAGACGTTCGACGTCCAGCGCCTCCGCGTCGATTTCCTGGTATACCTGACAACCTCCCGCCTCCGGGCTTGTCGACCGGCTTCTCCCGAACACATAGGCCAACTGCTGCTCCGTCAAAGGAAACGGGTTGTGGCGTTCCTGCGGGCAAGCTGTGACGATCATCTCCTCCGCTCCCGTCTGTGCTTTCCATACGGCCGGCGCCTGTGCGGAAATCAGCGGCTGATCCGCCCCCGCTTTAAGGAAAAACGGATGCGAGCGCCAGCCCTCCTCCGCGGACAACAGCCGCAACAGGCGTCCATATTCCTCAAACATCGCCGGCACAACGTCTGTGCCCAGGCAGCCGATCGCCACATCCCAGCTGAAATTCAAGTTTCCGTCTTGCTCGATCACCTGATGGTCGAGGAAAACTTGCGGCGTCTGCGTGACCATATAGGTCAAGTGACCGAACAAGCTTTGGTCCCCGTCAAGGCTTTGCGACTCCAGCGAATGAAGCAGCGAGGTAAACACCACCGGAATACTCGATACGCCGGACGCCTGTCGGCTTGCTTTCAGCTCGCGGAGCGCCCGGATGCCGCTGACCGTGCCATGGTCCAGATCGCGCCATAACCTGCGCTGATAATCCTGCATCAACTCTGCCAACGTCCGCCCGTTGCGGGCCTGGGCCACAAACAATTGCGTGGCGATAAAAGGAGCCAGCACTTCGTCCAACTGCGGATGAAGCGGCATCCGATTGAAATACGTCATGATGAGCGAAAATATCGCTTGGCCGCTCCAGGCGCCAAGAAACTCGGTGAAAATCGTCAACAGCAGCACCGTCGGCGAAACGCCCAACTCCTCGGCCTTGCGCTTGAGAAATTGCCAGCCGCCAGGCTCCAGCGTCCCCGTCAGGCGCGTGCGCAAGTAATCGTCTCTTGCGCCTGCGGCAGCAGGTCGGAATCGCGCCAATTGCGGCCCGTCCGGCAACTCGGCCAATTGTTCAACCCAATAGGCCAAATCCCGCCGATACCGCCCGGAACGCTCAAAATCGGCAACAGCCAGCATATAATCGCGAAAAGTAATCTCCAGCGCCGGCAACTGCAGCGCAGGTTCGTCATACAGCTGCTTCCATTGCAGCAGCAGCAGTTGCACGCCTCCGGCGTCAAGCACCCATTCGTCGATGCTGAAATGGACGACGCTGTGACCCCCCGGACAGATGCTGACGCGGATTTCGAACAGCGGCCACTGCTCCGTATCGTATACCTGATGGGACATGTCGAGCCGCACCCGCTGCAAATGCCCGGCGCGAGCTTCCTCGGTCTTGATGCGCAAATCGGCGACCTTGATGCGGTACGGAGGCGTCGTCTCCAGCACGCGCTGCGTGCCGTTGGCCGATACGACCGTGCGCAGCATGTCGTGATGGGCGACCAGCCGCTCCCAAGCTTTGTTCAAACGGGCGATATCCAGCTGTTCCAGATCCATTTCCATGTAAATGTGACAGCCGACCCAATCCCCGTCGAGCCGCAGCTTGCGGCCGGTCAAAAACGACTGCTGCACATCGCTCAGCGGAAACGGCGCGTAGCGCTCCGCCGGCTGCGGCACGATGCGGGGAAACAGGTCCGGCGAGCCGGCTTCCCGCTGCGGCACGCCTTCTGCCCCGCTGCGCTCGGCGCCCGGCGGACCGGGCTGGCGACGCTCCAGGCTCGCCAGCTTGCGCTCCAACTGCTCCAGCGATAAATCCGCGCGCAACTCCTGCATCGGGATTTCCACCGCCAGCAGTTGCTCCAGCCGATGCTTGAGCGTCACCGTCTGGATCGAACTCAAGCCGAGGTTGTGCAACGGCTTGGCCAGCGGCAGCCGCTCGGGGGCGATGCCCAGCAACTCTCCGACGATCGCTCGGACGCCGGTTTCCGGCACAGCGGGTTCCTCGCACCCGGCAAGCTTGCGTTCCGGTGCAGGTGGAGGCGCGGACGCGGATGCGGGTGTCGACAACCTGCTGGCGCCGGCAGGCCGGGCAATCCAATACGTTTCGCGCTCAAACGGATACGTCGGCAGCGGTATTTTGTGAATCTGCCGGCCTTCATACCATCGCTCCCACGGCACGTCCCCGCCTTGCGTCCAGAACAACGCCAACCGTTCCGGGTGATATTCGGCCAACAGCAGCTCGACCACGTGCCGGCTGGTTTTGCCGGCAAACAGGCCCCGCCGGCCGTCCTCCGCGCTGCCAAAATAAGCAGGAATCGGGGAAGGAACCGCCGCTTCCGGCGTTTCTTGCGCCAAATATTCCCGCAAACCGCGAATCAGCTCTGCGCGCGACTGCACAATCCAGGCAGCGCGGACTTCCATCGCCTGGCGGCCTGTTTGCAACGTGTAAACCAGCCGCTCCAACTCCAGCTCCCGATGCTGCTCGGCATACGCCAACAGCCGCTCGGCATATCGGTGCAGCCGCTCGGCGCTGCGGGCCGACAAGATGACAAGCTGTGGCCCATGCTGCGGCTTGCTTCGGGCCGGCTCCGCGGCCGGGACATATTCTTCCAGCACGACGTGAGCATTGACCCCGCCGAATCCGTAGCTGTTAATGCCGGCTCTGCGCGGCAGCTCGCGCCCGTCCCGGTCTGTGCACGCTTCCCAAGGCGAGTGCTCGGCCGTGATCCGAAACGGGCTATGGTTCAGCGAAACGTTGTCGTGCAGCGTCGTAAAACCGGGAACGCCAGGCAAAACGCGATGGCGCAGCGCCATGATCACTTTGCAGAGCTGGGCCATGCCGGAAACGATCTCCCCGTGGCCGATCGCCGGCTTCAAGCTGCTGATCGTGCAGGCCACCGGTTCGTCCCCGGCTGCGGACAAGCCGCTGGAAAAGCTGCTTCGCAGCTCGGCGTATCCCGCCTTTAGCGCGTTGATTTCAATGCCGTCGCCAAGCGGGGACGCGATACCATGCGCTTCGATGTAAGCCACTGTACCGGGATCGATGCCGGCGGCGCGATAAGCCATTTGCATCGCCGTTTTCATCCCGGATGCGTTTGGTGCGGTTAAAGAGATTCCTTTGCCGCCGTGATGAACCCCGGTTCCTTTGACCAGCGCATAAATAAAGTCGCGATCCGCAATTGCTTTGTTTAACGGCTTGACAATAAGCGCGCCCACGCCTTCACTGCGGACATATCCGTTGGCCCCGGCTTGGAAAGGCCGCGTTTGGCCGTCTTCGCTTAAATATCCCATCGCTGCAAAACCGACGAACGCTTCCGGGGAAAGCAGCAGGTTGACGCCGCCAACAATCGCCGCTTCGCATTCGCCTTGGCCGATCGACTGGATCGCCCGATGCAAAGCCACAAGCGACGAAGAACAAGCCGTCTCGCAATATTCGCTGGGGCCGTGCAAATTAAGCGCATAGGAAATGCGGTTTGGAATCATTGAGCTGACCACAGAGGTCGGCGCCAGCGCCGGGTCCGGCGAAAGCGCCGCCGCATGTTTGTATTCGTTGGGTCCAACGGACACAAACACGCCCGTCTGCCGTCCGGCCAGCGTTTCCGGCGTGATGCCCCCGTCCTCCAGCGCCTGCCAGACATGGGTAAGCAGCAGCCTTTGCTGCGGGTCCATCAGTTCGGCCTCGCGGGGGGAAATGTTGAAAAACAGCGGATCAAACTCGCCAATCCCCTCCAACATGCCAGCCCATCCAGCAGCTCCCGCTCCCGCTTCCCAACGCTCGGCGGGAATTGGGGAAATGCAATTGCGACCCGCGAGCACATTGCCCCAAAACTCCGTCACATCCTGCGCTTGAGGGAACGCACAGCTCAGGCCGACAATCGCTATCGGCTCGATAGCCGCCGCCGCTCGTTCTGCGGCGTTGCCGCGCCCAGTTGCACCGGCCGCGAACGCCGGGCTGGCGAACGCCCCCGGCTGCGCAGATGCAGTTGATCTTGTGGCCGCAGCCTGATGCGCAGATTCAGTGGGATCGAGGGAGCCTCTCGGCTGCGCGGACTCGTTCTGCTGCACGGGTGCGATCTGCCCCGCAGGCGCAGTCTGCTGCGCAAGCTCGGTCTGCCTCGCAGACTCGGTCCGCTCCGCAAGCTCGGTCCACCCCGCAGACTCGGTCCGCTCCGCAAGCTCGGTCCGCCTCGCAGACTCGGTCCGCTCCGCAAGCTCGGTCCGCTCCGCAAGCTCGGGCCAAATCTTTCGCGGCTGTACCGGCGGTTGAATTGCGCCCGCACAGTCCGCAGCAGATGCGGCCGCTTCCGCCTCGGGGCCGTGAGGCTGGCGGCCAGACTCCGCCGCACCCGGCAAGCGCTCGGCAAGCGTACGCCCATAGTCCTGCACCAGCAGCTCAGCGCAACGGTGCAGCGTAGGATTTTCAAAAAATAAAGTCGGCGTCAGCGCAAGCCCATACGCTTGATTCAACTGATTGGCAAATTCGGTCAGCGAAATCGAATCAAAGCCGTATTCACTCAGTTCGGTATGCACATCGACATCCTCGATCCGCACCTTGAGCATGTGGGAGACATGGTGCATCAACGCCTGCTGCACCCGTTCCGTCAGCGCGGTATGGCTTGTCTCCTCGGTTGCCGGCTGCCCGGACCGTAGGGGTTGTTCCCCAAGCTCGTTGGCTGGGGTCGGCAACGACCATTTGCTGCGCAGCTTGCGCAAATCGCCTTCGAAAACCATCAGCCTTTGCCTGCCTGAACGCAGCGCTGTGTATAAGGAATGCAGCGCTATCGTAGTTCTGAGGGGAACTACTCCTGTGTTCAGATACATCATTTTTTCTGTTGCTTCATCGACAGCCATCCCGCCGGCTTGCCAAAGCGGCCAGTTGATGGACAAAGTAAGCCCGGATCTCTTGTTCAGCCGTTGCAATTCATTGCGGTAGTCGGCGTAGGCATCCATAAACGCATTGGCTGCGGCATAATCGGCCTGCCCCGGGTTGCCCAGCGCGCCGGCGACCGACGAGAGGAGCAACATCCATTCCAAGGGCAGATGACGGGTTTCTTCATCAAGATGAACAAGGCCCGCAACCTTCGGCTGCAGAACCTCGCGAACGGCCGCCGGTTGTTTGTCAGCCAGACGGACGTCTCGAACGAGCCCCGCTCCGTGGATGACGCCGTTCAGCCCTCCGCCAAGCTTGCCCGCTTGCTCGATCAGCGCCCTGACAGCAGCCCTGTCGGCGACATCCGCTTGGCAGTAATGGGCCGTCGCTCCAAGTGCGGCCAATTCCGCAACAAGCTCCCGCTGGGAGTCGCCAAGCGGAGCGCGGCCGGCGAGAAGAAGCTTCGCGCCCACCGTCCGGCGGGCAATCTCGCGTGCGAACAGGCGTCCGAGGCCGCCGGCTCCTCCCGTAATCAGGTAGGTGCCCCCGTCCTTCCAAGGATGCTCCTGCTGTGCTGCCTCGACGGATGTCAAGGCAGATGCGGGCCATTCCTGCCATTCTTGCCATTGCAGCACTTGACGCCGACCGTTGGCATAGCGAATATGGGCCGGTTTGCCGCCACTGTCCGCTTCCAGAGCAAGCCGCTGAATCAGGTCCGCTGACAGTTGCCGCTCCGGCCACTCGATACACTGGCCGCTGAACCCGGCGTGCTCTTGGCAGGCCGTTTTCAGCAGAGCCGCTATCGCCGCCAACAACGTACGGTCGCCAGAACCGCATATGACAACTTGCATCAGCACCCGGCCATCGGTTGCTTCGGCTGCAAGACGCTGGATATCCTCCGTCATTCGCCAGACCAGCGTCTCGAATTGCCTGTCCGGGCCAACATTCGGCTCCAGATCGATATAAGCGACCTCCCAGCCGGGCAACAGCTGCGGCCAATGCTGCTCCGCTCCGCAAACCCAAAGGATTCGTCTGGAAAAAACAGAACCCGTCGCTTTTTGCTCCAGCTGCCGTTCGACCCAGACCGGCTCCAGCAGCAGCGCCCCCGTCGCGTCGGCAGGCTTCTGCCGTTCAGGCTGCGGCAAAAACTGCGGCGGTCTCGAAGCTTCACTCGCCATAATCCGCGAGGCGAATCCCTTCATCCGCACGCACACACGGCCTGCACCGTCGCACAAATCAACATCCCATAATCCGTCGCCAGGAAGCCGGGATTCCGCGCGCGTCTGGATAACCGCCCACATCGCAGCGTCGGAGCGATCATAGATGACAAGCTCTTCCAGCGCAAAAGGCACAAGCGGCCGGCCGCCCGCTGACGAGCCGGGCGCAGCCGCCGGCTCCGCCAGCCCGATAGCTGCTTGCAGCGCCGAGTCCAACAAGCTTGGGTGCAGCATGTACAACTGCCGGTCCTGCGACACGGAGATTGGCATCGCCAGCTCGGCCATAACCTGGCCGCGCCCAGCGTGCAGCGCTTGTATCCCCCGGTGCGCCGGCCCGTAGCTTAGACCCATGCGCTCGAATAACGCGTAGCAAGCTTCCCCGGTCAACGGCCGATCACACGCCCTCTGCCATGCGCCAAGGTCGTGAACGGGCGCTTCCTCTGCCGGGCAAGGCTCAGCGACACCCCGGCAATGGACAACCGGCTCGGCCGTCGCACCATCTGTCCCAGCATCCGTGTAGATCATATAGCTCATGCCCCCGGCAGCGCCGGCAGTTACGGCCATATGAACCTCAACCGCCTGCTCGTTCACAACGATCGGCTTTTGCCATACAAATTGCCGCAGCTTCATGCGCCGGCCTTGTTGACCGCTGGCCAGCTCCACGGCCATGCGAGCCATTTCCAGACAGGCGACGCCCGGAACGATGCGCCGACCGCCTACAACATGATCGGATAGGAAAAATTCGCTGCCCGTGAACGTCGAACTGAACCGGCAAGTCTGTATATCCGAGGTGTTGCCGTGCACAAGCGGGTGAAGCACCACCGGCCCGGGCGATTCGGGCAATCCGGCCAATCCGCTCACCGCTTCCTTAAGCGGCTTTGGCTCGGGAATCCAATACCGGCTTTTCTGAAACGGATATGTCGGGAGATGTCGGCGATGCGGCAAAACCCCATCGTGCAATTGCGGCCAATCGATAGATAAGCCCTTTACCCACCAGCCGGCCAATTCGTCCAGCCGGCGCTGGGCGATCCACCGGCTGACCTGCTCTCGTCCCTTGGCTTCGCTTATAAAGGCGGCAAGCTCCTGCTTATGCGCCTTGGCTGCTCCCGCATAAACCTGCGACGCATGTCCGTGCTCGGCAAAAGCCGCAAGCGCCTGCCGCAATTCCTCCGCCGTATGCGCGACAACCGCCAGCCGCCAGTTCATCGCCTCGCGCCCGCATTGCAGCGTATACGCGAGATCGGCCAGTGAAGCGGCCCCGGCGCTTTGCACATAACTCGCTATCCGGTCGGCGTATGCGCGCAGCTGTTTTTCGCCTTTGGCCGACAACACCACAAGCTGCGGCTTGCCCGGCCGGGTGCGACCCGCATCCTCAGCCCCAGCCGCCAACGCAGGCTCCGACGCCGCCACATATTCCTCCAGCACAAGATGAGCGTTCGTGCCGCTGAATCCGAAGGCGCTGACAGCCGCCCTGCGGGGATGACCGGAAGCCGGCTCCCACGCTCTAGGCTCTGTATTAATGTAGAACGGGCTATCCTCCAACGAAATATGTTCGTTCAACCGCTCGAACAGCGCTACCGGTGGAATCATTCTATGCCGCATCGACAGCAGCACCTTGGCCACGCCGGCCATACCGGCAGCGAACATCAAGTGGCCGACATTGCTTTTGACCGAACCCAATGCACAATAGCCGGAGTTTGAGGTAAACTTGCGAAACGACTGGGTCAGCGCCTCCACCTCGATCGGATCGCCCAATCTTGTGCCGGTGCCGTGCGCCTCGACCATCGTAATCGTCGCCGGATCGATGCCAAACCGCTCATACACGTCCTGCTCCAAAGCAATTTGCGAAACGACGCTGGGGGCTGTAATCCCGTTCGTTTTGCCATCCTGGTTCGTACCCCAGCCGCGAATCACGCCATAGACAGGGTCACGGTCGCGCACCGCATCGGACAAACGTTTCAGCAGCACCACAGAGACGCCTTCTCCCGGAACAAAACCGTTGGAACGATGGTCAAAAGCAAAGCAGCGGCCATCCTTGGACAACATACCCGCCTTGCTAGTCATAATGTGCATCGTTGGTGTCGTCATCGCGTAAACGCCGCCGGCCAGCGCCGTATCGCACATCCCCAGCGTCAAGCTGTTGCAGGCTTCGGCAATCGCCACCAGCGAGGAGGAACACGCCGTATCGATAGCCAGGCACGGTCCCTTCAAGTTCAGCAAATATGAAATCCGCGCGCCCAAAATGGAGGTGGCTCCGCCCATCATCCCTTGCGCATTCATCCCTTGCCCGGTCATCGATTGGCCGTAATCGCCGGTCGTGCAACCCACATATACGCCGCAGCGGGTTCCCGACAACGACGCCGGACTGATGCCGGCATCCTCGATGCAAGTCCAGCAACTTTCCAGAAAAAGCCGCTGCTGCGGGTCCATCAGCTCGGCATCGGCCGGGGCAATATTAAAAAACAACGGATCGAACTGATCCAGATGTTCCAAAGCTCCCATCCATTTGGAATAAGTTTTGCCGGGAACGGACGGGTCGGGATCAAAAACATCGTCAAGCGGCCACCGACCGGCGGGAATTTCGGACACACAATCGCGGCCCTGCAGCAAATTCCGCCAAAATTCATCCATATCCGCGGATTTCGGGAACTGCCCGGACAAGCCGATAATGGCAATCCCCTCCGGCGGACCGTCAGCCCGCTGGCGGCCACCGGCAACAGCCGCTGCCGAAAGAGCGGCAGAAGGAGAAGCCATTGACGCTTCCGCCGATATCGCTGTGGCCGAATTGGACGCCACAACTGCCGATGATGACCTTGACGCAGTTCTTGGCTCCACGTCTGCCGATGACGACCTTAACGCAGCGCTTGACGCCACAACTGCCGATGACGACCTTGACACAGTGCTTGGCTCCACGTCTGCCGCCGCCGATCTTGACGCAGTGCTTGACGCCACGACTGCCGCTGCCGAGCCCGCCGGGACCGCCGCCCGGCTCCTGCGCCCCTGTTCCTTGACCCGCTGCACACAGGAATCCGTCAAATCGACCATGTCCGAACAGGAATGGCTGATAACGACTTTGCCGATATGCTGGCCCTGGCCGACATACGCCAACGCCTCCTTCAACCGGGCAACCGGATAAATTCGCGACACAATCGGCACAATATCGCCTGCTGCAAGCAGCTCGACCATATCTTGAAGGAACGTTTGACCATGCACACGGTTGCTCAGGCTTAATTGCCGCAGATCGATGCTGTAAAAGCTCTGGTTCTGCACCAGTTGCGACAAATCCAGCTTGGCGCTTGTTTTCAAAGCGTGCACGGCAATTTCCAGATAACGTCCCGAAGGCGCCAGACAGTTCAAGCCGCGTTGAATCGCATCGCCGGACAACGTGTTGAATACGACATCCACACCGCGTTGATCGGTGAGACGGCGGATTTCCCGATCGAACTCGCCCCGGTAGTCCAGCGCATGCGCCACGCCCAGTTGCCGCAGCAACTCAAGCTTTTCCGGCTTGCTGGACGTGCCGTAGCTAACGCAGCCTTTCAAGTTGGCCAGTTGAATCGCCAGCAGGCCGCAGCCCCCGGTAGCCGTATGAATCAGCACATGATCGCCGGCGCGCAGCTGCCCTTTTTCAAACGCATAAAAGGTCGTGCCGAACACGATCGGCAAGCTGCACGCTTCCTCGAACGACACTGTTCCCGGCTTGAGCACCGCGTTGCCGGCGGGAACATTGACGTACCGGGCATGTCCGCCCAACTGCTTGCCGGTTAAAGCGATAACCTCGTCGCCTGGCGAAAAACCCGCCACCCCTGCACCGACCCGTTCAATGATCCCCGCAACTTCAAATCCCGGAACAAACGGATAGGCGGGCATCGTCGGGTATAGCCCGTTGACGCACATCACATCGGGAAAATTAATCGCCGACGCCATAACGCGCACCTGCACCTCATTCGCTTCCGGCGCTCCAACCTCCCAAGGCTGCAACGCAATCTCATCAAGCGAACGGACCGTTTCCAGCACCAGCCCATACCCGCGATCCGAGTCTGCACCATTCACCCGCGGTTCGGTCGTCGCGGCCGGCTTGTCCATCTCCCGCGCCAGGTTTACTGGGTGGTTTGCTGGGTTCGCTGGTGGGTTTGCTGCGTTTGCTGGGTTCGCCTGCCTCGCAGGCAGCAACGCCGGCACCGCCGGCTGCTCAAACTGCGGCGCTTCCCGCAAAAGCAGCGACGCAAAGTCGCGAACCGTCGAATGGTCGTAAATATGCGTCACCGCCAGCGCGGTGCCGTATTGCTTGTTGACGGCTTTCATCCATTCCACGCCAATCACCGAATCCATGCCCATATCGACAAATCGTTTATCGATATCGACATCCTGCGCGTCCATATATAACGCTTCGGCCAGCAAGGCCGCCAATTGTTGATGCAGCGCTTCGGCTAACTTGCCGTCCACCGCCGCAGCCTCGACCTGACGCCCGGCAGCTTCGTCCTGGGACTCGACAGCCTCGTCCTGACGACCGACAGCTTCGTCCTGACGCTCGGCAGCTTCGTCCTGACGACCGACAGCTTCGTCCTGATGCCCGACAGCTTCGTCCTGACACCCGGCAGCGGCAGCAACCGTCTCGGAAACACAAGCTGCCGCCCGCGCGCCCGCAGCGCTTCCTTCCAGCTCGCGGACCAAAAACCGGGCAAACTCGCGAACGCACGGGTAATCGTACACTTTAGTTACCGTGACGGAGACGCCGTAACGTTTATTAATCGCCTTGATCCACTCAACGCCAATCACCGAATCCATACCCATATCGATAAAACGGGCCTCCATGTCGATATCGCTGCGGTCCATAAACAGCACATCGGCCAGGCTGACCGCCAGCTCTTCCTCGATGCGCTCCATGTCCGCCCGCGGTTCGGCTTGCTCCTGCGGCGGCAGCGCCGCCTTCGGACTAACGTTGGCATTACCGTTATCCATGAAATCCGACTCCTCGCTCTGTTCAATTATCGGCGGGTGCATAAGGGCAACGTGTGGTTGAATCAGGACAATCCCTTCTGGCCGCCGGCCCGGAGCGATGTCGTCCACCTGCGCCGCTTCCGGCAACGAGCGAAGCCGGATGTTGGTCGGCTTGCCCGAGACAGCGCCCCTGCCAGCGGCCGGCGCTACGACCGTGGCTTCCGACACGTCCGCCGGCTTGCCCCGCACGACTTCCCGCAGCGTGCCCGGTGCCACTACGGCAGCGGCGGCCGCCGACACGTCCGCCGGCTTGCCCCGTACAACTTCCCGCGGCGTGCCCAGTGCCACTACGGCGGCCGCCGCCGACACGTCCGCCGGATCGCCCGGCACAACTTCCCGCGACGTGCCCGACTCCACTACGGCGACGGCCGCCGCCGACATCTCCGCCAGCTCACCCGGCGCCATGTCCAGCGCTCCCATCCGCCCGTTTGGCTCCCCAGCCCGAGAGCCTGCGCCCCAATATCGTTCAGGCGCCCAATAACGGCGGCGAGCAAACGGATAACCAGGCAAACTGATGCGACGAGGCCGGCCCGCCTGATACAACCCCGTCCAATCAACTGCGCCGCCTTGAACCCAATCTTGCAGAATCGCCTCGTACCCTCCATACGGGGAAGCCTCCAGCCGCGCCGGCCGCTGCTTGGCAGCCTGCGCCGCCGTTTCCTTCGCTCCCCGACCCCGCCTGGAGTTGCCGCGCCATACCCCACCCCGCTCCGGCTCACCAGCCACAAAGCGACGTAGCTTGTCCGCCAGCTCGGCCACGCTGGATGCCGTCAAGGCCAGCCGCTCCTCCATCGCTTCCCGGCCGACCTGCAGCGTGAACGCAATAGCGGGCAAATCATGCGACGCATACCGGCCGTCGAGCAGCGCTTCCAGCAGCCGCTGCGACATCCGGCGCAGGCCGTCTTCATTTTTGGCCGATAACACCATAAGCGCCGGTCGATCGGGCTGCGCCAGCGCAGCCTGTTCCTTTTCGGGAAACCGGTATTCCTCCACAATCACATGGGCATTGGTGCCTCCCGCGCCAAAAGCCGACAAGCCCGCCCGCCTTGGCGCAGGCTGATCGTCAACAACCGGGCAAACCCAATCCTCCAGTTGCCGCTGCACTTTAAACGGGGTTTCGTCAAAATGAATATTCGGATTCAGCTCCCCGGCATGCAGCGAAGGCACCAATTGCTTGTGCTGAAATTGCAGCAAAATCTTCGTCAAACCGGCAATACCCGCCGCGCTTTCGCAATGTCCGATATTGGACTTCACCGAGCCGATGGCGCAAAACTGATTGGCTTCCGTAAATGTGCGAAACGCTTGCGTCAATCCGGTAATTTCAATCGGATCGCCCAAAGCTGTGCCGGTGCCATGCGCTTCCACATAGCTAATCGTGCGTGGGTCCACCCCCGCTTTGCGCAACGCCGCCGCTACCGTTTCCGCCTGAGCATTCGGGTTCGGAACCGTGTAGCCATTCGTTTTGCCGCCGTGATTGACCGCTGTCGCTTTCACTACGCCATAGATATGGTCGCCGTCCTCCAGCGCCTTGCGCAAAGGCTTGAGCAGCACAGCGCCCACGCCCTCGCCAGGCACATAGCCGTCGCCGCCGAACCCGAAGCTTTTGCAGCGGCCGTCGGTTGAAGCAAATTGTCCCTGACCAAGCGATAAATATTTGTTGGGATGAATCGATACATTGACCCCCCCGGCAAAAGCTACGTCGCATTCCCCCAGCTGCAGGCTTTGGCAGGCCAAATGCAGCGCCACCAGCGAGGAAGAACACATCGTATTGACGGCCAGGCTTGGGCCGCGAAAATTGCACCAGTAAGAAACCCGGTTGGCAATCGACGACGATTGGCTTGACAAAACCAGATTGCGCCCCTGAATTTGCTCCTGGGCAGCGTACAATTGATACTCCTCGTACATGACGCCGACGTAAACCCCAACGCTGGCCGGCACCCCCGCTTTACCTGATCGGCCAAGCGCTTCGCGCGTATAGCCGGCATCCTCCATCGTTTCATACACACATTCCAAAAAGAGCCGCTCCTGCGGGTCCAGCATCACCGCTTCGCGCGGAGAAATATTGAAAAACTGCGGATCAAACCATTCGACGCGATCGAGAAAGCCGCCCCATTTGGCGTAGGTTTTGCCCGACTTTTCCTTGTCTTGGTCGTAGTAATGGCTGTGATTCCAGCGATCCGGCGGGATTTCGCCGATGCAATCTTTGCCGTCGCGCAAGTTGCGCCAAAGCTCGGCCACATTGTCGGCCCCGGCATAACGCCCGGCCAGCCCGATAATCGCCATATCCGTTGGGGCGGGTTCAGGACGGTTTTCCTTTTTCTCCAAAATAAAAGGATGCGCCGATGCCGTCAGCAACGGCCGTCCCTGCTGCACGCTGCGCGTCGTCTCCGCCGGAGCAGAGCTTGCTGGCTGCTGCGGCTTCCCTGTGTCAAACATCGTTTCCAGCTTCCCGCGGTGCCGGGCCACAAAGTAACCAATCACGCCGCCCAAAGTCTGGTATTCATAAAACAACGTTTTGGACAACGCGCCGAACGTCCGCTCCAATTGCTGGTTCATCTGCATGATCTTCACGGAATCGAGGCCATAGTGCTCCATCGGAACCTCGGGGTCGATTCGCTCGACGGCCAGCTTGGTGACGGAAGAAAACAATTGGCTAAAATAGGCGGTTGCCTGTTCCTCAAGCCCCGTCTCTCCGGCGGAATCGTCCTGTGAAAAACGCACCGAAGCGACTGCCGCAGTCGGAAGCATCGGTTGGGGCGACGGCGCAACCGGCGCTTGTGCCTCCGCAATACCGCAAAGGCGCGCAGGATCGCCAGCCAACACCAGCACCTGTTCCGTGTCTGCGGCCAAAGCGCTGTAAAACGCCGCCATTCCGTCCGCCGTCTCCAACGGAACCAGGCCTTGCGCCTGCTTCATCCAGGCTTCGGCCGCCGGTTCCATCCTCATCCCGCCCTCTTGCCAAAGCGGCCAATCGAGCGCCACAGTACGCCCCCGGCGTTGCCCGGCAGCCGCCAATTCCTCCCGATACCCGGCATACGCATCCAAAAATGCATTGGCTGCCGCATAATCGGCCTGACCGGGATTGCCGAAGCATCCGGCCTGCGAAGCAAACACCACAAACAGCTCCAGCTCCAAATCCTTGCTGGCTTCATCCAGATGTACAACTCCGCTCACTTTGGGTGCCAACACCTCTTTCACCGAGGCGGCATCCTTGCGAAGCATATACTGGTCGCGCGTCACCCCTGCGCTGTGGATGATGCCGTTCAAACGCCCGAACTTGCTGCGCACATATGCGATCAGCGCCACGGCAGCGTCCCGGTCGGCGACATCGGCTTGCCGATATTCCGCAGCAGCCCCCAAACGCTCCAATTCCTGCACGACATCGCGCTGCCGCTCGGTCAAAGGCGATCTTCCTGTCAAAATCAGCTTGGCCCCGGCCGTCCGTTGGGCAATTTCCCCGGCAAAAAGTTTGCCCAAGCCCCCGCAGCCGCCGGTAATCACATACACGCCTTCATCTTTCCACGGCATTGTCCGCTGATCGGTGAAATCGGCCCGCTGTGCATGCCACCCGCCAACCAACCGCTGTCCTTCTCTGTAACGCACCCGCTGCGCCTGACCGGCTTGGGCGGCTTGGGCTTCCAGCTCCAGCTTTTCCCACAAGCTATGGTCGGCTGCCTCGCCATCCAGCTCCAGCAACTGCACCGTGGCGTCCGGGTATTCCAGCGCCGCAGTAGCCAACATGCCGAATAAACCGGCATATAACCGCCCTGCTCCGCGATCGGAAACGACCAGTTGCACCAGCGTCGGCTCCGGCAAGCTGTCGCCGATCAGCTGCTTGACCTGCTCCAACACGCAAATCGCTGCCGCTGCGAAGCTTTTGTCCAGTTGTTCCCCCCCATCTCCAAGCTCCAGACAGATCAGACGATCCGACGAAGCGGCCACCTGCTGCGTAGCGACATCCTTTATCCCGCCCAGCAGCACGACCCGGCGACCAAACCCAGGCTTGCCGGAGTTGTTGGCTTGCAGGAGCTGATTTGGCCGCCATTGCGGCGTAAACAGCAGCGTTTCCTGCGCTGCCCGCGGCGGCGCTTGCAGCCCGCGCAGCGTGTAGCCGGTGATGCGAACGCATACGCTCCCTTTTCCATCACACAAATCCAAATCCAGCTTGCGTACGGACGAGACCCCCGCCTCATTTGCAGCCGACATCCTCACCCAAGCCCACATTGCGGACACGCATTTCCCCGTTATTTCCACCTTCTCCAAAGCAAAAGGCAGCACGGGCTCGCCGCCCTCTCGCCCTCCCCATTCGCCAAGCACGCCGATTGCCGCTTGCAGCCCAGCGTCGAGCAGGCTCGGATGGAGCACATAGGAGCCATCGCTATCAGCTTCTGGCGGCAGCTTGAGCTCGGCTAAAGCTTGCCCATCTCCCACATGCAGATGACGGAGCGCGCGATGAGCAGGCCCGTAGTGCATGCCCATGGCTTCGAAGCGTTCGTAGCACCCTTCGGCCGACAGCGTTTGTGTCTGATAAGCTTGCATGAGAGCCGGAAGAGACAAAGATTCAACTCGCATCCGGCGTTCCCAGGAAGCCCGGCCTTGGCAAAATACGGTGCCGCCCGTGCCATCAGCTTGCAGGTCGCCATATATGCTGAAAACAATTTCCCCCTGCTCCGCAGGGTAAAGCGACACATGCAGCCGCACTGGGCTGTCGGCAATGACGCAAGGCGCGAGCCATACCATATCCGCAATAACCGGCACGCTCTGATCTTGAGCTGCTTGCACGGCCGCTTGCTCCAGAGCCGCTCGCACCATTTCCACATATACCGCACCCGGCAGCACCTTGCGCTCCTGAATCCGGTGATCGCGAAGATAACGCTCCGCTCCCGAGAAGATCGTCGTAAAACGGACGCCCGACAAATCCGAAGTGTTGCGATGCAACAGCGGATGAAGCGCGCCCTCCAGCGGGTATAATGGCTCCAAAGAGTCCTCGCCTTGCGGCACCCAATAACGTTCTCTGGCAAAAGGATATGTCGGCAAGCTCAACCGGCGCGGCCGATCCGGCCCGTACAACCGCTCCCACTCGATGTTCAGCCCTTTGACCCATAAGCCAAGCAACTTCTCGTGTTTGCCCTTGTTCATCCAAACTTCAATAATCCGCTGCCCGTCCTCGTCCGCTCCGAACACCTCCAGCGCTTCCTTGTGCCGCTTGACCTGACCGCGATGCACACCCGGCACGTTGTCCTGGCCTGCGGCCACCCCCTCCAGCCTGCTTGCAAGCTCCTCGATGCTGTCCACCGCCAGCGCCAATCGCTCCTCCAGCGCTTCCCGGCCGACCTGCAGCGTATAGGCGATGTCTGGCAGCTCCCCGCTGCCCAACGTCTCCTCCCGCACGGCTTCCAGCAACCGTCGCGCTTGCTCCCGCAACTGCTCTTCGCTGCGCGCCGACAGCACAATCAGCGATAGTCCGCTTGCTCCTGTCGCGCTCGCCCCGGCAGCCGCTTCGCTCCGGTATTCCTCGACGATCAGGTGCGCGTTCGAACCTCCGGCCCCAAACGAGGACAACCCCGCCCGTTTCGGCTGCTCCTCGCCATCCACGATCGGGCGCTTCCATTCCGCCAACTCCCGCTGCACCCGAAACGGCGTCTGGTCAAACGCGATATACGGATTTAATTCCTCCGCATGCAGCGACGGCGCCAGCTCTCCGTGGCGAAGCTGCAACAGGATTTTCGTCAATCCGGCGATTCCCGCCGCGCTTTCGCAATGGCCGATGTTCGACTTCGCCGAGCCGATCGCGCAAAACTGCATATCCGTCGTGTACGACCGGAACGCCTTCGTCAGCCCGGCAATTTCGATCGGGTCGCCCAGCGACGTTCCCGTGCCGTGCGCTTCCACATAACTGATGCTCCGCGGGTCGACTCCAGCCTCTTGCAGCGCGCTGCCGATCACATCCGCTTGCGCGTTCGGATTCGGCACGGTGTAGCCGTTCGTTTTGCCCCCGTGATTCACCGCCGTTCCTTTGATCACCCCATAGATGTGATCGCCGTCCGCCACCGCCCGGCTCAGCGGCTTGAGCAGCACTGCGCCGACGCCTTCGCCCGGCACATAGCCGTCTCCGCCTTGACCAAAGCTTTCGCATCGTCCCTTGCTCGACGCAAATTTGCCTTGCCCCAGCGCCAAATACTTGTTCGGATGAATCGAAACGTTCACTCCGCCAGCCACTGCCAGCTCGCATTGACCAAGCCGCAAGCTTTGGCAAGCCAAATGAATCGCTGTCAGCGATGACGAACACATCGTATCCACCGCCAGGCTCGGGCCGTGGAAATTGCACCAATACGACACACGGTTGGCAATCGACGACGGATTGCCCGACAACGCCACGCCCCGGCCCCGTAGCTGCTCCTGCGCACCGTACAGCTGGTACTCCTCGTACATCACGCCGACATACACGCCGACACGGTCCTGCGCTCCGCCTTCGCGAGAGCGGCCCAGCGCTTCGCGCGTATATCCCGCATCCTCCAGTGTTTCTTGCACGCATTCCAAAAACAGCCGCTCCTGCGGGTCCATAATTTCCGCTTCCCGCGGCGAGATATGAAAATAGAGCGGATCAAACCGATCCACTCCTTCGATAAAGCCGCCCCATTTCGCGTACGTTTTTCCCGGCTGTTCCTTGTCCGGGTGAAAATACCGGCTGTGGTCCCAGCGCTCCGCCGGAATTTCCGTGATGCAATCTGTGCCGGCCCGCAGGTTGGCCCAATACGCTTTCACATTGTTCGCTCCCGCGTAACGCCCGGCCAAACCGATGATCGCCACATCCTCCGCCGGCCGCGCCAGCCCTGTGCCAACGCCGGCTTGCTGTTCCGCGAAACGTCTGCGCTTGCGGCTGTGGCGCGGCTTAGCTGGCTGTGCTGGCTCTGCGTCGCGACGCGGCTGGACCGGACGACGCTCTTGCCCCAGCAAGCTGCCAAGCGGACCGCGGTACGCCTGCAAGAAATACGCTGTCACGTCTTTGATCGTTTGGTATTCGTAAAACAACGTTTTGGGCAGCGAGCCAAATATTTTTTCCAACTCGTTCGTCAGCTCCAGCACCATCACCGAATCGATCCCGTATTGCTCCAATGGCGCTTCCGCTTCGATCCGTTCCGCAGGCAGCTTCAACACCGCCGACAACCGCTCTTTCAAATACTTAACCGCTTTCTCTCGCAGCGCTTCTTCCGCCAAGGCCTCGCTCTCTGGCATGTCTGGCGAAGTCGCTTCATACTCCAAGCCCGGCATGTCTGGCGTTCCCGTTGCATCGCCTACACCCAGCCTATCCTGCGTGCCCGGCGCACCTTGCCTGCCTTGCAGATCCGGTCTGCTTTGTGTGCGTTGCCTATTTTGCGTATCCCGCAGTTCCTGTCTCCCCCACGAATCTTGCATCTCCTGAGAACCCGGCGTGAACGGCGATGTGTGCAGCGTGTTCCGTGCGCTCAGCCCTTGCGCATCTCCTGCGACAGCTTCTCCCGCCACAGTCGACGCGACAAGCCCCGTCGCCTCCAGCAGCGCTTGCCGCGCTCGCCGGAGTTCGCCTTCCACCGCCAGCACCCGGCTGCGGCCTGCGGCCAGCGCGGCGTACAACACCTGCAGCCCTGTCGCCGTTTGCATCGGCACCATGCCAAGGTTGCGGCGCATCATCCGTTCCGTCTCCGCACCCACCTGCATGCCGCCTTCTGCCCACAACGGCCAGTTCACCGCCACCGTCCTGCCGTGGCGCTCGCCCGCTGCCGCCAGCTCGCTGCGGTACTCCGCATACGCATCCATGTAGCCGTTGCCCGAGGCATAATCGGCTTGGCCCGGGTTGCCCAACGCTCCCGACAGCGACGAAAACAACACAAACATGTCCAGATCCAGTTCCCGGGTCGCCCAGTCTACATTCGCCAGTCCGCTGACCTTTGGGCCCAACACTTCCTGAAACTGCTCGCTTGTTTTATGAATCATAAATCGATCCGCAATGACCCCGGCGCTGTGCAGCACCCCGGTCAGTTTGCCATGCTCGGCCCGAATAGCCGCTACCAGTTCCTCCACAGCTGGCAAATCCGTGACGTCCGTCTGCCGGTATACCGCTTTTGCTCCCCGCGCCTGCAATTCTTGCACCAGCGCTTGCTTGGCTGCATCCGGCTGCGACCGTCCGGTCAAGATCAGCGCCGCTCCCGGCGCCTTGGCTGCAATGTCCTGCGCCAGCAGCCTGCCCAAACCGCCCGCACCGCCGGTGATCAGGTACACCCCGTCCGCTTGCCACGGCGGAGCTGCCGCCCCAGGGTTTGTTGCATGGCCCTCAGTATGGCCCTCGACATAGCCCTCAGCACGGCCCTCGGCATGGCCCTTAGCACAGCCCTCGACACGATCTGCCTCACGGTCCGCCACAAGTTCTGCCTCACGATCCGCCGCAAACTTCATCGCTCGGTCCGCGGCAAGCCCCGCGGCACGATCCACCGCCAGCTCCGCCATCAGGTCCACTTCCCGCCAAACCGCCACCTGCTGCTGACCATTTTGCCAGCGGATATGGCGGGCCGCTTGGCGGCTGCTCGCCTCCAGCTTCGCTGCCAGCTCGTCTGCATTCTCCTGCGGCTCAACCTCCACCAGTTGCCCGATCAGCCGCGGATTTTCCAGCCGCGCCGTATGCAGCAGCCCGATCAAACCCGACAGTAGCCGATCTGCTCCTTGTCGCGGCACGGCAACTTGATACAGCACATTTCCCATCGGCTTGGCCAGCAATACGCGCTGGATATCCGTAAACAACCAAACGGCTGCCCGTTCGAACGACTTTGCTATATCCCCCGCTCCCTCTTCATCTTCCAGCAAACAACGAACGCCTTCCGACAGCGCCACCTGCAACTGCGACTCGGACACGCCGCTGACGCCGCACAACGCAACTACCCGCTGATCGTAAACAACCTGCGGCTCGACGTCCACTTCCTCCTGCACTTCCCAGCCGGGTTCCATGCACAGTATGCCCATGCCCGCTGACGTCGCTTCCTCTGATTCCTCCAATCCCTTCAACTTCGCCAAATCCACGGCATCCGCCGGCTCTCCCGACAATCCCGATGCCCGCAAACTAAATCCAGTCATCCGCACGCGAACCTGCCCCTGCTCATCGCACAAATCGATGTCCAGTTTGCGCAAGCGACCGCTGCTGGCACTCCGGCGCACCAGCGCCCACATCACCGCTTCGCACGGCCCGTAAATATCGGCGCGCTCCAGCGCAAACGGCAGCGCAGGACCGGCCGCTTCCTCCGCTCCCGTGCTCCGCAGCCCGACCGTCGCCTGGAATGCCCCGTCCAGCAAGCTTGGATGCAACACATAATCTCCCAACCCATCGGCTTCCGCAGGCAGCACCAGCTTGGCCAAAGCACAATCTCCGCTAACATAAATTTCATCCAGCGCGCGCTGTGACGGCCCGTATTCGATGCCAGCCGAATGAAATACAGCGTAACACTCCGCCGGATCGAGACAATTTCCTTCCTCCAGACATTGCTGCACAAAATCTTGCAACTCCACCCGCGGCACCGTCGGCAACACGGTGAACACAGCCCGGCCTTGACAATGAATCACCGCTTCCGCAGCCGCAGATTCATCCGCATAACTGAACAATTCAAACCCAATATCGCCGTCATCTCCGTTAGCAAGGCCAACATGCACTTCGACAGCCTGATCGTCCACCCGAATCGGGCGAATCCATACCAGTTCCCGGATGCGGATCGCCGCCCCGTCGTCCACACCGCCGCCTCCGCCATTTTCAACCGCCGCCCGCACCATCTCCAGACAAGCAGCCCCAGGCAATACGGCCGCCCCGTTGACCACATGATCGCGCAGAACGGGCATTTCCCGGGTAAAAGTCGACGTATAACGTTGCTCCCATAAGTCAGAGGTATTGCCATGCAGCAGCGGATGCAGCAGCCCGCCCGGGACGGGAGCCGGTTGCCGTTGAAACTGACGGATGAAATCGATAGCTTCATTTTTTGGCAACCGTCCGCTTTTCACCTCATGAAACAGGTATCTCAATAAATCGCTCATGCTTCCCTCCCGGAACTTAAATGCCCGTGCCCTGCAAATGGAACCGTCTGGCTTTCTGCAGCGCGGCATCGATACTCACTGTCTCGTTCATAACCTCATCCAAAAGCTGATCATAAAAGCTTTCGTCAAACGTTCCGGCAGACGGCCGGGAAACAGGCGGCGCCCCGTCTTGCTCATCCTGCGGCACCCAATAACGTTCTCTGGCAAAAGGATACGTCGGCAAGCTCAACCGGCGCGGCCGGTCCGGCCCGTACAACCGCTCCCATTCGATGTTCAGCCCTTTGACCCACAAGCTTAGCAGCTTTTCGTGTTTGCCCTTGCTCATCCAGGCTTCGATGGTCCGCTGCCCGTCCTCGTCTGCTCCGAATACCTCCAACGCTTCCTTGTGCCGCTTGACCTGCCCCCGATGCACGCCCGGCACGTTGTCCTGACCTGCGGCCACACCCTCCAGCTTGCTTGCAAGCTCCTCCGTGCTGTCCACCGCCAGCGCCAATCGCTCCTCCAGCGCTTCCCGGCCGACCTGCAGCGTATAGGCGATGTCCGGCAGTTCCCTGCTGCCCAACGCCTCCTCCCGCACGGCTTCCAGCAGCCGTCGCGCTTGCTCCCGCAACTGCTCTTCGCTGCGCGCCGACAACACGATCAGCGATGGTCCGCTTGCTCCTGTCGCGCTCGCCCCGGCAGCCGCTTCGCTCCGGTATTCCTCGACGATCAGGTGCGCGTTCGAACCTCCGGCCCCAAACGAGGACAACCCCGCCCGTTTCGGCTGCTCCTCACCATCCACGATCGGGCGCTTCCATTCCGCCAACTCCCGCTGCACCCGAAACGGCGTCTGGTCAAACGCGATATACGGATTTAATTCCTCCGCATGCAGCGACGGCGCCAGCTCTCCGTAGCGAAGCTGCAACAGGATTTTCGTCAATCCGGCGATTCCCGCCGCGCTTTCGCAATGGCCGATGTTCGACTTCGCCGAGCCGATCGCGCAAAACTGCGTATCCGCCGTGTACGACCGGAACGCCTTCGTCAGTCCGGCAATTTCGATCGGGTCGCCCAGCGACGTTCCCGTGCCGTGCGCTTCCACATAGCTGATGCTCCGCGGGTCGATCCCCGCCTCTTGCAGCGCGCTGCCGATCACGTCCGCTTGCGCGTTCGGATTCGGCACGGTGTAGCCGTTCGTTTTGCCGCCATGATTCACCGCCGTTCCTTTGATCACCCCGTAGATGTGATCGCCGTCCGCCACCGCCCGGCTCAGCGGCTTGAGCAGCACCGCACCAACGCCTTCACCCGGCACATAGCCGTCTCCACCTTGACCAAAGCTTTCGCACCGGCCCTTGCTCGACGCAAACTTCCCTTGCCCCAGCGCCAAATATTTGTTCGGATGAATCGAAACGTTCACCCCGCCAGCCACCGCCAGCTCGCATTGACCAAGCCGCAAGCTTTGGCAAGCCAAATGAATCGCTGTCAGCGATGACGAACACATCGTATCCACCGCCAGGCTCGGGCCGTGGAAATTACACCAATACGACACACGGTTGGCAATCGACGACGGATTGCCCGACAGCGCTACGCCCCGGCCCCGTAGCTGCTCCTGCGCACCGTACAGCTGGTACTCCTCGTACATCACGCCGACATACACGCCGACACGGTCCTGCGCTCCTCCTTCGCGAGAGCGGCCCAGCGCTTCGCGCGTATATCCCGCATCCTCCAGCGTTTCTTGCACGCATTCCAAAAACAGCCGCTCCTGCGGGTCCATGATTTCCGCTTCCCGCGGCGAGATATGAAAATAGAGCGGATCAAACCGATCCACTCCTTCGATAAAGCCGCCCCATTTGGCGTACGTTTTTCCCGGTTGCTCCTTGTCCGGGTGAAAATACCGGCTGTGGTCCCAACGTTCCGCCGGAATTTCCGTGATGCAATCTATGCCGGCCCGCAGGTTGGCCCAATACGCTTTGACATTGTTCGCTCCCGCGTAACGCCCGGCCAAGCCGATGATCGCCACATCCTCCGCTAGCCGCGCCAGCCCTGTCTCCCGGCCTGTCGATTGCTCCGCGAAACGTCTGCGCTTGCGGCTGTGGCGCGGCTTATCTGGCTGTGCTGGCTCTGCCTCGCGACGCAGCTGGACCGGACGCCGCTCTTGCCCCAGCAAGCTGCCAAGCGGACCGCAGTACGCCTGCAAGAAATACGCTGTCACGTCTTTGATCGTTTGGTATTCGTAAAACAACGTTTTGGGCAGCGAGCCAAATATTTTCTCCAACTCGTTCGTCAGTTCCAGCACCATCACCGAATCGATCCCGTATTGCTCCAACGGCGCTTCCGCTTCGATCCGTTCCGCAGGCAGCTTCAATACCGCCGACAACCGCTCTTTAAAATACTTGACTGCCTTCTCCTGCAACACTTCTTCCGCCACGACCTCGCTCTCCAGCATATCTGGCGGAGCTGCTTCATGCTTCAAGCCCGGCATAGCTGGCGTTGCATCGCCTACGCCCAGCCTATCCTGCGCGTCCGGTACACCTTGCCTATCTTGCAGATCCGGTCTGCTTTGTGTGCGTTGCCTATTTTGCATATCCCGCAGTTCCTGTCTCCCCCGCGAATCTTGCATCTCCTGGGAACCCGGCGTGAACGGCGATGTGTGCAGCGTGTTCCGTGCGCTCAGCCCTTGCGCATCTCCTGCGACAGCTTCTCCCGCCACAGTCGGCGCGACAAGCCCCGTCGCCTCCAACAGCGCTCGCCGCGCCCGCCGGAGTTCGCCTTCCACCGCCAGCACCCGGCTGCGGCCTGCGGCCAGCGCGGCGTACAACACCTGCAACCCTGTCGCCGTTTGCATCGGCACCATGCCAAGGTTGCGGCGCATCATCCGTTCCGTCTCCGCACCCACCTGCATACCGCCTTCTGCCCATAACGGCCAGTTCACCGCCACCGTCCTGCCGTGACGCTCGCCCGCTGCCGCCAGCTCGCTGCGGTACTCCGCATACGCATCCATAAAGCCGTTGCCCGAGGCATAATCGGCTTGGCCCGGATTGCCCAACGCTCCCGACAGCGACGAAAACAATACGAACATATCGAGCTCCAGTTCCCGCGTCGCCCAGTCCACATTCGCCAGTCCGCTGACCTTTGGGCCCAACACTTCCTGAAACTGCTCGCTTGTTTTATGAATCATAAATCGATCCGCGATTACCCCGGCGCTGTGCAGCACCCCGGTCAGTTTGCCATGCTCGGACCGAATGGCCGCTACCAGTTCTTCCACAGCCGGCAAATCCGTGACGTCCGTCTGCCGGTATACCGCTTTTGCTCCCAGCGCCTGCAATTCTTGCACCAGCAATTGCTTGGCGGCATCCGGCTGCGACCGTCCGGTCAAGATCAGCGCCGCTCCTGGCGCCTTGGCTGCAATGTCCTGCGCCAGCAGCCTGCCCAAACCACCCGCACCGCCGGTGATCAGGTACACCCCGTCCGCTTGCCATGGCGGAGCCGCCGCCGCAGGGTTTGCCGCATGGCTCTCGCCACGAACTACCGTACGGCCCTCGCCACGATCTGCCTCACGGTCCGCGACACGATCTGCCTCACAAGCAGCGGCACGGTCTGCCGCTCGATCTGCCTCACGATCCACCTCACGAGCAGCGGCTCGATCCGCCACACGATCTGCCACAAGCTCCGTCGCACGATCCGCCGACGGCTCCGCCATCAGGTCCACTTCCCGCCAAACCGCCACCTGCTGCTGACCGTTTTTCCAGCGGATATGGCGGGCCGCTTGGCGGCTGCTCGCCTCCAGCTTCGCTGCCAGCTCGTCCGCGTTCTCCTGCGGCTCAATCTCCACCAGTTGCCCGATCAGCCGCGGATTTTCCAGCCGCGCCGTGTGCAGCAGCCCGATCAAACCCGACAGCAGCCGATCTGCTCCTTGCCGCGGCACAGCAACTTGATACAGCACATTTCCCACCGGCTTGGCCAGCAATACGCGCTGGATATCCGTAAACAACCAAACGGCCGCCCGTTCGAATGACTTCGCTATATCCGGTGCACCCTCGGCATCTTCTACCAAACAACGAACGCCTTCCGACAGCGCCGCCTGCAACTGCGACTCGGACACGCCGCTGACGCCGCACAATGCAACTACCCGCTGGCCGTAAACAACCTGCGGCTCGACGTCCACTTCCTCCCGCACTTCCCAGCCCGGTTCCATGCACAGCGTACCCATGTCCGCTGACACCGCTTCCTCTGATTCCTCCAATCCCTTCAACTCCGCCAGATCCACGGCATCCGCCGGCTCTCCCGACAATCCCGACGCCCGCAAACTAAATCCAGTCATCCGCACGCGAACCTGCCCCCGCTCATCGCACAAATCGATGTCCAGTTTGCGCAGGCGGCCACTGCCGGCGCTACGGCGCACCAGCGCCCACATCACCGCTTCGCACGGCCCGTAAATATCGGCGCGCTCCAGCGCAAAAGGCAGCGCAGGACCGGCCGCTTCTTCCGCTCCCGTGCTCCGCAGTCCGACCGTCGCCTGGAATGCCCCATCCAGCAAGCCTGGATGCAGCACATAATCTCCCAACCCATCGGCTTCCACAGGCAGCACCAGCTTGGCCAGCACTTGCTCCCGTCCGATAAACATCGTTTGAATCGCCCGATAGCTTGGACCATAATGGAAGCCACGCGCTTCGAAAGCCGCATAACAGCGAAGCGCATCCATCTCGTCCTCGCCGCATGCACTCAGCAAGTTGTCCAGATCCAGCGCCGGAAGCGCAGGCATAGCCGTCCATTCCGCTGTCCCTTGACAATACACGACAGGCTCTGCCCCGGCATCCCCATAGATGTCAAAATCAATCGCTCCGTCCACTGCCGGATCAAGTCCAATATGAACGACAACGCGTTCGTCGCCCAGCGTCAGCGGCCGCACCCAAGCCAGATTGCGAATGCGCAAGCCAGCAGATGAACCCACCATATCCGGCAAGGAGAGGCTGACCGCTTGGCGAACCATTTCCAAACAAGCGGCCCCAGGCAGCACCCGTGCTTGTCCGATCACATGATCGCGGGCAACCGGCTCGTCTCCCGTAAACGTCGTGCTGAACCGCTGCTCCGTCAAATCCGAGGTGTTGCGATGAACGAGCGGGTGCAGCACCAATATGCCGCCGGACGACGCTGCCGGCGCTGGCGCAAACGCCCCGGCCTCCGGGGCCACCCAATACGTCTCCTCGGCAAACGGATACGTCGGCAAATGAATGCGCCGCAGCCGCGCATCCTCGCGATACAGCGACTCCCAATCCAGCGCTTTTCCTTCAACCCAATGCCACGCCACCGCTTCATAATCCCCGGAAGCCCACAAAAAGTGCAGCCGAGCTTCACAGTCAGCCGCTTCCACCGCGGACTCGTGGCCTTTTTCGCCTCCAGCCGTTCCTGCCACTGTCAACCACGGCACATGCCGCCCCTCGCCAGCGGAGAACCGCGTTAACTGCTCGATCAACTCCGGGATGCTGGCCACAAGAAACGCCGCCCGCACCTTCATCGACTCACGCCCCACTTGCAGCGTATAAGCAAGCTCGCCCAAGCCGAAGCTATCGCCCGAAGCCGCAGGCATGCTGGCCTCCCGCTCCCCGCGATCAAGCGAATGACTGCTTGACGCAGACCGTTCCATCAAGCTGGCCGCCATCTGCCGCACCGTCCGGGAGCGAAGCAGGAAGCCGACACTCGTCTCCAGCCCCGTGCGCTCGCGAATCCAGTCGCCAAGCGCTCCCCATTGCGCAACATGCACGTTCCATTCTGCAACGTCCTGATCGGCGTCCAGCTCGGATGGATCGACCCCCAGCAGCTCGGCCAAAACCAGCATCATGTTCCCGCAAAACAGCGACACCGCCGCTTCCTCAGTCCCGTCGCTCCACAACTCAACATTCGTCTGCAAAAAGCGCAACAGCTTGCCGGCATACACCCGCAGCCGCTCCTCCGTTTTGGCCGACAACGGCACAATCGCCCGTCCGCCATAGACAGACGCCGTCCGCACAGCCTGCGGCTCATACTCTTCGACAATCACATGAGCATTGCTGCCATTGGCCCCAAAAGAGCTCAGGCCGGCCCGGCGCGGATAACGCCGCACACCCCCGTCCTTACGCAGCTCGGGCTGCTCCCAGCTCCGCAGCTCCTTCGCCACATAAAACGGCGTACGGTCAAACGGGATGAACGGATTCAGCTTTTCCGCATGCAGCGAAGGAAAAATTTGCTTGTATTTCAATTGCAGCAGCAGCTTGGTCAAACCGGCCATACCGGCCGCCGCCTCCGCATGTCCAATATTCGACTTCACTGAACCGACCGCGCAAAATTGCTTGTCCTGCGTCCATCGGCCAAACGCCTTGCTCATGCCTTGAATCTCGATCGGATCGCCGAGCGCCGTACCGGTGCCATGCGCTTCCATATAACCGATTGTACGCGGGTCGATCCCCGCCCGCTCAATCGCCTCCGCAATCACTTCGGCCTGCGAAACCGGGTCCGGCACCGTAACCCCTGATGTTTTGCCTACATGATTCAACGCTGAAGCTTTGATCACCCCGTAAACAGGAAACCCTTCCCGCTTCGCTCGGCTTAAAGTCGTTAATAACACAGCCCCCGCTCCTTCGCCCGGCACATAGCCGTCGCCATCCGCGCCAAAGCTGCGGCAGCGCCCATCCGTGGAGAGAAACTGCGCTTTTTTCAAAAACATATATTTGTGCGGATGAGTAACAACATTAACCCCGCCGGCAAGCGCATATGCGCATTCCCCCTTGCGGATGCTGCCGCAAGCCAGATGCAGCGCCGTCAGCGACGAGGAGCACATCGAATCTACCGCCATCGAAGGCCCGTGAAAATTCAAACAATAAGAAACCATATTCGCAATCGAAGCAGCGGCCGTTCCCAAAGCCATCGGCGTCCCCTGCTGCGTCATTTCCGCGGCAAACAACTCATAATGATTCCAGAACACGCCGGCAAAAACACCAACACGCCTCCGGTCAGCCGACCTCGCAGCATCCGTACGATCGGGGCAAAAACCCGCATCCTCGCAAGCCGCCCACGCCGTTTCGATAAAAATTCGCGCCTGCGGGTCCAGCTTTTCCGCCAAACGCGGCGATAAGTTGAAGAAGGTCGGATCAAACTGATCGATGCCGTCCATAAACCCGCCATATTGGTAGACAGCGTCCACATCAAAAGCAAACGGGTAGCCCTTCCAGCGCGTTTTGGGAAAAGGCGTAATGCAGTCCACGCCGGCCTGCAAGTGGCGATAAAACATTTCCAACGACTCGGCCAGCGGATACCGCCCGGCCAGCCCGATAATGGCAATCTCCTCGTCCTCGCCGGCCATTGCCGAACGTTTGTCAAGGGGGTGCCCGCTATCCGTCGTTGCAGATTCGTTCCCAGTCGCTTGGCTTGACGCTTGTCCATACGGTATCCCTTTTGGCAAATGTCCGTTATTCGCTGTTGCGGCTTCCTGCCCGACCGCTTGGCTTGACGCTTGTCCATGCGGTATCCCTTTTGGCAAATACCCGTTATCCGCCGCTGCGGCTTCCTGCCCGGCCGCCTGACTTGACGCTGGCCTAGACAACGCCCCCGACTGCCGATTGCCTGGAACCCCGTCATACGTTTCCAGTTCGATGGAGGACGCTCCGACCAACTGATTTTTCTCCCGAAGATAATGTCGTAGGCGTTCCGTATCCCCATACAGCACGCCGATTTGCCAGCGACCGCACGCATCATGCAGCACCCGCTCCAGCGCCTCCAATCCGGCTTCCGCCGGCAGCGCAGCGCTACCAGTCGCAGCGCGCAGGTCGCGCTCGTGCTCGGCGTTCATCCGCATCCCGCCATGCAGCCACAGGGGCCAATTCACCGACAGAGTTCTCCCGGAGCGTTGCCCTTGGTTAACGAGCGTTTGCCGGACGGCGGCGAAACTGTCCATAAAGCTGTTGGCAGCGGCATAATTCGCCTGACCCACATTGCCGACCAACGCCGACGCCGAAGAATACGCGACAAAAAAATCCAGCTGCCCGTTGCGGCTTGCATCGTCCAAATTCCATAAACCGGCCGTCTTGGCGCAAAAAACATCGCGGTTGTCCGCTTCGTTTTGACGGACGAGCAGCCCGTCCCTAAGCACGCCGGCACAATGGATGATGCCGTTTACGGTTCCCCAGCGCTGGTTGACCTCGCTCCAGACGCGAACAGCGTCCGCAGGATCGCCGATATCGGCTTTGATATACACCGCCTCCGCTCCCAGCCGCTCCAGTTGGGCGATGCGTTCCTCCTTCGCCCGGTCCAATGCCGAGGTGCCAGCCAGCGCCAAGCGAACTTTAGCTTTTCGAGCCATATGCTCGGCCAAAAGCCAGCCCAAACCGCCCATTCCTCCGGTAATCAAATAAACGCCGTTGGCGCGCACGAAGGAAGCTGCCGCGTCCGCAGCCGGAACGTTCGCTTCATGCAGCCGCTTGACACAGCGTTCCAGCGCCGGTCCCCGATACCAGACCTCGAAGTCCGTCGGAGCAGCCATGTCCAACTCCAGACGCAGCCGATCGGCCATTGTACCGGCAGACAGGCGGCTTGCTCCTTCAAACATAACCGTTTGCCCGACAACTTTCGGATTTTCCAAAAGGGCCGTTTTGAACAAACCGGCGAGCGCCCAAACACAAGCATTTGCTTCATTCGCCTCGTCCGCATCGGCGACAACTTGAATATGCAGCTTGCCCAAAGCTGGCTGCCGCACATAAGCCTGAATCCGCAGCAGCAAATCGCGATATAAGCTGGCGAATCGCTCCGGCACACTCAGCCCCACGTCTGCCATCACCGTCACCTCGGCTTGCGGCAGTTGTTCCTGCAAAGCAGCCTGCAAGCCCGCACCGGCTCCCGGCAGCACGATCCAATGCTGCCCCCGGGCAGCTCCGCCGTAACCGGCTACAGAACCGGAACCGGCGCTTGTCAATGGCTTCACAGTCCAAACCGGCTCAACAAAAAGCAACCCCACTCCCGCGCCGGACGAAACGCACCGCAGCTCATCTTGCTGCTCTTGGTGTTCTTGTTGCTCCCGCTGTTCCGACTGCCCATGCCGCCGTTGGTGTTCTTGGTGTTCTTGGTGTTCCGGCAGCCCATGCTGTCGTTGCTGTTCTTGCTGGCCTCGCTGCTCTCGCTGTTCTTGCCGGTCTTGCCGCACTTGCTGCTCTTGCTGTTCTTGCTGTTCTTGCTGTTCTTGTTGCCCATGCTGTTCCCACTGCCCTCGCTGCTCATGCGACTCCCGCACAACATCCGCGCGCTCGCCCCAGAAACCGCCGGGATACTGCTCGGCCAGATGATCAGCCAAACGCCGAATCGTCGAATATTCGAACAGCAACGTCGGATACAGCTGCTCCCGAACACGTTTTTCCAACTGCTTGACCATCGTCAGCAAATGGGTGGATTCCAGACCCAGATCATAAAATCCGGCCTGCGGATCGATGCCCTCGGGGGCAAGGTTCAGCATGCCGCCGACTTCCCGCTGCAAATAGCGGACGATCGCCGGCCGCAAATCGCCCTCCTCTGGTCGCGGAACCGCCTCGGCGGCCAGCCGTTCCGCCGGTTTCTCCCCGGACAAGGCAGGCCCCGGCCTTTGCCCGGTCAAACGCTGAATCGCCTGCAGTTCGCGGATTCGCTTGGCCGTCAAATGCTCGAACTCCACCAGGACGCGGCCCTGCTCGTCGCAGACGGCGATATCCATCGAAAACACATCCGGGGCAACGCCTTGCGCGCTTGCGGGCAGCCCGCTGCGCCGGGCATAGGTGCAAATCGCCGCCGGCAGCGGCCGATAAATGCAGAACCGTCCGATACTGAAAGGAATGTACGTATTGCTGGCAAATATCTCGGACACCGCTCCGTCCAGTCTGAACGATGCGCCGGCGAACGTCGCCCCGTCCAGAAAAGCCGGGTGCGCATAAAACTTGTCGCGATGCTGTTCCGCCAATTCCCCCAAATGGAGATGCGCCACCTCTTCATCACCTTTGCGGTACACCGTGCCCAAAGTTTTCATAAACGCAAAATGCTGAATGCCGACCTTTCTCGCCATGCCGTACATCACATCCATATCCCACTGCCCGCTCGCCTCGCGCATGACCGCGGCCACATCGATGCTTGCAGTATTCGGGGCTGACGCCAGCGGCTGCAGCCGGCATTCCATATTCTCATCGGCCGGCATCGCGCCGTCCGGCTCGTCCTCCTTGACTCTCCGGCTGGTGACGGTTGCCAGATAGCCGCTTCCCTCCGGGACGAACGTCACAAACACCTGTTGATCGAACGCCTCGGCCGTGACGATCGGCTGCTTGAACAGCACATTGCGCAGCTCCACCGCCTGCGTCTGCAAATGAACGGACGCCAAGCGGTAAATCAGATCCAGCAAAGCTACGCCCGGGAGCGTGCGCACACCATGCACCAAATGATCCCTGACCATATAGTTATTGCGATTGATTCGTTGCGCATACGTTGTTCCGCTTGTATTCATGCTTGAACGCCTCCCGAGCTTACAGCAAACTCAAAAAACTGCAAAAACGCCCCGTCTTCCTCGAGCGCATCCTCCTGTGGCTGCGGCGCCTGCGGCCAGAAATACTGCCGATTGAACCCAACATCCGGGCCCCCCGACACAGGGCCGGCCCGCAGGTCGTCGGGGATGCCCTCGTCACTTACGATCAAATGCGCATTGTTCCCGCCCAAGCCAAAAGAGCTCACGCCCGCCCTGCGAACGCCCTGCACGCCCGGCCACGACCGGAGCTCGCGCACCAGATAAAGCGGTGAATCGGCAAACTGGAACCGCGGATTCGGCTGCTCGCAATGCAAAGTTGGAGGAAGCTCGCCGCTTGCAATCGACAAAATCGTTTTGATCATGCTGGCCGCGCCCGAAGCGCTCAGCAAATGACCGATATTGCTTTTGACGCTGCCAACGCCGCAAAACTGCTTGCGGTCGGTATGCTGGGTCAAAATCCGCGTCAACCCCCGCAGCTCAATCGGATCGCCGATTAAAGTGCCCGTCCCGTGGGCCTCGACATAGCTGATCGTATCCACTGGAACATCGGCGTCGCGAATCGCTTTTTCGATAAGTTCCTGTTGCGCTTCCGGGTTTGGCGTCGTCACACCCATCGTGTGGCCGTCGTTGTTGATCGCCGAGCCGTCAATGACGGCATAAATCCGGTTGCGGTCGCGGATCGCTTCGCTCAGCCGCTTGAGCACGAGCACCCCGCCGCCTTCACCGATGCCAATCCCATCCGCAGCAGCGCTGAACGTTTTGCAGCGGCCGTCCGGCGAAAGCACCTTGGCATTGCTTAATCCGAGATACACCGTTTCATCGAGCAAAATCTCCACGCCGCCGGCAAGCGCCAGCTCGGCTTCACCCGACTGCAGCGCGCGCACCGCCAGATGAATCGCCGTCAGCGCACTGGAGCAGGCCGTGTCGACCACCATATTCGGACCTTTGAAATTGTAAATATGCGCCAGATGAGCGGCGATAAAATTTTGTCCCACACCAACAATCCGGTCCTTCAACTGCTCGGGAAACTTGTAGGCAAAATTCGCCGATCTCGCGCCGACATACACGCCGACCTCCCGGCCCCACAAATCGCGCTTGCCATAACCGGCATCGGCCAACGCTTCCGCGCTGACCTCCAGCCACTGGCGCTGCAAAGGATCGATCAGCGGAGCCAACGCTTCGGGAATACGGAAATAATCAGGGTCAAACCATTCGATGCCTTGCAAAAAAGCACCCCGCATGCTGATGCTTGCGTCTGCGCCCGCCCCTTTGGCATTGCGCCAAACGTCGGGGGTCCAGCGCGATTTCGGCACCTCACGAACGCTGTCCTTGCCCAGCTTCAAATTGTTCCAATATTCGCCGATATGGGCCGCATCGGGAAAATGACAGGCCATGCCGATAATCGCGATCGGCTCGCGCATTCGAGCCGCCGGCCGGCGTTCGCTGCGGGACTCAGCCCCGGAGAGCGGCTCCGGCTGCGAAGCATCGTCAACCGACCGGCCGAACGCTTCCGCTTGCCCGACAGCACATGCCGACTCGGGCTGGCTGGCTGCCACAGCCGCGATCGGCTGCGGATAAGTTTGGCGCAAATATTCAGCCAGGCGCGCCACCGTCGGGTACTCCAGGAAAATCGACGGGTCCAGCGCAACGCCGGACAATACCCCGTCCATTTTTTTCACAAATTGCGCCAACAAAATCGAATCCATGCCGTATTCATAAAAAGGCGTATCCGCATCCAGCATGGACGGCGTCATCTGGAACTCATCGGCCAGCATACGGATCAGCCAGGCGCGCACTTGCCCGTCCTGCCGATCGTCGGCCGCTTCCGCCGTGTTCCCTTGCGCAACCGCAGCCCGCGGCTCCGCTTCGCCGTAGGCAGGGCGGACCATCCATAGCTGCGGCTGCCAGCGCTGCGCATCGCCAACGGCCGGCAGCACGACAGGGCCGCTTCCGCCAGCGACGATCCAATCGAGCATCGCCAACCCCTCTTGATCCGTATGGCTGACAAGCCCGGTAGCGGCATAAACGCGACTCCTGGTTTCCCCCATCCCGCTTTCCTTCCAGTTCGGCCATTGTATGCTGACGATCGGATAGGCGCTGTCTTGATGCGCTTGGGCAAAATAGTCCATATACGCATTGGCCATTGCGTAGTCGCTTTGACCGGCGCCCAGTGCCGGAACGGCCCCGGCAACCGAAGAGAACAACAGCAGCCATTGCAGCGGTTCCGCCTGAAAGCTGCGGTGCAACGCGTGCAAACCGTCTATTTTGGGCGCGAGCACTTGGCGGATATCGTCAGCAGATTTGCGGATAAAAGCAGGATTGTCCCTATCCGTCACGCCCGCGCAATGAATCAGGCCGCCGGCGTCGCCCAGCGTGCGCTTCACCTGCTCCAGCGCGTCGGACACCGCCCGCTCGTCCGTCAGGTCCAACTGCAACGCGGCCACTTGCACCCCTTGCGCCTCCAGCTCCAGCAAGGCGCGGATCTTGCCCGCGGTCCGGGAATCCCCCGCTTGAAGCGCCGGCCATTGCGCGCGCGGCGGTAGTTCCTCCCGGCCCGTCAACACCAGCTTCCTGACCCCGTAATGACGGACAAAATGCCGGGCGCACAGCAGCCCCAGCCCTCTAGTTCCCCCCGTAATCCACAACACGCGGTCAGTGGGGAACGCCTTGCCTGCGGTCTGCGGCAACCCTGTCGATTCCGGCATCGCTTCCAATCTGGCCCTGTAGCGCAATCCGCTGCGGTAAGCAATCTCCGCTTCGCCGTCAGCCGAAGCGTATTCGCGGGCAATTTGCCCGGCCAGCTCCCCGGCATCGCTCAGCGGCTCCACATCCAGATGTTTGGTTCGCAACCGCCCGTATTCATGCTGCAACAGCCGGAACAAGGCCGCACGGGTCGCTCCGGCCAGGTTGACCGGCCCGCCGTCCAACGCCTCCAGTCCTTGCGTGACGCCAAGCAGCGTCGCTCCTTCCTTGAGCTTGCTTGCCGCAAAAGCCTGCAGCCAGGCGATCCCCGCGTCCCAGCCGCTGCCGGCCGGCCCACGGCCGCAGCCGACAAGATCGATGCAACCTCCAAATGGCGACCAATCGCGCTTTTCTTGGGGCAGATCGGCAATATCCAGCACACAGCCGCCCGGAAAATACGCCGACAGCTGCGCTGCCAGCTCAGCCGTATCGGCCGACTTGACAATGACCACTCCGGCGGTTTCCCCGGCCGGCGCCGCCTGCGGCATTTGCTCCCACACCTTGCGCAAATACTGGAACTGACGCGATGCCGAGTCGGTCGCCAGCCGCTCGCCACCCATGGCGAACGGCTCATCCGCGCGCCCCTCATCGCGCCGCTTATCCGCAAGCGGCTGCACTCCGCTCTCCTGATTCGCCCCCTCTGCCCAATCGTTGGCGCTTGCAGCCAGCGCCGCAACATTCGCGCGCGGCGCCCAATACCGTTCCCGGGCAAACGGGTACGTCGGCAAGCTGATGCGGCACGGTTTTGCCCCAACGTACAAGCGCTCCCAATCCAGCGGCACGCCCTTTATCCACAGCTCGGCAAGCTGGCCGTATTTGCGACGCTCCAGCCATTGCCCCAGGGTCATTTGCATATCCGGGTCTTCCGTCCATGCCGCTGCCGTTTCGCGATGTTGTTTGATGTGCCCCGCGTAAAGGCCTTCCGCATCCGGCCGCCCGTTCACAAAGCTTTCCAGCTTGTCGCGCAATTCCTCGACGCTGCGCACAATAAGCGCCAGCCGCTCCTCCAGCGCTTCGCGACCCACCTGCAGCGTATACGCCGCGTCGCGCAGCCCAGCCGCTCCCAGTTGCCCATGCCCGATCGCCTCCAGCATATTTCGCGCCTGCTCCTGCAACTGCACGGCCTGCTTCGCCGACAACACGAACAGCACCGGCTCCCCGCTGCCCACACCGAGGTCAGCGTTCATCTGCTCAACCACATACTCCTCAATCAGCAGATGCGCATTAGAGCCGCCCGCACCGAAAGAAGAAACGCCCGCCCGTCGCGGCAATTCGCCCACTTCGCCACCCACCGGCGCGGTCGGCCGGTTCCAGTCCGCCAACTCCTGCTGAACAACGAACGGCGTTTCCGCGAACGCAATTCCCGGATTCGTCGTCGCCGCATGCAGCGAAGGCACAAGCTGGCGATGTTGAAGCTGGAGCAGCACCTTCGTCAAACCCGCGATGCCGGCGGCGCTTTCACAATGACCGATGTTCGACTTGACGGAGCCGATGGCGCAAAACGCTTTGGCGTCCGTATACTCCGCAAACACCTTGGCCAAACTGGCAATTTCGATCGGATCGCCAAGCGCTGTCCCTGTGCCGTGAGCCTCGATGTAGCTGACCGTCGCCGGATCGATGCCCGCTTCCGCATACACGCGGCGAATCAGGCCGGCCTGGGCGTGAGGATTAGGCACGGTATAGCCGTTCGTTTTGCCGCCATGATTGACCGCGCTTCCTTTAATGATCCCGTAAATATGATCGCCGTCGGCAATCGCCCGCTCCAGCGGCTTTAACAACACGGCGCCGACGCCCTCTCCCGGCACATAGCCGTCTCCGCCGCTGCCAAAGCTTTCGCACCGCCCCTTGGTCGAGAGAAAACCGCCTTTGGATAGCAGCAAATATTTGTTCGGATGGATCGAGACGTTCACGCCGCCAGCGACCGCAACCCGACACTCCCCGCGCTGCAAGCTGCCGCAGGCCAAATGAATCGCCGTCAAGGAAGACGAGCACATCGTATCCACCGCCATGCTCGGTCCCTGAAAATTAAACCAATACGATACGCGATTGGCAATGGACGACGGGCTGCCGATCAGCGACAACGTGCCGCCGAGCGCCTGCTCCTGCGCGCCGTACAGCGGATATTCCTCATACATGACGCCCACATAAACCCCGACATCGGCCCCCGGCCCTTCCCGGCGCTCCATCCGATTCAGCGCATGACGCGTATAGCCAGCATCCTCCAACGTTTCGTAAACACATTGCAAAAACAACCGCTCCTGCGGATCGATCAAAGCCGCTTCCTTCGGGGTAATATTGAAAAATAACGGATCGAACCGATCCATCCCCTCCAGAAAACCGCCCCATTTGCTGTAGATGGTGCCGGGGACGTTTTTTTCAGCCGCGTGATAAAGCCGGTAATCCCAGCGCTCGGGCGGAATTTCGCCGATGCTGTCCCGCCCCTGCCGCAGGTTGTCCCAGAAAACGTGCAAATTGTCGGCGCCGGGATATTTGCCGGACAAACCAATGATCGCGATGTCCAGACTGCCGCCGAAACGCTTGCCGGCGTCCGGCTGCTGCAGATGTCCGCGCCGTGCGGCTGGAGTAAGCCGCAATTGCTGCGAATGCCCGCTCCGTGCGACGGCTGGAGCAAGCCGCAACGGCTCCGGCGTCGGGGGCGCGCAGCCAAGACCAAGCAGCTCCAGCAGCGGCAGACGATAATGCTCGATAAAATAACCCGCGACCTCGCGCAAATTTTGATATTCAAAAAAGATCGTTTTGGACAGCGAGCCGAACTGCTTTTCCAATTCATCCATCAGTTGCATAATTAAAATCGAATCAATGCCGTACCGCTCCAGCGGCGCATCCTCCTCAATCCGCGCAACCGGCAGCTTGATCGCCGCAGAGAGCAGCTGCTTGAAGTAGGCGATTGCCTGCACGCGGATCACGGACGCCTCCGGCATGGCCGATGCCACGGCCGGGGTTTCGCTAACGCCCGCTGCCTCAACGGCTGCTACCGATGCCGCTCCCGCAGGCAGCTCCCCGCATTCGGGACCCAGAAACTGGCGGCGCAGCACTTCGAGATCGCCTTCCACGACAAGCCCCTGGTCAAGATCGGAAGCGAGCAAGGTGTACAGCGCCTGAAAACCGGTTGGTGTCCGCATGGCGGCCATGCCGAGATTGTGCCGGATCATCCGCTCGGTCTGGGCATCGATGCGCATGCCGCCGTCCTGCCACAAAGGCCAGTTGACGGACAACGTGCGCCCGGCGCGCAGCCCGCGGGCCCGCAGATCGTTGCGATAAGCGGCGTAAGCGTCCATAAAGGCGTTGGCCGCCGAGTAATCGGCCTGCCCCGGATTGCCGGTCACGCCGGCCCCCGACGAGCAGCACACCAGGAAATCGAGCGGCATCTCCCGGCTGGCCCGGTCGAGATGAACGAGCCCGGCCGTTTTCGGCGCCAGCACGCGGCGAATTTCATCCTGATTTTTTTTCCAAATGTAGTTGTCTGCAATCACGCCCGCGCTGTGGATGATGCCGTGCAGTTGGCCATACCGCTGCCGAATATGCTCAAACAGACGCTCCACGGCAGTTGAATCGGCCACATCGGCCTGAACATAGTCGATCGCCGCCCCCAGCTTCCGCAGCTCGTCCAGCTTGGCCTGACGCTCGCGCGACAAAGCCGAACGGCCTGTCAGCACAACCGCTGCCCCGCTCGTCTGACGGGCAATCTCCTCGGCAAACAGCAAACCAAGCCCGCCGGCGCCGCCCGTAATCAGATAAACGCCCCGTTCCCGCCAAGGCAAAGCAGCGAAGCCGGGGCCCTTTTCCGCTTCGGCAAGCTCCTCCCACACCGGAATCATGCGCCGGCCCTGCACGCAGCGAATGCGATCGTAAGCCGGCGTCTTGGCATGTTCCGTCACGATGGCGGCAACTTCCGCCGCCGGCTCGCCGCCTTCCAGCAGCAATAGCTGGCCGACAAGGCTCGGGTTTTCCAACTGAGCCGTCTTGAGCAAGCCCGACAAACCGGCGAACAACGACCCTTCCCCCGGCGCAAAAACCACGACCTGCACCAACGCCGCTTCCCCCGGCTTGCTGGCAATCAGCCTGCGCAGCTGCGCAAACACCTCCAGCGCATAAGCCTCATAACGCCGCTCAATCGCCCGGTCCTCCGCCTGCACAAACAGACAATGCGTCCCCCTCGGCAAATAAGCGGGCAACGCCTGCCGAACATCCGGCTGCGGCTCGCAGACAATAACCGTATGCTCGGCAAAAGAAACAGCGGCTTGCGTCGGACTCGGCGCAAGTTCCTTCCACACGGGCCTGGACAACAGCAGGCCGTAATCGGAAGACGGCGCAGACCATGCCCGGTGCTGTTCCAGCGGACGATGGGTGAACGCCTGGAGTCTGGCTCTTACAACGCCGTCATTTGCGCACACATCGATATCGAGCTTTTCCAGCTTATTGTTAGCCGAAGCTCCGGCACTATAGCGGACCAACACCCACATCTCCGGCTCCAGCGCACCATAAACTTCCATCCCCTGCAAAGCAAACGGCACGACCGGCTTGTCCGGCGTCTCCGGCAGCCGGCCCGCAGCATCGGTCATCAAACCGACCGAAGCCTGCAAAGCCGAATCCAGCATCCCCGGGTGCATCATAAAAGAGCCTTCCTCGGTGAACAAACGCTCCGGCAAAACCATCCGGGCCACTGCCTGCCCCTGCCCCACGTACACCGCCGCAAGCCCGCGATGTCCCGTTCCGAAATCGACGCCCATTTTGCTGAAAAACGCATAACATTCCTCGCGCTCAAGCCGGTTTACGCGACAGGCGTCGACCAGCGCCGCAATATCATGCCGCTGAACCTCCCGGCGGCCGCCCAGCGTGGCGCTGCCTTTTCCATGCACGATGCGCGTGCCGCCTGACCCCGTGGAAAGGCTGGAAATGGTGTAGGCAATTTTGCCGTCCCTCGCCTGCTGCACATCGATTTCAACCTGAACAAGCCCCCCATCTTCACATAGCACAAGCGGCTGCGACCATACGATATGCTCCAGACTTACCGCCGGCATTTCCCCCGACGCTGCGCCAACGCCAACAGCCAGTTGGACAGCAGCATGCGCCATCTCCAGATAAGCGGCCCCGGGCAAAATCGATTTGCCATGCACCACATGATCGCGGAAAAAGAACTCGCTGCCCGTAAAAATCGAGCTAAAGCGCTGCCGGCCCAGCTCCGAAATATTTTGCTGCACCAGCGGGTGCAGCTTGAAATCTCCCGGCAAGCCGGCAGGTGCGCCGGCTCCACTGCCGCTGTCGCGCTTCCAGACCGGCGACAGCCAATAGCGTTCCCGGGCAAACGGATACGTCGGCAGCACGGCGCGGCCTGGTTGGCTTTCGCCATACAGCAGGCTCCAATCGGCCTCAGCTCCATCGACCCAAAGCTGCGCAGCTTCGCGATAAGCGCCGTCCTGCCAGAGTTGCGCAAACAGCGCTGCCGGCTTCGACGCCGTGCGGGCACGGCCTGTCGCCCAGTTGCCGTCGGATAAAGCGGCGGCTTCGTAAGCGCTCAAAGCCGCTACGGCTTCCGCGGGCGATTCCGCCAGCACGGCCAAGCGATGCTCCATGGCATCCCTGCCGGTCTGGAGCGTATGCGCAACGCTGCGGATATCAACGGCTTCCTGCCGCTCCAGCCAAACCTTGAGCTGAGCCGCAGCCTCGCGCAACTGCTCCTCCGTTTTGGCCGACAACACGAGCAAGTTCGGTCCGGCCTGCTCGACGGCAGGCGTCATTTTCGTCGGCATAGCGTATTCCTCCAACACAATATGCGCATTCGTGCCGCTAAAACCAAAGGAGCTGACAGCCGCCCGTCTGGGCGTATCGGCATCAGCCCCCCATTCCCAAGCCTGCAGCCGATCATTAATATAGAAGGGACTGTTTTCCAGCGACAAATGCTCGTTCAGCGAGCTATAGTTGATCGTCGGCGGAAGCATCCGCTGCCGCATCGCCAGCAGCACCTTGATCACGCTGGCGATACCGGCCGCCTTGCCGGAATGGCCGATGTTGCTTTTGACCGAACCAAGCGCGCAATACGATTTTTTAGCGGTAAATTCGCCAAACGACGCAATCAACGCATCAACCTCGATCGGATCGCCAAGTTTGGTCCCCGTACCGTGCGCTTCCACCAGCGAAATCGTTTCCGGGTGAATGCCAAAGCGACGATACACGTCCTTTTCCAGCTCGACTTGCGCTTGCATGCTGGGCGCGGTAATGCCATTCGTTTTACCGTCCTGATTGACGCCCCAGCCGCGGATCACGCCGCGAATCGCATCCCCGTCGCGCACCGCGTCGGACAGCCGTTTCAGCAGCACCACGCCAACGCCTTCGCCATGCACAAAACCGTTGGCCCGGTTGTCGAAGGTGTAACAACGGCCGTCTGCCGACAACATGCCTGCCTGACTCGTCCGAACGTGCATCGTTGGTCCGGGCAACACGTACACCCCTCCGGCCAGCGCCAGATCGCTGCTGCGCAGCACCAGGCTGTCGCAAGCTTGCGCGAGAGCAACCAGCGACGACGAACAGGCCGTATCCAGTGCAATGCACGGTCCCTGCAAATTCAGCATGTACGCAATCCGTGCGGACAAAATCGAAGGCGAGCTGCCCAACATCGCGTGCGAGCCGCCATCGCTTTCCCCGGCCGGTTGGCCGTAATCGTTCGTGCCGCAACCGACGAAAATCCCCGTCCGGCTCCCCGACAAGGAAGACGGAGCGATGCCCGCATCTTCGATGCAACTCCAACTGCTCTGCAAAAACAACCGTTGCTGCGGGTCCATATGTTCCGCTTCCAAAGGAGATACGTTGAAGAAAAGCGGATCGAATTGATCCGCTTCCTCCAGCAACCCCAGCCATTTGCTGTAGCTTTTGCCCTCCGTTCGCGGTTTGGTGTCGTAATAATCGGCCAGCGGCCAGCGGGAGGACGGGATTTCCGAAATACAGCTTTTGCCCTGGGCGAGATTGTCCCAGTATTGCTCCAGCGTGCCTGCCTGCGGGAACTTGCCGGATACGCCGATGATCGCCACAGCTTCCCGCTCTGGCGCAGCAGCCGGAGCGTGCGCAAGCTGCGAGTCCGACGGCCAGAAACGCTGGCGGTGCAAATGCCGGCAAGCCCCTTCCATCAGCAGCGCAGCGATCTGATCCACATGGCGGTTGCGCCAATGCTCATGTTTCGTTCCTTTGGCCCATTGGTTGAAAGCGCCCAAAGCCGGTCCCGAATACAGCGAGAAATTGTCCTTTTCGCTTTCATCGTTAGCCAACGTCACCTTGGTGCAATGATTGAAATACCATTTGAACATCAACGCCATTTGGAGCCGCGGATTGTCCTTGGCCTCCTGCAACTGCTCCGGGTTGCTTTGGCTTTTGTGCCGGCTGACCAGTTCCCACACCTCGTCAAACGTCTTTTTAAAATAATCCCACTCGATCTCCCGACGAACAGGCGCGGGCAAGGCCTCCAGCGAATCGTATTGGTTGAACAGGCTGTACAGCCGGTTAGAACGCGTATAAAATTGCGAATATTTTTTGACGACCTGCGCTTTGGCGCCAAGCTCGAACATGTCCCCGGCCACCGTCAGCCCCATATCGTGAATCGTCACTTTGTTCAAAATATCCTTCATCGCCGGGTGCGCGCCGCTTTCTGCCGTGCATTGGTTGATCGAGCCGGTAAAAATAAAATCGGCGCCCAGCGCGAATGCGCCGGCCGCCGCTTCCGGCGTCCCGATCCCGCCGCCGCAGCCGACCAGAATCGGCTGCTCGTAGCGGTGCGTGCGCATGATTTCTTCCTTTAATAAACGGATGGAAGGAAGCAACGCAAAAGCTACGCCCTGATCCGTATGACCGCCGGAATCCGCTTCGACGGCCAGATCGTCGGCCATCGGGATGCTTGCGGCAAGCGCCTTCTCCTCCTCGGTAATAAGCCCCGAAAGCCAAAGCCGCTCCACCATGTCGGACGGTGGCGGGGAAAGGAAGATGCGCGCAACCTCAATGCGGGAGCATTTGGCGATGATACGCCGCGGAATATGCAAGCTGCCGTCATGACGCGTTAGCCCTTTGATCCGGTAATAGACCAGCGGCAGCGTCAACGCGGGAAAAGCGGCGGCTTCCACGACCGGAATCCCGTATTTCAAGAACAGGTTCACCTGCCGCCACTCGGCGTCCGTATGGTGCAAATTGTGAATCAGGCACATGCCGTAAGGCATACCCGGCTGCAAGCGGCTTTGAATGCTTTGAATCGACGCTTCCAGCGTCCGCATCGGCAGGCCCGTACTGCCGAAAAAGCCAAGCAGCCCCGCCTGTCCAAGCGCCACAACCATGTCAACCGACGCAATCGCCCGGAACATCGAACCCGTGAAATAACTCCACTTGCAGTTGTATCTGCGCTGAAACGCCACGCTGCCCAGCTGCTCCGGCCTGATGGCAAACACTGCCTGGTCCGCCGGCTGCTCCAGATCAGCCATATGGTCTGCCTTGGACGCAAGCTGCATCAGCCCATCCGCAAGCTCTGCCTGATCCAGTCGCGACCCCGGCCGGCTGCCCAGTTGACGCTTGGCTGCTTCCAGCTCGATCTGCCCCGCCTGCAGTGCGCGCAATATATCGTTCGGATTCATTAACCGTTCTCCTTTCCTGTAAGCGGCCGCTCGCCTTAGCGGCTCATTCTTCCCACGGCAGCAGCCCTGTCTCTACGTAGCGGACAATCCGCTGCAAATTTTCCGGGTCGGCAAAAACCTCGCGATTCGCCGCCAGCGCCGCCGACTTGGCTTGCAGCAGCGAATGCCCGTCCGCGTGCAAATAACGTTTGTGCCGCTCGATCGCCTTCCGGGGAAGCTGCTTTAACCGCAGCAAGTGCCTGCGCAGCAGCGCCGCGCTGTTCGCCTCGTACGCATCGACCAGCCCCCATTGTCGGGCCTGCTCCGGGTCGATCGGGCTCGTCGTCAAGGTCATGTAATTGGCGCGCTGCAAGCCGATGCGGCGGATCAAAAAAGGCATCACACAAGCAGGCAACAGCCCAAACAACATCTCGGACAAGCTGAATCTTGCCGAAGCGTCGGCGATCACGATATCGCTGGCAGCCACAAAGCCGATTCCGCCGGCGTTCGCTTTGCCGCGAACGTGCGAAACCGTAATGTACGGGCCGGTCGCCCATTTCATCCACAAATCGTACAACGGCTCGGGATCGTTCGCCGCCGCTTCCTGCTGCAGTTGCGCATGCAATTGGCGAAAATCCGCACCCAGGCAAAACGTCTCCGGCGTCCCTTCCAGCACGACAATCGTCGATTGGCCGCAAAGCTCGCTCAACACATAGTCGATCTCCTCGACCAAAGACGAATTAATCACGTTGCCGGTCTCGGGGCGATTCATCTGGACCCAACAAATCGGCCCTTGATGACGAACCTCAATCGTTTGAAAATTCATGACAGCCACCCGTATTCGCGGTGAAATTCCTTGATTCCCCGCAGCGCCAGCGTCGGCCGGCCGCCGCGCGTTGCCGTCACCTCCGGCAGCAGCCGCCAATCGAGCTCGACGTTGCGCGTGCCGAACTTGACGGCGCCGCTTTGCTCAATGACCCGGGCGTATTGCTCCATCGTCAGCTCGCGGCGTTCCCCGACCCCGTCGGCAATGCGCATCTGCCGCAACCGGCGCTGGCCCTCTTCCGTAACCACACCGCTGAAAAATTCGGAGCAGCAACCCGAGCCGTACGAAAAACAGCCGATACGCTTCGGCGTATCGAACTGGCCATGATCGATCGTGCTGGCCAAAGCCAACATCGTCGTAGCGCCCATAATATTGCCGACACGTTGGCAATACTGCAAACTCGGCCGCACCCGGGCCTCGAAATCCGCATCAATGCGGTCCGTCGGCGTTTTCGTCATTTTGCGCATCATCGACCTGTGAGCCCCTTTGACCATACCTCCAAACGGCGTGTGAAAAGCGAGATAATGGAACGTGTCGCGGTAATCGACATCGGCCACCTTGTCGCGATAGGCCAAAAACGTTTGCTCGCAGCAATCCAGATAAGACATCAGCGACAAATCGGCATTGCCGGCGTCGCAATCGGGCACAGGCCGGCACGTATCCATCACCTCATAGCCATAAAAGCCGCTGGCCCCCACATCGATCTGAAAAATATGCGGACGGTCGCTGACCAGCATCGCCACGGCCCCCGCTCCCGAGCTCGGCTCGGTAAACGCCATATCCCAATCCAGCGCCGCACCCGGATCGACCGCCATCATTCTGGAAATATCGGTGGCGACCACCAGCGCCTTCGAGCCGGGCGAAGCTTGCGACAATATATAGCTGATTGCGGTTTGCAGACCGGCCGTGCCGGAATAGCAGGCGTTTTTGATCTCAAACAGCCGGCAATGGCGGTTCAGCCCCAAATAATGATGCAGGTACGTGCTGATCGATTTGCCAAAATCAATGCCCGACTCTGTGCAGGTGATCAGCAGCTCGATGCGGTTTCGCTCCTCCTCGCTTAACGCGTCGACGATCGGCTTCGCAGCATTGACGCCGAATGTGATCGGATCTTCGAAAGGCAGCGCCACCGTTTTTTGCTTCATCATCAAGTTGTCGAACCGGGCCGTATCCAACCCCCGATAGGCAAACAGCTTGAACACATCCAGATAAGCCAAGCCGCCGTAAACATTCATCGCTTCAATTCCCGCAGCAACCATCGTCCTTTTCCCCCTACACAATTAAACGTACGAAAAAACAGCCGCCGTATTGATCCCTCCGAATCCGAGACTGAGATTGCAGGCATGCCGAACACGATGCGCGACGCTTTGCCCCCGCACCCAATTCATTCCGGCATCGATCGGGTCGTCCAGATTGCGCGACGGATGGAGCTGCGATTGCCGCATTTGCAGCAGCAGCGCCGCCGCTTCGATCGCACCCGCCGCAGTCAGACCATGCCCCGTAATCGATTTGGTCGTATTGATATAGGCATGATCCAGCCCGCAGCCGCGGATCGCTTGAAGCTCAATCTCGTCCCCGACCAACGAACCGCTGCCGTGCGGATTGATGTAATCGATCTCCTGCGGCGACACCCCCGCTGCCGACAAGGCAGAGCGAATCGCGCTCATCTCCCCGTCCAGCGAAGGGTTCGGATTGCGGTTTCCATCCATCGCAACGGCGTACCCCGCCAGACGGGCGTATGGCCGCACCTGACGCCGGGCAACGCTGTCCGCGTTTTCAATAACGATAGCGGCACACCCCTCGCCGAAAATAAAACCGTCGCGTCCCCGATCGAACGGCCGGCAAGCCAGCTCCGGCGCTTGCCCGTACCGCTCGGAGCCCAAAGCGCCAAGCGCCTGAAACGCCCCCAACTCCAGATAGGACACATCCATCACCACGCCGAGGGCGATACACGCATCCAGTTGGCCGGATTGCACGGCTTGCGCAGCTTGAATCAGCGCCAGTTGGCCGCTGGCGGAAGCGCCGCCCGCCGTATGCGCCGCCCCCTGAATGCCGACCTGTTCGGTGCATAGGCCGCAGATGTCGCTGTCCATAAACGTCAGGCCATACGTCGGCGATATAAAGGTCGGTTTGTCCGCATATTTCGCATAGGTCAGCAGTTGCTCGCGCTGCGTCACATTCGAGCCGCCAACCACCAGCCCGATGCGGCGGGGGTCGCATGTCGCCAGCCCCGCTTCCGCCCACGCTTCCAGCAGCGTCACCAGCGCGGTCTGCGCGGTGAAAGAAGCGCTGCGCTGCAGGCGTTTGCCGATCCCCTCGGGAAAAGCAAGCGCCTCGATTTCCGCGCCGATATAGGCGGAATCGCGCTGCCGGCCCGGCCGCTGCATGATGCGGAAAGCGTGCCGGCCCACCATCAGCGCTTCGACAAACGCCGCTTTGCCTTGCCCTACCGCCGTGGTGACGCCAAGGCCGGTGACAAGCAGCTCAGGCACGGTGCAGCTTCGCATGGAAAACCTCGGCCAGCTCGCCAATATTTCCGGCCACAGCCAACTCCACACGCGACATCTGCAGCGATAGCGCCTCCATCGTCATGGCGACAATTTCCGCCCGGTCCACCGAATTGGCCCCGAGATCGGCCAGACGATCGCCGGCCTGAATCGGCGAGTCGTCCAGTTCGGGAACCACCTCGCGCGTATGGCCGATAATAAGCTCGACAATTTGTTCTTTATTCATTCATTTTCCTCCTCAGGTTGGCTCAATTCCGCTAACATCCGGTTAGCGCTGTCCACGTCCAGATTGCCCTGCTGCACCTGGAGCAAGATTTCGTCAAAAGATAGCTTGCCCGCCGGAGACACGCGCTCCGCAGCGGGCGTCTGTTGATCAAGTTCCTTCTGCAAAAAGCCGGCGAACTCCCGAACGGTTGGATAGTCGTAAATCTTGGTCGCTTTGATCGCCAGACGATAACGCCGGTTCAGCGCCTGAATCCATTCCACGCCCAGAATGGAGTCCATCCCCATATCGATGAACTTTTGGTTTGGATCAAGTTCCGTCAAATCGATGTCCAAGGTACGGGACAAGCTTTCCACCAGTTCGGCCTGCAGCTTGCTCGGCGGCGCAAGCTCCGCGATGCCATCGTGCGGCCCGGAGCTTGCGGCGGCAGCTCTGCCGGCAGGCTGAGGCGCTCGCTCGGCGGGACGCGTCAGAACAGCAACGGCCGGACCCGCCGAAGGATGCGGCCGGCTCACGCCGCTGCTTACCTGCTTGCCGACAAACCGCCCGAATTCGCGAAGCGTCGGATATTCGTACACCTTGGTGGCCTTGATCGCCAGACCAAACCGCCGGTTGACCGACTGAATCCATTCCACGCCGATAATCGAGTCCATGCCCATATCGATAAATTTTCGATCCGCATCCAACGTATCCGGCTCGTTGCTTAACGCCTCGGACAACAATTGGACCAGTTCGGCAAATAAAACCCCGTCCTCTTCCTTGCGAGCAGTTGCAGCCTCCGCCGCAGCACCCCCGAACCCACCTGCGGCAGCGGCCGCAGCGGACTGGGCGTCCCGGTTTGCATCCTGAACCGCTTGCTGCGTTTCGCCGTCCAACGGCCTCTCGGAAGCCGAGGCCGCCAGATCGGGCAAGCGCACAAGCGCCGGCTGCTCCCGGTCGCCCGGCAGCGCCGGCTGCCCGCTCAAAGGCCGCAGCCACACCTTGCCGGCTGCCGCTTGGGCCGGCGGCGCCTTCACTGCCGCTTGGGTCGGCGGCTCCTTCACCGCCGCTGGGGACGCCGCTGCGGCTGGGACGATGGCGGCGTCGATGACTTCCGCACCGGCCGCAGCGCTCGGGGCGATGGCGGCGTCGATAGCCTCCACGCCGGCCGCTCCGCCCTCGCGGCCCGGAATCGCCGCCGTGGTTATCGGCCGCTGCGCCGCCGCAGCCGGCTGCTCTTGCGGCTCCGGCCCAATCCGCGCTGCCGCCGCTTCCCGCTCCGGCACCCAATGCCGCCTGCGGACAAACGGGTACGCCGGCAGCGGGATGCGGCCATGCGGTTCGGCGGCAAACAGCTCGGCAAACCGCAGGGCATACCCCTGCACGTATAACTCCGCCGCCGTCGCCAGCAATTCCGTGTACTCCGCAGCGTCGCGCGCCGTTTTCGCGCTTTCCAGGCAATGGTTGCCGAAGCGTTGCAATGCCGACCGCTCGCCATGCTGCGCTTCCGGCGCTTCGGCTACCCAAACGTCGCCTGCCTTGCCTTGGGCCAGCCAATCCGCCAACGCCTGGGCCAGTTCGGCCACACTCTCGGCCACACAAGCCAAACGATGAGCCAAATGCCTTCTGCCCATCAGCAGCGTAAAGCTCAAATTGCCAGCGTTGACCTGCGGCTCGCGCTGCAAAAACGCACCCAGCCGTTCCGCTTGCTGCCTCAGTTCTTCGCGCGAGCGCGCGGACAACGTAAACACATAAGCCGGCTTGCGGCTTGGCGCGCGCTCTGCCGGCGGAGCCTCCTCCAACACCAGATGGGCGTTTGTGCCACTAAATCCGAAGGAGCTTACTGCAGCGGCTCGCGGCCGGCCTGGAGCAGCGGGCCAATCCCGCAGGCTTGTGTTGACGTAAAACGGACTGCCGGCAAAATCGATCGCCGGATTGCCGGTTTGGAAATGCAAAGACGGCGGAATTTTTTTGTGCTTGAGCGCAAGCAAAATTTTGATCACCCCGGCGACGCCCGCAGCTGTGACGGCGTGACCCATATTGGTTTTGATCGAACCGATGGCGCAATACGGACGGCCGCCGTCCTGCTGCCGAAAAGACCGGCTGAGCGCCTTAAACTCAATCGGGTCTCCAAGAACGGTCCCGGTTCCATGTGCCTCGACCAGTTGAATATGCGCCGGATCGATGCCGTGCGTATCATAGACGGAACGGATCAACCGCTCCTGCGACTGGGCGCTTGGCGCGGTGATCCCGTTGGTCGCTCCATCCTGATTCGTTCCCGAGCCGGCGATCACGCCGTAGATATGGTCGCCGTCGGCAAGCGCCTGCCGGAGCAGCTTGAGCACAAGCACGCCAACGCCTTCGCCCGGCACGAAGCCGTCAGCGCTTTCGTCAAACGTATGGCAATGCCCGCTTGCCGACAACATGCCTGCGCGATTCGACGAGGCGTAAAAAGCCGGCGAAGACACGAACACGCCTCCGGCCAACGCCAGCCCGATTTTGCCGGACTGCAAATCCTCGCACGCCAGATGGATCGCAACCAACGAGCTGGAGCAAGCCGTATCCACCGCTACAGCCGGGCCTTGGAGATTCAGGAAATACGAAATGCGGGCCGGGATAAGCGAACCCTCATTGCCCCAAAACGCTTGCGCCGGCGCGCGGTCATCAAACAACTGGTCGTAATCTCCCCGGCGGCACCCGGCATAAACCCCGGTGCGGCTGCCCTCGATGCTTTCGCCCGCGTAACCTGCATCCTCCAGAGCCGACCAGGCCTCTTCCAAAAATAAGCGCTGCTGCGGGTCCATATACGTCGCTTCCCGACCTGAAATATGAAAAAAAGCCGAGTCAAAGCGATCGATCTCATCGAGAAAACCACCGGTTTGGCAATAGTTGCGCCCGTCGGCCCGGAAACTGGGCGGAAAATCCGGCCTTTGCGCTGTTTCCGTCAAATCATCGCCCTGTTCGAGATGCGCCCACAGTTCATCCACTGTGCGGGATTTCGGAAACCGGCCGCTCAGGCCGATAATCGCAATCCGTTTGTCGGCACGCTCGGGCGCAGCAGAGGGAACAGACGGAACAGACAATTCAGGCAACCGAACCGCGCCGCCCCGGGCTTCGGCTTCGATATACCCGGCCAACCGGCTCACTGAGCTATAGTCGAACAAGCAGGTCGGGTCCAGCTCGATCCCAAGCGTATCGTTCAAGCTTTGCACCAGATTGACCCCAAGAATCGAATCGATGCCGTAATCGCGAAAAGGCTCGTCGACGCGGATTGCGCCCGGCTCCACCTGCAGCGCTTGCGCCACATGCCCGACAATCGCCGCCTGCACGCGCGCACTCCATGCCGCGTTTGGCGCTCCTTCGGCTTGAACGGCGGGAGCCGGCTTGACGTCCGTCCGGGGCGACGTTGCGGCAGCCGCAACGGCAGCAACTACGACCTGCTGCCCGCTGTCGTGATAAGCGCGCGCCGGATAGGCAATGCGCTGAAAGCCGCTTTCCTGCAACACGCGTTCCCACATGTGCGGGTGCAAACCCGGACAGCCGGGGATGCGCAATTCGGCATCCTCGTACCTCCACCAGCCTTCGAGCAAGCCAAACGTCAAGTGCGTAAACAGCGATGTTCCGCTAATTTCATTCAGCAGCAGCCGGCCGCCCGGACGCAGCAGCGATTGCGTATGACGCAGCGTTTGCTTGATGTTCCGCGTGGCATGGAGCACATTCGTGGCAATGACAAGATCGTAGGCGCCCTGCTCAAAACCCTGCGGCTCCACCGGTTGCTCCACATTCAACAGCTTGAAGGTCGCATAGCGATGCTGCGCGCCGTATGCTTGGTCCGCATGAAGCAGAAACGCTTTGGAGATGTCCGTATAGCAGTATTCCTCGATATGCGCCTGATAAGGCAAAAGCTTGCGAAATACCGTTTCGCTCGTCCCGCCCGTACCGGCCCCGATTTCGATCAGGCGGATGCGCGCCGAACCCGATTCGTCAATGCGCTCCTCCACATAAGCCGCAACCGCTTCAGCCACCACCTCGTTGAAATAATCGGCCGCCCGGTTATGCTTGAAAATTCCTTCCACCCTGCGCATCGAAGAATCGGGAAACAGCACATGGACGGCAGGCAGTTGCCCGCGCACAATCGCCGGCAGCGCCCGCAAAGCGGCATCGACCAGCTCAACCTGAGCCTTATAGTCGGCATCGTTCAGCCAACGGGCAGCCGTCGCCTCCCATTGACGCCATTCGGCTTGCAGATCGATACATTCCACCTCGGCAATTAAACCCGCCGCTCCATCCCGCCGCAGCAAGCCGTGTTCCTCCAGAAACGAAATCCCGGCGGCAAGCCATGGCTCCAAATACGCCTGCCCGGCTTTCAGCGGCAACTGCCCGACGGGTCGGCCGGCTTCCCGCAAATACCCGAGGCTCTGCAATTGCCCCAGCAACAGCCGGGCCAACGCCTGGTCCAGCTCCCGCAACTGGAGTCCGCCTTTCAGCCGGCGATTGGCAGCCTGTCCACCTGGAGCACCGTCGCCGCACAACGCCGTCAGCCGTTCGGCCAACCGGCCCAGCGTCGGATATTCCGCCAACCAGCCGACGTGAGCTTCCACCGGCAATGCCTGGTTCAGCCGTTCGATGAACTGCTCGCGCCGGATGCGGTCGAAACCGCAGTCATGCCATTCGCTGTCCAAATCCATATCCTCCGCCCGCACATCCAGCACCTGCGCAGCCGTTGCCACAAGCATCGCGGTCACGCTGTCCTTTACCTCTGGCGACTGGCGCTTCGCCGCAAGCGTCAGCCCTTTCAATTCCATACGGCTTCGGCCCTCGTCATCGTATATCGTGATATCCACCTGCTTCCCGACAGCGTTCAACCGAACCCATACCCACATGTGCGCCGTACTTGGCCCTGTGACCACAGCCTCCTGCAACATAAAAGCGACAGACGGCGGCTGCGGTTCCTGCTGCGGCGAACGCCGGCCGATGCCCGCGATCAGCAACGAAGCCGTCTGCAACGCCGCGTCCAACATGCTCGGATGCATATAATAAGCGCCCGCCGAATCCGCAACCGCCGCCGGCAGGATCAGCCTCGCTATGCCCTCCCCCTCACCTGCATCAAACCGCGCGATCGCTTGATGGGCAGGGCCGTAATCAATATTCATTTGCCGAAAAGCCGCATAAATGCGCTCCCGATCCACAGTTCCCAACGTGCATCGGCGCAACGCTTCCGCCGGCTGGAACAGCTGCGTCTCCCGCTCCGCATTGCCCGTTAGCCGGGCCAGTTTTCCTCTGCTATGCGAAACACCCGCTTCCCGGCTTTCGCTGTATACCTCAAAAGCGACCGCCCCATCAGCCGGATCGCGGCGCAGCCGCACATGATATTCGCCCGCCGCCATCGGCCGCAGCCACATCACCTGCTGGAAGCGGATGCCGCGCTCCCCGGACTCCTGCTTGTCCGTTGCGCTGCACAACGCCGCGCGCACCATTTCCAGCACGGCTGCACCCGACAGAATCGGCTGCCCGCCAACCCGGTGATCGGCGAGGAAATATTCCGCTCCGGTGAAACTCGCAGTAAACCGCGTTGCCTCCAGCAGCGACGTATTTCGATGCAGCAGCGGATGAAGCTGCGCCGTCGCCTGTGCCTTTCCCTGCACCTGCTCCTGTGCCTGGACCTGCTCCTGCATTCGCGTCTGTGCCTCCCTCTGCTCCTGCGCCTGTACATGCGCCTGCCCGCGCCCCCATGCCGCCGAAGCCCAATTGCCGATCCAGAAAGCTTGCCCCTGAAACGGATACGCCGGCAGCGGCACCCGGACGTACGGCCCTTGGCCCAATAAACGCCGCCATTCCACCTGCTGGCCCTGCATATACCGCACGCACTCACGCAACAGTTGCACTTCGTCCTCGCTTCTTGCCGCTCCCTCTTCCGCCGCCGGCGCAAATACCAGCGTCCCGTCCGGCTTTCCCGAACCGCCCGCTTCACGAACGGCGACGTTCGCTTCCGCCTGCCGCAACTTCATAAGCAGCTCAGCCGCATCGGAAGCCACGACAGCCACCCGCTGCGAAAAATGACTCCGTCCGACACACAGCGTATAAGCGATATCCGCGATCTCATGGCACGCGCCCTCCCGCTCCAGCCAATGCCGCATCTGTGTCAGCTTGGCGGCCAGCGCCTCCGGCGTTTTGGCCGAGAACGGAAACACATGCAGCTGACCCGAACGCTCCGCTCTCCACGGCCGCTCGGGCGGCTCCTCCAACAGCAGATGGGCATTCGTGCCGTTGGCCCCCAACGCACTGACGGCTGCCCGCCGGGGAGCATCCCCGGTACGCTTCCACGTTCGGGCCGCTGCGTCCATATAAAAAGGGCTATGCCGCAGGTCGATGCGCGCATTCGTTTCCGTCAAACCAAGCGTAGGAGGAAGGCTGCCGTACTTGAAGGCCATGAGGATTTTCATGATTCCTCCCATGCCTGCTGCCGCCGCCGCATGGCCGAAATTCGGCTTATGCGACCCGACCAAACAAAACCTCGTCCGGTCCGTAAACGTGCGAAACGCCTCCGTCAGCCCTTTCAGCTCCAGCGCATCGCCAAGCGGCGTACCCGTACCGTGCGCTTCGACATAACCAACCGTCTCCGGGGATACGCCGGCCTGGAGGTACGCGTCCCTGACCAGTTCCTTTTGCGCAAGCATGCTCGGTGTGCCGATGCCGTTCGTTCTGCCTGCCTGCTGCACCGCAGAACCCTTGATGATGCCATAGATGGCATCCCCGTCCCGCAGCGCGGCATCCTTGAGCTTAAGCAGCACGGCCCCGACGCCTTCCCCCAGCACCATGCCGTTCGCCTGCTCGTCAAACGGGCGGCATTGGCCGTCAGGTGACAACATGCCGGCTTGCGCGGCCCGGTCAAAAAACTCCTCCGAGCTGGCCACAAACACGCCCCCGGCCACCGCCATCTCCGACTCCTGCTTGCGGATGCTTGCACAGGCCAGATGCACCGCCACCAGCGACGAAGAACAAGCCGTGTCCACCGTCAGGCTCGGCCCCTTCAAATTCAAATGGTACGAAATCCGCGCAGCCAACACGGACATCTCATTGCCGGCATACAACTGCGCGTCAAGCCCGGCGGCTTCGCCGATTCTCCCATATGCGGAAGCGCGCCCGCCGACAAAAACGCCGACCTTTCTCCCCGAAAGATCGGCTTCCGCATATCCGGCATGTTCAAACACCTTGTAAGCTTCCTCCAAAAACAAACGCTGCTGCGGGTCCATCCGCTCCGCCTCGTGCGGGGGAATGCCGAAAAAGCCGGCATCGAACCGGTCGATTCGCTCCAGCATCCCGCCCCCGTAACCCGATGTCCACCCCGGGCGGTTCACGCTGCCGATCAAGCAATCGCCGCGCTCCAGCCGCTGCCAGAATTGCTCGATATCGTCGGCTCCGGCGAACCGGCCGGCGACCCCGATAATCGCAATATCTGCGCTCCCGTCCGCGGATGGCCCAGGCGCATTTGCAGCCAAGCCTGCGGCAACCGCCGACGATTCCGCAGCCGCCCCAAGCCCCAACCCAAGCTCGCGTTCGACAGCAGCCGCCAGATCGGCGATAACCGGATAATCATACACCGCTTCAATGCCAAGCTCCGTGCCAAAAGCGCAGTTCACCTGCTCGATCAGCTCGACCAGCGTAACGGAGTTCAGGCCCAGCTCAATAAAGCTATGGTCGGCACGCACGCCGCCATCCCCCTCTTGCGCAGGCAGCAAACGCTCAACGTGCCGCACGATGCTCGCGGCAATCGCCTGACGCCCCCAAACCTCGCCCGCGGTCCGCGCCCCCGCCGCCGAGCCGGCGTCCTCTTCGCGCTGCCGCTCCGGCGCGCCCGCCTCGCTCGCCCCCCGCTGCGCCGTCACACGCCCCGGCTCCGGCGGCTGCTCCGCTCCCCGACGCTGCGCCTGCGACCGCCCGGCGTCCACCGCCGCAGCCGCAGTCGGCTTCGCTTTCTTCGTCCTCCGCTTGCCGCCCGCCGCCACGGCGTCCTGCTGCTCGGCAGCATAAGCGGCCAATTCGCGAATCGTGCCGTAATCAAACACGGCCTCGACGCCCAATTCCGTGCCCAGCCGGGCGTTCAGCGCATCGATCAGCTCTACCGCCTGCACCGAATGGATGCCAAGCTCCAGCAGGCTGCCATCCCAATCCTCCGATGCGGACCGCCGGCCAACCAATGCCGAAATCAGCTCCTTGATGAGATGCTCAGCGGACCGGATCGTTTCTTTTTTGCCCATCACGTATTTATCCCTCCTGTCCGAGCTTTTCGCCGACCGCCATGTACAGCTGGCGCATGATCGCATGTTCTTCGGCCTGCAGCATATCTCTCCACTTCACCGAAATTTGGCCGAGCGTCTTGCTCGTGAGAAAACCGTCCTTCACCAGCTTGGCCGGAATGCCGACGCCTTCCGATTGAGCAAACAACGCTTCGCCGACAATCGCGCTATGCGCATGAATAATTTCAAAATCGATATGAGAAAAGCCACCCTTTTTCAACCAGACAGGCAGCTCCCGGCCGATGCGGGGATTCCCTCCCTGAGCCGCCCGCGACGCGCAATACGCTTCATAAAGCGCTCTTAATTCCGGGATCGCCGGCGATGTCATAATGTGCATTTCAAAATCGTTGTCGACGATAATCGCCTTGCCCCCAGGCTTCAAAATCCGGTGCATTTCACGCAGCGCCTGCAACGGATCGGGCAAATGCTCCAGCAGCAGCCGGGCAATCACCACATCGTAACGCCCGCTCGGCAGCCCGGTATCCAGGGCGGAACCTTGAATCACCTCAAACCGGGTCAACCCTTGGCCGTCCAAATAACGCCGGGCGTAATCGACGAGAAAGCCATCGATTTCAATCGACGTGACATTGGCCGCAGGCAGCCGATTCAGCAGCCGTTCGGTAAGAAAACCGGGGCCGGACCCCAGTTCGGCAATCGCCATCCCGTCGCGCACCCCGAATTCCGCATACCGCTTCCACTCCTTGTCCCAAAACAGCTCGACCTGCGCTTTCAACCGCTTCACCTCGATGTCCACATCGCTGGCAATCGTGTGAATTTGATAGGAACCCGCCTGATTCATCCATAACCCCCCTCAAGTTTGAATCGATTTCAAAAACATGCGAATGTGGTCCGCCACCTGTTTCCAGTTCGGGTCCAGCATCATATCGTGGCAAATATCCTCGAAAATAACCGGCTCAACGCCATACGTCCGGCCCATGCGCAACGTCGTTTGCACCGAAAAAATCCGGTCCTGGCGCGAACCGGCAATCCAGATCGGCACCGGGGGCGTTCCGGGGGCGGGCACGGGTACGATCCGCCGGCGCAGCTCGCCGCTCACCTTGAGCGACTCCGGGAGCATCTGTCGGGCGTACACGCCCGCTTGAGCAGCGGACAGCCGTTCGGAGAAAAACAGTTCCACCGGCGGCCCGGCGATTTTCCCCCTGTTGTACAAGCCAATGCGCCGCACCAGCCGGAAATTCCTGAGCAGGCTCCGCAGCCCATCCCGCAACATGCCCTCCGGGGGAACGGAGGCCAGCAGCACAGCCGCACGCAGCCGTTCCGGCGCTGCGCTTGCGATTTGCTGCACGACCGCGCCGCCAAGCGAATGCCCGATCAGCACAGGCTTATCGGGAATCTGTGCCATCACCTGCCGCACATCGTCCGCATAGTCCCCTAACGTATAGCGGTGCAACTGCTCCAGTCCCCCACTGTTCCCGTGCCCCCGCAAGCTAAGCGCATAAACCGGATAACCGGCCGAGCTGAAATAAGGCAAAAAATGCTCCTCCCAGCACCACGCCCCGTGCGATCCCCCATGCACGAACAACAGCGGCGGCAAATCCAGCTGGATGGCAGGCAATTGCTGCACGACTTCGAGTTTCATCCGTTCACCTCTTCGTCTCGAGTTTCGGCTACACGACTTGACACATCGCCTGCAGCCGCTGGTTCAACAACTTCGCCGTTTCCGTCATCAGCTTGCGGCCGATTTCGTCCACATGCCGGTTTCTCCACTGCTCCCAAGCCGTCCCCTTCACCCATTGGTTAAAAGCGCCAAGCGCCGGACCGCAATGGATTTGATAATCGACCCGCGAATCCGGGTCGCCCGTCAGCGCCAGCCTGGTCGTGTAACCGAAATACCACTTGAAAATCAAAGCCATTTTATATTTCGGATTGCGTTCCGCCTGCTCGATTTCACTGGCCGGATACCGCTCCGCCAACTGCTTGTAAACGCTCTCGAAACTTTGCTTAAAATATTTCTCCTCGATCTGCCGCCGCGTCTTCTCGTCGATGTCCTCCAGCGCATTGTGCAGCCGGTACAAGTCGTACAGCTTGTTGGCCCGCGCCGGAAAAAACACGCCCCGCTTGAGCACCTGCACCTTCGCTCCCAGTTCGAACATATCCCCGGCCGGCGCATAATCCGTATCCTGCACGTTCATTTGCTGCAGCAAATCCTTCGCCTGATCACTGGTGGCCGCCTCAACCGTACACTGATTGATCGAACCGGTCACGATGAAATCCGCTCCAAGCATAAAAGCGGCAGCAGCGGCTTCCGGCGTGCCGATCCCGCCGGCCATGCCGATGCGCACCCGCTGGCAAAATGGGCTGGTGCGCGCGCACTCGGCCCGCAGCGCCTGCATCGCAGGCAGCAGCACGTAAGCGACACCGCCGTCCGTGTGCCCGGCCGAATCGGCTTCGACGCACAGATCGTCAGCCATCGCCACCTCTTGCAGCAGACCGGCTTGCTCGGCCGTAATCTGCCGGTCTTGCAGCAGCCGGGCAACCATGCGCTCCGGGGCCGTGCCCAAAAATGCCGCCGCCACCTCCGGCCGGGACACCTTGGCGATCAGCTTGTTGCGGCAGCGCACCCGCCCGTCCCCGTCACGCTCCAGCCCCCTGGCGCGATATTTCACCAGCGCCGGCGTGATGCCAAGAAAGGCCGAAGCTTCGATCACGCGCACGCCCCTGCGCAGGTACAGCTCGATCAGCCGGTCTTCCTTATCCGCATCGACCGGATGGTGAATGAAATTAACGCCATAACTCCCGCCGGCAGACAGCTCGTGTTGAATATAGGTCAAGCAATCGTCGATAAACGGCAGCTCCAGACCACCCGTGCCAAGAAACCCCATCATGCCGGCTTTGGCTACTTTTACAACCAGCTCTTTGGAGGCGATTCCCCGGTACATGCCCCCGGTCACATAAGCATATTTCAAGCCGTATTCGCGCTTGAACGCCTGGCTGCCCAGCAACTCAGGCGTAATCGTCCCAGCAGGGAACGCCGGAGCGGTCGCAGGCATGACGGCAGTTGTATTTGCCGTTGCATTTGCAGTTGTATTTGCAGTTGTATTTGCAGTTGTATTTGCAGTTGTATTTGCAGTTGTATTTGCAGTTGTATTTGCAGTTGTGCTGGCATTTACGTTTGCATTTGTGTTTGCGTTTGTGGCTGCGGCTGCATTTGCATGTGTCGCTGCATGGGCACCCACCGCTGCCTGTACAGTCGCGACAGCGCTCGCCGCCAACGCCTGCTCCGGCTGTTGAACCGCAAGCGCCTCAGCCCGCTCCACATCGCGGATGCCCCCTTGCCATCCGGCCGTCGCTTGTTGCTCCGCAGCTCCTGCCGTCGCCAGGGACGCCTCCGTTCCGGCTTCCATTTCCAGCCGCGATGCCGCGGCCTCCCGCTCCCACTCCTCCGGCTCGACCACCAGCGGCTCCGACTCCGCGCAAATGCGGCGGATCAACCCAGTCAGCACCTTGCCTGGGCCCACCTCGGCAAACTCCATTTCCCCCAAGCCGCGCAAATACCGGATCGTCTCCGTCCATTTCACGGGATGCGTGATTTGCTCCACCAGATTGCCGGCAATGTCCTGCTGGCGGTACGGTCGGGCGTGCAGGTTGGAAATCACCGGAAGCGTCAGCGGACGAAAGGCAAAATCCCGGATAAACCCGGCAAATTGCCGTTGCGCATCCCGCAGATAACGGGAATGAAACGCCCCGCTCGTGCGCAGCTCCACCACCATGGAAACACCCGGCGTCTGCTCAAAAACCCGCTTGGCTTCCGCGATATCGCCCTTGGGGCCGGAAATTACGATCTGTGTCGGCGTATTCAGATTGGCGATATCCACACCGCGCAAGCCACGCTCCTCCAGCACTTCGGCAATGTGCCGCTCCTCCAAACCGATGATGGCCGCCATCGCGCCACCCGTTGCCAAACTCATCAACTCCCCCCTTTTCTTCACCAGCTGCAAACCTGTAGCAAAATCAAACGCGCCCGCTGCAAACAAGGCATTGTACTCCCCGAGACTGTGCCCGGCCGCATATTGCGGATTGTGTCCCGTTTCCAGCACCCGTTCCAGATAACTTAACGCATTGACCGTATACAACGCGGGCTGCGTGAACGCCGTCTGGCCCAACTGGCCGTCGGGGTCTTCCAGGCAAAGCCTTTTGATCGAATAACCCAAAATCTCGTCCGCTTCCGCCGTCAGCTCGCGAAACCTGTCGAACAAGCCGCCTCCCATACCCTTTACCTGAGCACCTTGCCCGGGAAATACAAAAGTCACCATTTCTCCTACCATCCTTTCGTTATGGCCGCATGGCGATGCGCTCCGCACAACCAGGCCGAAACTGCCTCATGATCGAGCCGCGCCCTTTTCGGATAAACAATGGAGCAGATGTAAGGCGCACACACAAACGAAGCGGCCTCATATTGGGCAAAATGCTCGAAGCAGCTGACGATTCCCCCGTTTCGAACAGCCGCATGTTGAATTTCAAAAAGCTGCATGGACACCGTCAAGCCCGTTTTCAAAGCCTTGGACAAAGCTTCCTTCGCCGTCCAGAACACCGTGAGCGCCTCCAATTCCGGCCCCGGCAACGTTTCAACGATGGCCTGCTCCCTTTCCGTCAGCTGTGCAGCCAATATTGCGCGCTTGCCGGGATCGACGCGTTCCAGATCAATGCCTGACGGGACGTGACGGTCGAACGCGATCGCCGCTGCCGCACCGTCGCCATGCGTAATGCTCACCTCCAGCGCAGACGCGCCCTGCACCAGAGCAACAGGCTGCTGGAAAATGCCCTGATCAATCCGCATCTCATGCATCTCGCGCAGCTGCGCCTCGCCGCCCCAGCCGGCAATCGCCGTTTTGGCCGCATAACGTCCTGACAAAAAGCTGCGCATGCGCCGTTCATATTTCAGCGAATGATAATAATTCAATTCTTCGGGATGCAAAAAAGACAGGTCGGCCTGAAACTCGGCATCCTGTCTCCAAAACACGATACATGCGGACATGCGATGCCCGCCCCACCCCCAGTCCGCTGCGTAGACGGACGGCGTCAACCAAAATTCGATCTCAGTCACCTCGCAAATGGGCAAAATAAAAAAGCCTGCAGACACACCTTCTCCAAGGAGCAGTCCACAAGCACTGGCTACAAAATCCTATTCGTCAATCCTGTCGTCCAACGTGCCGAAACATCGATTAGACGCCCCTTTTTTCGATAGTCCTTACTTATTTGTAAACTATTCCTAGTAAACTTGTCAATATGGAAATTGATAATTTAACTTGGACACAAGCTTGATTTTTCATAGTTTAAGTGTTATGCTCGAAATCAGAATTTGGTAACACTGTTAGGTTATCATAATATTTTCAAGATTTATAAGCGAATTCCTGCCTTGCCCACACACTCCGAGCACCCTCCAGACACCTTTGTATTGAATTCGCACAATCGGCGTTCAGTACGAGCCTGCCAAGCGTTCCTACTCCATCTTGTCGTTCGTTCGCTCACCGTCCTTTGCCCGAAATCCAGTTTGCCGCATCACGAGTTTCACGCCTATGAAATCAAGGGAGCCGACTGTCTCCGTTCATATATCGTGCATGAATTGCGCATACATGTATGTTTTTTTTTACAAGATGCTCTACAAGTATCTGTACGAGGTGACTGAATGGGCTGGTACGTTCTTTTCGTCGAAACAGGTAAGGAATGTAAGGTAAAGAAGTATATTGAAAAAAACTTTGATTCCAGTAAAGTGCAATGTCTGATTCCGCGCAGGAAAATTCCCGAGAAGAAACAAGGCATAACCCGCCACGTCATGAAAACGCTGTATCCGGGCTATGTGTTCATCGAAACCACGATCAATTTCGCCATGTATTACAAGCTCAGCATCGCTCCGCATACGTACAAATTTTTGAACTACCTGAACCAGCGGGACAAGCTCCGTCTGAGTCCGGCCGAGGAGCCGGAAATCGCCGCCGCCCGGCAGGCGGACGCTCAGGATCAGGACCGGGAAGCCGCTTTTTTTCAACAAATACCCAACGATGAAATGACCACGATTCTGAATTTGCTCAACGATGAAGGCGTTATCGATTATTCCAAAATATACGTCGAAGGCAGCAAAGTACACGTCGTATCCGGCCCGCTCAAAGGGAACGAAGGCATCATCAAACAGGTCGACAAGCACAAAAACCGCGCGAAAATTTTGTTAAGCATGATCGGCAACCAGATTTTGATCGATGTCGGTGTTGAACTGACCCGCTTTTTTTAGGTGCAACCCCGGGGCAGCTGCGGCCCTAGCCGGTTTGGGCCCAAACCCCGGATGCAGAACCTTCCGCTTGTCCCCGCCGAATGACGGGAGAGCGGAAGGCTGCCTGTCGCCGGCAACCACCTTCCGAACAACCCGGACGCAAGCTGCACAAATTCTCACCGCGCCCACATAACGCCGCCACTGCGGGAATAGGATGAAACATAAGCTCTCTATGACGAGAGCCTGTTTGCATTCCCAGGAGGTGTCACCCGCTATGACAAATCCTTTATTCATCGTTTCCCACGAGGATTGGTCCCTGCACCGCAAAGGCTACCAGGATCAGACCCGGCACCAGCAAAAAGTGCGGGATGCGATCAAGCAAAACCTGCCGGATCTGGTGACAGATGAAAGCATCATCATGTCAAGCGGCAAGCAGGTCGTCAAAGTGCCGATCAAAAGCCTCGACGAATACCGCTTCCGCTTCAACTACAACAAAAGCAAACACGTCGGGCAAGGCGACGGCGATACGGCCGTCGGCGACGTATTGGGCGTCGATCCCTCCCCCGCCGCAGGTCCCGGCAAAGGCGAAGGCGCGGGCGATCAGGCCGGCGAGGACTATTACGAAGCCGAAGTCAGCATGGAGGAGCTGCAGACGATGTTGTTCGCCGAGCTGGAGCTGCCGAATTTGCAGCAGAAAGAGCACAAAAACCTGTCGACCCAGGAAGTGATTTTTAACGATATCCGCAAAAAAGGCATCATGTCCAACATCGACAAAAAGCGGACGATCCTGCAAAACCTGCGGCGCAACGCCTCCACCGGCACGCCGGGCATTCACGGCATTTCGCCGGACGACCTGCGGTTCAAAACGTGGGACGAAGTGGAGAAACCACATTCCAACGCGCTGATCATCGCGATGATGGATACGTCGGGTTCGATGGGATCGTTTGAAAAGTATATCGCGCGCAGCTTTTTTTTCTGGATGACCCGGTTTTTGCGCACGAAATACGAGCAGGTGGAAATCGTGTTTATCGCCCACCATACGGAGGCGAAGGAAGTGACCGAAGAGGAGTTTTTCACCAAAGGCGAAAGCGGAGGCACGATCTGCTCCTCCGCTTATCAGGCCGCGCTCGATATCATCGACCGGCGCTATCCGCCTGCGCAATATAACATCTATCCGTTCCATTTCTCGGACGGCGACAATCTCACCTCGGACAACGAGCGCTGCGTCAAGCTGATCAGCCAGTTGATCTCGCGCTGCAACATGTTCGGCTACGGCGAAGTCAACCAATACAACCGCAGCAGCACGCTGATGTCAGCGTTCCGCCACATCCAGGACCCGAAATTCCTCCACTACGTCATCCGCGAAAAAGGCGAGGTGTACAAAGCGCTGCGCACGTTTTTCTCCAAGCAGGAAACGCCCGTGGTGTAGCGGGCGGAATCGCGGGGCGGCCGCGTTGGGCGCTGTGGCCGCATGGGCTGCTTGGAGCGCTTTGACGTCGTGCCAAGCACCAACACCGTACCGAAACCGGCACGGCGCTGTTGCCGCATGGGCTGCTTGGAAGGCTTTGACGTCGTGCCAAGCACCAACACCGTACCGAAACCGGCACGGCGCTGTAGCCGCATGGGCTGCTTGGAGGACTTTGAGCAACTTGGCCGGGCTGGCCAGCCAGCAGGTCGGCCAACCAAGCTGGCTGGCCGCGTGCGGCCACCGTTTTTGGCTGACCGGCCCCCGGCCGCACCAGACTGCGCCTTCCCGCATGGCATAAGGGCGCAGCGTCCGCTGCACCAAATCTCGCGCGTTTCAACCCGTCAGCCGCTTTTCGGCCGCCTTAGCCGGCGGCGCGCAGCAGGTCGTCGATCGCCTGCAGCGCGTCGCCGGCTTTTTGCTGCACGAAGCCGTCAAACCCGCGGACATGCCCGTTATGCTCCAGATTGATGTACAACTTGCACGCCGTGCCGTTCATCGCCGGCAAGCTGCTGACCGGGTACACCTCCAGGCTCGTGCCGATGACGATGATCAGCTCGGCGCGCCGGATATGCGCCAGCGCCGCCGACCACGCCGCCTCGGGCAACGTCTCGCCGAACAGGACGACGCCCGGCCGCAGGCGCCCGCCGCAAGCGGCGCAAGGCTCGCCGGCGACGAAGTCGGCCTCATCCGCCGCCCCGCCGCAGGCGTGGCAGCGGATGCGCCGGATGTCGCCGTGCAGCTCGCTGACGTCGCGACTGCCCGCGCGCCGGTGCAGCCCGTCCACATTTTGCGTGGCAATGTGGCGCACAAGCCCGCGCTGCTCCCATTCGGCGAGCAACGCGTGCCCGCGATGCGGGCGCACGTCCTCCAGACGCACCAGCCGCATCGTATAAAACGCATGGAACAGCTCGTAGTTCTGTTCCAACGCCTCCACCGTCGCCACCGTGCGCGGATCAATCTGCCGCCACCAGCCCGCCGGTGAACGAAAATCCGGGATGCCCGACTCAACCGACATCCCGGCCCCGGTCAGCACGACCGTATGCGACGCATGACGCAGCCATTCGGCTGCTTTGCGCAACTCCATTTTGCCCCCTCCCGTCCCCCTATACCTGAATCCAGGCAAACGACTTGCGGTATTCACCCGGCGGATAGCCGGTATATTTGCGGAAGCTGCGCGTGAAGTGCGCAGGATCAACCGCCCCAACCCGCTCCATAATATCTTCGATCGACAGCGTCGTGTTGTGCAGCATCGAACGGGCCATCTGTATGCGGATCGTATTGATATACATCATCACCGAATGTCCCGTGTAGCGCCGAACGAGCTGGTTCAGCGTCGTTTTGTTCGTCGCAAACCGCTGCGCCAGCTCGTCGACCTTGAGCTTTTCCCGATAATGCGTATGCAGGTAACGCAGCACCGGCTCCAGCATTTCGTCCACGCTCTCCGTATCCATCAAACGCCGCACCTGCGCGCGCGCATACATCCGCCGGATCAAAAACAACAGCTCCAGCAAACAAGCGCGGGACAAACAAGGCCAGTGCGCATCCGGCTGCTTGTGCAGCGTATGCTGCAGCTCCTCCACAATCGCTTTGGCATGCCGCGCCACCTCCGGCGCCAGCAGCAGCTCGCCCACATAGTTTTCATTTCTTTCATAAAACGGTGCCAGGCACCACATATCCTGCGATCCGGTAATCGAAGCGACCAACTCCTCGTTGCGAAAGGAGTCAAAATCAAATCGTTCGTTAATCACACACGGATGAAAATAGATCAGGCTGCCGCGCAGCGCAACATCCGACAGCAGCCGCAACCCTTCCCGCTCGTTGCAGCAATAGATCGCCGGAGCAATCAACATGCACGAGGTGTCGCCCAATTGCATTCGCCCGATGCCTTCCTCGACAAGCAGCAACGCATAACGCGTGCCCGGCTCGCGTTCCGGCAGGCTCCCTGCAACCGGTCCGCACGACATGGACATCGTGAAGCCCAGATGAAATTGTTTTGCTTCCGTACTCCCATTCAATTCCGATTCCCCCTGCCAAGCTGCTAATATGCACAATCATCGCTATTAGCTTCGCCTTTTCGCAGTGGTTCTCCTTCTTAACCGGCTCCGCCAATACGCTCACCCGGATCGACCAAGCATCGCTCGGAGCGATTTTTATCCACAAATTTGCGAAATCGGGGTTTTTGCCGCTATTTTTGCGTAATTACGTAATATTGCGTATCAAAATCATAAAACATTTCATCGAGTTCCTGAACGGAGAAGTCTACAATAAGTAAAGCGCTTACAGCAAATGATGGAAAACTATGCAAACCGGTACGGAATTTTTTTCGGAGGTGGGCGAAGAGGAACGACAGATTTGATCATGAAATGGAAGCGCGCTCCTTTTGGAAGGAGGTTTAAAGGATTATACCGATCTGCAATATCTGCATATAACCAATGTTCATCCAAATGTGAAACTGGAGGCTTAGTGAATGACGCGAAAAAAATGGTTTTCGAAAAAAAGTCCGTTTGCTTTATGCTTGTTGGCCTTAACTCTGTTTGTAACGCAATTGACCCTGATTCCGGCCGTATCCCTGGCCGCGACGAATCTGGCTCTCGGCAAAGCCACTACGGAAAGCGGTCACGCCGATGTTTACGGTTCCGGCAACGTCACCGATGGCAACCAAGGCACTTACTGGGAGAGCGTCAACAACGCCTTCCCGCAATGGATTCGGGTTGACCTTGGAGGCGCTAACGCCGTCAACCAAGTCGTGCTGAAACTCCCAGCTGCCTGGGGCAGCCGCAACCAAACGTTGTCCGTACAAGGCAGCACCAACGACTCCACGTATACAACGCTGGTCGCTTCCCAAACGTACACATTCGCAGCGGGCAGCAACACAGTCACGATCAACTTTGCAAGCACAAGCGTGCGTTATGTGAAAATCAACATCACAGCAAACACAGGCTGGCCTGCAGGTCAAATTTCCGAGCTCGAAGTGTACAACACTTCCACGACGACCCCTACACCTACACCGACGCCAACAGCTACACCAACACCAACACCAACACCAACGCCTACACCAACGCCTACATCGACGCCAACACCGACACCAACGCCAACGCCAACGCCATCCGGCAACACTTACGAAGCCGAGTATGCCGCATTGACTGGCGGAGCGAAAGTGAACACTGACCACCCCGGTTACACAGGCAGCGGTTTTGTTGACGGCTACTGGACGCAAGGCGCAACCACGACGTTCACTGTCAACGCAGCGACAGCAGGCAGCTACAATGCTACGCTGAAATACGGCAACGCAATGGGCAACGCCAGAACCGTAAGCCTCTACGTAAACGGCACAAAAGTAAAACAAACGACGATGGCCAACCTGGCGAACTGGGATACTTGGTCCACACAAACGGATACAGTGACGCTAAACGCCGGCAACAACACGATCGCGTACAAATACGACCCGACCGATTCCGGCAACATCAACCTGGACAACCTCCAAGTAGCGTTCACAGGCGTAACACCAACGCCGACGCCAACGGCAACACCGACACCAACACCGACGGCAACGCCGACACCGACACCAACACCAACGGCAACACCGACTCCGACGGCAACACCAACAGCTACGCCGACAGCAACACCAACACCAACACCGACTCCAACGCCAACAGCGACACCGACGGCAACGCCTCCTAGCTCAAACCTGGCGCTGAACAAGCCGATCACGGCATCTTCGTCCGTGTTCTCCTTCGTGGATACGAACGCGAATGACGGCAACGCAACGACGTATTGGGAAGGTGCTGGCGGTTCGTACCCTAATACGTTAACCGTTAACCTTGGTTTTAACGCCAATATGACTTCCATCGTATTGAAGCTGAATCCCGATAACGCATGGTCGACCCGGACGCAAACGATTCAAGTGTTGGGCCATGACCAATCCGGCACCACGTTCAACAATCTGGTTTCCGCAACAAGCTACACATTCAGCCCGGCTTCCGGCAATACCGTTACGATTCCCGTATCGGCAACGGCCAGTACCGTTCAGTTGAAAATTACCACGAATAGCGGCGCTTCCGCAGGCCAAATCGCCGAGTTCCAAGTATTTGGTTCCCCAGCGCCAAATCCTGATTTGACCGTGACCAACCTGGTCTGGACACCAACCGGCACGATTGCGGAAGGCACGCCGGTCACGTTCAGCGCAGAAGTTACCAACGCTGGCAGCGGCGCTTCGCCCAACTCCGCGCACAAGGTAAGCTTCCGCGTCAATGGCAATGAAGTGGCTGCGGGTACAGCTACCACAAGCCTTGCGGTCAACGGTAAAGTAACCGTTGCAGCTTCGGCCCCTTGGATCGGCTCCTTCGGCACCTACAACGTTGAAGCCGTCGTCGACCCGGACAACAGCATCAGCGAATTGAACGAAACGAACAACACCTATACCCAATCATTGACGCTTACCCAGCTTCCAGGTCCCGACCTGATCGTGCAAAGCGTAACCTGGAACCCGCCGCATCCGGCACCGGGCAATACCGTCACCTTTACAGCGGCTGTGAAAAATCAGGGGATTGACGCAGCCACCGGCAGCATCGGCGTTCGCGTAGTTGTTGGAACAACGACATTAAACGGCACCCTCTCCGGCGGTCTGGCCGGCAATACTTCCGCTAACGTTACGATTTCGGGCACATGGTCGGCAACTAACGGCTTGACGCCGATCACAGCCACGGTTGATCCAACGAACGCGATTGCTGAAGTCAACGAAGCCAATAACGGATTCAACACAAGCATTGGCGTATCTTCCGCGGGACCTGCGCTTCCATACGTAGAAATTCAGGCAGAAGACGCTGTGACGAACGGCACGATCATCGGCCCGGACCGCTCCTACCCGAGCCTGGCCGGCGAAGCTTCCGGCCGTAAAGCCGTCACACTAGGCGCCCAAGGCCAATATGTAGAATTCACGGTGCCGCAAAATGCCAACTCGATCGTATTGCGGTACAGCATTCCCGACAGCGCGCAAGGCACCGGCCAAACCGCTCCGCTCGGATTTTACATCGACGGCGTCAAACAACCGGATCTTTCCCTGACCTCCATCTACGGCTGGGCATACGGCGGATACCCGTTCAACAACACGCCTACCGACTTGAGACCGCATCACTTCTACGATGAAGTGCATCGTCTGGTAGGACAAATGACACCGGGCACCAAAGTCAAGGTGCAAGTAGACCCTGGCAACAACGCCAGTTCCTACACGATCGACCTGATCGACTTCGAGCAAGTGGCTCCAGCGGCTTCACAACCGGCGGGTTCCCTCTCGCTGACGGATTTTGGCGCTGACCCTACAGGCGTAAACGATGCAACAACAGCTACGCAAACTGCAGTGAACACCGCATCGAGCCAAGGCAAAGTATTGTGGGTGCCGGCCGGTACTTATAAAATCAACACGCAGATCCACGTGGACAATGTCACGATCAAAGGGGCCGGCATCTGGTACTCGACGTTCCATTTCGTCAACCCTTACGGCGACAACGAAGGTTTCTACGGCAAGTTCCGGCAAGGTTCCGCCAGCCAGAACGTTCACCTGTCCGACTTCGCGATCTTCGGTGAAGTTATCGTTCGTATTGACAACGACCAGATTAACGGGATCGGCGGCGCGCTGTCCAACTCCACGGTCGACAACATCTGGATCGAGCATACCAAATGCGGCATGTGGCTGGATGGACCGATGGATAACCTGCAAATCACCAATATGAGAATCCGCAACCAAAATGCCGATGGTGTCAACTTCCATCAAGGCGTAACGAATTCCAGCGTAAGCAACTCGTTTTTCCGCAACACAGGCGATGACGGTCTGGCGATGTGGAGCGATTCCACAAACGCCCCAGGTTATAACACTGCAGTCGCTGACGAGAACAACTCCTTCTCGTTCAACCGTGTGGAACTGCCGGTTCTGGCGAACGGCATCGCACTTTACGGCGGCAAAAACAACAGCGTAACCGACAACTATATTGCCGACCAGCAAGCAGAAGGCGGCGGTATCCACGTAGGCAACCGCTTCTCCCCGGTGACGCCGGTAAGCGGCACGATCACCATCGCTCGCAACGTAGTCGTTCGCTGCGGTTCCGAAGACTACTACAACGGCTGGGATTTCGGTACAGGCGCAATCTGGTTCTTCGCTCTGGATCAACCGCTGACAGCGACGATCAACGTGGATGACAATAAAGTCATCGACAGCAACTATGAAGCGTTCAATTTTATGGGCAACACCATTACCGGCATTACACTCAACCGCAACGAAGTGATCGGCGCAGGGACGTACGCCATCGAAAACCGCGCTAACACAGGTTCCGTCACGTTCAACTATTTATCGGCAACAGGCCTGGGCCGTGGCGGCTACCTCAGCACGGGAACAGGGATGACCGTTGTTGAAGGCACGGGCAATACAGGATGGAGCGGAACACCGGTATTCGTCAATCCATACCCGACTCCCATCTACCTGCCGATCACCTATTAATATCCCGCAGCAGCCCTCCATGCAAAGATTGGGCCTGTGACAACAAACGCCTCTGTTTCTTCGTGAAACAAGGCGTTTGTTTTGTTTGTGGTTATGCACACATGCAGATGACATTGCCCTGTCGTGTCCCTAGCCGTTTGCCTTCTCTCTCATATTCCGCGCCGCAGCGAAATATATATCGGAAGAAGAGGAGGGATGCACCATGTTGGGCGAGGACAAAAAACAGCTCGAGCAGGCCATCGCGGAAATTACGGAAATCGCCGCAGGCTTCGGGCTCGATTTTTATCCGATGCGTTATGAAATTTGTCCGGCGGACATCATCTATACATTTGGCGCCTACGGGATGCCGACGCGTTTTAGCCACTGGAGTTTCGGGAAAAATTTTCACCGGATGAAAACGCAATACGACCTCGGCTTGAGCAAAATTTACGAGTTGGTCATCAACTCCGACCCGTGCTACGCCTTTTTGCTGGACGGCAATTCGCTGATCCAGAACAAGCTGATCGTGGCGCACGTGCTGGCGCACTGCGATTTTTTCAAAAACAATGTCCGCTTTTCCAAAACGAACCGCAACATGGTCGAAAGCATGTCGGCGACGGCCGAGCGCATCCGCCAGTACGAGCTGGAATACGGTTCCGAGGAGGTCGAAAAATTTCTCGACGCGGTGCTGGCGATCCAGGAGCACGTCGATCCGAGCCTGAGCCGTTCCCAACGGCCCGACCGGCCCGGCAAGGAGACGAAGAAGCCGCAGACCGCCCGCCGGGATTTATCCGGCAGCTACGACGATTTGTGGGGGCTCGACGAGCCGAAGTCGGAGAACCCGCCCGACAGGGAGGATACCCGCCGCTTCCCGCCGAAGCCGGAGAAGGATTTGCTGCTGTTCATCGAGGAATACGCCCCGTATCTGGAGGATTGGCAGCGTGATATTCTGACGATGATGCGCGACGAGATGTTGTATTTTTGGCCGCAAATGGAGACGAAAATCATGAACGAGGGCTGGGCCTCGTATTGGCATCAGCGCATTATGCGCGAGCTGGACTTGACCGAAGAGGAAACGATCGAATACTCGAAGCTGAACTCCTCCGTCGTGCAGCCGTCGCGGCACAGCCTGAACCCGTATTACCTCGGGCTGAAAATTTTCGAAGATATCGAAAAACGCTGGGACCATCCGACTGACGAGGAAATCCACCGCCACGACCGCAAGCCCGGCGAAGGCCGGCAAAAGCTGTTTGAAGTGCGCGAATACGACTCCGACACGTCGTTTATCCGCAACTATTTGACGAGGGAGCTTGTCGCCGACCTGGACCTGTACATTTTCGAGAAAAAAGGCCCGGAATGGAAGGTCACTGACAAAACGTGGGAGCATATCCGCGACCAACTCGTCTACTCGCGCGTCAACGGCGGCTTCCCCTATCTCGTCGTCGAAGACGGCGACTACCAGCGCAGCGGCGAGCTGTTCCTCAAACACGCGTTCGAAGGCGTCGAGCTTGACCTCAAATATGTGGAAAAAACGCTGCCCTACATCTACCGGCTCTGGGGCAAACCCGTCCATCTGGAAACGATGGTGGAGGACAAACGGGTGCAGTTCACCTTTGACGGAAAAAAGCATCACCGCCGGTTTTTGTAAGCTGGAGCCGTATCCGCCCGCTTTTGGGGAGGGTGCGGCTTTTTTGCGGGTTTGGCGGGTGGCTGAGGTGGCGGGCAAGGCTGACGCGCGGGATTGGCTTGTGCCGTATGCGGCACTGACCCTCTTGGGCAAGAGCGGGTGGCAACCAGAGCGGGTCGACTAACACTTTTTAGCAATATCCGCTATCTTTTTTCAATTAACCGTCAGCTTTCGACAACACCGGCGGCGCTTTTTGCATATAATCAAGATGGCTGTTTAATCTGATTTTATCAAAGAGATGAGGGAATCGTTTGCTTCACCCGCCTGACCTGAGTCATTTCCAATTCAGCTATTTGCTGGCCGCTTTGGCCGTTTCGTCGCTCGGCAGTCTGGGCGCTACCCGGCTGCAGGCCCGCTGCGCGCAAGCCGCATTCTCCGCCGGCGACCGTCAAGCCGTCATGCTGCTGGGGACCGCGGGGCTTGGTCTTTGTACGTGGCTGGCCTACTTGTTTTGTCGTCTGGCGCTGGACGTTGCACTGCCGCTGGCGGGCAACGCCGACTACTACGCATCTACGCTGCTGCTCTGTCTGGCACTAAGCCGCTGGACCTTGCTTCGCCTCCATCCCGGCGCCGGGCAGCGGCGGCAACTGTTTGGCATGGAACTGCTGTTTGCCGCTGGCTGCGTAGTGTGCGACGGCGTCGGCTACGCGCTGACATATCCACATTATGCCGAGTGGAAATATGCGCTTGTCGCCAGCACGATCTCCAGCATCAGCGGCGCGATGCTTGTCGCCACCCGCCTCGCCTTCCGGCGCCAGGAGCTGCGCGGCGTCACCACCGGGCCGCTGGTGCTGGCCGCGGGCAGCATACTGTCGGGATTGGCCGCGGTCATGCTGCCGATGCTGGCCGCGCTCGCGCTGTCGGTTGCCCAGCCGCTGTTGTTTGCTGCGGTGACGCCGGGGCTTGTCTACATGCTCGGTTTTACAATCGTCCTGTCGGGACTGCTTGTTGCGCTCCATCTGCTGGAAGCATCGATCGGGCGGCACCGGGAAGCCGCCGAGGAAGCGGCGCTGCGGGAGGAAACGTATTACGACGTGCTATACGAACGCAATCCCGACGCCGTATTCCGGCTCGACCTGATGATCCGCTTCACGCATGTGAACCTCGCGATGACAGAAGTGAGCGGCTACAGCACCGAGGAGTTGCTGGGCAAATCGCTGATCGGCTGCATCAGCCCAAGCGAAGTCGAACTGACGCTGCAACAGCTGTACCAAGCGCTTAAGGGACAAGCCTGCTCGTTCGCCACGGCGCTGCTGGCCCGCAGCGGGCAGACGCGCGGCATGCTGATGACGGCGATTCCGATTGCGCCGGACGGCAAGGCCGTGGGTATTTTTGTCGTGGCCAAGGATATACACGAAAGCAAAAAAGCGTTCCACGAATACCGTTACTTAACGTATTACGACGAGCAAACGAATCTGCATAACCGTCGCTCTTTTCTTGAAGCCATCGGCAAGCGGCTGGCGACGGCCAATGACGGCAGCCGGTCCTGCGCGGCGGTGCTGTACATGAATCTGGACCGCTTTGGGCCGATCAACGCGCTGTTTGGTCATGATTTCGGCGACCGCCTGCTGCGCGAGGCGTCCGGCCGGCTGGCGCATTGCCTCCCGCTCGGCTCACTGGTCGCCCGCATCGGCGCCGACGAATTTGCCGTGGCGCTGCCGGACATCGGCTCGCCGGACGATGTGCCGAAAATCGCCGGCCACATCGTCGAGCAGTTCGCCAAGCCGCTGGTCGTCAGCGGCAGCGAGCTGCTCGTGACGGCAAGCGTCGGCGCGGCCCGCTATCCCGCGGACGGCGGCGACGCCCCGACGCTGCTCGCCGCCGCGCAGCAGGCAATGCGCGCGGCGAAACGCGACGGCGCGAACCGGTACGCGCTAAGCGGCGACAGCGACGCGAGCGATGGGCTCGGCGGTGCGGAATGCGCGGCGAGTGTGGCGCACAGCGGACATGACGACGCGGGCATGGCGGACAGTCGCGCAGGCGACAGGCTCGGCGATGCGGAATGCGCGGCGAGTGTGGCGCACAGCGGGCACGACGACGCGGGCATGGCGGACAGTCGCGCAGGCGACAGGCTCGGCGGTGCAGCGAATGGAACAGGCAATACGGCAAGCAAAAGCAGCGGCAAACGTGAACGCGCAAGAAATGCGGCGGGACAAGCAAGTTTGGCTGCGGACCCAACGTTGCCCATCACCGCGGCCGAACTGCTGCGGGCGCTGCAGCCCGCTTCGCGCGAGTTGACGTTGCTGTACCAGCCTCGCTTGGCCGGCGACAGTAGCCGCGTTGTCGGCGCAGAGGCGCTGTTGCGCTGGCATCATCCGCGGCGCGGGCTGCTGCAACCGGCCCAATTCCTGCCGCTGGCCGAGACCACCGGGCTGGCGCTGCAGCTCGACGCCTGGGTGCTGCAGGAAGCAAGCCGCCAACTGGCGGCTTGGCGCGGGGCGGGACTGCCGGCGGTTCCACTCGCCGTCAACCTCTCGCCGCGCCACCTGCTGCACGCCGAGCTTACCCGGCGCGTCGCGGCGGCGCTCCAGCCATACAACGACGCACCGGCGGCGTTGGAGCTGGAGCTGGCCGAAAGCGCACTAGCCGCTGCCGGCGGACATACGCTGGAGCGGTTGCACGCGCTCAAGCAGCTCGGCGTGCGCATCGGCATCGACGGCTTCGGCACGGCCGGCCTGTCTCTGGCCTCGCTGCGCACGTACCCGATCGACCGGCTGAACGTCAGCCGGTCGCTGCTGGCCGCGGGCGCCGCGGCAGCCGGGCAGCAGCCATCACCGCTGCCCCTCTTGCTCGCCGTGGCCCGCGAGCTGGGCGCCGACGCAACCGCCGTCGGCGTCGAAACAACAGCCGAAGCCGCGCTCCTGCGGGAGCTGGGCTTCGATGCGCTGCAGGGCTGCGCCCTGCAGCCTCCGCTGGCGGCCGAGGAGTTCGGCCGCCAGCTCGCTGCGCAGCATGTCAGCGCAGCGCCATAGCTTGCCAGTCATGCCGTCGCCGTCTGGCCCGTACCTGTTCCGACCTGCTGACCCGCCGGCTCACCATCCTGTTGCCTCGCTGCCTGTCCCCGGAACACGGTCGGTCGGACTGAAGCCGCTGGCTCACGCTACCACCGGCTGGGATATCGACAATCAACTCGTCCGGGCGCAGGATGGCTTACGCTACCGTCAGCTCGCGCCACCGCCGACTCTCCCCGGCAAACCGAGCCAATGCCGGCCACCTTGCAAGCAAACACGCAGCGCACACAACCGCCGCACGGCAGCCGAGCCAACGCTCGCGCCGGCTCAACAGCTTGCCGCCAGCCCCCGCACTGACACAAACGATCCCGCAGGCGATTGAATTATACGGCGTTTTGTGTCACTATAAGCTTAGGCTGCACGCAGTCTGGATTACACACGTATAGGTGGTTTGACAATGACAACGGGAGAAGCCCCATACCGCATTTTGCTCTATTATAAATTCGTCGCAATCGAGGACCCCGAGGCTTTGGCCCGCGAGCACCTCGCTTACTGCAAGCAGCTTGGCGTGAAAGGCCGCATCCTGATCGCCCCGGAAGGCATCAACGGCACGTTGTCCGGCACGGCTGCACAGACCGACGCTTACATGCGAATGATGCGGCAAATGCCGCTGTTCCACGACATCGTCTTCAAAATCGACGAAAGCAAAACCCACGCATTCCAGAAAATTTTTGTCCGGCCCAAAAAAGAGCTCGTCACCTTCCGCCTCGAGGAAGACGTCAATCCGAACGAGCTGACGGGTTCGCACCTGTCGCCGACGGAATTTTATGAAAAGCTGCAGCAGGAAGACGTCATCGTGCTCGACGGCCGCAACAACTACGAATACGATATCGGCCACTTCCGCGGTGCAATTCGGCCCGAGGTGGAATCGACGCGCGAGTTCCCCGAATGGATTCGCGACAATTTGGAGCCGTACAAGGATCGGCCGATTTTGACCTATTGCACCGGGGGCATCCGCTGCGAGAAGCTGTCCGGCTTTTTGCTCAAAGAAGGGTTCAAGGAAGTGTATCAGCTCGACGGCGGCATCGTCACCTACGGCAAGGACCCCGACGTGCAGGGCCGGCTGTTCGACGGCAAATGTTATGTGTTCGACGAGCGCATAGCCGTGCCAATCAACCGCACCGACGAGGACGTGGTCATCGGCCGCTGCTACCACTGCGGCAAACCCGAAGACCGCTACATCAACTGCGCCAACGACTATTGCCATTTGCAGCATGTCTGCTGCGAGGCGTGCGAGGAGGAGCACAACCGCTTCTGCTCCAAGGAATGCGAAGAACAGACGTTAGCCCGTCTGGAGGCGTAAACGATCCAACCCGCAAGAGGATTTCCCTCGGGCGGGTTTTTGTTTGCGGATTTTTCGTAAAAACTTACCTATATCCCTTATAAAACAAGAAAAATAAGTATATAATTGTGAAAAAACCGATTTTTCAAGCAGGAGATGTATAGTGATGTTGGTTATGTTTCGCGCTCGCAACTTTTCTTCTTTTTGTCATGAGGTCATTTTGGATATGCGCGCCAGCGCTTATAAGGAACATCCCGGGCATATGATTGCGACGAAATCGTTTAACATTTTGAAAACCGCCGCCATTTACGGAGCAAACGCCAGCGGAAAATCCAATTTGATTAGTGCGCTATACTGGTTTGAACAATACATTTTCAATCAACTGTTCCATGAACAGACATCGCCGCAGCCAGATGCGGACTTCGATCCCCCTGGTCGCCTGACTCCCATCGAGCCTTTTCTGTTACGCGATCCGGTCGACCCGGCCATTGAATTGGAAATGATTTTTATTCACGATCAGATTGTGTATCAATACGGATTTTCTTTTTCTGACACGCATATCTTAACGGAATGGCTCAGCATCGACAATCAGGAGGTTTTTGATCGAACCTCGGACCAACTCCATCTTGGCGTCAAATACCACAGCAAGTTAAAAAATCTTCACACCTTGCGCAAAGATCGATTGTATCTATCGGTTTTGGATTATTTCGCAACTGACGACATCAAAGATATGGTCGATCATTTCAAAAGTTTTTTCAGGAAACGCTATCACGTCTACTCCGAGTTGATTCTGGAAAGCAGCGTCAAAGGGACGTTCGGAGCGCTGACTGCGCTTTCCAGACGGCTTGTGGACGACCCGGCATTCTGCGAACGGGTGACAACCTATATCCATAACATTGATGTTGGCATTGAAAACATTCAAGTGGAAAAAACATGGGTATCGGGAAAATCGTCAGGGCAGCAGGAAGTGCCCGTATTAAAAACCGTTCACCCCATCTACGACCAGAACGGAAACCGCTCGGGATCGCGCACGTTTGACTTGAAGCACGAATCGGCAGGCACCTTGCGATTTCTATCTTTTATTCAGGATATCTTGCAAATGATGGAGTCCGGCGGCGTTTTTATTATTGATGAGCTTTCGTCCCGGCTGCACCCCCTGCTCACCAAGTTTATCGTCGATATGTTTCAATCCGCTGCCAATGTCCAGCATGCGCAATTGATCTTTACTACGCACGACACTTCCATGCTGAATAACGACCAATTTCGCCGAGATGAGATTGTTTTTGTAGATAAAAACGAAAAAGGGGAATCCTCGCTTTACTCGCTGGCCGATTTCAAAAATGTTCGATCCGATGCCACGTTCAGCAAACACTATTTTAATGGAAGATTTGGGGCAATTCCCGTATTTTCAAGCGATGATCATAGTCCGAACGATGGGAATCCTGCTTCCTCTCCTTCGTTCTCCCCGATCGACGGTGAATGACCATGGCTCGATTAAAAGCGTTTGTAGAAAGAACGACCGCGACTAGAGCCGGCAATCTGGGCAAGGTGCTGTTGTTTTGCGAAGGGCCTACGGAAGTCTGTTATTTTGAACATTTCTCCAAAATCATTCGGGCTCATCGGAACAAATACTCGCATATCGATATCGTGCCTGTGCCAGCGGGAGGCAACGCACAAGCTGTCTTGAATTTTGCGGAAGCATTTTTATCCGATGAAGAAAATTTACGCATGTACAGTCTCTACGAAAAGCATCTTGTTTTTGACTGCGACGCGCCCCCCAATATTCAAGCTGTCATTCATAACATGCTCGCTTCGGCTCACGGATACGATCTTTTGCTCACTAACCTTTTATTCGAAACTTGGCTGCTGATGCACGTTGAAGAAGTCGATCACACCTGTTCCCATTCCAAAAAGAAAATCATGGAACGGCTCTCTCACGCTCTCGGCCGGGAATATGGCAAAAAGCAGGATGATATGCCGGGGATCGTTCGGCAGTTGATTGGCGACGGTGACAATCTACGCAAAGCCATCTCCTATGCGGATAGTTTGGATCAAACGTATACTGCGCAGCATTTGCACATACAGACAAACATTTTACAAATGAACCCTTACACTTCGGTACACCGTTTGATGGAACTCATTTTATCGGAAATGCAAAAAATAGATGGAAACCCGTGAGTCCTCGCAGACTCACGGGCTTTTTGACGTTACGCAGACATTTTGCGGCACTCCTCCGCACATTGGCGGCACAGCTGCGCGCACTTTTGGCAATGCGTATCCTGAAATTTTCCGCAGTCGGCCGCGCAAGCTTCGCATACGGTCGCACACAGTTGGCACAACTGCTTGGCGGATTGGCTGCCGCGGGACATCATCTGCGCCGACAACGCGCACAATTGCGCGCAATCCTGCAGCATGCTGATGCACATCGTGCGGGCTTGCACGTCAGGTTCTTTCAAACAAGCAGACCAACAGGCTTCGCAAGCTTGCATACATTTGAGGCAGGCGTCGAGGCAGGCTTGCCACTTCTGGACGGTGGAATCCATAACGGTTGGCATATTCGGCAATTCCTCCTTAGAATGTGATTCACTAGCTATTGTGCTTATACGCTTTCAAAAGTATTTCAGGCGAAGGATGGAAATACCGCCACCATTGAGCCTGCAGCGGTTGTTGCGCTCACTGCCTGTGCGACGCGGGTATCCGCGGGCGTTGGCGCTGCACCCCGCCGGGGTTCCAACCCCTATGTGCCTGGAACCTTCCACGCAGCCCTTGATAAACGTAGCCCTTAAAAGGACTACTATAAAAAAGGCTGTCCGAAAAGCCCAATAACCAATGAGCCAGTTCCAAATGATATGAAAAAATGCCTCCAAAACCACTATAGAAGTGGGGCTGGAAGCATCTTTTTCATCCTATATAGGGAGGCTTAGTGGGAACTCTGACATCCTTCAACGACTTTCTGGATAGCCCCGTTTCTTACGCAGGGCAACGGCGGCTTGCTATCGCTTGTGTTGCTAGACTAGAAAGTGGACACGGAGAACCGAGAATGAGATAGAATAAAAACAACTTAATTCGAGGTGTCCGACATGACAAAAAAGTACGACAAAGAATTTAAAATGCAAACGGTTCGACTCATTCAAGAAGAAGGAAAGTCCGTGGCGCAGGTAGCCCGCGAAATGGGCCTGCATGAGAATACGATCTACCGCTGGATTGCAGAGTTTAAACAAGACGGCA
>Ga0206102_1000015_pt1 | contig 169023 bp, 167 predicted proteins | sample 1B1Ametagenome_FD_148645 | JGI IMG/M metagenome (GOLD analysis project Ga0206102, IMG submission 148645) | Enriched microbial communities from leaf-cutter ant dump, University of Wisconsin, Madison, United States - 1B1A | ecosystem: Environmental > Terrestrial > Nest > Insects nest > Nest dump... | reverse complement strand
CGCAACGGCCAACTGTATACGCCACGAAAGAAGGTGACGACTGCGAAGGATTGACGCCTCCTTTGCTAAAGTCCTTTGCGGATTCCCAGTAAAAATCTGGATTTTGAATTGATTTTTGACTGGGTTTGATTTGATGCGCCCACTTTTCGTGACTGAACTGCTTTACAACCAAGAAAATTTCCAATTCACTCGGAATCAGCACTTGACATCATACCGCTGGACTTTATGATGGGATGGTGAAACCTGTACATGGCCCAAATAACCGGGCCCGATTACTTGTGAGCTTGCCGGACTCGATAACGAATGATGCTCCCTCCCCTTTTTCAAAATCAACCGTAATTCTCCAACGAATGGCCCATGAAGCTGCGGTGAACGTTGGTTGCAAATCCTCCCCCCACCAAATTGTAATCGCTTACAAAAATGATTATAGGGGAAAAGTTTGATTTTCACATTGTACTTTTTTATCATTTATTGGATTTAAATATGCTAACAAATTATTTTATTATCCTAACTTTCGTTGATCACGCCAAAATAACGTTCAATATATAAAAAAGGTGCGGGACTCATCGACGGATGAGCCCCTGCACCTGCGAATTTTTTACCAATTGTTATCCTTCAACCTCAAGCGGCCGCCTTACCGCGCCTTTCAGAAAACGGTCGCCTTCTGCGCTTCATGGACTGCTTGCTGCACGAATCCTCGGCGCCTGCTGGGTGCAGGGCTGCCTTGTGTCCAAGGCTTACCCGTTAAGCCCGCTTCGTTTCAGACAAGCTCCTCCGGCCCCTCCAGGCTAATCCGCCCCAACTTGCCGGCGCGCAGCTCGCGCACAATGATCAGCGAAGCTTTGTCCAGATCGATCCGCCCGCCGCTGACGATCGCGCCGCGCTTGCGGCCAACCGCTTCCATTACGCCAACGATACCGTCCGGCTCGTCCAGCTCGCGCGGCAGTTCCTCAATGCCAAACCGCTCCCGCAACGCCTCCGGGTAATGGACAATCATGGATTTGATCACAAAAAAAGCGATTTCGTCCATGTGCAGCAGCTCTTCCTTGATCGCTCCGGTCGCGGCCAGCCGCAAACCGACCTGCTGGTCCTCAAACTTCGGCCACAAGATGCCCGGCGTATCAAGCAGATCCATCTCGGAGCCAACCTTGATCCACTGCTGGCCTTTCGTTACGCCCGGCTTGTCGCCCGTGGCCGCGATTTTTTTGCCGGCAAGCTGGTTGATCAGCGTCGATTTGCCAACGTTCGGAATGCCGACGATCAGCGCGCGCACCGCACGCGGATTGATGCCTTTGCGCAACTGGCTGGCAATTTTATCGGCCCACAGCTCCTTGGCCCGTGGCAAAATCTCTTTGACACCCGTGCCGCTGGCTGCGTCGATCGGCAGCGCCCGCAACCCCTGCTCGGCAAAATAACGCACCCAAGCCGCCGTAACTTGCGGATCGGCCAGATCGGCCTTGTTCAGCAGCACCATACGCGGCTTGCCGCGCAAAATCTCGTCTACCATCGGGTTCCGGCTCGAAAGCGGAATACGGGCGTCCAGCAGCTCGATCACGACGTCAATCAACTTCAGCTTATCTTCGATCTGCCTGCGGGCCTTGGTCATATGGCCGGGAAACCATTGTATGGTCATGAATAATGTCACCTCAAAAATGGATAAAGCTCAGTTTATTCAGCGGCCAGAAAATAAATTCCGCACGTCCGGCAATTTGCTTGTACGTGGCAAAACCGACGCTGGGCTCGCGGCTGTCCGAACTGTGCGAGCGATTGTCGCCCATGACGAACACCGCGCCTTCCGGCACCTTCGTTTCGGGAAAATCCCTGACGTTGTAAGCATGCCCTTCCTGATGCGCCTTCTCGATCGCTTCCTTTAAATACGGCTGATCGAGCTCCGTGCCGTTGACATACACATGGTCGCCTTCGACGCGCACGGTTTCACCAGGCAACGCAATCACGCGCTTGATGTAATCCTTGCCCTCCGGCGCGAGGAACACAATCACCTCATTGCGCTTCGGCTTGCGGATATCATACAAAATTTTGTTCACAATCAACCGCTCGCCCGTAAAAAAGTTCGGCTCCATCGAAATGCCGTCTACGATAAAAGGCGTAAACAACCACAAGCGGATGATGATGACCAGCGCGGCAGCAATTGCCAGCGCCTTGACCCACTCCCAGCCTTCTTTCTTGAGCACCTCGGCAGGGCGCGGCGCCGCAGCCGCGGGGGTCAGCTGTTCGTCTTGTTCTTTATGCTCCATGCCCATACGCCTCGTTTCCACAATCGGACTATGTACCTGAAACAATGAAAAAGGGACTTGTATAAACAAGCCCCCCGGTCTCTTATCGGATTTCTTGAATTCTCGCTGCTTTACCGCGAAGACCACGCAGATAATAAAGTTTCGCGCGACGAACTTTACCCCGGCGAGCCACTTCAATCTTGTCAATCTTCGGAGAATGAACAGGGAACGTTCTTTCCACGCCTACACCGTAAGAAATTTTACGAACGGTAAACGTTTCGCTGATTCCGCCGCCGCGGCGTTTAATCACAACACCTTCGAACAGCTGAATCCGCTCGCGCGAACCCTCGATAACTTTCACGTGTACTTTCAGCGTGTCGCCCGGACGAAAAGTTGGAATATCCGCACGGAGTTGCTCCTTGGTAATCTCTTGGATCAGATTCATAGTTGACTCCCTCCTTCCACACAGGTGTTCATGGCGCATACATAGGATGACAAACTTCGTTGGTTAGCGCAGAGGACCACCAGATTCAACACACAACATTGTCTATATTATCACATGGCTGCCTAATTGGCAAGAACTCATGGATGATTTGACTTCATTAATAGGGGATAGAGTTAGGATTCACCAATAGCAGCAAATTTATTCACATCCAATGAACATGTGAATAGATCATCGACAGCTTATCAAACAACTTGAATTCAAATTGAAAGGAGTAATATTTGTCCCCTAAAACAAAACGAATCCCTCCGAAGGGGGATTCTGTGTTTCTATCACTGGATCATCATCTGGCCCCAGTTTTTAGGCACGGCCTGAAAAATGCTTTTGCCTTACTTACAATATAAATTAATCATATCAATTATTTCTTTCTTGGGAATATCTTCTTTATCTTTTTTCGAATAGATAGTTAATAGATAAACTTCCAAGTCATTCTTCACAACATAATAAATAATCCTATAACCGTTTGATTTTCCTACTTTCAAGTCTGAATTTGCGGCTCTAACTTTATAAGAACTTTCATTATCAGGCAATTTTAAATCATTAATTTCATCCCCAACAAAGTTACCTGTCTCTAACTCACGGACAATTTCAGAGACATCATCATCAATTTTCCGATATCTCTTTTTCCGTTTATAGTATTCGATATCCTTTAAAAATACTGGTGTTGGAATAATTTCATATGTCATAAATCAGCTATCCTTCTTCTGTTCCTTCATATAATCCCACCAAGATTTTTTAGGAAGCTCACCCTTACGAATGAGTTTCATTTCTTCAAGGGATTTTTTGAGTGAATCAGAAGGAGTATCGGGACGTTTAACTACTGCATCCATTTTCTTTCCTCCTCGTTTCTTTCTCATTTAACACCTCCTAGTAAATATACTAGAAGATATTTATTAAAAAGCATGTTGAAACTTAGTATATAATCTCAAAAAATTTCCTTGAAAAACTGACAAAAGGATGAATAAAAATATGCTATTCGCATATTAATATAATAGGGGAATCTTTCTACCAAATTATAATATCGATAATTGCATTAAGATTTCTGGCAATTTAACAAACTAATATAAGCCTTTTAAAGGCTGCGTTTACCAACTAATTTTATTGTAACATATTACCTAATAATATTATAGATTTTTTGAGGAATATTCTGGAACAAAATAAGTTAAACTGTCTCTTTTTATCGAATGATTTCCCTCAAAATCAGCATAAATTTTCACATTATCTATAATTATTTGTTGTTTCAGCAACAACATTCCGCAAAAAAACTCCCCGACGTTTCCGTCAGAGAGCTTTATTCCAGCCGTGCGGCTGAACTTTATGTTTCTTTTTAAAAAGTTTATCGACCAAGGTTTGTTCTTTCTTTTCGTCCAGCATCCGCTTCAGACCGTGCATCAGCAGCTTGGAACGCATTTCATCCTCATGGCTCATTTTGTGCAGTTCATCGAAAAAGCTCTTCTGCATAACATCATCTCCTTACCGAGATATGTCTGATTAGATGGGACTATTATACTATAAAACATCGATTATTGTCAAAATATTCCGCAGCCCCCACGCCAAAAGTAGAGCAAAAAAAGCAGGTCTTACGACCCTGCTTCCCTTGGCGCGCCCGCCGCGCCATCCTGGTCACTGCCTTGCGCAACGCGCTCCCGGCGCTCAGCCTGCTCGCGCTGCCACTCTTCCTGCCACAGCCGCTCTTCCTTGGACAACTCGCGCCCGGCCAGCAGGTCGGGACGCCGCTCCAGCGTGCGCCGCAGCGACATTTGGCGCCGCCACTTGTCCACGTTGACGTGATGGCCGGACAGCAGCACCTCCGGCACTTCCCAGTCGCGGAACTTCACCGGCCGCGTATAATGCGGATATTCCAGCAACCCCGTGCTGAACGAATCCGTAACCGCCGACAGCTCGTTGCCAAGCACGCCGGGCAGCAGGCGCACAACGCTGTCAATGACCACCATCGCCGGCAGTTCGCCGCCGGTCAGCACATAATCGCCAATCGACAGCTCGTCCGTCACCAGATGCTCGCGGATGCGCTCGTCATACCCCTCGTAATGGCCGCAAATAAACACGAGATGCTCCTCGGCGGCCAGTTCCTCGGCTTTCGCTTGCGAAAACGGCTCCCCTTGCGGGCACATGAGAATAATTCGCGGCTGCACCGCAGCATCCGCAGGCGCCACCGCTTCCACCGCGCCGAAGATCGGCTCCGGTTTCAGCACCATTCCCCCGCCGCCGCCATAAGGCGCATCGTCAACCGTATGATGTTTGTTCGTTGAATAGTCGCGGAAATTGACCGTATGCAAGCTGACGAGGCCCTTCTCCCGCGCTTTGCCGAGAATGCTCGACGCAAACACGCCGGCAAACATCTCGGGAAACAAAGTCAACACATCGATTTTCATTCAAGCAGCCCTTCCAGCACATGCACACGGATCAGCTTGTCCGTCACGTTCACGTCCAGCACCACATCGTCAATGACCGGCAGCAAAAGCTGCTTGCCCTTCGGCAGCCCGACCACCCATACGTCGTTGGCGCCAGGCGTCAAAATCTCCTTGATCGGCCCCAACTCCTTGCCGTCTTCATCCACAACCGTACAGCCGAGAATCTGATGGTGGTAATACTCGCCGTCCTCCAGCGGACGCTGGTACTTTTCCTCGATTTTCAGCAGCGAGCCCTTAAACTTCTCGACATCGTTAATGTTGTCGAACTGCTGGAACTTGAGGATGTACATATTTTTATGTAAGCGGGCGGCTTGCACCGTCACCGGCGTTGGCTTGTTTTGAGCGTCGACAATCACCAGCGTGTTGCCGGTACGGAACCGTTCCTCGGCAAAATCCGTTTCCGGCACGATTTTCAGCTCGCCGCGAATGCCGTGCGTATTCACTACTTTTCCTACGGTAAACAACTTTTCACTCATGATCCCTTCCCTGACCTCCACACAATCAAAATACAAGAAAAAGGTTAGGATCTTGTCTCCTAACCCTTCCCCTTATGATACGATTTCTACAGTAACGCGTTTGCTTTCTTTCACTGCTGCTGACGTGACGACCGTGCGGAGCGACTTGGCGATTTTGCCCTGCTTGCCAATGACCTTGCCGACATCGTCGGGGTGTACGGAAAGCCGGTATTCCACCTTGTCCTCCTTCTCCACCACGGCGACACGCACTTCGTCAGGATGATCGACAAGAGCCTTAGCAATAACGGTGATAAGATCTTTCATGAACTCACCCTCCGAAAGACAACAGATTACTTCTGTTGTCTCAGCTCGTGAAATTTGGTCATCAGACCTTTTTTGCTGAACAGACTGCGAACCGTATCGGAAGGCTGTGCTCCGTTTTGGAGCCATTTCAACGCCTTCTCTTCATCAATATTCACAACGGCCGGTTGAGCGACCGGATTGTAGATACCGATTTCCTCGATAAAGCGACCGTCACGCGGGGAACGGGAATCCGAAACCACGACGCGGTAAAAAGGAGCCTTGTGAGCGCCTATACGCTTCAGACGAATACGTACTGCCATGAAAAATCACCTCCTACTTAGAATAAAAGCGGATATGACAACGGCGCAAGCGCCGGTTGCTGCCTTGAAAATTAAAACGGGAATTTGAAGCCTTTGCCCAGCTTCTTGAGCCCTTTGGCGCCCTTGGGCCCCATCATGCCGGAAAATTGCTTCATCATCTTGCGCATATCCTCGAACTGCTTGATAAAGCGGTTGACGTCCTGAACCGAGTTGCCGCTGCCGATGGCAATGCGTTTGCGGCGGCTGGCGTTCAGCAGCTCGGGCTTTTGCTTTTCCGCTTTCGTCATCGATTTGACGATCGCTTCAACCTTGGCCATTTGCTTGTCGTCGACCTTCAAATCTTTCATGCCTTTGAGCTTGTTTGCGCCCGGCAGCATATCGAGAATCTGATCGAGCGGCCCCAGCTTCTTGACTTGCTCCATCTGTTCGAGAAAATCGTCAAAGGTGAATTCGGCGTTGCGCATCTTGCGCTCCATCTCTTTCGCCTTGTCCGCATCGATGTTCGCTTGCGCTTTCTCGATCAGCGACAGCACATCGCCCATGCCGAGAATCCGCGAAGCCATCCGGTCCGGGTAAAAAGGTTCAAGCGCGTCGAGCTTTTCGCCCATCGCCGCGAACTTGATCGGGCAGCCGGTCACGGCCTTGACCGACAACGCGGCGCCGCCGCGCGTATCGCCGTCGAGCTTTGTCAGCACGACGCCGGTCAGCGCCAACTGCTTGTGGAAGCTTTCGGCGACGTTGACGGCGTCCTGGCCGGTCATGGCGTCGACGACGAGCAACGTCTCGTCGGGGTTCACCGCGGCACTGACCTGCTTCAACTCCTCCATCAAGCTTTCGTCGATATGCAGGCGGCCCGCGGTATCGATGATCACGTAATCATTGCCGTTATCCTTGGCGTGCTGCAAACCCGCCTTGGCGATGTCCACCGGGCTAACCTTGTCGCCCAGCGAAAATACCGGCACCTTAAGCTGCTCGCCGAGCACCTGCAACTGCTTGATCGCAGCCGGACGGTAAATGTCCCCGGCGACGAGCAGCGGGCGATGGTTGTCCTTTTGCAGCAGCTTGGCCAACTTGCCGGACGTTGTCGTTTTGCCCGCGCCTTGCAAACCGGCCATTATGATGACCGTCGGCGGCCGGTTCGAGCGGGCCAGCTTGCTTTGCGTGCCGCCCATCAAGGCGGTCAGCTCCTTGTTGACGATGTCGACGACGACCATGCCGGGCGTGAACGACTTCATCACTTCCTGGCCGATTGCCCGCTCCTTCACCTTGGCGACGAAGTCCTTCACGACCTTGAAGTTGACGTCCGCTTCGAGCATCGCCAGCCGAACCTCGCGCAGCGCTTCGTTCACATCGTCCTCGGACAGCTTGCCCTTGCTGCGCAGCTTGCCGAACACGTTCTGCAGCCGGCTGGCCAATCCTTCAAATGCCATGCGTGCCGCCTCCTCGTCTTTTAATCCACATCCAACAGCTTATCCAACAGCGCGCCAGTCCGCGCCTGCAGCTCCGGCTCGCAACCTGCGAGCGCCAGCGTCAGCTCGGCGCGCAACCTGATGCGCGACTCATGCTTCTCCTGCAGCCGCAGCTTCGCTTCGCAATCGTGCAGCACAAGCTCGGCGCGCTTAATATGCTCATACACAGCCTGACGGCTAATATCGAAATTCTCGGCGATTTCGCCAAGCGAATAATCGTCGTGGAAATACAACCGCAAAAACGTCCGCTGCTTCTCTGTCAACAACGGCTCGTAGAAATCAAACAGCGCGTTGATTCGATTCGTCTTCTCCAGCACCTGATCCTCCGGCACGAAACGCCACCTCCGTAAAGGTCAAATACTTGACAGCCAATCAGCCTTGTTTATCATACTGAATTTTCATAGCGATGTCAAGGCCTTTACCTTGTCAGCAAGTTCGACCGGAGGAACCTACGCCGTCCGGCGCTTGCGAGCGCGAGCCGCGCCACAAGTAGCGAGCGCAATGCGGCTGATCATCGTGCCGCGGGTATGGCGGCCAGCAGGAAAACCAGGGCGCCAGCCTAACGAGAGCCGACGCCCGGCAAGTGCGGCAGCGCCGCGCTCGGGGAGCCGCGCACGGTGCGAAAGCCACAGCAAACGGCATCAACAGCTGCCGCCCGGCTGCCGGAGCGCGGACAAATGGCGCCGACGCCGGGCGCAATGCCGAGCCCGCAGACACCGGCTACACGCGGTGCGCATCCATGCGCCACGCCTTTACGGCCATCTTGATCGCCTGCGGCGACAGCCCTTCGGCGGCCGCCTTGGCGCACAACGCCGGAAACTCGGCGTCGGAGGCGAAACGCAGCGCGATCACCTGCTGCAGCGTCAGCCGCGGATCAAGCGGCTTTTGCGTCAGCATGTAGTGGCGCAATTGCTCCTCGGCGCGGATAACCCGATCCTGCACCTTGATCGGGTACGAACGCACAAGCAGGAACAATACGGTCAGCGCCGCCGCGATCAACACGAACAGCACAGCCGCCAGCTCCCCGGCGCCGGCGTTCCACGCCCGCACCGCGTTCACGACGGCAACAATGTCGGCAGCAAGCGTCAACAACAGCAGCGCGCCGTGATAAAGCGGGTGCAATCTTTTATGATTGTTGTAATTCTGCGAAGGTGAACTCATGTTTTCCCCTCCTATTGCTCCACTTCTTCTTTTTGCTCGTTGACCCACTTGGTGAACAAGGCGTTCACGAACTGGTCGGAGTCGAACTGCTGCAAATCGTCCATTTTTTCGCCGAGACCGACGAATTTAACCGGCAGGTGCAGCTCTTGACGGATCGCCACGACGATGCCGCCTTTGGCCGTGCCGTCGAGCTTGGTGAGCACAAGCCCGGTCAGCCCGGTTTTGTCGCCGAACAGCTTGGCTTGGCTGAGCGCGTTTTGCCCCGTCGTCGCATCGAGCACCAGCAGCACCTCATGCGGCGCGTCCGGCACCTCGCGTTGAATGACGCGGTAAATTTTGTTCAGCTCTTCCATCAGGTTGACCTTGTTTTGCAGCCGGCCTGCCGTATCGCAGAGCAAAATATCGACGCCCCGCATCTTCGCCGCTTGCACCGCGTCATACATAACCGCAGCCGGATCGGAGCCGGACTGCTGCTTGATCACGTCGACGCCAACGCGTTCGCCCCACGTCTCCAGTTGCTCAATCGCACCGGCGCGGAACGTGTCGCCTGCCGCCATCAGCACCTTTTTGCCCTGCGATTTGTACATATGGGCCATTTTGCCGATCGTCGTCGTTTTGCCAACGCCGTTGACGCCAACGAACAGAATGATCGACAAACCGCTCGCATTCAGATTCATGCCGCTTTGCTCGTCGCCTTTCAGCAGCTCAATCAGCTTCTCCGACAAAATCGGCTGCAGCTCGCTCGGATTTTCGATTTTCCGCTTCTTCACCTCGTCGCGCAGCGTATCGATCAGCTTGAGCACCGTATTCACGCCAACGTCGGCGCCGATCAGGATTTCCTCCAGCTCCTCGTAGAACTCCTCGTCGATCTTCTTGCGGCGGCTGAACAGGTCGTCCACCCGCTCAACGAACGCGTCGCGCGTCTTGGCCAACCCTTCCTTAAACTTGCTCGTCACCGCTTCGGCTTTGCTGGAAATGCTTTCTTTTAACCGTTTAAAAAAACTCATGGACGTCCTCCTCTATACAATAAGCCGCTCTGTCCGGTATGCGATAACCCGCTTCGGCTGGAGCCTGCGCTCCCGTTGGACCGGAGCCTGAGCGCCTCGCCTTTGCTTACGCCAACACAACGGCTTCTTCATCCTCCAAACGAACGGAAACGAGCTTCGACACGCCGCCCTCCTGCATCGTCACGCCATACAGCACGTCGGCTTCCTCCATCGTGCCCTTGCGGTGCGTCACGACGATAAATTGCGTCATCTCGGAAAACTCGCGCAAATATTCGGCAAAACGCGATACGTTCGCTTCATCCAGCGCCGCCTCAACCTCGTCGAGCACACAAAACGGCACCGGCTTGACGCGAATGATCGCAAACAACAGCGCAATCGCCGTCAGCGCCCGTTCGCCGCCGGAGAGCAGCTGCAGGTTTTGCAGCTTTTTGCCCGGTGGCTGGGCGACGATTTCGATGCCGGTATCCAGCATATTGTCTGGCTCGGACAAGATCAGATCGGCCCGGCCGCCGCCAAACAACTTGGCGAACACGATGACAAAATGCGAGCGGATCGCGTCAAACGTCGATTTGAAGCGCTTGGACATCTCCTGATCCATCTCGCGGATCACCTGATACAACGTGGTCTTCGCTTCAATCAAATCGTCCTTCTGCGCGCTCAGAAATTCATAACGCTCCGACACGCGCGCATATTCCTCGATCGCGCCGAGGTTGACATCGCCGAGCGAAGCGATTTCCCGCTTGAGCTCGCGCACCTTGTTTTGCGTGCCGAGCACGTCTTCCGGCACCGGGTAACGTTCCTTTGCCAGCTCGTAGCTCAACTCGTATTCCTCGGCCAGCTTCTTGAGCAAATTCTCCAGCTCGACGTCGAGCCGCGTCACCCGCACCTCGGTCTGGTGCAGCTGTTCCTCGACCTGCTTGAGCTGCACGCGCTGCTCGCGCGTCTGGCTCTCCTCCAGCTCCAGTTGGCGCTGCCATTCAGCGCGCGCCGCCCGCTTGAAGTCGATCTCCTCCGCGCACCTCGCGCGCCGCAGCTTTAAATCGTTCAGCTGCTCGATCTGCTGCACCGTCTCCTCGCCGAGCGCGGCGATGTCCTGCTCCAGCTGCGCGAGCAGCGAGCGGCTGGCCGCCGTCTCCTGCACCGCTTCGGCCAAATCCTGCTGCTGCCGGCGCTGCTGCTCCTGCAGCGACAACTTCTCCTGCTGCAGCGACGCCACCTGCACCTTGAGATCGGTCAGCTGCGATTGCAGCTCTTCCTTGGCTGACTCGCTCGCCTTGCGCGACAGCTCGGCCTCGCGAATCGCCTGCTGCAAGGACGCTTCCTCCTCCAGCAGCCGGGCCAGCGCAGCTTCGGATTCCAGCTTGCGCGCCGCATAGTCGCGTTGCTCGCCTTCCAGCGCCGCGCGGTCCTGGCCGTCGAGCGACAGCTGCTCCTCGACCGTGCGGCTTTCCGCTTCGAGCGGATTCAGCTCGGCACGCGCCTGCTGCTCCTCGATGCGCTTCTGCTCGCCCAGTTGGCGCAGTTGCTCGACCGCGTGCATGTCGGCGGCGATGTCGCGCTTGAGGCTGCCCGCCTTCTCCTTCAAGCCGCCCAGTTGGCTCTCGGACGTGCGGATCTCCGCACCAAGCTCCTCGATCTGCCGCTGGCGGCCGAGCAGGCTCGTCGTCTTCTTCTGCAAGCTGCCGCCGGTCATCGAGCCGCCCGGGTTGACGATATCGCCCTCCAGCGTGACGACGCGATAACGGTATTGCCCTTTGGCGGCAATATGGTTCGCGTCCTCCAGCGTCTCGGCAATGATCACATTGCCGAGCAAACTGGCGGCGATATTCTTGTACTCCGGCTCGAACGACACCAGCTCGACGGCGATGCCAACGAAGCCGCGCGCAGCGCGCAGCGCGCCCTGCTCATGCTCGGGCACGGAGCGGCCGCGGATCACGTCCAGCGGCAGGAACGTCGCGCGGCCGAGCTGGCGTTTTTTCAGAAACGCAATCGCTTCGCGGCCATGCGCTTCGGTTTCCACGACGATGTTCTGCAGCGCCGCGCCGAGCGCCGTCTCGATCGCGACTTCCACGTTCGCCGGCACCTTGACCAGCTCGGCCACCGCGCCGCGAATGCCGCGCAAATCCTGGCGTTTCTTCGCCTTGAGCACTTCCTTGACGCCATGCATAAAGCCGTCGTAGTCGTCGGCCATCTCCTTCATCGTATCGCGGCGTGACGTCAGCGCATCCAGCTTTTGCTCCCATTTGCGCACCGTGCCCAAGGCCTCATCGAGCAAAGCCTGCTTATCCTTCAAGCCCTGCGTCTTCTCGGCATATGACGTGCGAATGTCGTCGATCGCCTGCAAAGCCGCCTCGAGCTGCAACGTCAGCTCCGCCTTGCGCCGGCTGATTTTGCCCTGCTGCTCCGACCACTTCTGGCGTTCGTCCGCCAGCCGTTCCAGCCGCCGGTTCAAGCTTTCCGTCTGCTGCTCGGCATAGCGAATCTCGTTGCGTGCCTGCGCCATCCTGTTCAGCGTCTCCAACAGCTCCGCTTTCAGCTGGTCCTCGGGCGCCGAGCTGATGCCGCCATTCACGCCAAGCAGCCGCTCCTCCTCGGCCGCCAGCCGCGCCTGGTATTCAAACAGCAACGCGCCGATGCGGATGATGCTTTCGCGCAGCTCGCCGAGCTCGGCTTCCTTATCCAGCCGCCGCTGCTCCTGCAGCGCCATCGTCGTCGACAACTGCTGGCGGTTGGCCGTGTAGTTTTTGCTCCGCTCCTTCAATACCTCGCCATGGCCTTCGCATTTTTCCAGCTCTTCGCTGAGCGCCAGCAAAGTCCCTTGCAGCTGCTCCAGCTCCTCTTCGAGCCGGCGGCTCTCCCAACGGTGCTTTTCCAGATGCGCATCGTGCTGATTGACGATGGTCGCCAGCTCCGTCTGCTCCTTTTGCAACTGTTCGAGCTTTTGCGTCGCTTCCGTCCACGATACGTAAATCTGATCGATTTGATGGACGTACATCGCGATTTCGCTCGTTTTCAGCCGCTCGCGCAGCTCCTTGTAGCGCAAAGCCTTCTCCGCCTGCTCGCGCAAAGGTTCGATCTGATCCTCCAGCTCGGAGACAAGGTCGTGAATCCGCAGCAAATTTTGCTCGGTGTCGGCCAGCTTCTTTTCGGCTTCGCGCTTGCGCGATTTATATTTGACAATCCCCGAAGCCTCTTCAAAAATGCCCCGGCGATCTTCCGATTTCGTGCTCAAAATTTCCTCGATGCGTCCTTGGCCAATAATGGAATACGCTTCTTTGCCAATGCCCGTATCCATGAACAGCTCCGTGATGTCCTTGAGGCGGCAGGGCTGCTTGTTGATCAAATATTCGCTGTCCCCGCTGCGATGCACCCTGCGCGTTACCGTCACTTCGTTGAAATCGAGCGGCAGCGCCTGCGAGCTATTGTCCAGCGTCAACGACACTTCCCCGTAATTGACCGCCTTGCGCGCATCGCTTCCGGCGAAGATAACGTCTTCCATCTTGCCGCCGCGCAGCGACTTGGCGCTTTGCTCGCCGAGCACCCAGCGGATGCCGTCGGAAATGTTGCTTTTGCCGCTCCCGTTGGGCCCGACGACGGCCGTAATGCCGCGCACGAATTCCAGCTCGGTCCGGTCCGCAAACGATTTAAAACCGGATAATTCAATCCGTTTCAAAAACATGCTCTCACCTCAAGCCTTATTGTACCATAACCCCCGGCAAATAGAGAGTCCCTGATCAAGGGCAAAAACAGCGAAACAGCCCCACAACCGTGAGGCTTGATCTGCAAAAACTTGCGCGTATATCCGGCGGCAATCGCCTGGGACAGCCCCAAGCAAGAAAAAGGCAGCCTCAGCCGCCTTTCCCCCATTCGTCTCTATACCGCCGGACTTCCATAGTTGTCCACCGCCTGCGGCTAGCGCTCCACACGCACGTTCAGCTTGGCCAAAGCGCGGGAAGCCGCCTGCTGCTCCGCTTCCTTCTTGGAGCGGCCGGCTCCGGTGCCCAACAGCTCGGCATCCATATGCACCTCGGCGATAAATTCCCGTTCATGGGCCGGTCCCCGTTCATCGACGATCCGGTACTCCAGCACGCCCAAGCCGTGATGTTGCGTGTACTCCTGCAGTTGCGTCTTGTAGTCGATGACGAGTTGCTTGCCTTCGCCCGACAGCGTAGCAAACATATGCTCTTTCAGAAACGCTTTGACGCTGTCCAGCCCCTGATCGAGATAAAGCGCCCCGATAAACGATTCGAACACATCGGCCAGCAAGGCCGGCCGGGAACGGCCGCCTGTCATCTCCTCGCCTTTGCCCAGCAGTACAAATGCGCCGAAATCCAATCTCTCCGCAAAAGTGACCAGCGACGGCTCGCAGACGATCGAAGCGCGCAGCTTCGTCAGTTCGCCTTCCGAGCGGCCGGGATAAGTCTCATATAAAAATTCCGAAACCGTCAGCTCCAGCACGGCATCGCCGAGAAATTCCAGACGCTCGTTGTCCTTGTGACCTGCTATCCGATGCTCATTAACATAAGACGAATGCGTAAAAGCTTGCCGCAGCAGCTCGGCCCGGCGGAACATGAGGCCAATCCGGCTTTGCAGCTCTTTCAGATCCCGGTTCATAACGGTCCTTCACCACCCCAAGTGCGTGTTATTGCGGATGTCGGTTGCGGGAGAGCGAAAATTACGCCTCGTATTTTCTCAATACGATCGTCGCGTTATGGCCGCCAAAGCCGAAGGAGTTGGACATGGCCACTGTAACGTTGGCCTGGCGCGCCGTGTTCGGCACGTAATCGAGATCGCATTCGGGATCGAGATTGTCCAGATTGATCGTCGGCGGAATCAGGCCGTTTTGCAGCGTCAATCCGCAAATCACCGCTTCGACGCCGCCGGCTGCGCCGAGCAGATGACCCGTCATCGATTTGGTCGAGCTGACAGCCACCTTGTAGGCGTAGTCGCCCAGCGCTTTTTTGATCGCCGTCGTTTCCGAACGGTCGCCGACATGCGTGGACGTGCCGTGAGCGTTGATGTAATGAATCTCCTCGGGAGCCACGCCCGCGTCTTTGATCGCCCGCGCCATGCAGCGCGCCGCGCCGTCGGGATCGGGGTCGGTCATATGATAAGCGTCGCCGCTCATGCCGTAACCAATCACCTCGCCGTAGATGTGCGCGCCGCGCTTTTGCGCATGCTCCAGCGATTCCAGAATCAGAATGCCGGCGCCTTCGCCCATCACGAAACCGTCGCGGTCCGTATCGAACGGACGGCTGGCGCGTTCCGGCTCGTCATTGCGCGTTGACATCGCCCGCAGCGCGCAGAAGCCAGCCACGCCGATCGGCGTAATCGTCGCTTCGGCGCCGCCGCAGATCATCACGTCGGCATCGCCGCGTTGAATCATTTTGTACGAATCGCCGATGGAATGCGTGCCGGTGGCGCAAGCGGTCACAGCCGTGCTGTTTGGCCCCTTGGCGCCAGTCACCATCGACACCTGGCCCGAAGCCATGTTGGCGATCATCATCGGGATAAAAAACGGGCTGACCCGCTTCGGACCTTTCTCCAGCAGCGTGCGGTGCTGCTCCTCCCACGTCGACAAACCTCCGATGCCAGAGCCTACGGAGACGCCTACACGCTCAGGGTCGGCATTTTCTCGCACATTCAGGTTGGCGTTCTCCAACGCCTTTAGCGCCGCAACAACGGCAAATTGCACGAAACGGTCCATGCGGCGGGCTTCCTTGCGGTCCACATATTGCTCAATGTTGAAATCCTTCACGGAAGCTGCGATTTGCGTAGGGTATTCGCTGACGTCAAAGCTTTCGATCCGGCTGACACCGGATTTGCCTGCAGTCAGGTTGCTCCAGAACGTTTCCAAATCTTGACCAAGCGCAGTCACAACGCCCATTCCGGTAATAACGACTCTGTTCATGTATGTACCCACCTTTATATCTGAAAACGTCATATGTTCGCCATGCAAAGATGGAGAGAAGTCCCGTCTTGATTAGAACGGGACCTGCTGGATTGTTACGTATGAGATTGTATGTAATTCACAACTTCTCCCACAGTAGTAATCTTCTCGGCATCATCGTCGGAGATTTCCAAATCGAACTCATCTTCTAATTCCATAACCAATTCTACTACATCGAGAGAATCAGCTCCTAAATCTTCTTTAAAAGAAGCTTCAAGGGTGACTTCAGACTCTTCAACCCCGAGACGGTCGACTACGATTTTCTTAACGCGCTCCAATACGTCGGACATCCGGTTCACCTCCTCCTTGGTATTATACGAGAATCTTGGACAGAATGCCAGTAGGCAATTGTCGTGAATATCGGCGGGTCCGGCTGCGGCGCTCCAGCTTGTTGGGCCGGGACAACCGGCGCCGTCCCGGCCGGTTTTACATGTACATGCCGCCGTCCACGTGAATCGTCTGGCCGGTCATATAGGAAGCGTCCTCGGAAGCGAGGAAGCGGACAGCCTTGGCGATATCCTCGGGCCGGCCGAAGCGCGCCATCGGAATCTCCTTGAACAATTGGTCGCGCATGGGCTCGGGCAGCTTGTCCGTCATGTCGGTTTCAATGAAGCCCGGGGCCACGCAGTTCACCGTAATATTGCGGGTAGCCAGCTCCTTGGCCAGCGATTTGGTCAAACCGATGATGCCGGCTTTCGCCGAAGCGTAGTTGACTTGACCGGCATTGCCCATCGCGCCGGCGATCGAAGAGATATTGATGATCCGGCCCGAACGCTGGCGCATCATGTCGCGCGTAACCGCCTTGGCGCAATTGAACACGCCTTTGAGATTGGTGGCGATCACTTCGTCGAAATCCTCTTCCTTCATACGGATGATTAAATTATCTCTTGTTATCCCCGCATTATTCACGAGAATATCGATTTTGCCAAACGCTTCGATCGTTTGCTTGATCAGACTTTCGGCTTCCGCCGAGCGGCTGACATCGGCTTGCAGCTTGATCGCCTTGCGGCCCAGCGCCGTAATTTGCTCCACGACCTCCTGCGCCGCCGCTTCGCTGCCGGCATAGTTCACGGCGACGTCGGCTCCGCATTCGGCCAGATGCAAGGCGATGGCGCGGCCGATGCCGCGCGAAGCGCCCGTCACCAGCGCCGCTTTTCCTGCTAGCGTCATAACCCATCTCCTCCCTTTTTCCATGATAAAAAGCCGCTTGCTCTATCGTTTCCTACACTTGCTGTTTGAAGCTGTCCAGCGCTTCCATCGTGCCGACGGATACCGTGCGCACGGTTTTGTCGACCTTCTTGATCAAGCCGGCGAGCACCGTGCCCGAACCAAGCTCAATGAACGTGTCGACGCCGGCGCCGATCAGGTACGCGATCGTGTCTTCCCACAACACCGGCGAATACACCTGCTCGACGAGCAGTCGGCCGATCTCGCCGGGTTCGCTGACCGGACGCGCCGTCACGTTGGCGATCACCGGCACGGCCGCCGGGCTCATCGGCACGGCGGCCAGCGTGGCGGCGAGCCGCTCGGACGCCGGCTTCATCAGCGAGGAGTGGAACGGGCCGCTGACCTCCAGCGGGATGACGCGTTTGGCGCCCGCTTCCTTGCCGCGCTCGCCGACGACGGCGACGCCGTCCCTGCTGCCCGAGACGACGATTTGTCCCGGGCAGTTGACGTTGGCCAGCTCGACGACGCTGCCGCCGGCGCTGATGTCCGCGCACAACGCGGCCAACGCTTGACGATCGGCGCCCAGCACCGCCGCCATCGCCCCCAGGCCGCCGGGAACGGCCTGCTCCATAAACTCGCCGCGGGCCCGCACAGTGCGGACCGCGTCTTCAAAGCCCAGCACGCCGGCGGCAACCAGCGCGCTGTATTCGCCGAGGCTGTGTCCGGCGACAAAATCCGGCTTGACGCCGGCCGCCTGGAACGCCTCAAGGAACGCGACGCTGGTCGTCAACAAAGCGGGCTGCGTATGGTAGGTCTGTTTCAGTTCGGTTTCCGGTCCATGAAAGATCAGCTCCGACAGCTTGAAGCCCAGCGCCGCGTCGGCGCGGTCGAAATACGCTCTGGCCGCAGCGTCCTGCTCGTACAGATCGCGGCCCATGCCGACGGTTTGCGAACCTTGGCCCGGAAACACAAATGCGATTTTACCCATTCGTCAAGTCCTCCCTTATCGTTACCAGATCAGCGCGGAAGCACCCCACGTCAAACCACCGCCAAAGCCGACAAGCAGCAGGCAATCGCCCTCGCGCACGCGGCCTTCCTCGACCGCCTCGGCCAGCGCCACCGGAATCGAAGCCGCCGACATATTGCCATAGCGGTGCACGTTGATCATGCATTTATCCTCGGTCAAATCCAGCTTGCTGAGCGCCGATTGAATGATCCGGTTGTTCGCTTGATGCGGAATGAGCAAATCGATGTCGTTTTTACTCAAGCCGGCTTTGCGCAACGCCTCTTCCGCAGCGCTGCCCATGATGCGCACAGCGAATTTGAACACTTCCGAACCGGCCATATAAATATAGTGCAGCCGTCCGTCCACCGTTTCGTGCGTCGCCGGATTGCGCGAGCCGCCGGCGGCGATCTTCAACAATTCGCCGCCGCCGCCGTCCGCGCCAAGCTCGAATGACTTGAAACCGCGCCCTTCCGGCACGGGGCCGATCACAGCCGCTCCCGCGCCGTCGCCGAACAGCACGCACGTGTTGCGGTCCGTATAGTCGGTAATCGTCGAAAGCGCGTCGGCGCCGATCACCAGCGCATATTTATAAATGCCGGTCGCAATAAAGTTCGCGGCATTCGCCAGACTGTAAATAAAACCCGAGCAAGCCGCCGACAGATCGAATGCCGCAGCGCGTTTGGCGCCAAGCTTGTCCTGCAGGATGCAGGCGGTCGACGGGAACGCCATATCCGGCGTAATCGTCGCCACGATGATGAGGTCGATATCCTCCGCCGTCAGCCCGGCGTTGTGCAAGGCGATCCGCGCCGCCTCATAAGCCAAATCCGACGTCGCTTGCCCCTGGGCGGCAATCCGCCGCTCACGGATGCCCGTACGGCTGACAATCCATTCGTCGTTCGTTTCTACCATCGTTTCCAACTCTTGATTCGTCAATATGCGCTCCGGCACATATTTGCCCGAACCAAGCACGCCGACAGGTGTTAATTTCATGTTGTCCACTCACTTCCCCTGACTGATTTCCGCAGATATGGCTCCCACCAAGTCGTTTTGCAGCGCGATGCGGGCTTGTCTGACCGCGTTTTTAATCGCGTTGGCGTCGGAGGAGCCATGGCTTTTCAGCACGAGCCCGTCGATCCCAAGCAGCGGCGCCGCGCCGTGCTCCGAGTAATCCAGCTTTTTGCGGAACTGGGTTAAACCCGGCTTTAAAATCAATGCGGCCAGCTTCGTCCACAACGTCTTCGTAAACTCCTGCCGCAGCGTGGAAAAGATCGCGGATGCCGCCCCTTCCAGCGTTTTGAGCATAATGTTGCCGACAAATCCATCGCAGACGATAACGTCGCAATCCGCCGTGAGCACATCGCGCGACTCCACGTTGCCGATGAAGCGGATCGGGGCTGTCTCCAATAAAGGATATGCCGCTTTCGTCAATTCATTCCCCTTCATCGCTTCGGTGCCAACGTTGAGCAAACCGACGCGCGGCTCCTTGACGCCGTGCACCTTGGCGCGGTAAATGCTGCCCATGACCGCATACTGGCGGAGCTGCTCCGCCGTTGCGTCCATATTGGCGCCAAGATCAAGCGCCAGCACGCCGCGCCCGTCCAGCGTCGGAATCATCGGCGCCAGCGCCGGACGTTCGATGCCGTCGATGCGGCCGACGACCAAAAGGCCTGTCGTCATCAACGCGCCGGTATTGCCGGCGGAGATCATCGCTGCTGCTTCCTTTTCGCGAACGAGCCGCCCGGCGACGACCATCGAAGCGTCCTTCTTGCGGCGAACGGCCCTCACCGGTTCGTCTTCGGCGGCAATCACCTCGCTCGTATGGCGGACCGTCAAATTGCCCGGGCGCTGCTCGCCCAAATGCGCTTCGATCGCAGCGCTGTCGCCGACCAGAATGATCTCGACATCGCTCCATTCCTGCGCCGCCGCCTGCGCCCCCTCCACCATGACCTTCGGGGCGTGGTCGCCACCCATCGCGTCAATCGCTATCCGCATGAAGCGCCCTCCTCTTTTATGACTGTTCCTTTTTCGAATGAAAGATGACAAAATTGCCGCGAAACACCACTTCATCCCCGACATACGAAAAGACCTCGACCCGGGCCTTGCCCTTGGAGATCGAGCGCACGTACGCTTTGGCGATGCATTTCTCGCCGAGCCGCACCGAGCGGACGAACCGGATGTCGGCCGACGCCGTCAGCGCGATCGGATCGTCGATCACGGCAACCGCCAGCGAATTCGCCTGCGAGAACACATGGTGGCCGCGCGCGATTTTCGTTCTGGAGAAAACATGTTCATCCCTGATTTCAAAAATCGAAATGCCGCTCTGATCGAGCTGAAGGTCGATCACTTCGCCGATGACCTCGTCGATCGGCAGCGAGCGCACCTGGTCATACGTTTTGGCCGCCATATGCTTCAACCGCTCGCGCAGCTCGGGAATGCCCAGCTCCAGCCGGTCCAAGCGGACGGTCTGGATGCTCACGCCGAAACCGCGCATCAGCTCCTCGTCGGTCATAAACGGGTTCGCTTCTATCGCTTGCATCAGTTGCTGCTGTCGTTGCCGTTTCGGAAGACGTTCGATGACAAGCACCACCTTGTCCGTAAAATCCTGTTATATCTCATCTTATTACCAGATACTAAGTTGTAGTATATTAAATTTACGGATAAAAGGAAAGGGAAACGCGCAAAAAAAATAGCACCTCACCGATGATGAAGTACTATCGATCAACCTATGCTTTTACGATCTCTCTTCCTTTGTACGAACCGCAAGTTTTGCAAACGCGATGCGCCAGCTTCAGCTCGCCGCATTGGTCGCATTTCACCATGCCCGGCACTGCCAATTTAAAGTGAGTACGGCGCTTGTCGCGACGTGTTTTGGACGTTCTTCGTTGAGGTACTGCCATGTTCCCACCTCCTTCAACTAATTCACCTTGCTTACTGCTCTTTAAAGAAATCAGCGAGCCCCGCGAGGCGAGGATCGATCTTCTCCTGCTTGCAGCCGCAATCGTGCTGATTGCGATTGGTGCCGCATACGGGACACAGCCCTTTACAATCATCCTGACAAAGCGATATGTAGGGCAATCCCACCACGACGTTCTCTGCGATATAGGGCGCAAGCTCCACGGTCTCGTCTGCGACCAGATGAATCTCTTCCTCCGGGTCGATACCGGCAACCGACTGCAAAGCGAAGCCCTCCTGAAACGGGAGCTCCAGCGTCTGCCGAACGTGCGACAAGCAACGCGAGCAACTGATCTCCAAATCGACCGCCAGCGTTCCGCTGACCTTGACGACTCCGCCTTCATGCTGGGCATGAAGTTCGACATGCACGGGCCCGTGAGCAACGATGTCCGCGTGACCGGCGAAAACCTCATCCAGCGGCATGTCCTCTTGCAGATGAACCGTGTGCCCTTTCAGAGCCAGATCCTTTAGATAAATCCGCATGATGTTCACCCCAAACAAACAAAGATTATTATATCCAGTTCACGCGCATTTTGTCAATACAAGAAATGAGAATTGCCCGCGGGGGACTTCCTTACGGAGCCGGCAGCTCCTGCAAATAGCGCAGCGCGTCGTCCATCGTCGACACCTCGACGATTTTCATTTTCGAGCCAATCTCCTGAGCCCGCGCCACCGCGTCGGAGTAATTGCGGATTTGCGAGCCGTCCTCCAGCGTCAAGTCTTTGGGGGCAAAAAAGATCTCCGCCCCGGCTTTGTCAGCCGCGACGATTTTGTGCTGAATGCCGCCGATCACGCCCACCGTGCCGTCGGCTTCGATCGTGCCCGTGCCGGCGATGCGATGGCCCTTCGTGATGTCGCCCGGCGTCAACTGATTGTAGATTTCCAGCGAAAACATCAAGCCGGCCGAAGGCCCGCCGATCTCGCCGGCCTGAATCGAAATCTGCTTTTGCGCATCGTCGGCTTCGACGGCTTGCATATCGGCCGGCACAACGCCCAGCCCGGCGCGCGGCGCCGACTGATCGCCCGCTTCCTGCGGCAGCAGCTGCAGCGCCAGCGTCTGGCTGAGCTCCTTGTCGCCGCGCTTGAACGCCAGCTTGACCTGTTCGCCCGCTTTTTTCGCCGAGACGTATTGAATCAGCTCGTCCGATTCGCCAATCGGCTTGTCGTCCACCTGCAGCAGCACGTCGCCGGGCTTAAACACCTGTTCGGCCGGCATGCCGGCAACCGTCTTGAGCACCATCACGCCCTCGTGTTTGATGTGAAAAGGAACGCCCGCCTTGCTATACGCCGCTTGAATCGCGCTGGCCTGCGACGTCAGCATGACGTATTCCTGACGCTGCGAATATTCGCTTTCGCTTTCGCCTTCGCGAAACACACTTTCCTTGCGCTGAATTTCCTGATATTTGTTGAACAAGGCGGCCGTATAGTTCAGCACGTTGGCGTCGGTGACGCGCACCGTCGTCAGCATCAGCGAGCCGGCTTCCGCGTCGGCGCCTTGCTTGATCTGCACCATCGGCCCTACGGCCTCGGCGGTGCCCGGCATAAAGATGAAAAAGGGCAGCTGCATGAAAAACAGCAAATACAAGACGACAACGCCGATCAACGCGCCCAGCAAATAACGCCGCGACGCGCCGATGCGCGGCGGCCGGTAGTTGTCTTTCGATCCCGTACGGATGTGATGTTCTTCGTTCTCAGCCATGCCGGTTCTCCTTCCGACGGCTCCTCCGGCCGGCGGTCAACACCGGACCGGACGAACCTCCTAAGCTTGGTCTAAACCGCTCCGGGGCGGCGTACACATGTAAGCAAGATTTCAAGATGAGGTGATCGTCATGCAGCGTTCCGCTTCGGCCTCCCGCAGCAGCTTTGCCGCAACACTGCTGCTCGGCGTTCTGGCCGCCGCCGTTGTGGCAAGCGTCATCGTGTTCCCCGACCGCGCCTTCCAGGCTTCGCTGCAAGGGCTGACCGTGTGGTGGAAGCTCGTCTTCCCGGCGCTGCTGCCCTTCCTGATCCTCTCCGAGCTGCTGGTCGGCTTCGGCGTCATTCACGCCTTCGGCACGCTGCTCGACCCGCTGATGCGCCGGCTGTTTGGCATTTCCGGCTTCGGCGGCTGGGCCTTGGCATCGGGTCTGGTCATAGGCTTTCCCACGGGTGCGAAAATTACTGCGGATCTGCGCGAAAAGCAGCTGCTCTCCCGTCAGGAAGCAGAGCGGCTGGCGGCCTTGTCGCATGTGTGCAGCCCGATTTTTCTGGTCGGCGTCGTAGGCGCCGGCTTTTTGCACAGCGCCCGGCTTGGCCTGGCGCTTGCCGCCGTGCATTACGCCGCGGCGCTGCTGGCCGGCGTGCTGCTGCGCCGCCGCGCGCCGGCCGCGGCGCAGGGCGCGGCCGCCGGCGCGCGGCCGGAAGCGGACGGCGGGCCGCTCGTCCGCCAGGCGCTTCGCGCGATGCGCGCCGCGTACGTGTGCGATGGCCGCGCCTTCGGCAAGCTGCTCGGCGACGCCGTCGCGTCGGCGGTGCAGACGTTGATGCTCATCGGCGGCTATATGATGATCTTCGCCGTCCTCGCCCACGTCGCTGCAACCGTGCGCCTCGCCGCGGCGCTGGGCTTCGTCGGCAATGCGCTCGCCCGGCTGCTCGGCGCGGCCGGGCCGATCGAGGCGTCGGCCTGGGTGCAAAGCGCGCTCGACGTCCATCTCGGCAGCTACGCGCTCAGCCAGGCCGGCGGCCTGCCGGTGGCGGGGCAGCTGGCGCTGCTCGGCGCGGCGCTCGGCTGGGGCGGCCTGGCCGCGCACGCCCAGGTCGCCGGGCTGCTGCACCGCACCGACGCCCGCTACGCGCCGTTCCTGCTCGCCCGCTGCCTGCACGCCGGCTTGGCCTTCGCGCTGACGCTGCTGCTCGCCCGGCCGCTCGCGCCGCTGTGGCGCGCCGCCGCGCCCAGCCTGGCGCCGCTTCCCGCCGCCGGCAGCGCGGCCGCGGGCCGGACGGCCGACGCCGCGCTCGCCGCTGCGCAAGCGGCGTCGGCCGCCGGCTGGCCGCTGGCGCTGGCGCTCGTCACCGGCGCGCTGCTGCTGGCCTCGCTGGCGCTGCACCGCCGGCGCGGCCGCAACGCGCGTTGACGCGCCGGCTCTCTTTTACGACGATACCGGATATTTCAGCTTCAACGCTTCTTCCACCTCAGACGGCACCAGGTCGCCAACCGGTCCGTGAAAACGGGCAATTTCCTTGACGATGCTGGAACTCAAATACGAATATTTCGGCTTCGACGTCATAAAAAACGTCTCCACATCCTCGTTCAACTTATGGTTCGTCGACGCCATCTGCAGCTCGTATTCGAAGTCGGACACGGCCCGCAAGCCGCGGACGATCAAATTGACATTTTTCAGCTTCATATAGTTGACCAAGAGATCGCGGAAGCTGTCGACTTCCACGTTCGGCAGATCGCGCGTCACCTGGCGGAGCAGCGCCATGCGCTCCTCGAGGGAGAACAGCGGATTTTTTGACGAATTGTTCAACACGGCCACAATCAGCTTGTCAAACACCTTGGCCGCGCGGTGAATAATATCGAGATGCCCGTTCGTCACCGGATCGAAGCTGCCCGGGTAGACGGCAATCGTAATGCCATGCTCCTGCTTTTTCACAATACGCTCACTCCTTACATCGGCTCCCGAGAAGTCTCGTAGATCGTCAACGCCGTATCGCCGTATGCGACGCGACGCTTTTGACGCAGCGCTCCCGCGGTTTCCGCCAACTGATCCTCGGCGTCATGTTCCACGACAATCACCGCCTCGTCAGCCAGCAGCTGCAGCGACTCCAACGACTCCAGCAGCTCGCCGATCACCTTCATCCGGTAGGGCGGGTCGAGAAACACCAGCGCGAACTGCCGCTCCCGTTTGGCTAACGCTTTCAACGCGCGAAAGGCGTCGTTGCGATACACCTCTGCTTGCGCTTTCAGCCCGGTCGCCTGCAAATTGTGCAGCACCGTGTCGATGCTTTTCTTTTCCATATCGATAAAAACCGCCCTGCTCATGCCGCGGCTCAAGGCCTCGATGCCCAGCCCCCCGGTGCCGGCGAACAAATCAAGCGCCTCGCCCCCGTCGAAGAACGGACCGATCATGCTGAACAACGCTTCCTTCACCTTGTCGGTCGTCGGCCGCGTGCTCATGCCCGGAACGGCTTTCAAGCCCCGGCCGCGGGCTGTGCCTGCAATGACTCTCATGCTCCTCCAAAATCCTTCCTGCTGGCTCATTCTCTTTGTAACTTCTGTTATCGTACCACAACCGAAAACCCGATACAAAAATTTTTCCCTGTATATGTATAAAATGGCCCGCTTCCGGCCATCCTTGAATTATCGACATCACAAAATGTCGTAGACAACCGCGGAGAAGACTTACGTTTCCCCATAAGCTCTTCGTCCGGTTTCTCCTCTCCCATGGGCGGCTGCGCAAGCAGTCGCCGTTTAATTTTGCGCTTGCTTTATAAAATGGCTCTGTCAAATCCTGATATTGATCTTGGCGATAAGAAAACCGCCTCGTTAAAGAGACGGCTTACTGAGCTATCGTACCCGTTAGTTAAGTCCCTTTAATTGGGTTTTGCATGGATTTCCGTTAACGTTCATGCATCACGAAGTCCCGCCGAGTCAAGGCAGCTTGCTGCCAGCCGCGATGCGCTTAGTTGGTGCGGATGTGTCCCGACAATTCCTTCCTCATTCCTTGTTTCCGAGGCCGAGGGTTGTCCAGACTCGGAGCGTGAATGCGGTGTTTAGAGGATGCACCCGACTTCTTCGGGATACGTTCACACTGCTTTTCCGTTTCTATGTTTACTCTGGCAATGTATAGTTAAGTCTTCTTTTTAACCTCACTTATTTATTACCGAGTTGTTCCGCCAAACCGATTAGAAGTCCTTCGATTCCACGAATGTAGCAAAGCCGATACGAGTTCTTGTACTGAACCACTTCGCCCACGAGCTGAGCACCACGCTTGGTAAGTCTGGATACCATTTCGTCAATGTCTTCAACGGCGAACATGACGCGTAGATAACCGAGGGCATTGACAGGAGCAGCTCGGTGATCGGATATCACAGGTGGGGTGAGAAATCGCGAAAGTTCAAGTCGGCTGTGGCCGTCTGGAGTAACCATCATAGCAATCTCTACACACTGCGAACCCAGCCCGGTTACGCGATCGGCCCATTCACCTTCGACAGTAGCTCGCCCTTCGAGCTTCAAGCCAATTTCCTCGAAAAAAGAGATTGCGTCATCTAGGGACTCTACAACGATGCCCACATTGTCCATTCTTAGCAATTTGTTTTTTTCCATAGTTTGATCTCCTTATGTGTACCAAATTTCTTACCTGATCATCTTCACTATGTATTCTATCAAGGATTACCAATTCCCTCCAAAAGATTCACATCTTGTCACAGTTCATGATAACCAAGATAAGTCACCGTATCGTAATAATGTGAAATTGGGTTTTCGGATATGTCCTATGTAATATTCTTACGAAGTTCAATTCATCACCACCCTAATTATAGAACATTTGTTCCCATATGTCAAATATCAACAACAAAGTTGAACATAACCTATAAAATAAAAAACGCGGCCTAAGCACCGCGTTTCTTCGTATAATACAACACCCCGATATAATGCGCTGCCATAAACAGCGTCATCACGCCGAAAAACAGCAAGTAACTCAACTCGCTCCTGCGAAACAGCAACTGAATGATAAACAGCGCCAGCGCCACTTCCGTGCCAAGCAAGGTGCGTTTTCTCAGCTGCGTCAAATCGGCCTTCGTATGCTTGAGCCGGCGCAAATTCATATACGTCAGCCCCGCCAGCACGAGGATGCCAAGCACAAGCGCGAGAATATAGCTATTCATCGTGATTCCCTCCCTTCTTTTGTTCAAAAGCTTGCTGCCGTACTGCGCGCTCCACCTCGGCCAGCGTTGGCAGGCCCGCCTGCGCGCCAAAACGCGTCACCGACAGCGAAGCCGCCGCCACGGCAAAAGCCGCAGCTTCGGCCAGAGAACGGCCGCCGCACAGCGCAACCGCCAGCGCGGCGTTAAACGCGTCGCCCGCTCCCGTCGTGTCCACGGCTTCCGCCGGCGGCGCAGGTACGTTGACCAGCCGGCCTGCTTCCAGGAAGCTGCAGCCGCGTCGGCCCTGCGTCACGATGACGCGGTGGCCGTATTCGGCTTCCCACGCCCTTAGCACGCGCGCCAGCCCGTCGGGCGGCAACTGCTCGACCGGCGCGCCGGTCAGCGCCTCCAGCTCGGTTTCGTTGGGCGTCAGCACCGTAATGCGCCGCAGCAGCTCGGCAGGCAGCCGGCGCGCCGGGGCGGGATTCAAGATGATACGCGCCCCTTGCGACGCTGCGGCTTCGACCGCGGCAGCCACGGTTCCGGTCGGGATTTCCAACTGCACGAGCAGGGCATCAACTTGTCCGAGCAGCGTTCGACAGCCAGCAATCTGCTCCGGGGTGCAGATGGCATTGGCTCCCGGCACGACGATAATGCAGTTATCGTCCGGCGTGCGCACGATCGTCGCCATGCCGGTCGGCGCTTCGCCGGCGCGCCTCACCAGCGACAGCTCGATGCCTTCGCGCTCCAGCGCCTGGACGATCTCCGTGCCAAAGGCATCGGTGCCAACAGCACCGATCAAGCTGACGTCCGCCCCCAGTCTGGCGCAGCCGACTGCCTGATTGGCCCCTTTGCCGCCGGGAATATAATCGATATGCCGCCCGGGCACCGTTTCGCCGATCCGCGGCATCCGGTCGGCGCTGACGACCAGGTCCATATTCAAGCTGCCTGCTACGGCAATACGCGGACGCGCCATGCGTGTTCCCCTCTTTCGCTTCCTCATCACCACTAATGATATTAACTTACATGCTTTGCCGCCCGATGTCGAGTTTTTCGCGTAAAATAACCTCACAAAGCGGAGGCTTTGGCTCGCGAAGCTGCCGCAGATAATTGTAAAAAGAAAAGCAAACGCCTGGCGGCGTCCTTCGCGGATGCATGGGCGCGTTTCAGCGGCAGTTTTTCATCCCAACCCGACCCCCTCTAGCCCACTAACGCTTTACTAAAATGAACCTTTTTAATGTGATAAAAAACCAACTCGCCGGCGATCCTTTCGGAAACATTGCGCCTCCTCGCCGCGTCTAATGGAATAACCGTGCAGCGGAAGGCCGGAGGCAAGCTCCGCCGCTTCACACTGCCGCTGAACGAAGGAAGGGGGATTTTCCGCTATGCGCAGTTTTGGATGTATCGTCGGCCTGCTGGTTGGACCGCTGTGGGTGCTGTTGTTCGGCGCGTTGCAATTGTGGGGCAGCCTCGGCTGGGGCCTGATGATCGGCCTGCCGATCGTTGGCATTCTCGCCACCTGGCTGTATCAACCGCTGCAAATTCGCTTTTGGCGCTGGTTTACGATCGGCTGGCTTGTTGGCGCAGCCGGGTTTTCCACGTATATTTTGGCGACGTTTGCGTATCGCTTTACGTAAGCCGGCCGCTTGTTTCGCACGTGAGGCAACTCCCGGCGCGCGGCGTTGGCGTACGGCGGCTGCCAGACCCGCAGCCCGGCGTCAATACCGTTCCACGTATTTCCACAGATATTCGCCCACCCTGCGGCAAACCCTAAACGATATCACTTTGCTTTAGGGGGATGCTTCATGTACAAATGGCTGTTGTCCGTCACGATAGGCTGCCTGCTGCTCACCGGCTGCAGCGCCGGCCCGGATCAACCGCTGCGCGAGCAAAGCCGCGCCGACGCTGGCAGGGACACGCTCGACGAGGAGCTTGCGGCCGCGCAGCCGACAGATGAAGCGCCTGCCTTGGGCCGCGCCGCAAAACGCGCGCAAGCAAAACGCCAACCCGCGGCCCAGCCGACGCCGCGCCCGGACGGCACGCCCCAGGCGCTGGCAGCACCGGCCGCGACGCCCGGCCCGCCGGCGCAACCGGCGCCGACAGCTTCCCCGGGCAAGCCAAAGTCCGCGGCAACGCAAGCGCAGTCGCTGGCCAAGCAGCCGCAGCCAGACAAAAGCAAAAAACCGTCGCTGCCCGTGCATCGCAGCCACAACCAGGCGCAAGCTGGCGGCTTTCAACGCAAGCTGTCGCTGGCCGAACTCGTCCGCAAATACCCGGATATTTTCAAGGTCAGCGGCCCGGCCCGCGAGAAAAAAATCGCGCTGACCTTCGACGACGGTCCCGATGACCGCTTTACGCCGCAGGTGCTCGACGCGCTGCGGGAAAACGGCGTCAAAGCGACGTTTTTCGTGCTTGGCTCGCAGGCCAACGAACGTCCGGCGCTGATCCGCCGCATGGTGCGCGAAGGTCATGTCGTCGGCAACCATTCCTACAGCCACGCCAATCTGCCCAAGCTGTCTGTGGATAAATTTCAAAGCCAGATCGAAAACACGGAGGCGGTGCTCCGGCAGTTGACCGGCTACGCCCCCCGCTTGATTCGCCCGCCGTACGGCGCGATCAACGAAGAACAGGTGCAGTGGGTGTCGGAGCATCACTACCTGATCGTCAACTGGAATGTCGATTCGCTGGATTGGAAATCGCTGAAAGCCGACCAGGTGCTCAGCAATATTTTGCGGCAAACAAAGCCGGGTTCGATCATTCTCCAGCATTCCGGCGGTGCGTCGACGCAGGACTTGTCGGGCACCGTACAGGCGCTTGGCCCGCTGATCAGCAAGCTGAAAAGCGCTGGCTACACCTTTGTCACCGTTCCTGAGCTGCTGCAAGTGCCCAAAAGCCGATAAGCTTTGGCGAAAGGCCGCGGCTTGCGAGCCGCCGACCGGTTACGGCTCCGATTCTGCACGTCATCCCTGACTGCTGCCCCGGCTTTGGGCTTGCGACAGCTCTCACCTTTTGCCGTTCCCGCCGTTTCCGGCACCGCCCTCTCCCGGCTTCTGCGCGTTTGACGCAGCCAGGCCGGGGGATTTTTTTTGACCGCCAAACGCGAAAAAACCGCGGAATCAGCCCCGCGGCTTGCCTCTTTTTTCCCCTGACTCGCACAGCCTACTGCAAAGCCGGAGCGTCGCTGCCCCCTGGCTTGCAATCCGCGCAGTAACCGAATATTTCAAAGCGATGGTTGACGACCTCAAAGCTGTCCGGCAGCCCCTTGACAAGCGACATCGGGCAAAATTCAAACGTGACCGTTTTCTCGCAGTTCATGCAAATCAAATGATGGTGATGATGCGACAAACAGCTCGCCTTGAACTTGAGCCCGTCGGCCAAATGAAACTGCTCCAGCACGCCCATTTCGCTTAACAGCCGCAGGTTGCGGTACACCGTGTCGAAGCTGACGCCGGGATACTGCTCCTTCATATGATCGTAGACGTCCTTGGGCGAAAGATACCCGTCCGACTTCGCGAACAAGGCAACCAGACTGCGGCGCTGCTCCGTGATCCGCCAGCCCTTTTGCGACATGAGCTGGAGCATCTGCTGAACGTTGTGTGAATGGGTAGCCACGTGCATTACTCCTCTGAAAGTTGAATTGTACTTCCCTTAATAGTGCCGCAAAACGACGGATTTCGTCAAGCAGCCGCGCAGACCGAAGCCGGCGCTACCGTTCCTGCTCCTGCGGGAGACTTTGCGCTTCCAGCGCCAGCAAGGCGTCGCGGATCGCGGTGCGGGAGAACTGTTCGCCGATAAATACGGCAACATCGGGAACGTTGCCTTGCGGCGTAATTTTGACAAAATCCATCTCGCGGTACGCATACTGGAACAAAAAACGGCTGGACGTATCCGCAAAATGCAAGATGCCCTTGGCCCGGTACACCTCCCGCGGCAGCGCCGCTACGAACGTCTCAAAGGCGTGGCTGTCCACAGGTTGGGCAAAATAATGCGTATACGCCATCACATGATCGTGCGTATGGTGCGGCTTCGCCTCGTGGTGAGGCCCGTGCTCGCAGCAGCTCGGCTCATGCGCATGCTCACCGTTTGCGCCTGCGTGGGCCTGCCCGGGCTCCGCGTGCGCATGTGCGCCGCCCGCCTCCGCCGACGCCTGCGCATGGCCAAGCTCGCATTCGCCGGCATATCCCCCCGCTTCGCAGCCGCAAGCCGCGGCAGGCGCAGACGGCTGCGGGCCATCGGCCCTCTCCAGCATGTCCAGCAGCCCCATGTCGATGTGGGCGTAATCGGCCCGCTCGATAAGCGCATGGGCATTCCAACCGCGCACAAGCGCGGCGGCTTCATCCGCTTCCACAGCCGGCAGACGGCCGATTTTGTTCAGCACAAGCAGGTTCGCACAGCGGATTTGCTCCTGCATCAGCCGGTGTGTTTTGCCGCGGCTTGTGCGGTCCAGCTCCAGCAGTTGCGGCGTGTCGACCACGGTGACAACCCCCTTCAACTCGACCGGCAGCAGCAGCGAAGCGTCCGTGACCTCATCGATAATTTCCAGCGGATTGGCAACGCCCGTCGCTTCGATAAAAACAAGCTCGGGACGCTCCGTCAGCACCAGCTCGCGCAGCTTCATCCCGAAATCGCCGCGAATCGAACAGCAGATGCAGCCACTGAGCATTTCCGCTGTCGGCACGCCCTCATCAAGCAGCTGCCCGTCGAGATTAACCTCGCCGATCTCATTCATCACCACAGCCGGCACGCGCCCCGAACGCTTGACGTGCTCCAGCGCTTGGGCCAGCAACGTCGTTTTGCCGCTGCCCAGAAACCCTGACAAGATGAAAACCGGAACAGGTCGCGTCGTCATTCCCCCCTCACTCCTTTCGTCGAACTTTCATCAGCAACGATAAACCGCTGCTGCAAAACCGGCCATTTGCCGATCAAACCGGACACATACTGCATCAGCTTCAACCACAGCAGGCTGCCTTCGCCTTGCTCCGGCTTGAGCGGCAGACGCAGACGGCCGTACAAAATGCCGACCGCCGCCTCCAGCAGCGCCAGCGCCAGATCGCCCCCGGAAGACGCCGCCGCCCTTTGAAATTGCGGCGCATACACCGCGCAAACCGGTTCGGCCAGCCGGTGCGCGGCGAAATTGGCCGAGCTCATAATCTCATCCATGCCCAGCCCGACCTGCCTGGCAATATCGGCCTCAAAAGCATGGGGAATACAATAAATTTCCAACGCCAGCGCGGCGATATACACTTCCTTGAGCAGTTCATCTTCCTGCTCTTCGCTCAAAACCGCATCCGGCACATACGCCGCAAACGCCGGCTTCATCGTCGGCCAGCCGTTCTCGGCGCTGCGCATCGTCATCTGCATCATCGCGGCAGCGGCTTCCTTCGGCGTAATGATCTGGCAGCTTGCTTCCTCCATGTTGCTCTCCCCTTACGTCTGATGTTCAAAATGAATGACCAGCTCCACCAGCTCGCAGCGGCTGCCGATCCGCACGGGCGGTCCCCAGGTGCCGAAGCCGGACGAGACGATCGCGTGCAAGCGATCTTTGCGCAAGTAGCCCCAATCGAGCTCGAACAGCCGGCGCGTGATCCGGTTCCCCGGCGCCATTTGTCCGCGATGCGTATGGCCGCCCAGCAGCACGTCGGCGCCCGCCGCTGCCGCCTGGTTCAGTTGGCGCGGCTGGTGGTCCAACACGATCAGCGGCTTGTCCCGATCGAGGCCGGCGAGCAGTTCGGCCAGCTCCATGCGTCCTTGCGCAAAACCCACCGCCGCGGCGTCCTTGCGGCCGACAATATACAAGGCGTCTTCGACGCATACGACTTCGTCCATCAGCAGCCGTACGCCGCTTTGCGTCATCTGCTCGTTAAACGTCTCAACATGCCCGCCGATATATTCATGATTGCCAAGCACGGCATAACTGCCAAGCGGCGCTTGCAAGCCGCGCATCGTCTCGGCCATGTTCTGGCGGATAAACGGCGCGATCTCATCGTCGATAATGTCCCCGGGCAGCAAAATCAAATCCGGCTGCAGCGCCGTTACCTCCCGGACCAAACGCTGCAAATGCCGCTTGCGGACCACGGTCCCGAGGTGCAAATCCGAAGCGACCGCCACGCGCAGCTGCCGGCGTCCCGGGTACGGCTTGGAGACGGTCACTTCGTAACGGCGCACGACCGGCGACCAGGCGTTGTAGGAACCTTTGATCAGGATCGCCAGCAGCACGGCGAGAAATGTCCAGCCAAGCGCAGGCACATAGACGGATTTCGCCACGCCGCCCGCGGCAAAAAGCAACGCCAACAAGTCAACGACCGGCAGCAGCAGCAAGCTGTACAACACGACAACCAGCCAATAGCTGCCCGCCAGCTTCAATACGACCGCTAACGGCCCCGGCAGTAGGCGATGGGCAAAACGCGCAAAAAAATACGCAAACGCCAGCACGCCGATGCAGGTCCAATACACCCCGTCATGAACATCGCCGAACAGCTCCAGCAAAAATACGCGGCCGTTCCAGCCAATCAAACCATTAATCAAGCTGACGATCGTCAAAATGATCGCCAACGTCACAGCAAAACGTCTTCTCATCGATCAGGCTCCTGTTTATGTAATCGGTCATACCACATACCTACGGAAAAGGACGCTCGCCGGTTGCTTTTTTACCGCCAGCCAATTTACAGCAGCAGCCGGATCTCTTCCGCGCACGCCGGATCGTCATTGCGCACATTGCCCACCCGGCTCGACACCGGATAAGCGGTCATCTCCTCTGCCGGGTAAGGCCGCAGCAACCCGCGCAGCTCACCGGCCGCCGTCACGCTGCGGTCGAGCCACAGCGGCTCGTCCTCCGGCCGCAGGATGACCGGCATCCGGTCGTGAATCCCCGCGACCAGCTCGTTGGGGGTCGTCGTAATCACCGTGCAGGTGGAAATTTTCGCGCCTTCGGGCGACACCCAGGTGTCGTACAAGCCGGCCATGCCGAACAATGCCCCGCTTTTGAGCATGATGCGCATCGGCTGTTTGCCGCCTCCCGCCGCCTTCCATTCATAGAAGGAATCGGCCGGCAGCACGCAGCGTTTTCTCTGGAACGGTCCGCGAAACGCCGGCTTGTCGGCAATCGTCTCGGCGCGGGCGTTGATCGTCCGGTAAGCGAGTTTGTCGTCTGCGGCCCACTCGGGAACCAGCCCCCAGCGCAGCTCGCCCAGCCTGTAGCGGCTGCCGTCATGCAGCACCGCCGGCACCGGCTGCCCGGGCGCAACGTTGTAGCGGGGCGCAAAGAAACGGATGCCCGTCATATCGATATGATAGCGCAGCATCAATTCCTCCAAAGGCACGCCGATCGTATAACGTCCGCACATGCGCATCCCTCCCTTTTTTGCATTATACCAAAAATTTCTCCGTCGCGCCTCTTGAATCGGAATGTATGTTCGTGTATCCTGAAAAAAGGAACAAAAGTTCGCTTTATTCACAAAAAAATCTGACCCGCTTTCCGCTGCATGGAGGAGCAATGTGCAATGAAAACATCGAAGCGTGATCGCGTCATCCTGTTAGCCGACTGCCAATCGTTTTACGCCAGCGTAGAGAAAGCTGCCAATCCCGCGTACGCGAACCGTCCGCTGGTCGTCGCCAGCGATCCGTCCAGAGCCAGCGGCCTGATTCTCGCCGCCTGCCCGATCGCCCAAACGTTTGGCATTGCCACGACGGAACGCTTGGGCGCCGCTTTGGCCAAATGCCCCGAGCTCGTCGCCGTTCCTCCGCGCATGCAGACATATATCGATATTTCGCTGACGATTACCGGCATTTTCGAGCAGTTCACCGAATTGGTCGAACCGTACAGCATCGACGAGCAGTTCCTCGATTTGAGCGGCTCGCTTTCGTTATGGGGCGGCTCGGCCGAAGCCATTGCCGTCCATATCCAGCAGCGCGTGCTCCTGCAGACCGGCGTCTGGACCCGCATCGGCATCGGGCCGACGAAAGTGCTGGCGAAGATGGCCTGCGATCTGTTCGCCAAGCAACGAGCCGACGGCTTGTTTACCTTGCACAGCGACCGCGTCCCCGAGCTGCTGTGGCCCCAGCCGGTGCGCGGCATGTTCGGCGTCGGCGCTCGGATGGCGGCCCATTGCGCGGCGATGGGCCTTCACACGATCGGCGACGTCGCCGGCCTGCCGCTGCCGCGGCTGAAAGACAAGCTGCGGGCGCGGTTGGGGCGCAGCAGCGATGTGCAAGCCGAGGTGCTGTGGCGCACCGCCCGCGGCCTTGACGACAGCCCGGTGACGCCGCGCGTCCGCTCCGCGCAACACGCCATCGGCCACCATATCACGCTGCCGCGCGAATACGCCAAGCGCCGCGACATCGAGACGATTTTGCTGGAGTTGTGCGAGGAAGTATGCCGGCGCTGCCGGGCGCGCAATTTGATCGGTCAGGTCGTTTCGGTCGGAGCGCAAAGCGATGCAGACGGGCGTCCTGCCAGCTTTTACCGGCAGACGAAACTCGCGGACGGCACAAACACCGCCGGCGAGGTGTTCCAGGCGGCAAGCCGGCTGTTCGACAAGATCTGGGACGGCAGCCCGATTCGCGGCGCGGCGGTCGCGCTGTCCGGCCTGAGCGAAGAGCGCGGCTACCAGTTGACGATGTTCGAAGACCGGACGCGTTGCCGCGAGCTGGAGCGCGTCACGGACGCGTTGAAAGCCAAACACGGCAGCGGCATCATCGCCCGCGCCTCTTCACTGCTGGACAGCAGCCAGTTCCATACGCGCATCGCCAAAATCGGAGGTCATGACCAATGAGCAAAAAGCTGCAAGGCAACGGACTTTGGGATTCCAGCAAAATGATGCTCCATGAGCATAAAGCGGCGCTGCTCGAACGGCAGCTTCCAGACAGCGAGCGCAGTCTGCGGGGCCATCTGCCCACCCAGGAGGAGCTTCGGCTCGTGCGCAGTTGCGCGCTGCTGCCGATGATGATCGGCATCGTCGAAGCGAACAGGCGCAGCATGGAAGTATCCAGCTACCCGCTCAAAACATTGTACATCAGCGCTACCCACATTCTGCTGAGCCGCTTGTATGACGAGCTCACCCAAGTCAAACGCACGCTCAAGGAACACCGCATTCAAATCCGCGAAGAAGAGCACGTGGACGGAGCCCTGCACTACTGCTTTGTGTGCCGGGGTTATGAAGATCGCCTGACGCTGATCCGCGACATGGCGCGCGCGGAAATCAGCACGCGGATCGGCCAGCATATCAACGCGATTTTTCAGCAGCATAACGGCAAAAAAGACGCCCCCTGACGGTCCAAGCCCGCAAGGCGCGTCTTCTTTGTTCAGCGGAACTACTCCCGCGTTACCGTTACCATTTGATATTCGCCGTTCCACTCGACCTGGGCACCCAGCGCTTCGGCGATGAAACGCAGCGGCACGAATGTCGTGCCGTTTTTGATCACGGCCGGGCTGTCCAGCGTCACTTCCTCGCCGTTCACAAGCGCCGTCCGGCTGCCAACGGTGAGTGCAACGTCCGTTCCCGTCCATTCGTCATGAATCGAAACGCTGCGCGTCGCTTCGTCCCACTCTGCCTGATCGCCCAGACGTTCGGCAATATCGCGAGCCGACACCATCGATACTTGATCTTCGTTTACATACGGATGCGAAGCGTCATAATCGGCATCATAGCTGTCTTCGTTTTCGATAAACAGATAAAACTGTTTTTTCCCCACATGGAAATCATCTTTAAGCAGCTTGTACAAATCCGATTGCTTGTCGAAATTGTTCAGCAGTTCATAGCCGTTCAGCGAAGCGGTGCCTTGGATGTCAAGCGTTCCGTTCGACACATCGATCGTATCGGCTTTTACGTCTTGACCGATGTTCCACATATCCATCGAACTGCTCACCTTGATCGCCGACAATCCAGAGGTTTCATCCAACGGAATCTGCATATCGAACTTCTGCTTGCGGATCATCTTGTTCCCGTCGATGTACAGATCGACTTTCAGATAAGCGCGGTCGCTCAGCAAAGCGTCGAAGCCTTTCGTTGTAAGCTCGTCGGCAACGACGGTATCGAGCTGATCAACAGCTTTTTGCAGGAAATGGGTCGCCGTCGTATACAAGAATTCCACAACCAGCGTTTTGTTGTCCAGATATTCCTGGATCAACTGCATGCCTTCAGTCAGCGCCGGATTAGCGGTATAGTCCGAAAGCCCTTCCTCCAACTGATCGTTATAAGTATTCATGAATTCTTTAAATACCGGCATCAGCGCATCGTACAGCTCGCCGATAAACGCCTTCATGCCTTCTTCGTCGGCCAACAGGCTGGTCAGAAACCCTTTCAGCAGTCCGATCAGCTCCGTGCCGTTCACTTCCGCATGAAGTTTGTCCAGCACCAGCGTTTCCCCGTGCACCTGGTCAGTCACCTGCATGACATTGATTGTCGCCGGGTTCGGCACATGATCGGTAAACAGCTTGTAGATCGACGGGACCAGCTCGACATATTTGCTGCGCAGCGTCTTGGTCAAATCAGCGGTCAGCATCTGGGCCGCAGCGCCGTCGATGTCATCGGAAGTTCCGTTCATTTTGATGACAATCGGCTTTTTCGCTCCTTGTACGTTGATGATGTACGAGTCGCCGTCCAGCACGAGCTGGAACGGAATTTTTCCCTTGCTGTACACCAGATCGGCATCGATGGACATATGCTCCAGATCTTCGGTTTTGGCTGAATGCACGTCGACCGTAACCTGCTTGAACAACTCGGCCAGCGGATTATTGTCCCCCCAGTCGCTGTCGGCGGCGGGAACAAATTCAAATTGCATCGTACCCTGAGATTCGTTGGACAGGTGAGCGGACGCATGGACCAGCACTTGTCCGATATCCAGCCCTTGCACCGCCTGGCAGCCCGTCAAGAGCACAGCCAGCAGCAGGGCGCAAGCGCACGCCCACACGTGGAGCCTTCTTTTCTGCATGCTTCAATCTTCTCCTCTTTCAACCAATTTTAGTAGAATGCTATAAAAGCATAACATAGCAAGCGCCTTTTGTGTTAAAAAATGACTGCGGCCGCGTTTTCCATCTTTCCCCTGCATCTACAATCGACGCGGATCGTCGTGCAAAAACAGCCGGGCCACCTCCTGCCAATCGTTCACTCGGGTGTACGCGGTTTCCCGCATATTGTGCGGCGCACTGAACAAAATGCCCTTGCCGGCAAAACCCGGGAAATGGCGGGCGTTATCGTCGATCAGAAAATCCGCGTGCACGATGCTTTTATCTCCGCAAAATACGAGGTGCGAGTCGGGAATAAACGGAAAATGCTCTTTCAACCATGCGTATTTCGCCGGGAACGAGGTCGGATATTCCATCGCTGCGGTGGTGATAAAAATGTCGTAGCGCTCCATCAGCGCCCGCACGACTTCCTGACTGCCCGGGATCACCGGCAGATCGCGGAAAAAATCGTCGGCATACAGCCAGTCCGTGAGCAGCGGCACTTGCTCGGCAGGCACATATTTGCGCAGCTTCACGCCATGCAAATCGCGTTTGGTCAACGTTTGGCCAAAATGGCGGTTGTACATAGCCAAATGCTTCGCCACCATATCGGCAATCACTTCATCCATATCGATGGCAATCCGTTGCTTCATACGGTCCACTCCTTGATATCTGATGTGCAGCTCAAATTCTATTAGTATAGCATAGCGGCCGACAGAGCGGCAGTCCATAAACTTCCATTGCCAGCGTGCGCGAACCTGTGGTATGATTGTTAAAATTTACCCAAAACCGGAGGTTGCGTCACCATGGCTTTTTATTATTCGGAACCGTCCCGAACGTTTAGCGAGTTTCTGCTGCTGCCCAATTTGACCACCAAAACGTGCACGCCCGACCGCGTCAGCCTCAAGACGCCGCTGTGCAAGTTCGCCCGCGGCGAAGAGCCGGCCTTGTCGCTGAACATCCCGTTTTCATCGGCCGTCATGCAATCCGTCTCCGACGATAACATGGCTGTGGCGCTCGCCCGCGCCGGCGGCATCTCGTTCATCTTCGGCTCACAGTCGATCGAAAGCCAAGCGCAAATGGTGCGCAAGGCCAAAGGCTACAAAGCCGGCTTTGTCATCAGCCGCTCGAACCTGACGCCCGAGCATACGTTGAAGGACGTACTGGAATTGAAGGAGCACACCGGCCATTCGACAGCCGCAGTCACACACGACGGAACCCCCAAAGGCCGCTTGCTTGGCATCGTCACCAGCCGCGATTACCGGGTCAGCCGCGACGCAGCGGACAAGCCGGTTCGCGAGTTCATGACGCCGTTCGAATCGCTGATCTACGGCAAGTCCGGCATTTCCTTGTCCGAAGCCAACGATCTGATCTGGGAGCACAAGCTTAACTGTTTGCCGATTGTCGACGACAACGGCCATCTGGATTACCTTGTATTCCGCAAAGATTATGACGCGCACAAAAACAATCCGACCGAGCTGCTTGACGCCAACAAAAGCTACATCGTCGGAGCCGGCATCAATACCAAGGATTACAAGGAACGGGTGGCGGCGCTTGTCGAAGCGGGCGTCGACGCGCTGGTGATCGACTCCTCCGACGGCTTTACCGAATGGCAGTGCGAAACCTTGCAATACGTGAAAGCGAATTTTGACGTCAAAATCGGTGCCGGCAACGTCGTTGACCGCGAAGGTTTCCGTTACCTCGTCGACGCGGGCGCCGATTTCATCAAGGTCGGCATTGGCGGCGGATCGATCTGCATTACGCGCGAGCAAAAAGGGATCGGCCGCGGACAAGCGTCGGCGATTATCGAAGTGGCGGAAGCGCGGCAGCAATATTGGGAAGAAACCGGGATTTACGTGCCGATCTGCTCCGACGGCGGCATTGTCCACGATTACCACATTACACTCGCGCTGGCCATGGGTGCCGATTTTGTGATGATGGGCCGGTATTTCGCCCGCTTTGACGAAAGCCCCACTCGCAAGCTGAAAGTCGGCAACAACTTTGTCAAGGAATTTTGGGGCGAAGGTTCGAACCGCGCCCGCAACTGGCAGCGCTACGATACAGGCGGCAAACAAAGCCTCGTATTCGAAGAAGGCGTGGATTCCTACGTGCCTTACGCCGGCGGCTTGCAGGAAAACCTTGACAAGACGATCAGCAAAATCAAATCGACCATGTGCAACTGCGGTTCGCTGACGGTCGAGGAACTGCAGCGCACAGCGCGCATCACGCTCGTATCGGCAACCAGCATCGTCGAAGGCGGCGCACACGATGTGATTTTGAAGGAAAACAGCTTGTCCGGCGAATAAGCGCCGCACAAAGCTGAACAAAAAAAGGCTGTTCCCCAACATCGGCCATATGCCGGACGTGGAACAGCCTTTTTGATTTATATCCGCCCACTTTGCGCGATAGGTCTACCCCTGCCAGTGGCCTGGCGAGCGCACCGGGGCGGTTCGGGACTCGGGCAGTGGCTGCACGCGAGCGGTTTCACAAGCTGGGCGGCGCCATGCAGGACCCGCCAGTTGCCGCTGTTTTAGTCCAATACCTCGCTGTCAAATACGTGCTCCTTTTGCAAAAAGGCGCGCAGCGGCATATACGCCGCTCCCGTCCAAAACGCCGCATCCGCGACCAGTTCAGCCGCATCGTCGCGCGCTTGCTCCATCGTCTCGAAGTCGCTCATCAGATCGGCGATGCGAAACTCCGGCAGCCCGCTTTGCTTCGTGCCGAAAAAATCGCCCGGCCCGCGCAGCTCCAGATCGCGCCGGGCGATCTCGAAGCCGTCGGCCGTATCGGTCATCGCCTTCATCCGCTCCTTGCCGACCTCAGTTTTCGGATCGGCAATCAGCACGCAATAGGACTGGTGCGCGCCGCGCCCCACCCGTCCGCGCAGCTGGTGCAGCTGCGACAGCCCGAAGCGGTCGGCGTCGTATACCACCATCAGCGTCGCATTCGGCACGTCGACGCCAACCTCGATCACCGTCGTCGAAACGAGCGCGGCCAGCTCGCCGTCTTTAAATGCGCGCATCACCGCATCCTTCTCCTGCGTGCTCATCCGCCCGTGCAGCAAGCCGACCCGCAAATGCGGAAAGTGCTGCTGCAACTGGATGTGCACATCGATCGCATTTTGCACGTCAAGCTTCTCCGATTCCTCAATCAGCGGGCAAATCACATACGATTGCCGGCCGGCAGCCGCTTCCTTTTCGATAAAGCCAAGCACGCGCTCCAGCATCGAATGCCGCACCCAAAAGGTCTGGATCGGCTTGCGGCCCTTCGGCAGCTCGCGCAAAGTCGACACGTCCATATCGCCGAAGGCCGTAATCGCCAACGTGCGCGGAATCGGCGTCGCCGTCATCGTCAGCACGTCGGGGTTCATGCCCTTGCGCCGCAACACGCTGCGCTGGTTGACCCCGAAGCGGTGCTGCTCGTCGGTGACAACAAGACCAAGCTGGCGGAACACGACGTCATCCTGAATCAGCGCATGCGTGCCGACGATCACGTCGGTCAAGCCCATTTGCAGTGAAGCGAGCACTTCCCGACGCTGGCGCTCGGTGGCGCTGCCGGTCAACAACGCCACCTGCAAGCCATACGGCGCGTACAGCTCGTCCAGCGAGCGCTTGTGCTGCTCGGCCAAAATTTCCGTCGGCACCATCAACGCCCCCTGGCCGCCAGCCTTCACCGTTGCATATAGCGCCGCAGCCGCCACCACCGTTTTGCCGGCGCCGACATCGCCCTGCAGCAGCCGGTTCATGCAATACGGCTGCTGCATGTCGTGCAGGATCTCGCCGATGACGCGCTTTTGCGACTCGGTAAGCTGAAACGGCAGCGCCCGCACGAACGCCCGCACCGCGGGCAAATCGACCGCTTGGGCGATCCCGTCGGCCCGGCTGCGCGTCATGGCGCGGTACGCCTGCAGCTTGAGCTGAAACAGGAACAGCTCCTCATACACCATCCGTCGCCGCGCCTGCTTGCCTTCTTCCACGCCGGCCGGCTGGTGAATCACCGCCAACGCCTTGCCGCGCGGCATCAAATCATAACGCCGGGCCAGCGCTTCGGGCAGCACTTCGCCAATCATCGCCCCGTATTGCACAAGCGCTTGCTGCATCGTCTTGCGCATCCATTTCTGCGTAATCGAACCGGCGACCGAATAAACCGGCTGCACCGTGCCCGTTTTCGAATCGCCTTGCCCGGGAAACTCCGAATCCGAAACGGTCATCTGCATCCGCTTGCCGTCCCATTTGCCGGTCAAAATAATCTCCTGCTGCACGCGCAACTTCTCCTTGAGAAAATGACGGTTGAACCACACCGCCGTCACCAGAAACGTATCGACCATCACCTTGCACGACAGCCGCGACTTTCCGCCATAACGCTGCAGCACCGGCTCCCCGATAATCGTGCCCTGAATCGTAATCCGATCGCCGTCCTTAACCCCCGTCAAATCGCGCACCGTGTAGTCCTCGTAACGAAACGGCACATATTCCAGCAAATCCATAACGGAAAAAATGCCCATGGAGTTCAGCTCAGCCGCCTTTTGCGCGCCGACTCCATGGACCTCGCGTACTTGTATCCGATTGACATCCATCCGATTACTCCGTGCTCACGAAAGCGGCGATCGTCCCCGGGCCGGCATGTGCGCCGATCACCGGGCCAAGCGCGATATAGGCGGCAGCACGCACGTGGAAGCGCTCGGCCAGCGCCTCGCTCAGCTGGTCGGCGCCTTCCTGATTATTGGCGTGCGCAATATACAAACGGATCGGCCGGTCGGCGATATCCCGCTCCAGCAGTTCGACGATCCGGGCCATCGCTTTTTTGTGCCCGCGCACCTTGTCCACCGCCGCGACCTCGCCCTCCGGGTCGATCGACAGGATCGGCTTGATGTTGAGCAGCGAGCCAAGCAGCGCGGAAGCTTTGCCGATTCTTCCGCCTTTTTGCAAATATTCGAGCGTATCGACTAAAAAATAAATATAAAAGTGCTCGCGCTGGCGCTCGATCAGCTGCAAAATCTGCTCCACACTTTGCCCGGCCCGCGCCGCTTCCGCCGCAGCAACGACGAGCGCGCCGATGCCATACGACGCCGAGCGGGAATCGACGACGTGCACCTTGGCGGATTCGAGCATGGACGCGCCCAACACGGCCGACTGATACGTGCCGCTCAGCACCGACGCCAAATGAATCGAGACAATCTCCACGTCCGGCTCGGCAGCCAGCCGCTCGTATACGGCCAGAAATTCGGCCGGCGACGGTTGCGACGTTTTCGGAAATACACCCGACGTTTGCAGCTTGTCGTAAAACTGCTCCGAGGTCAGCGTCACGGTGTCCAGAAACGTCTCGCTGCCGAAATGAATGTTGAGCGGCACCATTTCAATGCCCAGCTCCTCGCGAACCGCAGCCGGAATATCCGCCGTGCTGTCCGTTACGATGCGTACTTTGCCCAATCCGCTTTCACTCCCCTACAAAATGGCGACCGCTTCGCCTGATCCTTATTTCACCTTATTCCACGGAAAAAATATACGTATACAGCGGCTGTCCGCCCGCATGCAGCTCGATATCCATCCCTGGATACATCTCGCTGATAAATGCGCACAACTCCTCCGTCTCATCGCTGTTGGCATCGACCCCGGTCAAAATCGTGACCAGCTCGTCGCCTTCTTCGACCATTTCCTGCAGCAGCTTTTTACTGGCGTCCATCAGCCCCGGCTGCGAGCAAACGATCGTGCCGTCTTCGATCCCGATGAAATGTCCCCTCTTGATTTCCATGCCGTCCATGTTCGTATCGCGCACCGCAAACGTCACCTGCCCGGACTTGATCCGCTTGATCGCCGCGTTCATCGCGCTTTCGTTGGCGGCTGCGTCGGCTTTGTCCTGGAAGGCGACAATCGCCGCCAGCCCTTGCGGAATCGTCTTCGTCGGAATGACGATCAACTGCTTGTGCTCAATCAGCCCGGCCGCCTGCTGCGCCGCCAAAATAATATTCGAATTGTTCGGCAGCACAAAAATCGTCGCGGCGTCGATGCGGCTCACCGCATTGACGATATCTTCCGTGCTCGGATTCATCGTCTGGCCGCCGGAAAGCACAACGTCAACGCCAACGCTTGTCATGATGTCCGTGATGCCGTCGCCGATCGCCACGGCCACCATCCCGTAACGTTTGGCCGCAGGACGCGGCGCAGCCGCCGGAGCAGCCGGCACCGCAACCGCTGCGGAAGCCAACGCCTGCGCCGACACGGCGCCAGCATGCTCTTCGACGATATGCGCGTGCTGATCGCGCATATTCTCAATTTTGATCCGGCTCAAATCGCCGAATTTCATCGCCTCGTTCATCACCTCGCCCGGGTACTCGGCGTGGATATGCACCTTGACCAGCCCTTCGTCGGCCACGACAAGCAGCGAATCGCCCAGTTGGCCGAGCTTGGCGCGGAAGGCGTCTTCCGCGAACACCTGTCCCTGGACTTTGCCCGGCACCACCGTCAGCATAAATTCCGTACAATAGCCAAATTCGATGTCTTCCGTCGCCAGATGCGCCTGCGCCGGCCGGGACGCCGCCGCATGAACCTCCTTGGCCAGATCAAGCGCAGCCCCACCCACAGCGGCTGCCGGCCCGGCCAGCTCGAACGGCGCGTCAAGGATGCCGTCGTCCTCCATATCCCCAAACGATCCGCCACGGCGCAGTGCAGCTACAAAACCCTCGTATACGTAAACGAGTCCTTGGCCGCCGGCATCGACGACCCCGACCTGCTTGAGCACCGGCAACTGCTCGGGCGTGCGCGCCAGCGCTTCCTGCGCTTTGCCCAGCACCTCCTGCATCAGCTCCAGCACGTCGGCCGTGCGCTTCATCTGCAGCGCATGTTTGGCCGCTTCCTTCGACACGGTCAGGATCGTGCCTTCCACCGGCTTGACGACCGCTTTATACGCCGTCTCCACACCCGTCTGCAGCGCAGCGGCCAACTGCTGGGCGCTCGCTTCCTCCAAATCGTGCACATGTTTGGCAAAACCGCGGAACAACTGCGACAAAATCACGCCGGAATTGCCTCTGGCCCCCATCAATAAACCTTTGGACAACGCATCGGCCGCTTTTCCAAGATGAGCGGATGGCTTCTTCTTCAATTCCTCCACGCCGGAGGCAATCGTCAAGTTCATATTGGTGCCGGTATCTCCATCCGGTACGGGGAACACGTTCAGCCCGTTCACCTTTTCCGCATGATTGCGCAAATTGTCCGCGCCGGCGAAGACCATAGCTGCGAAGTCAGTTCCATTCACTAAAATAAAGCGCTTACTCAAAGCGTATTCTCCTCCCTGGGGTCAGACCTCTACTTGGCTACACGAACGCCCTGCACAAATATATTCACTTGATCAACGTGAACCCCGATCACCTCGTTCATCACGTATTTGATTTTATTTTGCACGTTGCCGGCCACCACGGAAATCTTCGTGCCGTAGCTGACAATAATGTACATATCGATTTCCAGCCGGTCCTTCTCCTGGCGCACTTCGACACCACGCGTCAAATTGTCGCGGCCAAGCAGCTCGGCAATGCCGTCCTTCAACTGCTTGCGGGAAGCCATGCCGACAAGCCCGTAGCAATCGAGGGCCGCCGATCCCGCCAGCGTAGCAATCACTTCCGGTGTGACGGACACCTTGCCGTATTCGGTTTTTAGTTCGATTGGCATATCAACAGCTCCTTATGTAAGGGTCTTTGGACTAATCTTCATTGTACTATAACAGCAACAATAAATAAACGGTAAAAAAGCAGGGAATTCGTTGACTAGCAACTGACGCCTGTGCTATTATATCTAAGTGTGTTTTTATCGGCCGAAATTTGCTGTCGATGCAAGCAATTGTTATTTTGAGGAAGCTGTCATGTCAAGCTTTAGGCTTGCCACCCAGGCTGCTTTGTATACTGCCGAAGGAGGTGTCAAACATGTCCCGTAAATGCTTTATCACTGGCAAAGGCCCAGGCACTGGCAACCACGTGTCGCACGCCAATAACAAAAACAAACGCACTTGGGGCGTTAACGTTCAAAAGGTTCGCATCCTCGTTGATGGAAAACCGAAACGTGTCTACGTAAGTGCACGCGCGCTGAAATCCGGCAAAGTCACTCGCGTATAGGAGAATGGCGCATAGACAAAAAGCACCTTACGGTGCTTTTTTTGCATGTTGCGCTTTAATTTTTACTGAACGTATTGAGCATGGCTTTTACGAAACCACCCAGAAACTTCGGTAGCTTGATTGTGTAAAACTTCATCCTCTACCCCTCCTTCACTGATTGCGCCATGCAATCCTCGCCTCGTTACCACAGTATATGCCCGGACCGTCAAAACGTTAACCAAAAACATCAAAGCCGGCGCCGGCTTGCTGCTCTTGCGCAAAAAAAAGGCTACAAGAGCGCTTGACTCTTGTAACCATATGTATGCGCATCCCAAGCAGATATGCTCAGATATGCGGATAAAACGCAACCGCGATGCGGAAAGCGAAATAAAAAAAGATCGAGAGCAAAATAAACCAGATCCGCAAACTTGTCTGCTCAAAACGGCGGAAGAAGCGGATGCCCGCATACACGGCTCCGATCGAAAACAGAAACTTGGAATAATCGTGCAAACTCGCATACAACGTAAGCAAGATGCCGACCAGCACGCTATATATGAGCAACCATAGTAGCCTCATGTCGCCGCTTCCTTTCAACCGCGAATTCGCCGGATCGCTTCCGCCCGGTCTTGTTGCCCGAATACGGCGGTGCCGGCTACAAGCACGTCCGCGCCGGCTTCTTCCACCTGCCGCGCCGTCGTTTCGTTGATGCCGCCGTCCACTTCAATGTGCAGGCCGGTCAGCCCGCGCGCATTGGCCATGTCGCGCAGCGCGCGGATTTTGCCAAGCATGTTGGGAATAAACGCCTGACCGCCAAAACCCGGATTGATCGTCATGATCAACACGAGGTCCAGCGCTTCGTCAAGGATCTGCTCGATCATCACCAGCGGCGTCGCCGGATTCAGCACAACGCCGGCGCGGACGCCGCTCGCTTTGATCTGGTGCAACGTCCGGTGCAGGTGCGTGCACGCTTCGACGTGGACCGAAATCAGGTCGGCGCCGGCTTGGACGAAATCGGGAATATAACGCTCCGGCTGCTCGATCATCAAATGCACGTCAATCGGCAGCTTCGTCAGCGGGCGGATCGCCGCCAGCACCGGCGCGCCGATCGTAATGTTCGGCACGAAATGCCCGTCCATCACATCAAAATGAATCCAGTCCGCACCGCCGCGCTCCACGTCCTGTATTTCTTCGCCAAGCTTGGCAAAATCCGCAGACAAAATCGAAGGAGCTACATAGACCATCGATCAATACCTCCTCTTTCTATCTTTCATCTCCGCGAGAAACGTCAAATAATGCTCATAACGCGATGCCGCGACCTCGCCCGTCTCCACCGCTGCGCGCACCTTGCAGTCCGGCTCGTGCAGGTGCAGGCAGCCGCGGAAGCGGCAGCCCTCGGCCGAAGCGGCGAACTCGCGGAAGCAGCCGCCCAGGTCTTCGACCTCCAGCTCGACAAAGTCCAACTGGCTGAACCCCGGCGTATCGGCCACATAACCGCCGCCGTCCAGCGGCAGCAGCTCGACATGGCGGGTCGTGTGTTTGCCGCGGCCCAGCCTGTGGCTGATCGCATTCGTCTCCAGCGCAAGCCCGCTGATCATCGCGTTGAGCAGCGACGACTTGCCGACGCCCGACTGGCCGGCGAACACGCTGATCGTCCCGCTCAGGTGCTCCAGCACGGCTTGCACGCCATCCTGGAGGTGCGAGCTCGTCGTCACGATCGGGTAGCCGATGCCTTCATACAGCGCGCGAATGCGCTCCAACTCGGCCGCCGCCATCGCGCCGCTCCCGCCGGCTGCGCCGCCTGTGGTCAGCAGATCGCTTTTGGTAAAAATCAGCAGCGCATCCAGACCCGATTTCTCGATATGGACAAGAAACTTGTCCAGCAGCTGCAAATTGAGCGTCGGCTCGGCGACGGCGAACACGAGCGCCGCCAACCGCACATTGGCGATCGGCGGCCGGATCAGCTCGGAAAAACGCGGCAAAATTTCCGTCACCGTGCCTTCCCCGTTCTCTGTCAGCTCGTAGCGCACATCGTCGCCGACCAGCGGCGTGATGCCTTTCTTTTTAAATACGCCGCGGGCCCGGCACTGTACAATCTCGCCGTCCTGCAGCCGCTGCCCCGCAGGCAGCACGTAATAATAACCGCTAAGCGCTTTGACGATGCTTCCTTGAGGCATTAATTTCCGCCTCCGCTTGCTCCGCCGCCGGAGCCTGCAGGAGCGTTGCCGCCTGCGGGAATCGCCCCGTCCGACTTGCCGGTTGGCTTCGGCGTCGGGCTTGTCACGGCTTCATTCTCGACAGCCGATTTGCCGCTTTTTTGATCCAGATAATCCTGATAGGTGCGCGTAATCGAATTGACGAGTTGGTCGCCTTCCTTGACGAGAATAACCGCCTTTTTGTCCGGCGCGACCACCACCTTGACGTCGATCGTCTCATCCTTGCTGACCGTCTCGGTTTTATAATCGAAGTTATCGTATTGCGCATCGCTGACGACCACCTTGAAATCGGACGCCTTGCCCTCGGCGGACGGATGCAGCGGCACGCTGACGATCAATTCGCCCGCTTCCTCCGGCAAGCCGTCGCTGATGATCAGGCTGACTTCCGCGCCCGGCGACACCTCGTCGTTGTATTCATAAGGGAATTGCTTGATGACCTTGCCCTTCGGCTGCTTGTAGCTCTTCTCGCGGGTAATCCCGCTGGCCGGCAACTTCAAGTTCAGCACGCCGAGCTTGGCTTTCGCCTCCGCTTCGGTCAAGCCGACGAGATCCGGCATTTTGAACGTTTCCCGTCCCTTGCTGACATTAAAGCTGATGCTGGCCGTCTCCAGCTCGAACTCCTCACCCGCTTCCGGCGTCTGCTGCAAAATCGTATCCGGCTCGTCGTCGGTGAACACCTGCTTGATCGAAATTTGCTCGTCCTTGAAGCCCAGCGCCTGCAGCTTGAGCTTGACGTCCTTCAACGACTGGCCGACGTAATCGTCCATTTTCTGCTTGGCCGGGCCCTTGCTGACATACAGCGTCACCTTCGTGCCAACGTTCAGCTTCATGCCGGTCGGGTCCTGGCGAATCACCGTGTCCTTGTCCAGCTTGCTTTCCTCGGGCACCACAGTCGCATCGAGCTTGACCGCTTTCAGCTTTTCCTCCGCCGCATCCAACGGCATATTGACGACGTTCGGCACGTCGACGGTTTCGATGATCAGCTTTTGCTTGACAAAGCCAACCGCATACCACATGCCGCCGAGCACAATCAGCAGCAGGACGATCCAGACCGTCGGCTTGATCCAGCCGTTTTTCTTCGGCGGCTCGCTGCGCCAGACCGGCTTGTCGTCCTCTTCGAACGACTCGCCGAGCTGATTCGGCCGAATGGCCGGCATGACCAGCGTCCGCTCGTCATCCATGCCTTCGACGTCCCAGAACGCCACCTTCGGCTCGTTGCGGCGGCCCGGCGACAGACACGTATCCAGGTCCTCCATCATCTGCTTGGCCGATTGGTAACGTTCTTCGGGCTTTTTGCGCATCGCCTTCAAAATGATGTTCTCCACGCTTTGCGGAATAAGCGGATTCACCTTGCGCGGCTCCTCCACGTCCTCTTGCAAATGCTTGAGCGCCACGCTGATCGGGCTTTCCCCAAGAAACGGCAAACGCGCCGTCAGCATCTGATACATGACGATGCCCAGCGAATACAAGTCGGACTTTTGCCCGGTATTCGTCCCCTTGGCGTGCTCCGGCGAAAAATAATGCACCGACCCGACCACCGAGCCGGTTTGCGTAATCGTCGAAGACGTTGCGGCGCGGGCGATGCCGAAATCGGTCACTTTGACCCGGCCGTTTTTGCCGATCAGGATGTTGTGCGGCTTGATGTCGCGGTGAATGATCTCGTTATGGTGGGCGTGATCGAGCGCGTCGGCGATTTGGCTCGCGTAATGGACCGCCTCCTCAACTTGCAGCGGCGCCCGTTCCTTGATCAAGTCGTTCAGCGTCGTGCCCTCGACATATTCCATGACGATATAATGCACATCGCCTTCCTGGCCGACATCGTAAATGCTGACGACGTTCGGGTGCGACAGCGAAGCGGCCGCTTGCGCCTCCCTGCGGAAACGCCGGATGAACTCTTCATCGTGCACGTATTGCTGGCGCAGCACCTTAACCGCCACCTTGCGGTTGAGCAGCACATCGTGGCCTTTGTACACCAAAGCCATGCCCCCGCCGCCGATCCGCTCCAGGATTTCATACCTGCCGCCGAGTTTTCTGCCGATCAAAGCTCATCACCCCTTCCGCTGTCCGCCTCTTGTTTATGGGCCAATAAAATAACCGTCACGTTGTCATCGCCGCCGGCGTCCAACGCGCTGTCGATCAGCGCCTGCGCCGCTTGCTCAATGTCAGCATGGGAACGAACGATGTCGCCGATCCGCTGCGCATCAACAAGCCCGCTCAGACCGTCCGTGCAGAGCAGGATCGTATCGCCCTTCTGCCAGGCGTATTCGTGCAGATCGACCTCCACGCCCGGCTCGGTGCCCAGCGCCCGCGTCAGCACGTTGCGCCGTGGATGATGCTCCGCTTCCTCCGGCGTAATCTGGCCGTTTCGGACCAGCTCGTTGACCAGCGAATGGTCTTCGGTCAGCTGCAGCACGCCGTCGGCGTTAATTTTGTAGGCCCGGCTGTCGCCGATATGGCCGATCATCAGCAGTTCGCGGGAAGCAAGCGTCACGACGACCGTCGTGCCCATGCCGTAATAGTTTTCGCGCTGCGACGCAAACTCGTAAATGTTTTCGTTCGCCCGCTCGATTGCGGCGCGCAGCGCCTCCTTGCATTCGCTGACCGGCATATTGCCGTGAATCGACTGCAGTTCGGCCTGAATGGTTTCCACCGCCATCTGGCTGGCCAAATCGCCGGCTTGATGCCCGCCCATGCCATCCGCGACGATCGCGAGCCCCAATCCGTTAAGCTCCGGCTGCACCGCGGCGCGGTCTTCATTCACCAAGCGCACTTTGCCGATATCGGTACGGCTCACCATCTTCATCCGACTTCACCCCACTTGCTTACTTGCGATCCATATGCTTGGCCCGCAGTTGCCCGCAGGCGGCGGCGATATCGCTGCCCTGCTCGCGGCGAATGGTCGCGTTGATTTTGCCCTTTTCCAAAATGCGCTGGAACGTAAAAATATCGCTGCGCGGCGTCCGCTTGAAATCGCGTTCGGCCACGAAATTGACCGGAATGAGGTTGACGTGGCTCAGCGGCAATTCCCGCAGCACCTGGGCCAGCTCCTCCGCATGCTCCGGCCGGTCGTTGACCTCGCCCATCAGCGCGTATTCGAACGTGATGCGTCGGCCCGTTTTGGCCGTGTAATATTTGCAGGCTTCGATCAGATCGGCAAAAGGAAACCGGCGGTTGACCGGCATCAGCTTCGAGCGCAGCGCGTCGTTTGGCGCATGGATGGAAATCGCCAGATTGACCTGCAAATTCTCGTCGGCAAACTTGTAAATATTCGGCACGATCCCGCTGGTCGACACCGTAATATGACGCTGCCCGATGTTCAACCCCTTCGGATGGATCATCACCCGCAGGAAATTCATCGTTGCGTCATAGTTCTCGAAAGGTTCACCGATGCCCATAATGACGATCGAGCTGACCCGTTCGTTCACCTTGTCCAGCTGCTGCTGGGCCCACACCACCTGAGCGACGATTTCGCCCGGGCGCAGGTCGCGCTTCAAACCGCCAAGCGTCGAGGCGCAAAACGTGCAGCCGACGCGGCAGCCGACCTGGGTCGTCACGCAAATGCTGTTGCCGTAATTGTGCTTCATGACGACGGTTTCGATCGCGTTTTTGTCGGAGAGCTCGAACAGAAATTTCACCGTGCCGTCCTGCGACTCGTATTTGGCGATTTCATTCAACGTCACAAATTCAAACTGCGCCGCCAGCTTGTCGCGCAGCGTCTTGGGCAGATTCGTCATCTCTTCAAAGCTGGCGACGCGCTTGACGTACAGCCAGTCGAAAATTTGCCCGGCCCGAAAGCCCGACTCGCCGTTTTCCTTGACCCATATCTGCCACTGGTCCCAATTCAAATCATAAACAAAAGGTTTCATCGTTTATCCCAACCCGTACTCATGGATGTTTTTGCTAATCTTATCTATTTTAGCACAAACGGCGCACGAACACACATCCGGCTCAAATCCGGGAAGCGGGTCCGCCTTGCGGCCGTTTGCGCAGCCTGGCGATAAAAAAGCCGTCGGAGCCAAACTGCTGCGGCAGGATGCTGACCATGCCAGTCGAAGCCGCTTCGCCCAAAGCGGCAAACGCCTCCGCGGGCAGCGGCTCCAGCGCAAAGTCGTCATGCTCGGCCAAAAAGCGCCGCACCTGCTCCTCGTTTTCGGCGCTTTCCAACGTGCAGGTGCTGTAGACGAGCACACCGCCCGGCGCCAGCAAGCCGTGCACGCTGGCCAGCAGCTCGCGCTGCAGCCCGGCGATGCCGGCGATGTCCGCTTCCTGCTTGGCCCACTTGAGGTCCGGCTTGCGGCGGATCACGCCGAAGCCGGAGCACGGGGCATCAAGCAGGATGCGGTCGAACGACGCCGGCGCGAAATGGCCGGCGAGTTGGGCCGCATCCATCGTCAGCGTGCGGATGGACGCGAGGCCAAGGCGTGCGGCCTGCTGCTCGATCAGCTGGCGCTTGTGCTCGTGCAGGTCGCACGCCCAGATTTCGCCGCGGTCGCCCATCTTCTCGGCGATATGGGCCGTCTTGCCGCCGGGCGCGGCGCAGCAGTCGAGCACGCGCATGCCCGCCGCCGGCTCCAGCGCCTCGGCGACCAGCATCGAGCTTTCGTCCTGGATCGAATACAGGCCGGCGCCAAAGCGCGGGTCGAGCGCCATATTGCCCGCGCCCGCGACGCGCACGCCGCTTGGCGCGAGCGCGGACGGCTCCGCGCGCACGCCGTCGGCGACGAGCGCGTCAACCAACTGCGCGCGGCCGCCCCGCAGGGCGTTCGCGCGCAGGCTGACCGGCGGCGGCTCGTTGTTCGCCGCGCAGATCGCTTCGGCCGTGGCCACGCCAAACTGCCGCACCCAACGCTGCACGAGCCATTCGGGGTGGGAGTGGGCCAGCGCGATGCGCGCCACATCCCCCAGCCCGTCCGGCAGCGTCAGCTCTTGCTTGCTGCGGAGAACGCTGCGCAGCACGCCGTTGACCATCCCCGAAATCCCGGCATGTCCGCGGCGTTTGGCGATATGGACCGCCTCGCTGACGGCCGCATGGTCGGGGATGCGCTGCAAATACACAAGCTGATACAGGCTCAGCCGCAAGAGGCAGCGGACCCAGGGCTCCAGCTTGTGCAAGCCTTTGGCGACGAAGCGCGTCAAGTAGTAATCGAGCGTGTTCCTGCGCCCGATCGTGCCGTAGACGAGCTCCGTGGCCAGCGCCGCGTCCGCGCGCGACAGGGCGGCCCGCTGCAGCGTCTGGTTCAGCAGCAGATTGCTGTACGCCCGCTGCTCCTCAACCCGCACCAGCACGTCGAGCGCCGCTTCGCGCGCGGAACGCAAAGGAGCGCCGCTGTGCGTGGCGCTTCGGGTCCGGTCTTTTCGTTGTGCGTCCGGCGGCGGCGTTGCCGCCCCGGGCTTCCCGCGATGCGGGCGATTCGTGGATTGTGCTGCCAATGCCAATACCTCGTCTTTATGTAGAATAAGCGCCGGACGTCCCGCTGCCCGATATGGACAGCGAGGCCGGCGCCAGCAACGCTAAGAGCCAAACATCGTGCCCACGGCCAACGTCTTGCCGCGCGCCAGCTCGGCGGCGTCCAGCGCCTTTTTGCCGGCCGGCTGCACGCGGGTCAGCCAGATCGTGCCGGCGCCGGTCATCACCTCGATGCCCGACGCGCCGCCCTGCAGCACCGTGCCGGGCCGCGCTGCGCCAGCGCCGGAGGCCACCGACGCGGTGCCATCCGCAACCTGCGGCTTGGCGCACGCCCATACCTTAAACACTTCGCCGTTCCATAACGTATAGGCGCCGGGGAACGGATTCAAGCCGCGCACCTGATTAAAAATCGCCAGCGCCGGCGCCGACCAGTCGATCAACTCGTCCTCGCGCCGGATATTCGGCGAATACACCGCTTCTGCTTCGTTTTGCGGCACGGCCTCCAGCCTTCCGGCCAGCAGCTCCGGCAGCGTGCGCTGGAGCAGCTCGGCCCCGGCCGCGCTCAGCTTGACGAACATCGAACCGGTCGTATCGTCGTCGCCGATCGGCACCTCGACCTTGCTGAGCATATCGCCCGTGTCGAGGCCTTCGGCCATGTACATGATCGTCACGCCCGTCACCGCTTCGCCGCGCATCACCGCATAATGAATCGGCGCGCCGCCCCGATACTTGGGCAGCAGCGAGGCGTGAATGTTGATGCAGCCGAACTTCGGCAGCTCCAGCACCGCTTTCGGCAAAATTTGCCCGTAAGCCGCGGTCACGATCAGGTCGGGCGCGAGCTGCCGCAGCGCTTCGACCGCATCGGGATGGCGCAGCTTCTCCGGCTGCAGCACGGGGATGCCGTGCCGCTCCGCTTCCACCTTGACCGGCGGTGGCGTCAGCACACGCTTGCGCCCTTTCGGGCGATCCGGCTGCGTGACGACAGCCGCAACGCGATAACCTTCCGCCAGCAGCGCCTGCAAGGAAGGCACGGCAAACTCCGGCGTACCCATAAAAACGATATTCACGCTTCCGCTTCCTCTTCGCTTTCCTGAGCGTCGTATACGCGCAGCGCGAGGTCCGTATACAGCACGCCGTTCAAATGATCGATTTCGTGCATGATGCAGCGGGCCAAAAGCTCGGTGCCTTCCACGAAAATTTCGCTGCCGTTGCGGTCCTGCCCCTTCGCTTTCACGTACATCGGGCGCGTCACGTCGCCCTGCAGGCCGGGAATGCTCAGACACCCTTCCGGCCCGGTCTGCTCGCCGCTTTTTTCGACGACTTCCGGGTTGACCAGCTCGATCAGCCCCAACTCGCTGCCGACGTCCATCACGATCACCCGCTTCAAAATGCCGATTTGCGGCGCGGCCAAACCGACGCCACTCGCGTCATACATCGTATCGGCCATATCGTCCAGCAGCTTATGAAGATTGGAGTTGAACTTGGTGACGGTTTTCGCTTCTTCCCGAAGCACCGGGTCCGGGTCTTTTACGATAATGCGGATTGCCATGCTCGTGCACCTGCCTCTTTTCGTATATGCATTAGGTCGTTACATCAAATATTGCGGATCTACGTCGACGCTGATTTGCAGCTTCTCTTTCGCCGATTGCTCCTCGAACAGCGCCATGGCTTGGGCCATGAGCTCAGGAGCCGGAACGTCCCCCCGATATTTTACCACGCATTGGAACCGATATCTATCCTTGATTCGCGACAAAGGCGAAGCGACCGGCCCCAGCACCGTCAAACCTTCGGGCAGGCCCGACGGGTCGGCCCCCCGTCCCCCGGCCCCTCCGATCCCGCGGGCCAGCTCCTTCAACCGCAGCGCAAACGCTTCGGCCAAGCGGACGAGCATCGGCACCTGTTCGTGCGCAAACGTGATCAGGATCAGCCGTTGAAACGGCGGGTAGCCAAGCTGTGCGCGAATGTCCAGCTCCTGAACGGCAAATTCGTCGTAGTCGTGGCGGCTGGCGCATAACACGCTGTAATGCTCCGGCGTGTACGTCTGCACGAACACTTCACCCGGCTTCTGATGCCGGCCCGCGCGTCCGGCGACCTGGGTCAGCAATTGAAACGTCCGCTCCGCCGAGCGGAAATCCGGCAGATTCAGCACCGTATCGGCAGCAATCACCCCCACAAGCGTCACATCGGGAAAATCAAGCCCCTTGGCTACCATCTGCGTGCCCAGCAGCACATCGGCCATCTTGCTGGCAAACATCGTCAGCCACTTCTCATGCGAGCCTTTTTCCGTCGTCGTATCGACGTCCATGCGAATGACGCGGATGCCGGGAAACAGCCGGCTCAGCTCCTCTTCGACCCGCTGCGTGCCGGTGCCGAAATGGCGGATATGCTCCGAGCCGCAGCTCGGGCATTCGTGGACCTCGCGTTCGGCATAACCGCAGTAATGGCAGCGCAGCATCCGCGTGCTCTGGTGATAGGTCAGCGAAATATCGCAATGCGGGCAGGTCGCGACAAAACCGCACGTGCGGCACATGACGAACGTCGCATACCCCCTGCGGTTCAGCAGCAAAACGGTCTGTTCCTTCTTGTGTAACCGTTCTTCGATCGCTTTATACAACGGACGGCTGAACATCGAGCGGTTGCCGCCCTTCAACTCCTCGCGCATATCGACGACGTGGACCGGCGGCAGCGGCCGGCCGGCAACGCGCTCGCGCATCGTCAACAGCCGGTACGGCGCTGCGCCAGGCTCCGGCGCGCTCCTGGTGCGCTGCAGGCTTTCCAGCGACGGCGTCGCCGAGCCGAGCACGACGGCGGCCCCATGCTGCCGGGCGCGGCGCACGGCGATGTCCCGGGCATGATATTTTGGGCTTTCCTCCTGCTTGTAGGACGACTCGTGTTCTTCATCAATAATGATCAGGCCGATGCGGGTAAAAGGCGCAAACACCGCCGAGCGCGCGCCGATCACGACCTTGACCATCCGGCGCATGATCTTGCGCCATTCGTCATAGCGCTCACCTTGCGACAGCCGGCTGTGCAGCACGGCAACCTGGTCGCCGAAACGGCCCTTGAACCGCTCGACCATCTGCGGCGTCAGCGAAATTTCCGGCACAAGCACGATCGCTTCGCGTTCCTGGTCAAGACACTGCTGGATCGATTGCAAATACACCTCGGTTTTGCCGCTGCCGGTCACGCCGTGCAGCAGGAACACCTCATGGCGCTGCTCGGCGACAGCGCTTTGAATTTCGCCGAATACGCGGCTTTGCTCCGGCGTAAGCGGCAGCGGCGACGTGCGGGCGAACGAACGCCCGGCGTACGGATCGCGCAGCACCTCCGTCTCGCGCAGCGCCAGCGCCCCGCCGGCAGCGAGGCTTTTGACCGTGCTGGCCCCGACCAGCGCGCGCTCCATCAGCTCGGTCAGCCGCACCGGGGCGGGGCTCGCGATCAAATATTGCAGCACTTCCTTTTGCTTGTGCGAACGGCTTGGCAGCGCGGCCAGCGCCTGCTCCATCCGCTCCGGGTCGCCGGGAAACACGGTGAGCGCCTTTTTGGCATTCATCCGGTCCTTGACGACTTGCACCTCGGTGAGCACTCCGCCGGCAATCAGCTCCTTGACCAGCGCGCCCTCTTGCGGAAACCGCTCCATCAGCGTTTCGAACGGCACCGCTTCCCGGCTGCGGACAAAATCGACAATCGCGCCTTGCTCGCCGAGCACCAGCTCCGCTTGCCCGCCGCCTGTCGCTGCGCCAAGCCCAATCATCCGCTCATATTTGGCCTTGAGCGCTCCCGGCAGCATCGCCTGCAAGGCGCTCACCTCATGGCATAAATAGGTCCGGCTGATCCAGCGGGCCAAATCGACGAGCTCGGACGTCAGCGGCGGCACCGGGTCGAGCACGCTTTGAATCGGCTTCAACCGCGCAGCATCAACCTCGCTCGTCTCGCTGATGCCAACGACAAAGCCCTGCAGCGTCCGCGGACCAAACGGCACGCCCACCCGGCAGCCGATCTCGACCCAGCGGCGCAGCAACGGCGGCACCTTGTAATCAAAAGGCCGGTTCGTCTGCTTGGACGGAATATCTACGATGACTTTGGCAAACATTACAGGTCCCCTTCTGGCTCCGTGGCGGCGCGGGCCGCTGTCATCCGGCTTGCGGCCAGCTCCAGCAGCCGGCGCGCCACTTGCTTCTTGCTTTGTATAGGCAGCGCTTCGACCAAACCGCTGCGATCGAACAGGCGCACGATGTTCGTATCGACGCCAAAGCCAGCCCCGGCTTGCGATACATCGTTGGCGACCAGCAGGTCGCAGTTTTTGCGTTGCAGCTTGTCCATGGCGTGGAGGTCGACGTCGTTCGTTTCCGCAGCAAAACCAATGACGAATTGCCCCGCTTTGCGCTCGCCGATTTCCTGCAAAATATCGGGATTTTTGACCAACTCCAGCGTCAGCGTATCGCTTTGCTTTTTCAGCTTGCGTTCGGCTGCGGCGAGCGGCCGGTAGTCGGCAACCGCTGCCGCCTTGACGATCAGGTCGCTTTGCGGCAGCCGCTCCAGCACGGCGTCACGCATATCAAGCGCCGATTGCACCGGCACAAGCGTTACGCCCGGCGGGCAAGGCAGCGCGGTCGGCGCCGAGACAAGCGTCACCGCCGCGCCCATCCGCGCCGCTTCCTCGGCGATGGCGTAACCCATTTTGCCCGAGGAATCGTTGCTGATATAGCGCACCGGGTCGATCCGCTCGACCGTGCCGCCAGCCGTGACCAGCACGCGCCGGCCGGCGAGTTGGCCCGCCTCGGCCCAAAAGCTCTCGATCGCCGCAGCGATTTCCTCCGGCTCGGCCAGCCGCCCTTTGCCGACGTAACCGCAGGCGAGCTGCCCTTCGCCCGGCTCGATCAAGCGCACGCCACGCTCGGCCAACGTCTGCATGTTCTGTTGCACGGCGGGATGGGCATACATATGCACATTCATCGCCGGGGCAACCCAGACGGGCGCCGTCGTCGCCAGCAGCGTCGTGCTCAGCATATCGTCGGCAAGCCCCAGCGCCAGCTTGGCGATCATGTTGGCTGTCGCCGGCGCGACGACGCATAAATCGGCGCTGTCGGCCAGGTCGATGTGCGACACGACGGCGGCGTCTTTTTCATCAAACGTATCGAGAAATACCTGGTGGCGCGACAGCGTCTGGAACGTCAGCGGCGCCACGAATTGGGCCGCCGATGCGGTCATGATCACGCGTACGTTGGCTCCGGCCTGCGTCAGCTTGCTTGTCAGCGCCGCCGCCTTATAAGCGGCAATGCCGCCGCAGACGCCAAGCACGATCGTTTTCCCCTGCAGCTTCCCCATGTTCGTCCTCCTTCAAGCTCTGGACACCCATCGCACGTTATGGCAAACGCAGCGTACGATGCGATCCGGCCAGAAAAAAATAACAACCGCAAAGGGTTGTCAAAGTGGTTTATTTCTCAATTTCTTGATACTGAATTTTCTCGTAGGAAATGTAATCCCCGTAAAGCTCTTCAAGCGCCACGCCTACGTATTTATGCGCTTTTGGCGCGCGCAGGTCGGATTTGGCTCCGTCACGCAACAATCTCGCTCTTTTGGCCGCAGCGACGACCAGGGAATATTTGCTGTCGACTTTGTCCAGCAACTTGTCGATCGAAGGATACAGCATATTCAGTTCACCCCATCTATCCATTGTGTAATTTTCGGAAACATCCGCTCGCGCCGGCAGTGCTCGGCGGTGAGAATCGCCTGGATTTTGGCGCAAGCCGCCTCCACGCGGTCGTTGACGATCGCATAGTCGTAATGCTCCATCAGCCTGATTTCATCCACGGCCACCGACATGCGGGTGCGGATGATGTCGTCGGTTTCGGTGCCGCGCGTTACAATGCGGTTTTGCAGCTCGTCCAGCGACGGCGGCAGCAGGAAGATAAACACGCCTTCGGCGAACGACTGCTTCACTTTCAGCGCGCCCTGCACCTCGATTTCCAGAATGACGTCTTTGCCGGCGCGCAGCGTTTCTTCAACAAACCGGCGCGGCGTGCCGTAAAAATTGCCGACGTATTCGGCCCACTCCAGCATTTCGTCAGCTTCGATAAGCTGCTGGAATTGTTCCCTGCTTTTGAAAAAATAATTCACGCCTTCCACTTCGCCCTGGCGCGGATTGCGCGTCGTGGCGGATACGGAGTAGACGATCTCCGGCGACATTTTGCGCAGCGCCGCGCAGACCGTCCCTTTCCCCACGCCGGAAGGTCCAGACAGCACGATCAGAATGCCTCTTTCGCGGTCCAAAGTGTTCGTGTTACTCGTCATGATCATCGTCCTTGTTGGAGAGTCGATGCGCTACCGTCTCGGGCTGTACCGCCGACAAAATCACGTGGTCGCTGTCGGTGATAATGACGGCCCGGGTTCTGCGGCCATACGTGGCATCGATCAGCATATGCCGGTCGCGCGCTTCCTGAATGATCCGCTTGATCGGCGCCGATTCAGGGCTCACGATTGAAATAATGCGGTTCGCCGATACGATGTTGCCGAACCCGATATTGATTAATTTGATAGCCATTCAACTTCCTCCTCGTGAAAAGGGCGCACCGTCTCACTCGATATTCTGAATTTGTTCTCGCATCTTTTCCAGCTCGGCCTTCAGCTCGATCACCCGCGCCGACAATTCCGCATGGCCCGCTTTCGAGCCGATCGTATTTGCTTCGCGATTCATTTCCTGAATGAGAAAATCAAGCTTCCGCCCGACCGGCTCCTCGTCGGCGAGCAAGCCGGCGAACTGGGCGAAGTGGCTGGACAGCCGGGTCAGCTCTTCGTCCACGTTCGAGCGGTCGGCCAGCAGCGCGACCTCGGCCGCCAGCCGCTGGGCGTCCAGCGCCGCCGGATCGCGCAATAGCGACTGCACGCGCGCGGCCAGCCGTGCGGCCAGCTCCGTCACGACCTGGGGCGCAAGCGCCGCCAGCTCGCCGTGCAGCCGCTCCAGCCCGCAAAGCCGCTGCCGCAAATCGCCTGCGAGATATTCGCCTTCGCGCTGCCGCATCGCGGCCAGTCCGTCCAACGCTTCGGCCAGACACGCGCTTAGCTCCTGCGCCAGGCTAATCTCGTCGGTCTCGGCCCGCTCCTCGCTCATCACGATGAGATTCGGCACCTGCAGCAGATCCTGCAGGCGCGGCGTTTGTCCGAATCCGTAGCGCTGATTAAGCTGCTCGGCCGCTTGCATGTAGCCTTCGGCAAGCGCCCAATCGACGCTGACGCTTTTTGATGAAAGGATGTCGCGCTCCACGGTGACAAACACGTCCACCCGGCCGCGCCTCACCGTCTTCAATACGGCTTTGCGCAGCCCTTCCTCCAGCTTGGCCCATTCGCGGGGCAATCTGAAGCTCACCTCGCTGTAGCGGTGATTGACCGATTTGATGTCGATAAACACCTTGTACCCGGCGAAGGAACGGCTTGCCTGTCCGAAGCCCGTCATGCTGCACAGCATCCTGATCACATCCGTTAGTCTATTTTAATTCATTTTGAAAGTGGGGACAAGTGGAAATCGCGGCGGTTCGACTTTTCCCACACGTAGTTCGTCAAGGTGACGCACATCTCATAGAACAAAAACGGCGTCATCAGGTAGATGCCGTTAAAGCGCCGCATGGCCGCGTCAAGCAGCTCCTTGGCGATCTCCACACCCATCGCCCGGCCGACCGGACCCTCCAGTCCGGCCATGCGCGCGCGCACTTCATCGGACAGCTGGATGCCGGGAACCTCGTTGTGCAAATATTCGGCGTTGCGGCCGCTGGCCAGCGGCATGATGCCGATAAAGATCGGCACGTTCAAATGCCGGGTCGTTTCGTACATGTTCTCGATCAGCTGCGGATCGTACACCGGCTGGGTCATGATGTAGTCGGCGCCGGCTTCGATTTTGCGCTCCAGCCGCTTGACCGCCTTGTCCAGATGCTTGACGTTCGGATTAAACGCCGCGCCGACGACGAAATTCGCCTTGCGCTTAAGCGGCTTGCCGGAGAAGGCGATGCCTTCGTTGAGCTGCTTGATCATGCGGATGATCTCAAACGAAGTCAAATCGTACACGGAGCTGGCTCCCGGCAGGTCGCCGAATTTCGCCGGATCGCCGGTGACAGCCAGCACGTGGTCGATGCCAAGCGCATGCAACCCCATGAGATGGGATTGCGTGCCGATCATGTTGCGGTCGCGGCAGGCGATGTGAATCAGCGGGCGTACGCCAAGCCGGTCCTGGACAAGATGGCCAAGCGCGAGATTGCTCATGCGCGTCACCGCAAGCGAATTGTCGGCCATCGTGATCGCATCGACGTGAGCGTCCAGCAGCGCTTTGGAGCCGAGCATAAACTTGTCGATGTCGAGGTCGCGCGGCGGGTCCAGCTCGACGATCACGGTCGGACGCCGGCGCACGAGCTCGACGAGCGACGGCGTGCCCGCCGGCGGCGCAGCTTCGGCCGGCGCCGGCTCCAGCGCCCGCACGATGGCGGGCGCCGCTTGGGCGGCTGGCGCTGGCAGGGGATCGCTGTCCGCGATCCCCGCCCCGGACGCCGCCGGCACATAGCCGCTGAGCGCTCGCGCGACAGCGGCGATATGCTCCGGCGTCGTGCCGCAGCAGCCGCCGATCAGGCGCGCGCCGAGGTCCGCGAGGCGCAGCGCGCTTTCGGCGAAGTACTCGGGCGTCGCCGCAAAGGTGATCTTCCCGTCCACGTAGTCGGGAAGGCCGGCGTTCGGGAACGCCGAGAACGGCACGCCCGGCAGCGCCAGCTTCTCCATCGTGCGCAAAATGCCGTTCGGACCGACCCGGCAGTTGAAGCCGATGACGTCGGCGCCGAGATCGCGCAGCCGCTCGAACGCCTCCTGCAGCGGCACGCCGTCCTGCGTGCTGCCCGTCCCTTCGGTTGCGAACTGGCAGATGACCGGCAGGTCGCTGAGCCGGCGAATGATCGCTAGCGCCAGCTGCAGCTCCTCCAGATCATAGAACGTCTCCAGCAGCAAGCCGTCGACGGGCGAATCGAGCAGGATGCCGATCTGCTCGCGCAGCGACTTCTCGACCTGGGCCGTGCGCACGTTTTTGCGCTTGCCGGCGCGGATCGAGCCGATGGCGCCAACCACATAAGCTTCGGCGCCCACCGCCTTGCGGGCCAGCTCGACGCCGGCGCGGTTGATCGCCTCGACGTCGCCCTCCAGCCCAAACTTCGACAGCTTTTCCCGATTGGCCGAAAAGGTATTCGTCTCAATAAGACGAGCACCGGCCTCAAAATAACGGCGGTGCACGTCGACAACCTGATCAGGCTGCAGCAAATTCAATTCCTCGTAAGAAATGCCGACGGGAAATCCCATCTGATATAAATAAGTCCCCATGGCGCCGTCGCCGGTAAGCACCTGACGCTGCAACGCCTCGCGAAGATCCGGTTTCATCGTATACTCCCCACCTTGAAAATTAGTACATCTACTTTAACATAAATCGGGAGCTACAACTATCAAACTTCTATCAAACTTATTTATAAATTACAACGTTCCCTTGAATACTTCCGTCGCTGGGCCCGTCATATAGACGTGATTGTCGGCTTCGCTCCATTCAATATGCAGGTCGCCGCCCTTGAGCGAGACGGTGGCGGTGCGGTCGGTCAAGCCGTTGAGCACGGAAGCGACGACCGTGGCGCAAGCGCCGGTGCCGCAAGCAAGCGTCGGGCCCGCGCCGCGCTCCCATACGCGCATATCGGCGAAGTCGCGGCTTTGCACGGTGACAAACTCCACGTTGATTTTGCGCGGGAACAGCGGATGCACCTCCAGCTTCGGCCCCCATACGTTCAGGTCGAAATTCACAGCGTCATCGACGTAAATCACACAATGCGGGTTGCCCATCGAAACGGCGGTAAACAGAAACTGGCGGCCGTCCACCTCAACCGGCTGGTTCAGCACCGGATTCTGGTCGATCGTCGTTGGCACCTGCAGGCCGTTTAATACCGGCTGGCCCATATCGACGCGCACCTTGACGGCTTTGCCGTTGTCGGTGGTGATTTGCACCTTTTGCACGCCGGCGCCGATCGTTTCAATCGTAATTTCCTGTTTATCGGTCATGCCGTGGTCGTAAACGTATTTGGCGACGCAGCGGATCGCGTTGCCGCATTGCTCGGCCTCCGAACCGTCGGAATTAATAATCCGCATCATAAAATCAGCTTTCTCGGAAGGCAAAATGTACACCAGCCCGTCGGCGCCGATGCCGAAATAGCGGTGGCACAGCCGGATCGCCAGCTCGTCGACGCCGACCGGCAGCTCCCGTTCACCCGCAAATACGACAAAATCATTGCCCAAGCCATGCATTTTCGTAAAATTCATATGCGCTCAATTCTCCTATTTTTTATACTTTTAGCCCATATCATAACGTAAAATACGCGGAATGCCTAGAGCAAGTTCCCACGGGAGCGGCCAGACACCAGCCGGACGTGAAAAAGACTGCCGCCGGGACGCTTGGCGCACGTCCGCAACCGACAGTCTTGAGCAGCGCTTTAGCGCAAGCTCGGGCGCGTTTTGTAGGAGGCCCGGCGCTTCGCCTTTTTCGGCGAAAGCACGCTGCCCAGCCCCATAAGAAACGTCGGAATGCCTGCGGCGATCAACGCCAGCACCCATTCCTTCCAACCAAGCGGCACCGTTTTGAAAATCGGCCGCAGCGGCTCGATGTACATCACCGCAAGCATCAGGGCGAGCGACGACAACACGGCCAGCACGAGGTAGCGATTTTGCAGCGGATTGCGGTGAAAAATCGAACGCGAGCTGCGGCAATCGAACACATGGATCAGCTGCGCCATCACCAGTGTGGTGAACGCCACGCTTTGCGCCTTGACCAGTTGGTCGGCGGCGCCCGGATTCACATGCAGCACAAGCCAAAACGCGCCCAGCGTGCAGAGGCCGATCAACATGCCGCGGCTGATGATTTTCCACCCCAGGCGGCGCGCAAAAATATTTTCCTTGGCCGAACGCGGCTTCATCTGCATCAAATCTTTTTCCGCCTGATCGATGCCAAGCGCCATCGCCGGCAAGCCGTCGGTGACGAGATTCACCCACAAAATCTGAATCGGCACAAGCGGCAGCGGCAAACCGGCCATCATCGCGATAAACATCGTCATGATTTCGCCGACGTTGGAGGCCAGCAGGTAGCGGATAAACTTGCGGATATTTTCGTAAATCCCCCGGCCTTCCTCAATCGCCGCAACAATCGTCGAAAAATTATCGTCGCTCAGCACAAGCGCCGACGCTTCCTTCGAGACGTCCGTGCCGGTAATGCCCATGGCGATGCCGATGTCGGACGCCTTGATCGCCGGAGCGTCGTTCACACCGTCGCCGGTCATCGCCACAACATGGCCCCGGCGTTGCAGCGACTTGACGATGCGCAGCTTGTGCTCCGGCGACACGCGAGCGTATACGCAGGTGTCTTCGATCCTGGCATCCAGCTCGTCGTCGGAGAGCAGCGCCAGCTGCTGGCCGCTTAAGCTGCCCCCCGCTCCATGCAGCATGCCAAGCTGCTTGGCAATCGCTTCGGCCGTCGTCTGGTGGTCGCCGGTAATCATCACCGTCTTGATCCCGGCCTTGCGGCATTTGGAGATCGCTTCGCGCACCTCCTTGCGCGGCGGGTCGATCATCCCGGTCAAGCCGACGAACACCAAACTGTGCTCGGCATCGTCGTGCTCGCGGCACGCTTCGCTTGGCTTCAGCTCGCGATAGGCAAGCCCCAGCACGCGCAGCGCCGAGCGGGCCATCCCCTCGTTGGCCGCCATCACCTTGGACTTGAGCGTCGGCGTGAACGGAATCGGCTTGCCGTCCCACAGCACATAGCTGCAATGCTCCAGCAGCACGTCGGGAGCGCCTTTGGCGCAGACCAGCCGGCCGGCCCCGTGTTCGACGATCACGGACATCCGCTTGCGTTCGGAATCAAACGGAAACTCGGCGATCCGCGTGAACGCCCCGGCCAGCGATTCCTGGGTCATCCCGCCTTTGGCGCCAAGCACGACCAGCGCGCCTTCCGTCGGATCGCCCTTGATCGTCCAGACGGCTTGTGCCTCGTCCTTGCTTTTCTTGCGCTTCGTCTCCGCCTTCTCTTCATGCAGCGTCGCGTTGTTGCACAACACCGACACTTGCAGCAGCCGGCCGACAATCGGGTGGCGGCGCGGATCGGTCGGCCGGCCATCCAGCAGCAGCTCGCCTTGCGGCGCGTACCCGTCGCCGGACACCTCCAGCAGATCGCCACCGGCCCAGACGTGGGTGACGGTCATTTTATTTTGCGTCAGCGTACCGGTTTTGTCCGAGCAGATCACCGAAGCGCAGCCAAGCGTTTCGACCGACGGCAGCTTGCGCACGATCGCCTTGCGCTTGATCATCCGCTGCACGCCAAGCGCCAGCGCGATCGTCACGATCGCCGGCAGCCCTTCGGGAATCGCCGCCACGGCGAGGCTGACCCCGGCAAGGAACATCGCGTAAGGCGGCTGGCCATGCATGATGCCGGCGACGACAACGAGAATCGTCAGCGCGATCGCCACGATGATCAGCACCTTGCCAAGCTGCTCCAGCCGATGCTGCAGCGGCGTTTCCATCGTTTGCGTATTTTGAATCAAATCGGCGATTTTGCCCATCTCCGTGCCCATGCCGGTGCGGACGACAACCGCCCTGGCCGTGCCGCGCGCCACCATCGTGCCCATAAAGCCGAGGTTGCGCTGATCCCCCAGCGGCACCTCGCCATAAGCAAGCGCTTCGACCAGCTTGCCGACCGGCACCGACTCGCCGGTAAGCGCCGATTCCTCGACATACAAGCCGTTGGTTTCGAGAAAACGCACGTCCGCCGGCACGCGGTCTCCGCTTTCCAGCAGCACGATGTCGCCGGGCACGAGGTCGCGGGCCGGAATCTGATGCACCGCCCCTTCGCGCATCACCCGCGCATTCGGCGCCGACAGCTCCTTTAACGCGCGCAGCGAACGTTCGGCGCGAAACTCCTGCACGAAGCCGAGGACACCGTTCATCACGATGATCGCAATAATCGTAATCGCATCGAGATATTCACCGAGCAAGCCGGAAATCAGGGTCGCCCCCAACAGCACCAGCACCATGAAATCCTTGAATTGGTTCAAAAGCAACGTGATCGGCGATATGCGCTCGCCTTCCGCCAGCTCGTTGCGGCCGGCCTCCGCCTGACGCTGCAGCGCCTCGTCCCAGGGCAATCCCGTCTGCGCGCCCACCTGCTGGTCGCGCAGCACTTCCTCTGCCGTCATCTGATACCACTCTTTCTGACTCATCCGCCCTTCTCCCTCCCGCTTTCCACGCGAATCTTGCCCTGCACTCATCGTAAATGTATTCAGACAAGCCGGAAAATATCCCTGTAATCGTTTGTCCCGGGAAAAGCCGCTTAAGTTTTGCCGCAAAATATGGCATGATAGGGGATAGCACTTTTCTACCTGAATGGAGTTGGACCTTATGGCCTTAGACGGACTTGTCCTGCGTGCTGTCGTGCATGAGCTGCAAAGCTGCGCCGGCGCGCGGATCAATAAAATTCATCAACCAAGCGAACACGATATCGTCATGCATCTGCGGGCGCAAGGGCGCAATGTGCGGCTGCTCCTGTCGGCCAACCCGACATACCCGCGCCTGCACGTCACGGAACAAACTTTCATAAACCCGTTGGAAGCGCCGATGTTTTGCATGTTGCTGCGCAAGCATTGCGAAGGCGGCATTCTCGAAGCGGTCGAGCAGGTCGGCAATGAGCGGATCGTGCGGCTTGCCGTACGGCAGCGCGACGAGCTTGGCGACATCAGCGTCAAAACGCTGGTGATGGAAATCATGGGCCGCCATAGCAACCTCATCTTAACCGATCCGGCCAGCGCGACGATCATCGACGGCATTCATCACGTTACGCCGGCGATCAGCTCGTACCGCATCGTCATGCCCGGCAGCAAATACACGGCGCCGCCCGAGCAGCACAAGCTTGATCCGCTGGCCGTCGCCGCAGGCGATTTCGCCGCCGCGCTGGCCGCCCACAACGGGCAGCCGCTTAAAGCGGCGCTGGTTGGCGCATTCAGCGGCCTGAGCCCGCTGATCGCCGCGGAAATCGTCCACCGCAGCGGCTTGTCCTCGGCAACCGAAGCTCCGGCTGGCACAGATGCCTTGTGGCCGGCGTTTGCCGCCTTGATGGACGACATGCGCGCGCACCGCTACACGCCGGTGATCGTCGCCGCGGCCGGCAGCGGCAAATCGTTTTTTGCCGTGACGCCGCTGACGCATATCGCCGGCCAAGCGGACAGCTTCGCCGCCCCTTCCGCGTGCCTCGAAGCGTTTTATGGCGCCAAGGCCGAACGGGATACGGTCAAGCAACGCGTCGCCGATTTGCTGCGCTTTTTGCAAAATGAAAAAAACAAAAACGAAAAAAAGCTCGACAAGCTGCAAGAAACGCTTGCCGAGTCCAAAGACGCCGACAAACAGCGCATTTTGGGCGAATTGCTCACCGCATCGCTGCACACCGTGCAAAAGGGCGACAAGGAGCTGGAGACGGTCGACTATTACGACGAACATCTGCCGCTCGTGCGCATCCCGCTCGACCCGCTGCTGACGCCGTCGGAAAACGCGCAGCGTTATTTTAAAAAGTATACGAAAATGAAAAACAGCGCCGTCGTCGTCGAAGAACAAATCACGCAAACCCACACGGAAATTGCCTATTTAAGCTCGCTGCTGCAGCAACTGGACGCCGCGACGCTGCTGGATATTGAGGAAATCCGCGACGAGCTGATGGAGATGGGTTATATCCGCGACCGGCACAAAAAACAGCGCAAAAAGAAAAAGCAGACCAAGCCAATGCTTGCCTGCTATACCTCCAGTGAAGGCGTGCCGATCTATGTCGGCAAAAACAATACGCAAAACGAATATTTGACCAACCGCCTGGCCGCAGCAAGCGACACCTGGCTGCACACCAAGGACATTCCCGGCTCGCATGTCGTGATCCGCGGCGACGGCTACTCCGAGCAAACGCTGCTGGAAGCCGCCCGGCTGGCCGCTTATTTCAGTCAGGCCAAGGAGTCGAGCCAAGTTCCGGTCGATTACACCTTGATCCGCCACGTGCACAAGCCCAGCGGCGCGAAACCCGGCTTCGTCATCTATATCAATCAAAAAACGCTGTTCGTCACCCCCGAGGAGCAACACATCAAAACGATGCCGATGACCGTCAAATAAGCAAGCCTTCAATCGGAGCACTTCGCGGAAAAGCAACCGCGGTTTCGAGAAATTTATCGACGCCAAAAAAACTGCCGCTTCCCCAGAGCGCCTGCCTGCTCATCAATCGGCCAAAAGCCGCTTCATTTTTGCAATCGCCGCTTGCGCCGTGCCGCTCAACAAATAGACGGACCGCGTGCCCGGCATAATGCTGTCCTCCAGGATCGCGCTGCCGCCAATAAACACCTTGGTGCGCAGCGCGAGCCGTTCTATCCCCCGATCCAGCTCGCGGTAAAACCCGGCTGTCTCCTCAAGCAAATCGCGCGACGAACTGCTGAACGCAAAAGCCGCCGGCTGCTGCTGCTCCAAACATTCGAAAATGCCTTTCTCCGAAGGCGCCGCTCCCAAATAAGCGATTTTCAGACCCGTTTGCAACGCAAAATAACCCAAAAACAAGATGCCCAGCTCATGCCGCTCGCCCGGCGAGCAAGCCGTCACCAGCAGCGGGCTGCTGCTTTGCGCCATATACACGTTTTTCATCGACAACAGCCGCTCGCGCACGAAATGACTGCCGAAATGCTCCTGATATTCGGAAACTTCTCCCCGCTTCCAGCGTTCGCCCAATTCGACCAACGCCGGCTCCAACACCTGCATCAACACGAAATTCGTATGATGCAACGCCAGCATCTGGTCGAGAAATTGCTGCGCCCCCGGCTGATCCAGCCGCAAAAAATATTCGATCAGCATGTCCCGGTAAGCTTTCGTCTCCGGCGGCTGCGCCAAAAACGGCGGCTGTGCCAGAACCGCTTCGACGGCCGTTTCTGTCCGCTTGCGCTCCTTGGCGGCGATGCCGATCGGCACGCCTTCGTCCACCTTCGTTTTTAACCAGATCAGCACCTCGATATCGGGCTTCGTGTAGCCGCGGTAGCCGTTGGGAAAACGGGTTGGCGTCACCGCATCATACCGTTCCTCCCATTTGCGTATCAACTGCGTGCTCAAGCCTGTTCGCTGAGCCACTTCCCGGATTGTATAGAGCCTTGTCATCTATGTGTTACCCCCGACGCACCATTCATCTTTCCATTATAAGCCATTTACAAAGCTTATACAACGAAACTCTTTTGGAAAAACCTTACACAAACCATCAAAGCATCCCAATCTCCCGGCAAAATAGCAGCGGCGGCGGCTCCCATTTCCCCTTATCCGGCGCTGTTCGGGCGCACAAAGCTTACTCAACATCAAGCCAAAACCGCAAGCAAATGCTCCACATTACACAAAAAAAGCGCCCGCCCCGCCCAGGGCCAAACGCTTCATTCGTCATCTTTTGCCGTTATACGGCCGCTATACACATCCCTTGCGCGGCGGCTACCGCTCCCATTTGCGCACGAGGTCGGTCAAATAAGCTTTTACATGATCCTGCAAATCTTCGCGCTCCAAAGCGATTTCGATCGTCGCTTCGATGTAGCCGAACTTGTCGCCAACGTCATAGCGCTTCCCTTTCATCAAATATGCCGCCATCTGCTGCAGCTCGTTGAGCTTGCGCAACGCGTCCGTCAGCTGGATCTCTCCGCCGCGGCCCGGCTCCTGCCGCTCCAGAATGCCGAAAATTTCCGGCATGATGATATAGCGGCCGATAACCGCGAGATTCGAAGGCGCCTGGGAGCGTTCCGGCTTCTCCACAAGGTCGCGAATCAGCCGGTAGCCGTCATGTGCCTCCGCAGGCGAAACGATGCCGTATTTATCGACATCCTCCCAATCGACCTCCTGTACGGCGATGACCGACGTGCCGGTCTGTTCGTACAAATCGATCATCTGCTTGAGCCCCGGCGGCGTTGATTGCAGAATGTCGTCGCCAAGCAAAACGGCAAACGGCTCGTCCCCGATAAACTTGCGGGCGCACAAAATCGCATGCCCAAGCCCAAGCGGCTGCTTCTGGCGAATGTAATGCACATCGGCCAGGTTGGAAACGGATTGCACGATGTTCAGCAGCCGGTGGCTGCCTTTTTCCTCCAGCATCGTCTCCAGCTCCGCCGATTTGTCGAAATGGTCTTCGATCGCCCGCTTGTTGCGGCCGGTGACGATAATGATATCTTCAATGCCCGACTGGATCGCTTCTTCGACGATATATTGAATCGCCGGTTTATCGACAATTGGCAGCATTTCCTTTGGCTGCGCTTTCGTAGCGGGCAAAAACCGCGTGCCCAATCCGGCTGCGGGAATAATCGCTTTGCGAATTTTTTTCATTTTATAAGTTCGACCCCTTCCTTTGTCGTAAAGCCGCCAGTACGTCCAGCGTCACTTTGCGGGAACCAAGCGGAGCGTGAAACACAACGCCCCCTCGCTCGCCATGGAAATCCGAACCTGCTGTCGCCACCAAATCGTAGCGCTCGGCCAGCAGCGCATATCTCTGTTCATCTTCGGAAGTATGGTCGGCGTGAAAGACCTCAATCCCGTCGACGCCGGCTTGCACAATCGACTCGACCAACGCATCGTCGTCATAAAGACCCGGATGAGCGAGCACCGCCGCACCGCCCGCGGCGCGAATCCAAGCGATCGCCGTTTCCGGCGCGATGCGCGGCGGATTGACATAAGCGGCAGCGCCGCTGGCCAAATAGCGGTCAAACGCCTCCTGAATGGAAGCGACATAACCTTTGCGCAGCAGCACGGCTGCAATATGCGGACGGCCTATGGTGTCGCCGCGGCGCTGATCGCCGGCCGCTTCCTTGCGCACCTCGCTCATCGTCACGGCGACGCCCAACTGCTGCAGACGGGCGATGATCAGCTCGTTGCGCTGATCGCGCGTTTCGCGCAGCGACGCCAGTCTGCTCAAAAACAGCGGCTGCTCGATATCGATATAATACCCCAGCACGTGGATGTCCTGATTGCCCGCTACCGTGCTGATTTCCACGCCGGGCACGACCTCGATGCCCAGCCGCGCCCCTTCGGCCAGCGCCTCCGCAACGCCGGAAACCGTGTCGTGGTCGGTAATCGCCACCGCCCCCAGTCCGGCCTCCCAAGCGAGACGGACGTTCACTGCCGGGGACATCGTCCCGTCAGAAGCCGTCGTATGCGTGTGCAAATCTGCTGCGCTTCGTATTGACATCAACACATCCCCCCTTCTCTTCGCGTGTACCTGCCGATGGTTAGCGCGCGGTCATCCGCGGCGCCGTCTTCGGTAAATTCTACAACCAGCGGCTCAAGTCCTCCTCTCGCAAAAAAGTCATAAAGCTGACCGCAGAGATCGGCAGCAGCGCCGAATTCAGATAGATCGCATAAAAGCTGCGCTTAAACCTGACGTTCTCCAACGTTTTCACCTTAAACAACCCCAGCGTCACCTCATGCTTGACCGATGATTGCGACAAAATCGAAATGCCAAGTCCCGCTTCGACCGCCGATTTGATCGCGCCGGTGCTGCCGAGCTCCATCACGATTTTCATCCGGTCGTAGTCGATCTCACGACGGGCCAGCTCCTCCTCCATCACGCGGCGCGTGCCCGAACCCATCTCGCGCAGCACAAACGGATATTCCAGCGTGTCCTCGAACGTCACCGTGTCGCGATCGGCCAGCGGGTGGCCGGCCGGCACAATCAGCTTCAGCTCGTCGCTGAGAATCGGCTCGCTTTGCACGTCCGGGTGGGTGATCGGCGCTTCCACCAAACCAAAGTTCAGCTGGTGATGCAGCACCTCGTCCAAAATTTGCGTCGTATTCATCACCTTCATCGACACGGAGATGTTCGGATACGCCTTGCTGAACGGGCCAAGCAGCCGCGGCAAAATATATTCGCCCATCGTCAGGCTTGCCCCAAGCTGCAGCCGCCCTTCGATCATCGTCGTAAATTTCGACATCGCCACATCGGTTTCGCGGATCAGCTCGATGCTGCGCCGGGCGAACGGCAGCAGCGCGCGGCCGGCCTCGGACAACTCGATGCGCTTGGTGCTGCGGTGAAACAGTTTGACGCTCAAATAGTCCTCCAGCGCCTGCACCTGCATGGTCACAGCCGGTTGGGTCATATGCAGCGCCTGAGCGGCGTGCGAGAAGCTGCCTTTTTCAGCGACTGTGAAGAAAATATGCAATTGGTGAAAGTTCAGTGCCATACAGTCATCGCCTCTCTTTGTTACCATTATAGGAGAATCAAACCGCAAAAAGAAAGAGCACACAGGCGCGAACCTGTATACTCTATCCCGGAATATCGCCGATTTACTTGCGTTTGCGGCTGTTTTTGATCAAAGTCATCCGCCGCGAATGACGCAGCCATGAGTAATACGTTTTCAGATCGCGCAGCTCCATCGTCTCCGACATGCGTCCGAGAAACGTCACGATGATCATTTTGTGCAGCGGATTGCCGGCGATGTCCGTTTCGTGCTCCAGGCGGGTAAATTCGGCAACGACGACCAGGTCGTCATCCACCAGGTACACATCTTGTTCGTTTTTATAATAGGGAGCGATTTTGTTATTTTTTAATTTGCTCCACAGAAAGGCGCAGATTTCTTCAAAGCTGGCTTTCTGGCCGGAAACACGATCGGTCCAACGGAGACGCGCGTGATTGGTGATCACGATATCTGCGATTTTTTTATCTCCCAGCTGCACAAAAAAAGGCTCATATGTGCTCCATCTGCCCATAACCTTGTCTTTCATGATCCACAACCCCTCTCCTCTTAAAATGGGCCGGATTACCTATTGCCTACCGGTTTGTCAGCTTTATTTTACCCTGTTTATTCGTACATGGCTATGGTCAATTTGATGAATTTATTAATCATTATTCACGAATTTCTGAAAATATGCACAGTTTGAAAAATTCGCACAAAAGAAAAAGCTTCTTCACGAAGCTTTCGGATGAACCTGGCCTCACAGGGTGTAAAATCGCGTTTTGTCTGGTATATTACTACTGTATTCCGTCTTGATTTCGTTGCGGTACGAGCGCTCAATCTTTTTGACGTAAGGCAGTCGCTGGATGCTCTTCATCGTTTCGTCCAGCTTGCTGGTGTGCACGTACAAAACGGCATAGTGCATTTTTTTGGATATATAGTGAAGCGAACCGTAACGGTCCAGATTTTTGGCCGCTTTCGTATCATTGACCCAAATGATTAATCCGCTGCGCTCGACAAACATGCTCTCAACCTCTTTTCACAAAATGCTTGATGGGGTGATTCGGATGCCAACACAACCACGCGACATCGTCGTCCGCGTCTGCCGCGGGCCGCTGACCGAAAGCGTGCATCGCGGCCATTTGGCCGCAGTCGACGCCTGCGGCCGGTTGCTCGCCGAAGCCGGTGAACCGCGGCTTGTCACCTTCGCCCGGTCGGCAGCCAAGCCGCTGCAGGCGCTGCCGGTGATCGAAGCCGGAGCCGCCGATGCGTTCGGGCTCACGGCGACTGAGCTCGCCCTGCTTTGCGCCTCCCACAGCGGAGAAGCCGAGCATGTGGACGCGGCCGGGGCGCTGCTGGCCAAGCTTGGCCTTTCGGCCGCGCAGCTGCAATGCGGCGTACACGAGCCGTTCGACGCAGCGGCGGCGCGCCGTCTGCGCGAGCGGGGCGAGCCGCCGACCAGCTTGCACAACAACTGCTCGGGCAAACACGCCGGCATGTTGGCTCTCGCCCTGCGGCTCTCCGCGCCTGTCGAAAGCTACATGGACGCCGGCCATCCCGTGCAGCGGCTGATGCACAACACCGTCGCCGCGATGTGCGGCTTGTCCGCAGCCGAGCTGCACACCGGTGTCGACGGCTGCGGCGTGCCGGTGTTCGGCATGCCGCTGGACCGGCTGGCGTACGCCTATGCCCGGCTTGGCAAACCCGAAGGCTTGTCTGCCGAGCGCGCCGCCGCCTGCACGCGCGTGATCGCGGCGTTGCGGGCCCATCCGCGGCTGTTGGCCGGCAGCGGACGTTTCGACACGCGGCTGATTGAAGCGACCGGCGGCCGCATCGTCGGCAAGATGGGCGCGGAAGGCGTCTTTGCGCTTTGCGTGCCCGAGCAAGGGTTCGGCCTGGCGCTCAAAATCGCCGATGGCCAGCAGCGCGCCTTATATCCCGCCGTGACCGAAGCGCTGCGCCAGCTCGGCTGGCTGCAAGAGCGCGAGCTGGCCGAGTTGGCGGAATTTCACGAGCCCGTGCAGCGCAATTGGCAGGGCGCCGAGGTCGGCCGCATCCGCCCCGAGGTCCGGCTTTAGCCGCAGCCGCAGCTGCCGCCGGAACCACAGCCCTTGCCGGAACTTGGCAGCGGATTGTTGCTTGGCACCTTGATCGAATCGGAAACCGCGTGGGCGATCGTAGCGGACACTGTATACAACAAGTCATCCAGTTGCCGTTCGGCCTCTTTGAAGCGGCGCACCGCCTCGATCTGATCCAGCCGGTCCTGAACCGCTTGCACCGCCTCCAGCGCTTCATGATAATTCGGATGGTAGTGGCCGAACCGTTCGCATTCGGCAAAACGCTCTTTCTGTTTGGCAAACTCCCGCTGCATCTCGCGCACCTCGGCGCTGCTCTCGACAAGCGCCTTCCAATATAAATAATCCGCCACTTCGGCAGAGGAATTAATCATATCTCCCATGTCGTAGGCTTGCATCAAGACCGCCGACATGTCCAACGCATCCGTCTCAGCCATACTTACGCCCATGAACGAACAACCCTCCTTTTCATTAGCCCGGTTTGCGCGCTCAAGGAGCATACCAACCGGAATGCCCTTATCATACCACAGTTTGCACCGATTTTCTTCTTTTTCTTCGCTTATGCAGCGTTTTCCAGCGCGACAGATGGAGCGATCGACCGGCCCTTCGCAGGGCCGGCTGCGTTACTCGTCGCCGTCTCCCCCGCCATCGTCCTCCGGGGCCGGAGCCGGGCCCGCCTGCTTGTCCGCTCCAGGGGCCGCGTCGTCTTCTCCCTGGGCGTCGGGATGCCAATTCATCTGCTTCATCATCGACAGCATAAGCAACATGGCAAGCTGCGGGTCCAAATCCCCGCCTTCGCTATCCTTGTCCGCCGCCTCGTCGTCAGCTTGCGCTTCATCGGCTCTGGCCGCCGCAGCCGGCACGGCTGCAGCGGTCGCGCCCGAGCTCGCCGCTGCGGCAGTGGCCGCGGCTCCCGCCACTGCGGGAGCCGCCGCTTCGCTGTGGGCGATTTCCCGCTCCAGATCGTCTTCATCCGTAACCTTTTTCACGTCGATGATCCGGTACAGCTGGTTCCACAGCTTGGAGAAATACGGGATAAGCCCCAAATCCTCAGCTTTCCTGATCGCGCGGCCGTCTTCTTCCACTAGCGGGAGCGTGCGAAGCTCCAGCACCGCTTGTTTGTACTCGTCGTGGCCTTTTTCATCCGCAACGGCGCGCGCGCCCATCGAGCTTGCGGCCTGCGTCACGTCGCCGCGCGACATCAGATCCTTGCGCTGCTTGCTTTGCGTCACTTCCGCCAGTCGGGTTGTATATACGGCCGCAACATCCGCCAGCAGTTTCTTTTGTTTCTCCGCATCTCCCTTGGCCAGTTCCTTGGCCAGCGCCTCCGCTTGCGCCTGAACCGGCAGCCGGGCGTCGTGCAACGCAGCAACGACCGGAGCGGAAGCCGCGGAAAGCTTGGTTTTGTCGACTGCATCGATACTCAGCCTCCTGCCCAGCTCAATCGCCAGATCCGCTGAGATATCCGTTTGATCGGGCTCGCTTAACGCAAAATTTTGCGGCGCGCTGATCGAATCCAGCCAGGGGCCATAGCCGGGCCCCTTGCCCCCGTCAAAGCCGCGCACGAATACGGGCTTCGCGCCATCGGCCGCTTGCTCGGCGACGGCCCATTGCTTGAACAGCTCTCGCTCCTCCGGGGACAACTGCTCGTACATGGAATGAAAATCCGTTCTCGCCATCAGGGGAAACGCCGATTTGGGATACGACTTGCCATCGAACAATTGCCCCTGTCGGAAGTAGGTTTGCACGAGCGCGGCGAGCCCCTTGGCTCCACCTTGCAATTTATCAAGCTTTTTCAGCATTTTGTCCACTTCGGGAGCTTCGAGAACATTCAGCGCCACCGTGTTGAGTAGAGGGTTTTTCGACAGAGCCGCAATCAGCGCCGGAAGCTGGTCGAGACCAACGCCGGCGGTCAGCTGCGGCTGGAACGACATCAAGCGGGGCCGGTCCTGTTCCCGGCGCAGCATGGGCTTGAGCTTTGCGCCTTTTTCCACCCGCTCGACCTTCACTTCACCGTCCTTCAATCTGCTTTCAAACAGCTTGACGGCCTCCTCCAGCGGCGCATTTTGTGCACCCGCCCTCGTCACTTGATTAACGGCCATCATCATGCGCTGCGCCATGTCAACGTCCTGCATAAAGGCGCTTTTGTCGCTTTCGGGCGGCGTTACCAATTCCAACACACTGGTGCTGATCTTTTTCACAGCCTCCATCTTAACATCCCGCTCTTCATAATCGCCAAAATCCGTTTCCACCGAAAAAAAAGGAGTGCCCTCGCCGGATTTTCCATCCGTACGAGACACGTTGACCAACTGCGTTTGATACGGATAATTGCCGCCTCCTGCGTCGCGCACAGGCATATCGGTTTGCATTTCCGCTCCCGCCATACGCCGGATCACGGGATGCCCGCTTCCGCCCGTCGTCAGCATAGCCGCCACGGAGCGATTGCCGATGGAGCGCTGCAACTGCATGATCTGCGAATAGGAGTAAGCGGGGGAAAACGTTTGCTCGGACTCTGTGGCCGGTATGGCCTCTGGAGCCGGCGAGACCGGACGACGGTCTCCAGCAGCGGATTTGGCTTGAAGCGGACGTTGGTGAGCCATGCGGAACACTCCTGACGGATAAGCATTATTATTTTTCCATACTATTTCCACATAATGGGCAAAAATCCTCCAGCTTCCGCTCGTCCGCACCCGACTTATATCGCAGCCGTCCGCTCCCCGCCGCGCAGCTCGGCCAGCGGCCGCCACAGCTTCGCCCATGCCTGGGGCGCATCGCCGGGCTGATCGAGATAGACAGCGATCAACCGCTCGCGGATGTCCGGCACTTCGTCAACGACGAGCACCTCGCGAATCTCCGACGCCTTGACGGGCACCAGACTGCTCGTTTCGCGCCGGAACCGGCGCAGCGGCAGGAACATCGCCGAGCTTTTTTTATAGCCGCAGTGGCGGGGAAAACGCGGCGCGCTGCCCGAATCGTATTTGCTCAGCCTGATCGCGTCGGGCCGGGCGGCCATCAGCGCATAGGCGTCAAACTCCAACACGGCAAACCGCTCGCTTGGCTCGCGTTTTTCATAGGTCGTCAGCATGCTGCGGCAATCGCGGCGGGTCGGCCAGAAAAAGACGTGCGCGTCCAGCGCGGCGCGGAACTGCTCCTGCGTCGCGGACGGGTCCAGCATGCTGTCGGGAATGCGCAAATGGGCATTCAGCACGACGTTGTGGCCCGCATACGGCACAACGGTCGCTTGCGTGCGGCGTTCGCCGATGCGGTGCGGATCAAGCCGGCTGCTGGACACAAGCCGGTCCAACCCGACGATGGCGGGCACATTGGCGAGTCTGGTGAAGTGAAACAACGACTTGCGGGTTGCGCCCGCCGTTGCCCAAGCCGCTTCCTCCATGCGCAAACCTCCTTTCTTGGCAAACTAGGCGCGGACATCGCACACCGGCCGGCACAAACATGCCCCAAAGACGCACGGTTATCGCATCGCTACAGCATCAGCAAGGCACCTGCACCATGCCATCCCTCGCCCGGCTGCTAATCGCAGCGGTCCGACCCCCGCGGCATTTTGCGTTATGTTGGGGCTGGTCACGCCGTGGTGACGGTGGCAGACAGGTAGGGAACCCGTTCCACGGCAGTTTGATATAAATAACGGTACAGGGCCAGGTCATATCAGGCTGGGTAGCTGCCGGCTGGGGTCAGGCCGTGCGATGCCGGTGCACTCCCATGTTGTGCCGATGCCGCGATGCGCCGATGCGATGCAAGCGGATGTTGGCTTGCCAGCGCCATGCAGCGGCGTCAGGCCGCCGGCTGTTCCGGGCTTACTCCGCGGCCCTTTCTAGGTCCATAGTGCAAATAATGGGTGGTAGCTGTCGGCTGGAGCCAGACCACGCGATACCGGTACATTGCCCATGTTGTGCCGATGCCGCGATGCGCCGATGCGATGCAAGCGAATGTCGGCTTGCAAGCGCCATGCAGCGGCGTCAGGCCGCCGGCTGCCGTTCCGGGCTTACTCCGGGCCCTCTCTAGGTCCATAGCGCAAATAATGGATGCTGCCGTGCGTCTGCGCTATCATTGATGCCGGGCAGCACCAGTTGCAGCTCGGCCCATTCTTCGCCGTCCAGCCGCACCTCGCCTTCGTCGGCCCTGCCGACCAGCAGCCAGCCGTCGCGGCTTTCCACCAGCGCGCACGGCGCGATCAATCGCTCCTCGCCCGACTTGCGCAGCTTGAGCCAGCTTTGCCATTCGATTGCCCGGCGAATCAGCTCCTTGCGGGTCGAGCCGTGATAGCTGCGATATTCCTTCAGCCAACTGGCCGGCGTATCCGGCAGCTGCGGGTAAAGCTCGGCCGGCTGCTCGAACCGCCCATCCACCTCGTAGAGCGCTGCCGTGTCGCGGCGGTACACCAGACCGTCCAGCGGCTCCGCTTCCGCCAGCTCGCCGGTCAAGTTCGCGCCCGCCGGCGGCTCCGGCGCGGCCGTTCCCGGCGTCCAGCCCATCTGCCGCAGCTGTTTATGCAACGCGGCCCCGGCGGAACGCTGGACGATAAAATGCCGATCGCCAACCGCTTCGCCCAAGTACGGCCGGCAGCGCTCGCTGGCTGCCACCGCGGCGGCAACCTCCGGCGAATCGCATACGAGCAGCGTCACCTCTTCGAACCGCACCTTGCCGTATTGCTCGTCCCATTCGCGCAGCGCCCGCTCAACCGCCTCCGGCAGCTGCGGTCCGCTGCGGTTCCAGCGCGAGAGCAGCGCCAGCACCGCTGGGGCGCTGGCCCCTCGCTCGCAAGCGCTGTGAAACGCCGTCTTCGTCAGCCGGTACACCCGCAGCTCGTCGGAATGCTGCAATTCGGCAACCGCCGCTACCTGCCATTCGACGGACAGCGGCACGCCGGGCGGCAGCAGCAGCTCGAAATCCGGCTGCACATACAGGCGGCACGCGGCATCGGCCGGGCCGTCGTCTGCGGCTGGAGCTGGCGCGAAGGCGGAGGCGGGCGGGGGCTGCACAGGCGGGAGTGGGGCGGGAGACGCAGTTGACGGCTCGGTTAGCGGCGGATACGGCCCCGAGCCTGACGGCGGAGGAAGCGGCGGCGTAGATGGCGGGCAGATCGCCTGCGCCGCCGTCGGCTCCAGCCCCTGCTTCCAGCGATACCACAGCCCGCCCGCGCTATCTTGCGCCAGCTCCAGCCAGCCGAGCGCGTGCAGCGGCACAAGCCAGCGCTCGCGCACCCCGCGGACGAGCTCCGCTTCGTCCGCGCCCGGCTCGGCGGCCTGGGCCGCCAGCCAGCCGGCCAACGCGGCGGCCGGCTGCCAGCCCGCGCCGCCGGCGCGCTCCAGCAGCGCGATCGCGTGCTGCTGCCAAACCGGCTGCGGCGCTTGCAGCTCGCGCCACAGCCGGTACAAGCGGCCCATCTGCTGCGCATAGGGCCGCGCCATCCATGCGCCCAGCGCCGCGGGGCGCAGCACAAGCCGGCCTGCCGCCCGGCCGAGCAGGCCCAGCCGCATCGCCGCGTCCAGCAGCACGGCGAGGCCGATCCCACACGCGTCGGGGAACGCGTGCGACAGCCCGCAGCCGGCCAAAGGTTCGGCCGGCAAGGCGCAGCGCTCGGCCAGCTTGGCGAGCTGCTTTTGATGCGGCGCCCCCTTGGCCGTCAGCGGCAAGGCGAGCCGGTCGCACGCCGCGAGCAGATGGAACAGCTGCTGGGCCATGCCGCGCGGGTTCGCGCCGGCCGGCAGCTCCAGCGGTTCCAGCTCGGGCTGGGGCTGCGCCGCGTGCTCCGGCCCGCCTTCCGCAAGCGGCAGCGGGGGCAACAGATGCGCCTGCCAGACGGCAAAGCCGTCCTCCGGCAGCGCGTACAACCTGTCGCCCCACGCCTTGCGGAAGGCGGCGACGATGCCGCGGGCGCGCAAGCCGGCGAGCCCGACGCGCACCGCAGCTCCGGCCATCGCGCCATGAAGCCGCTGCTCCAGCGCAGCCGGCGCAAACGGCTCGCTGCCCAAGCCGCGGACGATCAGCTCAAGCGCACAGCGCTCGGCCCGCGACAGCAGCGGCAGCAGCCGGGCCAGCTCGTCCGCATCAGTCAGCGCGGCATGCAGCGGCAACCCGCGGCGCAGCGCCTCCTGCACCCACGGCTGCCGCTCCACCATATGCCGCGCCTCCTCCGGCATTTTGGCAAAAACCTGCTCGTAATTCATACACAACCTCCTCCCGCCGCCCAACCCGCGCGCACCTGCGGCAGCACTTCAATCGCCGGCTCCACATGCTCAACCCGGTTTGCTTTACCGCCCAACCCTGCCTTTTCCACCCGCTCCATTTCACCAATCAAACCCGCCTTCTCCATCCGTTCCACCTTACCGTCCAACCCCGCCTTTCCACGCAGCTCCACTTTACCAGTCAAACCCTCCTTCTCCATCCGTCCCACTTCGCCGCCCAACTCCCCGCTTTCCATCCCCTCTGTCTTTCCAACCGGCTCCGCCACCTCGCTCAGCCCCGCTTCGCCCTCCGCCGCCGCTTCCGCCCAGTCCTCCACCGTGTAGCGGTAGCCCTGCTCGACCAAAAACAGCTGGCGCTTGAGCGCGAATTCCTGCTCTTTCGTCTCCTTGCTGATCAGCGAATAAAACACCGCGCTGTTGCCGCCCCGCTTGGGCCGCAGCACTCGTCCGAGCCGCTGGGCCTCCTCCTGGCGCGAGCCGAAGCTGCCCGATACTTGAATCGCCACGGACGCATCCGGGAGATCGACGGCAAAGTTGGCCACCTTGGAGACGATCAACAGACGCAAGCGTCCCGCCTTGAAGTCGGCGTACAACTGCTCGCGCCGCTCATGCGGCATCTCGCCGCTGATCAGCGGCGCTCCCGTCCGCTCGGCGATACGCGTTAGCTGCTCGATATATTGGCCGATCACCAGCGTTGGCTCGCCGGCGTGTCGCAGCAGCAGCCGTTCGACGGCGGCCAGCTTGGCCGCATTCTCTCCGGCCAGGCGAATTTGCCGCCGCGCCCCGGCCTCGCGGTAGCGCTCCGCCCCATCGGCAGTCAGCGGCACGCGAATTTCCCGGCAGGCAACGGCCGCGAGCCACCCTTGCGCCTCCAGCTCCTTCCAGCCCAGCTCAAAACGCTTCGGGCCAACCAGCGAAAACACCTCGTCCTCCCGCCCGTCCTCGCGCACAAGCGTCGCCGTCAATCCAAGCCGGCGCGCCGTCTGAATATCCGCCGTCGCCCGAAATACCGGGGCCGGCAGCAGATGCACCTCATCATAAATAATCAGCCCCCACTCCCGCTCATGAAACAGCGCCATATGCTTGAACAGCTCGCTTTGGCCGGAGCGGTGCGTCAGCATCTGGTACGTGGCGATCGTCACCGGGCGCGTTTCCTTGCGAACGCCGGCATATTCGCCGACCTGATCGTCCGGCAAATGCGTTTTCTGCACGATTTCCCGCTTCCACTGCTTGACCGACGTCACATTCGTCGTCAAGATCAGCGTCGCCTGCTGAAACCGGCTCATCGCCGCGATGCCGACGACGGTTTTCCCCGCGCCGCACGGCAGCACAAGCACGCCGCTGCCGCCGTCCGCTCCATCGCCGCGCGCGAAGGCATCAACCGCCTGGCGCTGGTAATCGCGCAGCGCAAAACCGCCGTCTTCACGCAAGCGAATATGCACATGTTCCCCTTGTGCATAACCGGCATGATCAGCGACCGGGTAGCCAAGCCGCACCAGCTCGCGCTTGAGCAAGCCGCGCGCCGCCGCCGCAATCGCCACGGCCCGGTCGCCGCGCCAGTCGGCCAAATAGCTGCGCAGCTGCGCCGTTTCGGCCAGCTCTTTCAGCACAACTGTATCGTCGCTGACCAGTTGCAGCTCGCCGCCAACCTTTTCCAGCCGCAGCAAGCCATAACGTCCCATATATTTGCGCAAGCCCGCCAACACCGCCGCCGGCACGCCAAATTGCGCCCGCTCCTGCAAAAAACGTGCGATATCCTCCAGCTTAAGCCCCGCTGCGGCAGCATTCCACAGCGACAGCGGCGTCATCCGGTACGTGTGCAGCCCCTCCGGGCTTTTCAGCAGCTCGGCAAAGCACGCCAGTTCCGCCCGCGTCTCTGCAAAACCGGCGTGAGCCGTCTCCAGCAGGATCGAAAAGTCGTTTTGCACGATCAATGGACCGTTGGGATTCATCGGTCAAGCCCCCTTTTTTCCTAGTATGAAAGATAAAGGGTTGAATTAAACATCGCCGGCGTGCTAACGTCTTAGCTATATCCGCTTGACAGAGAGGAGCGCGCTTCGATGAAACCGCAGCACCGTTCAGATCGCATTCGCCCCGCCATCCTGACCGCAATCCGCCGCCTGCTTCTGTGCACGGCGCTGCTGGCGCTCGCCGCAGGCTGCGCAAGCCAACCGGCGGCATCGACGCCGCACGAAACGTTCCGCATTGAACGCGTGATCGACGGCGACACCGTGCAAATCCGCCTTGACGGCCGCAAGGAATCGGTGCGGCTGATCGGCATCGACACCCCCGAGACAAAAAAGCCAAACACACCCGTGCGCTTTTACGGCCAGAAAGCCAGCGATTTTACGCAAAAGCGGCTCGCAGGGCAAACCGTCGGCCTGGAGTGGGACGTCGAGCGGCGCGACCGCTACGATCGTTTGCTCGCCTATGTATGGCTCGGGGACGAGTTGTTCAACCGCACGCTGGTCGAGTTGGGCTACGCCCGCGTCGCCACCTTCCCGCCAAACGTCAAATATGTCGACACGCTGCAAAAAGCGCAGGAAAAAGCCCGCAGCCAAGGGCTGGGGCTCTGGCAAAACTATGATCGCGCCTTTGTGCCAGAGCCGCAGCGTTAGCTGCAGCCTGTCACGACATCCTTCCTATTGCTCAACGCGAACGGCCATCTGTTGGGCGATCAGGCACAGCTCCGCCGCTTTAAAGGCGTGCTCTTGCGTCATCGCCAGCTCCGTCCGCTGCAAGCAATCGAGAATCAGCCGACCGAAATACGGGAAGCCAACCTGACCGTTCAAGCTAAACCGCCGCTCGCCGCTGCCGTTGACCAGATACAGTTGATCGCCCTGCGGATCGCGCGCGATATCGATATATTTGCGCAGCTCGATGTAACCTTCCGTGCCAAGCACGATCGTCCGGCCATCGCCCCAGGTGCCAAGTCCGTCCGGGGTCAGCCAATCGACGCGAAAATAATTCGTCGCCCCGTTGTCGCCGACCAATGTCGCATCGCCGTAGTCCTCCAGCTCCGGGTACGCCTTGTTGGCATAATTCGCCACCTTGCTGCTCGTCACCACAGCGTCCTTGCACCCGGCAAAATACAGAAATTGCTCGATCTGATGGCTGCCGATATCGCACAGGATGCCTCCATATAACGAGCGGTCAAAAAACCACGGCGGCCGCGACGCCGCATTCAAGCGGTGCGGCCCAAGGCCAAGCACCTGCACGACGCGCCCGATCGCGCCTTCCTCAATGAGCTGCCCGGCAAATACCGCGCTTTCCACATGCAGCCGCTCGCTGTAATATACGGCGTATTTGAGACCGGTCGCCGTGGTTTTGGCTTTGGCCAACTCCAACTGCGCCAACGTCGTAAACGGCGTTTTGTCGGTAAAATAGTCTTTGCCGTGCTCCATGGCCCGCAGCCCAAGCGCGCAGCGTTCGGCCGGCACAGCCGCGCCGGCGATCAGCCGGATCTGGCCATCCTGCATAATTTCCTGCTCCGAGCGGGCGGCGAGCACCTCGGGGTAGACGGCGCGAAACGCCGCCATCTTGGCCGGGTCGGGATCATACACCCATTTCAGCGTCGCGCCCGCTTCCCGCAGCCCGTTGCACATGCCGTAAATATGGCCGTGATCGAGCCCGACAGCCGCAAAGGCGAATTCGCCCGGCGCGACGACCGGGTTCGGTTTGCCGGCAGGCGCATAATTCATTCCGTCGTGTTTTTGCAAGCTGTTTCCCCTCTTTTCCGCTGCGACCTAATTGACGCCAAGCTTGGATTGCCGAATGCGCTCCTGCAAATGATGTTCGAACAGTTCTTCGTCGATCGGCAGCTCGGCCCAATTATCCGTCCACGTCGACAGCAGCATGGCATTGGACAACGTCAAGCCGCGGATGCCCTCTTCGCCTGGCGCAATCAGCGGTGTGCCATGCAGCACGGCGTCGACCCAATTTTGCATAATGCCCTTGTGTCCGCTTTCCTCGCCTTCGATCGGCACCTCGCATGTCCAGCACTCCGGCTGGCCGAACAGTCCGGTGTACGAACGGTTGAATTCCGGCTCCGGCACGCGCAGCCGCCAGAATGACAGCTTGCCGTCTTCGACGACGATTTTGCCGCGGTCGCCAACCAGCTCCAGACGATTCGTGCCGGGCGCCTCGCCGGTCGAAGTGACAAACAAACCCGTTGCCCCGTTGCCATATTCCACGTAGGCGGTCACATCATCTTCCACCTCGATCTGATGGTATTTGCCAAAATGGCAAAACGCCCGCACCTTGGTTGGCATCATGCCAATCGTCCACTGCCACAAATCGATCTGATGCGGCGCCTGATTGATCAGCACGCCGCCGCCTTCGCCGGCCCACGTCGCCCGCCAGCCGCCGGAATTATAGTAGCTTTGCGCGCGATACCAGTTGGTGATGATCCAGTTCGTCCGGCGAATCTCCCCCAGCTCGCCCGCCGCGACCAAATCCTTCACCTTGGCGTACAGCGGGTTCGTCCGCTGGTTGTAGACGATGCTGAATACGGTCCCTGCCGCTTGCGCCGCTTCGTTCATCTGCCGCACCTGCCGCGTGGCCACGCCCGCCGGCTTCTCGCACAACACGTGCAGTCCCCGCTCAAACGCCAGCTTGGCCGTCAGCGGATGGTCGTAATGCGGCGTCGCGATCACCACGCCGTCCACCAGCCCGGAATCAAGCAGCGCCTGCGTTTCGGCAAAAACGGCCACTTTGTCGCCCAACTGCTCCTTGGCCCATGCCGCACACTCCGGCCGCGGGTCGCAAACCGCCGTCAGCACGCCTCCCGCTACTTCGCCTGCGGCCAAATACCGCGCATGTCCCGCTCCCATATTGCCTAATCCGATGATGCCGATTCTCATCGCCTTGTCCGTCATCGATCCACCCTCACCTTTCTTGCCGCCTGTTATGATCATGTTCACGTTTTCAATGTAACATAAGGCGCACCCGCGATTCCTGTCGGCAATTGACCAAGTTGTTGCGTGAGTTGACCCGGATCAGAGCAAAATGGCATGATCTTTTAGTTGCCTTGACAGGAATCCAGCGCGCGGGTGGACGGCTTGATCGGCAGCATATTTTCCAAGCCAAAACAAAAACACCTGTCTCCCTTAACGAGAGCAGGTGCTTGATGGCGTTTATTTCGTTCCGACAGGCGTTTTGTCGACGGAGATGCGGCTCAGCGCTTGTCCCGCTTCGTCTTCAAAGATGTTGCGCACGGCGAGATCGCCGATGGCGACGACGCCGATCAGTTGGCCGTTTTCCACGACCGGCAGGCGGCGCACCTGCTCTTTGGCCATGATTTTGGCCGCTTCGTCCACCGTCGTGTTCGCTTCGATCGTTGCGATCCCTTCGGTCATCACTTCCTTGACGGCAGTGGAGCCGGATTTCTTCTCCGCATAACCGCGGATCACAAGGTCGCGGTCGGTGACGACGCCAAGCAGCTTATTGTTTTCGACAACGGGAATAAAGCCGATATCGTGCTGTTTCATCTTTAACGCAATCTCAAATACGTTGTCCTGCAGCGTTACCGTCACGCAATCCTTGGCCATGATTTCTTTGACTGTCTTTGCCATGTTCGTTTTCCCCCTTCGCATGATAAGCGCAAACCGCAAGACGCACTTGCCAGCCTGCTGCAAGCTTATCGTCTGTCGAAACGGGGCAAACGATTCATGCCATATAATCCAATGCCATCGACAAAAGCAGTTGCCCGGCTTGCAGCATCGCACGCTCGTCGAGATCAAATTTCGGGTGATGGTGCGGGTGGACGATGCCGGCGTCGGCGTTGCCCGCTCCGACAAACATATAACAGCCCGGACGGTGCTGCAAGTAATAGGCGAAATCTTCGCCCGCCATAATCAGCGGCGCGCGGTGCGTATGGTCTTCGCCGGCAAGCCGCGTGCCGACCTGGATAAACCGCGCCGCCTCGGCCTCATGATTGACGACCGGCGGATAGCCGGGCCGGTAATCGACCCGCCCGTGCGCGCCGAACATCGCGCAGGTCGCCGCCGTGATGTTTTCGATGCGCTCGCGAATCCCGTCGCGCAGCGCCATATCGTAGGTGCGCACCGTGCCGCGCATCGTGCAGCTTTCGGCGAGCACGTTGAAGCTGCTGCCGGCTTGAAACGAGCCGACGCTGACGACGCGCGGCTCGACCGGGTCGGTCTGGCGGCTGACGATCGACTGCAGATTGACGACCAGATGCGCGCCGACGACAACGCTGTCAATCGCCTGATGCGGCAATCCGGCGTGTCCGCCCTTGCCCTGCAGCCGGATCGTAAATTCGTCCGGCGCGGCCATCATCGGCCCTTCGCGGCAGTAGATGTGACCGACCGGAAACGGCGTCCACAGATGCACGCCGTATATGACGTCAACGCCGTCCAACGCGCCGGCTTCAATCATCGCCGCGGCGCCGCCCGGCGTCGTCTCCTCCGCATGTTGGAACACAAACACCAACGTTCCCGGCAGCTTGTCTTGCAGCCTGCTGGCCGTCTTGGCTACGCCCAGCAGCGTCGACGTATGCGCGTCATGGCCGCAGGCGTGCATCACGCCCGGCACGGTGGAGGCGTATGCGCAGTTTTTTTCGTCCTGAATCGGCAACGCGTCCATGTCGGCGCGCAGCGCCACGGTCGGTCCCGGCAGCGCGCCGCGCAACACGCCCACGACGCCTGTGCCGCCTACGCCGGTCCGCACGTCCAGCCCCCACTCCCGCAGCCGGCCAGCAACAAATTCCGCCGTCCGGTATTCGTGAAAGCTCAGCTCGGGATGCTGGTGCAAGTAGCGGCGCCAGCCGACCATTTCCTCGTACAACCCGGCAAAGCCACTTTGCCATTCGTTCATTGGGCCAGCCCCCCTTTTCGCCCGTATAACGGTTTGTTCCTTATTTTATCAAATATAAGATTTCGTTTCACCTGCAAAAAGCGCCATCAAATATTAGAAATTAGGCCTTGCAATCGACTTGCGCAAGCTGGGGAAACATACTATCATGAATAAAGAATGCATACGTACAATGATGGAGGCGTTAAAACGTGATTATTGAAGCAAACGGCTTAAAAGGCCTGACCAGCGATCTGGCCCACCTCGACGAAGTAACGACGAAACTTGGTTTCGTGCGTTGGCAATGGGAATACTACCGCGCCACTTACGACCTTAAGCTTGAAGATAAAAAAAGCGAATACTTCCTGCGCATCAATGCCCGCGCCACCGAAGGCAAGCTCGAATCCCCCTACGCCGTGCTGGCGCTGGAAGAAGCGTATATCGGCGAAGTATCCTTTCCGCACGGTTTGGACTACAATACACCGATTCCCGACGCCGTCATGAAGGTCGCTCAGCAGAAGATCAACGAACTGCAGCACGCGCTGGCTGAATAAGCAGGGCGACGAGGATGACACCGCCGCGCAGAGGGACGCCTGATTTTTTGCTGCTTTTTTTGACGTTTCTGCTCGTTTGCTTTGGACTTGCCATGGTGTTCAGCTCCAGCTCGATGACGACGGCCTATACAAAGGGAGATCCCTGGTTTTTTACGAAGCGGCAATTGATGGCGGTCGGCATCGGCACCGTCTTTATGCTGTTTTGCATGAATGTGCATTTTACGAAACTCAAAAAGCTGGTGCTGCCAGCTTTTCTCGTTATTTTGGCCATGTTGATTCTCGTGCCGTTCATCGGCATCGACACCAAGGGCGCGCACAGCTGGTTTTATATCGGTTCGTTTGGCCTGCAGCCGACGGAGTTCGCCAAGCTGACGATCATTTTGTATCTCGCCTCGCTGATCAGCAACAAGGACGAAAAGTTCCGCGATTTCAAAAAAGGGCTGCTGCCCGCGCTGCTCGTCGTTGGTTTTGTCTGCTTTCTGATCATGCTGCAGCCGGACCTAGGTTCCTGCATGATCGTGATGGCTTGCGCAGCGATCGTCATTCTCGTCGGCGGCGCCAATCTCAAGCACCTGTTTTACCTCGGCACCAGCTTTGGGGCGATTGGCGCGATGGGTATCGCCTTATATTTGCTGCGCGGTTCCTCGACCCAGCAAAACTATCGGGTGGACAGGCTGACCTCGTTTATGGACCCTTGGTCGCACCAACTCGACGAAGGCTACCAGATCGTGCAGTCGCTGTTTGCCTTCGGCCACGGCGGTTTGACCGGCGCGGGTTTCGGACAAGGCATCCAGAAGCTGCATTATTTGCCGGAAGCGCACAACGACTTTATTTTTTCGATTATCGGCGAAGAGCTTGGTTTTATCGGCAGCGCCTTGTTCCTGCTCATCTACCTGCTGTTCATCTGGCGCGGCATTCTGATCGCCGTCCGCTGCCCCGATTCTTTTGGCATGTTGACCGGCGTCGGCATTATGGGCATGATCGGGTTCCAGGCCGTGATCAACGTCGGCGGCGTGACCAGCACGATTCCGCTCACCGGCGTCACCTTGCCGTTGATCAGCTATGGCGGCTCTTCGATGATGGCCACCTTGATCAGCATGGGCATCCTGCTCAGCATATCCCGCGAGCAAAACCGGCTGTCGCCTTCGACAACGTCAAAAAGAACCTGATCCCGGAATGCGGGTCAGGTTCTTCGTCTGTTACGCCCTTATTTGACGCGATGGGCTTCCTCGATTTCTTTTTCTTCTTCCTTGAAGGCGACGCCTTCCACCTTCACATTAACTTCCACAACGTTCAGGCCTGTCATATTTTCGACAGCTTCCCTGACATTTTCCTGCAGTTCACGACAAACGTCCTGAATGCGGGAACCGTAGTTGACGATCACGCGCAGGTCAATCGCCGCTTCGACTTGGCCGACTTCGACGGAAACGCCTTTCTGCACGTTTTTGCCGCTCAGCCGCTTGGCGAGCCCTTCGGAAATTCCCCCGGACATGCCGGCAATGCCTGGAGTTTCCAAAGCGGCGAGTCCGGCAATGGTCGCTACTACGTCATCGGATATGCGAATTAAACCGGTTTGAAGTTCTTCGGACATATGGATCAACTCCCTGATCTATGATAAGTCTATTGTAATAAGAACGCTTCCCGAAAGCAAGAAGCGCGCCCGAATCGGCAAAATTCGATTTACTTTAACCGGAAAAATGGGTATAGTAAAAAAAGCTTTATTACATAGAATTATCCAAAATCAGGGGACTCGGAGGGTTACGCGTTGAAAGGAAAATGGTTTAACATCGGTCTGATCGGTACGTTCGTACTGAGCGCAGCCGCGCATTACCTGCACATGGATTCGACGGTGCAATTCGTCATCTCCGCGATTACAATCGTGTTTGTCGCCGGCTTTCTCGGCAAAGCGACCGAAAGCGTAGCTCACTATGCCGGAGAACGGATGGGCGGGTTCCTGAATGCCACCTTCGGCAATGCCGCTGAGCTGATCATTGCGATTTTTCTCGTCAAAGACGGCTTGTTTGAAGTGGTCAAGGCCAGCCTTACCGGCTCGATTATCGGCAACCTGCTGCTGGTGCTTGGCCTCAGCGTGCTGGCGGGCGGCCTGAAGTTCAAGGAGCAGAAGTTCAACGTCAAGCTGGCTTCGCATAACGCATCGCTGATGCTGCTTGGCGTTATCGCGCTGTTCATTCCGGCCGTGTTCGCCGGCAGCCTGACCCAACACGAAACGACGGGCATGAGCCTGGTCGTCGCCGGCGTGTTGATCGTCGCTTATGTGCTGTGGTTGATCTTCTCGATGATTACGCACAAAAACGAGCTGGCCGACGAGGTGCTGGAGCACGGCGAAGCGGCTTGGTCGAAAGGCAAATCGGTCCTCTATCTCGTCATCGCCACCGTGATGGTCGCGTTCACCAGCGAATGGCTGGTGGGCACGCTGGAAGAGGTTTCGCACAGATTCGGGTTGTCCGACCTGTTCGTCGGCGCCTTCCTTGTGGCGATTATCGGCAACGCCGCCGAGCATAGCGCCGCCGTCATGATGGCGCTCAAAAACAAAATGGGCGCCGCCGTGGAAATCGCCGTCGGCAGCTCCTTGCAAATCGCTTTGTTCGTCGCCCCGGTGCTGATCGTGCTCAGCTTCCTGATGGGCAATACGATGAACATCGTGTTCTCGACCTACGAGCTGGCGGCGATCGCCGTCGCCGTGCTGATTACCAAGTCGATTTCCCAGGACGGCTCGACCAACTGGTATGAGGGTGTGCTGCTGCTGGCCGTTTACGGCATTTTGGGCGTCGTTTTTTTCCTCGTCTAATACCCCGACGCTTCGGACGCTTTCCGCCGGCGCGCGGGCAAAACCCGCGAGCGCCATGCCTGCCGCGGCGGCTGTCCGACCGCTTAACACGCTGCTCGCTTGCCTGCCTGCTGCCCGCTTGGCGGCATAAAAAAAGTGACCCACGTGGGTCACTTTTTGCCATTCAGCGCTTCATACAGCTGCGCCAGATTCCGCTCCAGCTTGCTTAAAATTTGCTTTCCGGCCGCTTCCGTAATCAAGCCGGCGCGAATCGCAAAATCGATCTCTCTGGAAAGTCCGTACATCTGTGTGTCCAGTACTTCTTCGTAGAGCGGACATTGACGGGTCGTCAGGTTCTCCATCTGAACCTCGATCAGCTTTTCGATTTTATTGGCATCTTCCTGTAGAAGGGTGAGCGCTTTATGATTCAAATTCAACAATAGATCAGATGAAGACATTATGGCTTCCTCCCTGTACGGCTAGTCATCCGTCCTTATATGATCTATATTAAGCGAAATCGAGCCAATATACAAGAGAAGGTATCCCGGCAAACCCGCCGAAATACCTTCTCATTTCTTGTCTTAGGCTTCCACGATCGCCAGACCGTGTTTTTCGAATACTTCCTTCATTGCCGCTTTCGCTTCGGCTTCATCCGGGCCGTGAACGTGCAGTTCGTAGTGGCCGTTGTTGAGCAAAGTCGTGAACAAGCCAAGAATGCTTTTGACATCAATATACTTATTATCATACTGCAGTACGATGGAAGAGCGGAATTTGTTAGCGGTTTGTGAAATCTCAACGATAGCTGCGTTGTTCGACATAGGGCATTCCTCCAATTTCTCATTTGACTTTCTATATGATAACGTGGAACGTGCTGCGAACGCAACAACTTTTTCCAGAATGCGGACAAATCAGGCATATGGCCCTAAGCCGCGCCAAGCCGCCCTGTTTACGCTTTGGGCGACAGCCTTTGCTTGACCCAGCCGCCCAGCGCAATCAGCCCGACGAAGACGAGCAGCAGCAACAGCAGCCGGTTTTTGTAGTGGCGAATATGCAGCAAATCATGGGCAATCACCGATTCGAGAAAAACCATCGGCAGCTTGCCGAGCAGGGTAGCCACGATAAACGAGCCAGTCGACATCCGCGTCAGCCCCGCTCCCAGGTTGATGACCGAAGACGGGAAGATGGGAATCAGCCGCCCGATCAGCACATAAAAGAAGCCGTGCCGCTCCATCCGCTCGCTGAACTGCTGAATCGCCGCAAAGCGATGCAGCCGCTGCGCGACCCAATCGTGGGCAAAATACCGTGAGATCAAAAAGCAGGCAACCGCCCCGAGGCACGACATCGTATAGTTGACGATAAACCCCAGCTTGATGCCGAAGATCGCGACATTCGCGCTGGCCACAACGACAAACGGAATAAAGGGAAATACGGTTTGCAAAAAGACGAGCGCCATGCCCATCAGCTTGCCGTAGATCCCCATCGCTTTCAAATGTGCGCTGAGCTGGTACATGTGACTGTGCGTCAGCTTGACTCCGGTTTTCGTGTAAAACAACAAATACGCCGCCGCGCCTAACAGCACGAGCGGCAACACCAGCTTGAATGCGTGTTTCTTTCTGAGCAGCGGCACAATCGGACCATCCTTCCTGTTGTCCCTATTGTATCACGGGTTGACCGATTCAGGAAGTGCTGCCCGCTGCCTGGCCCGCGCCGTCCGCGGGCCGGAATTGATAAGTCGCCACGCTCGTCTCCCGATGTTCGGCGCCGCCAAGCCGGTAGCTGACTGCGGTCGTCACCTCCAGCTGGCCGGGCAAAGCGCCGCCGGCATTGACCCAAAAGCGATAGGTCGCCTGGGCGTCGAGCGCAGCCAGCATCTCCTCCAGCTGCGCCGCCGAGCGCGCAGCCAAAGCGGCCCAAGCCGCGGCTTCCGCGGTATCGGCCGCGGCCGCCTGACGCTTGCCCAGCTCTGCGGCCAGCGCTTGTCCCTGCTCGCGGTACAGCCGCGTCAGCCTGCGGCGCAGCTCCGCCGGCGCGGCTTCCGCCTCCAGCACGCGCTGCCCGCCCCTCGCGAGCGCGGGGCTCCAGCGCACGGCGGCCGGCGGCTGCGCCGTCAGCGCTTCCAGCTGGCGCAGCGGGTCGCGCAGCGCCAGCGCCGCGGCTTCCGGCGACGGCTCGCCCGCGCCGCCGGAAGCCGCCCCTGCGCCGCCCGCCTCGGGCGCGGCGCGGCCTGCCTCGGCCGCCGCTGCGCTGACGCGGCCGCCGCTTGCGGCCGTCATCGGCGATGACGGCCGGAGCGTGACCGCCGCGCCAGAGCGCGCGGCGCCGGCAAAGGCGAACGGCGGCAGCGCCAGGCCGCCGTCCGCCTGCACGGTGACGCTGCCCTGGAACGCGAGGCTTGGCTCCTGAGCCAAAGCCGTCAGCGCTGCTTGCAGCGTCTCCTCTTCCCCGCCGGCTTCCGCGCAGCCGGCGGAGCCTGCGGCCAGCGCGCACAGCGCGGCCAGCGTCCATCTCCATGATCGGTTCAGCGTCCATCCCGCCTTTCTCCAGCTTCTGTCTTGCTCCCAGTGTGTCCCGCCGCCCCGGCAAATATGTACACACGCCGCTGCCGGAAGCCAACTCCCCCCTCTGGCCGCGCCAACATCCGCTTTCTCCGATCCGCCCCCCTGATCGCCGGCCGCCAGCCTGCGCACCACATCGCGCGCGACTCCCGCAGCGCGGCGCGTACCCGGCCGCACGGCAACTGTCAAACTATCAGCTCTAAACGCCCCAGCCCGCCCAGCCTCGCCGAACCCACCAGCCCAACCCAACCGCCAACAGCGCAACAAAAAAACGCCCACCCCATCAGGGGCAAGCGTTTCTCCATTAACCAACCTTAATCTGATTGCGTCCGCCGTTTTTCGCTTCGTACAACGCCATATCGGCTTTGTAGAACAGCGATTCGACGCTGATTTTGTCCTCTTCCCAATTCCAGTCCGACACGCCGCAGGACACCGTCACTTGCGGGTTCGTCTCCTGCATCACCCGCAGCCGGATGCGCTCGGCGATCCGCACCGTCTGCTCCTTGGCCACCTGCGGCAGATACACGGCCAATTCCTCGCCGCCCCAACGCGCCGCGATATCGGTATCGCGAATGCTTGACTTGATGATGCTGCTGACCTGGATCAAAATCTTATCGCCGACCTGATGGCCGTACGTATCGTTGACGCGTTTGAAGTAATCGATATCGACGACGATCAGCGAACCGCAGAAATCCTTCTTCTGCATCAGGTTCGCCTGTTCATCCAAATAGTGCCGCACGTACAGTCCCGTCAAATTGTCGGTAATGACCATCCGCCGCACCTCGGCATGCAGCGAAGCGTTCGTCATCGCCAGCCCGATATGCCCGGACAACACCTGCAGCAGCTTGTAGTTCTCGTAAGAGAAAAAATTCGGCTTGCTGTGCACGACCAGAATCACGCCTTCGACCTCGCCATTGACGAGAATCGGAGAGCCGATCAGGGAACGCGATTGCGTGACCTCCATCAGCTTCGATTTGACCTTCGTATTCATCGAATGATCGGAAATAATGACAGGTTCCTTCGTCGAATAAACGACGCCGGAAAACCCTTCGTCCAGCGTAAAATTTTCCTGAAACATGCTCGGCAAGTTGCTCGCCTGCACGACCAGCTTTTCGCGCTGCTTATCCGTCTGCAAAATACAGCTGTAATCCGCTCCGAAAATATTCAGCAGCTCGCTGGACGCAAATTCGAAAATTTCGTTCAGCCGCAAGCTTTGATTCAAACGCTTCGTAATTTCGTTGATCAGACGCAGCTCGTTGATCAGGAAATTCGACTGCTCATACAGCTTGGCGTTCTCGAAAGCCGACCCGGCCGTATCGGCCAGCACCGAAATAAACTGCAGATCCGAAGACGACATCGGTGTCTGCTCCGCGTGCAAATGCAGCACGCCGTATACGCCCTGCTTGCCCGACAGCGGCACCGCGATATTGCCCGTGCTTGTGCCGTCGCCGTCCGACGTCGACTCGAAGACGAGCTGTCCTTCCATGAAAGCACGCGTGCAAATATCGTCCTCCAACGCCAGAAAGTTCAGCGGCTTCACCGGCAAACTGCTGCTGTGGCTGTCCTGCGAAAGCAGCAAGTCGACCTGAATCGCCGGGTAAACGTTGTGCAGATTGTCCAGCACCTCGGTCAACACCGCATCGACGTCGATCTTGGCATGCAGCTTCTTCGACGCCTCGAACAGCACATCGCGCTTGAGCGCTTCCCGCTCATGCAACTGGTTCTGCAGCGTCAGCTGCTCGGCCCGCCGCCGCTCGGCGACCAGCGGCAGGCAGCTTTGCCAGAGCATGGCCGCTGTGTAAAGCGCTTGCGTGAGCGCTGCCAAAGCAGCCGGTGCCCAGCAAACAAGGCCGATCGCGCCAAACGTTTCGCCTTGAGCGTCCTTCACCGGGACGGCCACGGACGACACGCTGGCGCCCAGCCCGGCCGAAGCCGGCTCGCCGGACGCTTGCGCCAGTGTGCCCGACGCGAGGCAGCGCTCCAGCGGATTGGCGCCGGCAGCGGCCGCGCTCCAGGACGCAGACGGCGCAAGCAGCGTTTTCAGCTTGCCGGCAGCCTCTTCATCCGCGCAAGCTCCCGTCACCTTCAATTCGCGGTCCGTCAGAACAAGCGCCGTCTTGGGCGGAAGCATCGCCGCGCCGAACTGCTTCGTCCAGAGCGCAAAAGCTTCAGGCAACATCCATCTATTCGAATCATGCAGAACAACCTCGGCCGGCACAACAAGCCCTTGTCGAAGATAAGCTTCGAAATGCTTGCCCTGCGCCTTGCTATCCTGAAGATTGGAACCTCGAAGATGATCGCTCATGGGGCTTCTCCTTTAACGACAGACTAAATTCCCGTTACCTAAACATATACACTGTTTATCATACTATTTTTCTGTGAGTATTGCACTAGTTTTTCACAGGAAAACGAAACAACGTCGCTTGACAGACAGAATGCTTTTTAATAAAATTAATAGTCGAGTACTACCATGATTCGGTGAATGCCCTTTGTGATCACCCTCACTGATTGTGCTGCTGGCAGGACAGCGGCTGAACTTTTCTCGCCAGGGAATCTTGATGATTCGTTAAGCCCAATCAGGCACATTGCTTCACCCCGCATCCTAAGAGCCCCACTAACTACTATATGTGAAAAAGAAGGAGTTTTTCCTAACATGTCACGTTATACAGGTCCTAAATTTAAATTGAGCCGTCGTCTGGGCATTTCCCTGAGCGGCACCGGCAAAGACTTGAAACGTCCTTTCCCTCCAGGCCAACACGGCCCGAACCAACGCAAGAAGCTGAGCGGTTACGGCGTACAGCTGCAAGAGAAACAAAAACTGCGCCACATGTACGGCCTGAACGAAAAGCAATTCCGCAACCTGTTTGACAAAGCGTCCAAGCTGCAAGGCATCGCCGGCGAGAACTTCATGTTCCTGCTGGAAAGCCGTCTGGACAACCTCGTATACCGTCTGGGTCTGTCCAACTCCCGCGCGGGCGCGCGTCAGCTCGTTGCTCACGGTCACGTGACTGTCAACGGCAAGAAAGTGGACATCCCTTCCTACACCGTATCGACAGGCGACATCATCGGTCTTCGCGAAAGAAGCCGCAACCTGTCCGCGATAAAAGAAGCGCTGGCGAACCGCAACTACCTGCCGGCTTACCTCGAATTCAGCGAGCAAGCGCTGGAAGGCAAATACATTCGTCTGCCGGAGCGCAGCGAACTGGCTCAAGAAATCGACGAGAAACAAATCGTCGAATTTTACAGCCGTTAATTTCATCCCTGCAACAACCCAAGCTGTTCCTGCCATTGGCGGGAGCAGCTTTTTTCGTCTGCACGCCCTTTCGCCGCATGACAAACAGCGGCCGACCCGCCTATTCGGGCCTGCCGCCGCTTTGGATTGCACCACGCTGAATGTTTTGCGCTTCTCCTCTACCTGCCTGTCCATGCTCCTGAAAGCTTACCGGCCTTCCTGCACAAACCGGCTTATACGCTCGCGAATCGCGTCGCGCACCGCGCGGAACTGGTCCATGATCTCCGCTTCGCTGCCCTTCGCTTGCGCCGGGTCGTCGAACCCCCAATGACATCGTTGCGCTTTACCGTTCGCCGCCGCCGGGCAGCGGTCGTTGGCATGGCCGCACAAGGTGATGATATAATCCGCTTCCTTTAAAATAGCCGGGTCAATAATATCCGACGTATGCGCAGATATATCCACTCCGGCCTCGGCCATCACCTTCACGGCCTGCGGATTCAAACCGTGCGCCTCCAGACCTGCGCTTTGGACCTCATAACGCTCGCCACCCAGCGCCTTCAACCAACCGTCCGCCATTTGGCTGCGGCAGGAATTGCCTGTACAAAGAAAATACACCAGCTTTTTTGCCATATTGGATCAGTCCCCTTGTTCATGTAAAATTGAATACACAAGTGCTGCCGCTGCCGCACCCAGGAAGGTCGCCGCCAGATACAGCCACAGATGCTCCGTGGCCCCGGACACAAGCGCAGGCCCCGCCGAACGCGCCGGATTCATCGAGGCGCCGCTGACCGGCCCGGCAAACATCGCCATCAGCCCGACAGCGCCGCCGATCGCAATCCCGGCAAAGCGCTTATTCGCTTTCCCATGCACGGCACAACCGAAAATAACGAGCATCAGCACAAACGTCAAAATAAACTCGACGATAAAAGCTTGCAGTTCGGTCGCCGCAGGAATCGTTGCGCCCAAGTCGGCCACGTTGCCAAACAACAGCCGCAAGGTGCCGCTTGCGCCAAGCGCTGCCAGAAATTGAATGACGATATACAGCAAACCATCCTTGACCGCAATATCGCCGCGCACCCAAAATCCGAACGTCACCGCAGGATTGCAATGCGCGCCCGAGATATGGCCAAACGTATAAACCAACACCGTTACCGTCAACCCGAACGTAAGCGCAACCCCTACATGCGTGATGCTCTGGGTCAGGCTGTCGATCATCACCGCGCCCGTGCCGGCAAACACCAGAAAATACGTGCCGATAAATTCAGCCAGCAGCTTCCTTCTCATTGCGAAACTCCGCAGCAATCATTCCCCGGCCGTGGAGGTTTGAAGATGCAGCATAGCTCCTCCGACAGCAGATGGCTGACCTCGGCTTGATTGATCGCATAATAACTCCAAGTGCCGCGCGTTTCCTTCGTGATGAACCCGGCATCGAGCAAAATTTTCAAATGATACGACAACTTGGGCTGCGGCATGGCAAAAATATCGGTCAATTCGCACACGCAGGTAGTGCCCCGCTGCGTCAACTCATACATGATGCGCAGCCGCTTGACATCAGCCAACGCTTTGAACCTGGATTCATATTTGTGGAAAAAGTCTTCCTCCATGCGGCCTGCTCCTTATCCGTTAAATGGCCTGCGCCCCCGCTCCCGCACACCGGCCCGGGTTGCTGGCACAAGGATAAATCAATTTTTTTTGATTTAATCTAAGTTGAATGTACCATCCTTTTTTTGGCTCGTCAATCAATTAATCAAAATAAATTGATGAATAATCAGCATAACAAAAAAGGTGCAAACCCTCAACTTGCGAGGTCCTGCACCTTATCTCATTTGGGCGAACAATGTCAATGGACCCGATGGGACCGGAGGCATCTACCGCCGCTTACGCAAAGCGGACGAGGTAGTAATTTTTTTTGCCCCTGCGGATGATCAGGTACGAGCCGCCAAGCGTGCCAAACTCATTGGCTTTGGCGTCGAGTTGGGTCGTGCGCACGCCGTTGACGGACACTGCGCCGCTTTCGATGTCGGTGCGCGCCTGACGTTTCGACGGGGCCGCTTTGACCGCCACCAGCAAATCGATCAGCGGCAGGTCGGCTTGCTCCAGCACTGTAGACGGCGCGTCCTTGAACGCCTCTTCAATCTCCTGCTGCGTCAGCTCGGCGATATGGCCGCTGAACAACGCCTGCGTAATATTGATCGCGCTTTGCAGCGCATCTTCGCCGTGCACCAGGCGCGTGACCTCGCGGGCCAGCAGCTTTTGCGCCTCGCGCTTTTCCGGCTGCTCCTTCACTTCCAGCTCCAGCCGTTCGATTTCCTCGCGGCCAACGAACGTAAAGTATTTGAGGAAGCGGATGACGTCATTGTCGTCGGTGTTAACCCAGAACTGGTAGAACTGGTACGGCGACGTTTTGGCCGCGTCAAGCCAGATCGCCCCGCCTTCGGTTTTGCCAAACTTCTGGCCGTCGCTTTTGATCACGAGCGGCAGCGTCATGCCATAGGCCCGGCTGTCCGACGTTTTGCCGATCAGCTCCAGCCCGGCGGTAATATTGCCCCATTGGTCGCTGCCGCCGATTTGCAAGGAGCACTGTTTCGTCTGATTCAACTTGAGGAAATCGTACGACTGCAAAATCATGTAGCTGAACTCGGTAAATGAGATGCCCTTCGCGATCCGCGAATCGACGGAGTCCTTGGCCAGCATGTAGTTGACGGTGAAATTTTTGCCGATATCGCGCAAAAACTCGATGACGTTCAGCGGCCCCAGCCAATCGTAGTTGTTGACCAGCTCCGCCGGATTGTCGACCCCTGCGGAAAAATCCAGGAAACGCGAAAGCTGGGCCTTGATGCTTTGCGACCAGGTATCAACGACATCGGCCGAATTAAGCGTGCGCTCCGCGGCCTTGCCGCTGGGATCGCCGATCAGGCCCGTACCGCCGCCAACCAGCGCCAAAGGCACGTGTCCGGCCTGCTGGAACCGGCGCAGCGTCAGAATCGGCAGCAAGCTGCCGATATGCAGGCTGTCCGCCGTCGGGTCAAAGCCGCAGTAGAGCACGACGCGCTCGGCAGCAAGCTTTTTCTCCAAACCTTCCCTGTCCGTAATTTGATGCAGCAAGCCGCGAAACTCCAAATCCTCCAAAATATTCATCGCCAGCACTCCCTTTCTGAAAATAAAAAAAAGCCTTCTCCTCCACAAAGGGACGAGAAGACTTGGCTCGCGGTACCACCCTCATTAAAACGGCCGCACCTGTCCGCGCAGACGCCGCTTTCACTTCATTTCCGATAACGGCGGACAACCCGGCGCAGGCTACTGGGCAAACTTGCTGCCGGTTCCCCTGCACGGCTCCAGAACGTAATTCGCCTGAATGCACGCACCGGTTCACACCCTCCACCGGCTCTCTGTGAGCGTCTGCAAGCAAGCTACTGCTGATCCTTCAAAGCGTTTATTGTTCATGTTATATCACACCGCTTGCGGCTTGTCAAACCCCTTTCGCCCGTCGGATCGTGTCGCCGGATTACCGGATGCAGTCTAAATATGGTATAATACAAAGGTTCATGTAAGGAGGCTAATCGAACTTATGCGCAAATTTTTTGCCAAATGGAACAAGCCCTGGGTGCGAATTACGCTGAAAATCAGCTGGATCACGCTCAAATGGACGGTCATTTCCGTATTTCTGGCCGGACTTCTCGGCGGCTCGGCCGCTTTCGGCTACGTCAGCGCGCTGGTCAAAAACGATCCGGTCCGCAGCGAAGCGATGATTCGCGAACAAATTCAGCAAAACGCAGTCACCGGCTTCGCCTATTTCAACGACGATTCCGTCATCGGCCAATTGCGAACCGAAGAGGATCGCCGGCTCGTCGCCCTTGCCGACATTCCGCAGGTCGTGCTGGACGCCGTGCTGTCCATTGAAGACAAAGATTTCTACAATCATCGCGGCGTCGATGTGCGCGGCTTGTACCGGGCCGTCATGCAAAAGCTGCTGAACGAAGACGTTCAAACCGGAGGCAGCACGATTACGCAGCAGTTGGCGCGCCGGGTGTTTCTGACGCTTGACCGCGACGACGGCCGCAAAGCAAGGGAAATCCTGCTTGCGCTGCGCATGGAGCGGCTGATGTCCAAGGATGAAATTTTACTCGCTTATTTGAATAAGATTCCCTACGGCAACGGCTATACCGGCTACAACCTGTATGGCATCAAAGCAGCCGCCAAAGGCCTGTTCAATATTAACGACCTGAAGGAGCTGAACGTGGCGCAAGCCGCCTATTTGGCCGGACTGCCGCAGCTGCCTTCGCAATATTCGGCGTTCACCAGCAAACCGGCGTTCGACGAAGACAACTTCAAGCGGGCGATCACGCGCCAGCAACTGGTGCTCAAACGCATGCTGGAGGAAAACAAAATCACCCAGCAGCAGTATGAAGACGCGCTGGACTTCAATATTCGGGCGTCGATGCCGGAACCGTCGCAGAAGGCGTATACCACTTATCCGTATCTGATGATCGAAACCGAACAGCAAGCTGCGGAAATTTTGCTCAAGCAGCTAAATCCCGACATCGATCCGAAGAAAAACGCAGCCGCCTACAACGAGGCGTTCAAAAACGCGCAAGCCCAATTGCTGCGCGGCGGCTATCAAGTGTACACGACGATTGACAAATCGATCTACGCGTCGATGAAGGAAATTTCTTCCAACGAAAAAAACTTCCTCCCCGACGATCCGAAAAAAGGCACCGAGCAGGTCGGCGCAATTATGATCGACAGCTCCGGGGCGATTCTCGGCATGATCGAAGGCCGCGACTTTTTCAAGGAGCAGCTTAATCACGCCACGCAGGCGTACCGCCAGCCCGGCTCGACGATGAAGCCAATCGCCGCTTACATCCCGGCGTTGGAGAAAGGCGCGATCCAGCCGGCCAGCGTCATCGACGACGTACCGGTCATTTTGAAGGACGGGGTCAAAGGTTTCCACATTCCCGAGAACTGGGACCACAAGTTCCACGGCCTGATCACGGCGCGCACGGCGCTGAACCTGTCGTACAACATTCCGGCGATCAAGCTGTTTCTCGATAAGGTTGGCATCGAGGAGGCGTGGGATTTTGCCCGCGAGCTGGGCATCACTTCGCTGCAGAAGGAAGACAACTACGCGCAAACCGGCGTTATCGGCGGCTTGAGCAAAGGCGTCTCCGTCAAGGAGCTGACCGCCGCCTACGCCTCGGTTCCGAACAAGGGCGTATTCCATGAATCGTTTATGATCCGCAAGATCACCGATTCGAACGGCAAGGTCGTCTACGAACATGAGCAGGAGCCGAAAGCGGTATTTTCCGAGCAGACGGCGTATCTGATTACCGACATGATGAAAACGGTCATCAGCCAAGGTACGGCCACCGACTTGATGAAGAAATACAAAAGCTATGGCAAGATCGAAATTTCCGGCAAAACCGGTTCGACGCAAGACGATGCCGACGCCTGGTTCATGGGCTTTACCCCGGATATCACGGTCGGCGTCTGGATCGGATACGACCAGCCGGTCAACAAGCTGACGTCGAAAAACGGACAAACGAATCACGCCAAAGATATTTGGGCGCTGATCATGAACAGCACGATCGAAAACAAGCCGGAGCTGTTCCCCAACAAGAAGTTCACGAAACCGGAAGGCATCGTGTCGGCCACCGTTTCCAACTTGTCGGGCAAGCTGCCTAACGAGCTGACCACCGCTGCCGGCCATTCGGTAACAGACATCTTCAACAGGAAATACGTGCCGACACAAGAAGACGACGTGATGGTGAAAATGAAGGTCGTTTCCTACAACGGCCTGAATTACATCGCGCAGGATGCGACGCCGGCCGATTTCGTCGAGGAAAAGACGGTCATCAAGCGCGAGAAATCGCTGAACACGCTGATGAAGGAGCTTGAAGACGCGCTGAGCAAGCTGCCGGCCAACAGCCGCAAGCCGCTGGACAGCTACAAGCCGCTCGATTTCGCCGACGACGCGCCTTCCGAGCCGGACCCGCGCACCGACGACGGCTTGCCGCCGGCAGCGCCAACGACAGTCGTGGCTACGAAATCGGGCGATACCGCTATTATCACCTTCCAGGCGAGCCCGAACCCCGACGTCGTTGGCTACCGGATATACCGTTCGGACAATCACGGGCCGTTCCAACTGCTTGGCGGCCGGGTCGTGCTCGCCGGCGCCGAGACGAAATTCACCGATCAGGTGCCGGCTTCCAGTCTGGAGGGCTACTACATTACCGCCGTCGACGTGGCGGGTAAAGAATCGGCGCCAAGCCGGATCTCCTACACGGACGGCAGCTCGCTGGACGGCTTGTTCGTACCGCCAACCGACGGCAGTCAAGTGCCGGGCGGGCCAAATACCGGCGACGTAAACCTGGACCCTGGTGCAGGCACAGGCGGCAGCAGCGGCAATGGCAACAGCGGAACACCGGACGGAGAACCGCTCTCCAAGAAGCCTCCATCCGCCCCGTCGGGCTTGAAAGCAAAAGCGGACGGCGCCAGCCTCGTGCTGAACTGGAGTTCGAACCCGGGCAAGGACAAGGCGACGAGCTACCAGGTGTATTACAGCGACAAGGAAAACGGACCGTTCCACAAGCTGGCTACCGTGCAAGGCGCTACGGAATTCCACTACTACGCCGCAGCGTACACCGGTTATTACCGGGTTACGGCGATCAACGACAACGGCGAATCGAAACCTTCGCCGACACTGGTTTACAAATAACATCCAAAAGCTCGCTTTTCTGGCCGCGGCCGGGAAAGCGAGCTTTTTTATCGCGATTGGCCGGGGTCGGGCAGCAGCAGGTTGCGCGGATAGCTGCAGCCGGCCGCATCAGCCGTTTGGCTGCCCGCGTCCGACAGCGGGCAGCCAAACGACACAAAGCCCGGCAGGTATAAGCTGGCGATTCGCCGCTTTCCCTGCCGGGCTCTCTTTTTGCCGATAAACCGTCCTTTGGATCGTGGGGGTGCACGGAACCTTGCAATAGCGAATACAGAAAGCCCTGCCCGCTACTTGCGCCAGCCTGGCGCCCCATCATCGAACGTTCCTTGCCTGTTCCTGTTCGTAAACAGCCCGTATACACTTGCCGTAGAGCAACAAGGCGCATTTGCCGACGGGGCACTAATCCTCAATGGTCGACAGATCGCCCACCGGCAGGCTCAGCTCCCACGCCTTGAGCACACGGCGCATAATTTTGCCGCTGCGCGTTTTTGGCAGCTTATCTTTGAATTCGATTTCACGCGGTGCAGCGTGCGCCGACAGGCCTTCTTTGACGAATTTGGCGATGTCCGCTTTCAGCTCGTCGGAAGCCGTAAATCCTTCGCGCAGCGAAATGAACGCTTTGATGATTTCCCCGCGCATCGGATCGGGTTTGCCGATTACGCCCGCTTCGGCGACCGCCGGATGCTCGACCAGCTTGCTTTCCACCTCGAACGGTCCTACCCGCTCGCCCGATGTGTTGATCACGTCGTCGACGCGGCCCTGGAACCAGAAATAGCCGTCTGCGTCGCGGTAGGCCGAATCGCCGGAAATGTACCAGCCGGAAATGCGGAAATATTCTTCGAACTTGGTCGGATTATTCCAGATTTTGCGCATCAGCGACGGCCATGGCGTCTTGATCGCCAGGTTGCCCATGCGCAGCGGCGGCAGCTCGTTGCCGGCGTCGTCCATAATCGTCGCTTCCACGCCGGGAATCGGCCGGCCCATCGAACCCGGTTTGATCGTCATCGCCGGATAGTTGCAGATGAGATGCGCGCCCGTTTCCGTCATCCACCACGTATCGTGAATGCGCTGCCCGTACACTTTCAGCCCCCAGCGGATCACTTCGGGGTTCAACGGCTCGCCAACGCTCATCACATGGCGCAGCGAACTGAGATCAAACTGCTTCACCGTATCGTCGCCGGCGCCCATCAGCATGCGGAACGCGGTAGGCGCGCTGTACCAGACAGTCACCTTGTATTTGTCAATCGTTTGATACCAGTCCTGCGGGCTGAAACGGCCTCCGCGAATGACGTTGGTCGTGCCGTTGAGCCACGGAGCAAAAACGCCGTACGACGTGCCCGTTACCCAGCCGGGATCGGCCGTACACCAGTATACATCGTTCTCTTTCAAATCGAGCACAATCCGTCCGGTGTAGTAATGCTGGAGCATCGCGTTATGAACGTGGAACACGCCCTTCGGCTTGCCGGTCGAACCCGATGTGTAATGAATGATCAAACCGTCTTCGCGGTCGACCCATTCGAGCTCCAGCTCCGCGGACGCTGCTTCCATTTCTTTATAAAAATCAACTTGACCTTCGGCCAGCGTCAAGTCGTCGCCAGCGATAATGATGTGCTTCAGATGCGGCAAATCGCCGACCGGCACGCGCGGCAGCAACGCAGAGGTTGTCACGATCGCAACCGCTTCGCTGTCGGCAAGACGATCGCGTACAGCCGTTTCCATAAACGCCTCAAACATCGGCCCGACAACAGCGCCGACCTTGATCACGCCAAACAGCGCATAATACAGCTCGGGCGTACGCGGCATAAAGACGAATACCCGCTCCCCTTTGCCGATACCCAGCTTGCGCAACACATTGCCAAAGCGGTTCGAGCGTTCCTTCATCTGCTGAAAGCTGATGGCTTCTTCCCGCTGAGCGTCGCTGTAATATAAAGCAATTTTGTCTTTTCTGGAGGATTCGGCATGCCGGTCGATGGCTTCATAAGCCATGTTCACTTTTCCGGTCGTATGCCACGAAAAGTTTGGTTCCACCTCGGCCCAATCAAATCCGGCGCAAGTTTCTTCGTAGTTGGTCATATTCGGATTCGGAGATACCGGTTCGATCAGTTCTTCTTTCATGTGATCCATTGCGTAAAGCCCTCCTCACAATTAAAAACGCTTTCAAATTAACGTGACTATTATAGCACAATGACCAAATTTCGCCTATGCCCGATAGGTCTTTTCTTTATGCGCCAAATTTGCTATAAGTGAAGTAGGATGAAAAGGAGAGCTGGCGCCCATGCAGCATATCAAACGTTATCATAAGCTTGGCCTGCACCCGTCCGCCGATCGCCCCGAACTGGTGGTCGAAGGCCCCGTAGAACCCGCGCAGCTGCGCGACCTCCGCTTGCACCGGCAGCTGGACGCTTTCCGCCGCCCGGCCGAGCAGCACGAAGCTTTGGTCGAAATCGCCGAGCTGCCGGAAGGCCGCATCGTGCTGGCGCGCGAAGGCGATGTGATCGTCGGTTATGTCACCTTCCATTACCCCGATGAGATCGAACGCTGGTCGGAAGGCCGGATGCCCGATTTGATCGAGCTTGGCGCAATCGAGGTTGCCGACGACTACCGCGGGCTTGGCCTGGCCAAACAGCTGGTGCAGCTTGCTTTTGCCGACGGACAGCTGGAGAATGTCATTTGTTTTACAACCGAATATTATTGGCATTGGGATTTGGAAACAAGCGGACTGAACGTCTGGGAATACCGCCAGATGATGGAGAAGCTGATGAAAAGCGTCGACATGATCTGGTTCGCCACGGACGACCCGGAAATTTGCTCCCATCCGGCCAACTGCCTGATGGTGCGCATCGGCAAAAACGTGCCGCTGTCCTCGGTCGAGCAGTTTGACCGGGTGCGGTTCCGGCAGCGTTTTATGTATTGACCCCCTGCGGCGGACGCGCTTGCGGCTGATGATGGGCGCGTTTGCGGCCGACGCGATGCGCTGGACAGCCGTCAGGCGGCCAGAGCGGCGCGCCGGAAGCAGCAGGCGTCTGACTGACTGGCAATGCGGACGGCAGGAGCAAGTCTCGAAAGGAAGGAACGGCCTTTATGACGCAAGACGTCAAGATGCCCGCTTTTATTTACGATGAGCGGGAAATCGCTTACAAATTTAATGATGCGCATCCGTTCAACCAACAGCGGCTCGTGCTGACCGTCGATTTGCTGCGCAAGGCCGGCGCGCTGCCGCAAGCGGCGCTGCACGCCCCGCGCCCGGCCACCGACACCGAGTTGCTGCGCGTGCATACGCCGGCGTATGTCGAGGCTGTGAAGGCGCTCAGCGCCCCCGTGCCGGACCTGGAATGGGTGCGGGCCGCCGGGCGCTTCGGGCTGGACACCGACGATACGCCGTTTTTCCCCGGCATGCACGACATTACGGCGACGGTGGTCGGCGGCTCGATTGCAGCGGCCGAGCTGGTCATGTCGGGCGCCGCGCCGCACGCGCTGCATCTGGGCGGCGGGCTGCACCATGCCATGCCCGGCAAGGGGGCCGGCTTCTGCGTCTACAACGATGCCACAGCCGCGATCGCCCACATTCAGGCCCTTTACGGCGCCAAGGTGCTGTATGTCGACACGGACGTGCATCACGGCGACGGCGTGCAGTGGAGCTTCTACAGCGACCCGCGCGTCTGCACGCTGTCGATCCACGAGACGGGCAAATATTTGTTCCCCGGCACGGGCGGAGTCCACGAACGCGGCGAAGGCGAAGCGTTTGGCACATCGCTCAACGTGCCCGTTGAGCCGTATACCGAAGACGAGTCGTGGCTCGAATGCTTCGGCGAGGTGCTGACGGCCGCGATCGCCCGCTTTCAGCCGGACGTCATCGTCTCCCAGCATGGCTGCGACGCCCATGCTTACGATCCGCTTGCGCACGTGCATTGCTCGATGCGCGTGTATCAGGCTATGCCGGAGCTGATCCACCAGCTGGCGCACCAGTGGTGCGCCGGGCGCTGGATCGCGCTCGGCGGCGGCGGGTACGACGTCTGGCGAGTCGTACCGCGCGCCTGGAGCCTGCTCTGGCTCGTGATGAGCGAGCAGGCTCCCGCCCTGCAGCTGGGCGCTGAGCCCCAGCTGGAGCTGCCCCAGGCGTGGCTTGGCGCCTGGGCGGGGTCGAGCCCCGTCCCGCTGCCGCGGACGTGGCTCGACGATGTCCGCGGCTGGCAGCCGATGCCACGGCGGCAGGCGATTGCCGAGAAAAACCGGCAATCCAAGGAGCTGGCGCTCCTCTACCTGCGGTAGCGCCCCGGCCCCGGCGTGCGGCAAGCGCCACACCTCGCCACCGCACGTGCCACACGCACACCGTGCCCGCCCGCACAACGCGAGCGGCCCACAAACAACAACAAAGCCCAAGCGCGCCGATGCCCCGCTCGCAAGCGGAGGACTAAGCGCCTTGGGCTTTGTTTTACAAATGCCGGATCATATCTTCGACGATCCGGTACGAATGCTCCGACGCCTGCGCCGTAAACTCGGCGAAGTTCACATGCGCCGAGCCATCGGCTTTGTCGGACATCGAACGAATGACGACAAACGGCACGGCGTTCATCGCGCACACCTGGGCGACAGCCGCCCCTTCCATCTCGGTGCACGTGCCGCCCAGCTCCTCATGCAGCTCGCGAACCAGCTCGCGGCTGGCGACGAATTGGTCGCCGGACAACACGCGGCCGATCTTGACCTGGCCGGGGAACAACTTCTCACCCGAAGCCGCCGCCAATTCGCGCAATCGTTCATCGGCCGCAAACACCGACTGCTCCTCGAACGGAATGACGCCGCGCGGGAAGCCAAGCGCCGTCACGTCCATGTCATGCTGCATGCATTCGGCCGAAATGACGAGATCGCCGATATTCAGCCCCGGGTCGAGCGCTCCGGCTACCCCGGTAAAAATCACCGCCTGCGCGGCAAAGCGGTCGATCAGCAGCTGCGTCGTTACCGCCGCGTTCACTTTGCCGACCCCCGATTTGCACACGACGACGCGCTGTCCGCCAAACACACCCGTACGGAACGTGATGCCCGCTTTCCCCGTTTCCTCCACCTGCTCCATATGCGCCAGCAGCAGTTCGATCTCCTCATTCATTGCACCGATCAGCGCAATTGTCGAATACGTTGTCATCAGCAATCCTCTTTCTTTCGTTCAAATAGAAAGATGGCTCAAGAATGAGCCACCGAATGGCGATAAATAATTTCGTGCGGCAGTGTCACCTGCGTGTAATCCATCGCTTCCTTGTTCATCAATTTCGTCAGCAAACGCATCGATACCGCGCCGATATCGTACATCGGCTGGGCGACGGTCGTCAGCGTCGGACGCACCATCGAAGCCATGCGAATGTTGTCTACGCTGATGACAGCGACATCCTCCGGCACTTTAAAACCCGAGTCCTGAATCGTATGAATCGCGCCAATCGCCATTTCGTCGGTTGCCGAAAAAATCGCCGTCGGGCGCGGGTCCAGCTCCAGAAAATATTTCGTCGATTCAATGCCCGACTCATAACGGTAGTTGCCAATGCGCACGTATTCGTCGCGCACGGGAATGTCCGCCGCTTCCAGCGCCTTGCGGTAGCCCTGATAGCGGGCAAAACCGTTCGCCGGGTCCTGCAGCGTGCCCGAGATCATCGCAATATCCCGGTGCCCGCCGGCAATCAGCACGTTTACCGCATCAAACGCCGCCTTCTCGTGGTCGATGTCGACCGCAGGCATCACCTGATGCTCGTCCTTCGTGCCGCACAGCACGACCGGAACGGACGAGGTGCGGAACGCCTGAATGTGATCGTCCGTCACCACGCCGCCCATGAACAGCAACCCGTCCACCTGCTTCTCCAAAAGCGTGTTGATAACGCGGATTTCCTTCTCTTTCTTCTTGTCGGCATTGCATAAAATGATGTTGTAATGATACATGTTGGCAATATCTTCAATACCGCGAGCGACTTCCGCAAAAATCGAGTTGGAAATATCCGGGATGACAACACCGACCGTCGTGGTTTTTTTGCTCGCGAGACCTCTGGCTACCGCATTGGGACGATAACCGAGCCGTTCGATGGCTTCAAACACTTTCTTCCGGGTTTGCGGCTTCACGTTCGGATTGTTGTTAACGACCCTGGAAACGGTCGCCATCGATACGCCTGCTTCTCGGGCTACATCATAAATGGTTACGGTCACGGCTGTTCTCTCCATCTTTAAAAGTATTCTACGATCCTATCATATTACAGTTATGATACGACAAAATGTTCCATCTTGCAATCGCATTCCCTATCTACATGTTATTGTACCCTACCTTGCTAACCGTTTTCAATACGACATCTTTTCACATAAACAGCCAACCTCCGCAGAGATTGGCTGTTGTGCCCAAGCTTATGTCGTGATCGTATTTTGCGTAATTTGCGAAAGCCGTTTGCGCGTGTCGTCCATCCATGCCGCATCGCCCAATGACTGGGCCAGCAGCAGGATATCGAGCAGCTCGTTGATCCGCTCCTGGACGATCTGCTCCATCGAATCGTTCATATGCTCCTTCTCCGTCACCTTAAGCAGCAAATAAGCGATTTCCGACAGCTCGTGGAAATACAGCTGCTGCTTGCCCGGCTTGCTGCCAAGCTTGCCGATCAGCCCTGTCAGCTCAGGTTTGACGTGCGGCACCACCTCGCTGCGGCCGCAAGCTTCGCAGGAATAAATGGGAACGTTCTCAATGTCGACTTTATTTTGATAAATCACGGTTCGCAGACGAAGGTTCATCGTGCGTCCGCACTTGCAATACTTTTGCATCCGATACACTCCTTCATGGCAGGGACCATGTGCACTTTTCGGTTCTTGACTAAAGATATTCGATCTTTCGCCGCGAACTCCTGCCAATCAGGAAGATGTAGTTTTTTCCACTTTTAGCCGGCAAATCCGGCCAACGCATCGACGAACGCTTTTGAAAAAGCCGGCAAATCCGGCGGTCTGCGGCCGGAAACGATGTTCCGATCGACGACGACCTCCTGGTCGACCCATACCGCTCCCGCATTCTCCAAGTCGTCGCGGATGCCCGGCGTCGACGTCATTGTGTAGCCGCTGACGATTTTGGCCGAAATCAGCACCCAGCCGGCGTGGCAAATTTGCGCGATCGGCTTGGACGCGGCATGAAACTCCTGCGTCAGCCGCAGCACGTCCGCGTAGCGGCGCAGCTTGTCGGGCGCCCAGCCGCCCGGCACGTACAACCCGATGTAATCCTCCGAGCGCACATCGCCAAACGCGAAATCGGTTGTGATTGGCACGCCGTATTTGCCGTGAACCACGGTTCCCGCTTGAGGTCCGACAATATGTACCGTCGCCCCCGCTTCCCGCAGCCGCAGCACCGGATACCACATTTCCAAATCTTCAAATTCCTCGTCGACAAACGCGAGCACTTGCTTACCTGCCAATTCCATTCGTATTTCCTCCCGCTACAGCCTCCGCTTGTTCGATTTGCACAAGCAGGGCGTTGATTTCCGCACTTGTTTTGCATGTTAAAATTTGTTCCAGTTGCAAGCGGCATTGCCCCGAATCGCTGCGCAGCAGCCGGTGCTTGACATGCAGCAGCGACTGCACCGAAATGCTCAGCTCCTCGATGCCAAGGCCAAGCCAGATCGGCAAAGCCCGGATATCTCCGGCCAGTTCGCCGCAGACGCTGACCGGCACGCCCACGCGCCCTGCCGCCTCGATAATCGTCTTGAGCAGCCGAATCACCGCCGGATGGAACGGATCGTACATGTGGGCGATCGTTTCGTTCATCCGGTCGACCGCCAGCACGTATTGCACAAGGTCGTTTGTGCCGATGCTGAGGAAATCGACCTCGCTGGCCAACATGTCGGCAATCAGCGCCGCAGCCGGCACCTCGATCGTGATGCCGACTTCGATATTCGCTTTGTACGGCAGCCCTGCGGCCGCCAGCTCGCGCTTCGCTTCCTCCAGCAGCTCCTTGGCTCGGCGCGCTTCGCCGACGGTCGTAATCATCGGATACATCAGCTTGACATTGCCGTGCACCGCGGCGCGCAAAATCGCCTTGAGCTGCGTCTTGAACAAGTCCTTGCGGTCCAGCGAAATGCGAATCGCCCGGTAGCCAAGGAACGGATTGTCTTCCTTGGGAAACGGCAAATAGTCAAGCTTCTTGTCCCCGCCGATATCGAGCGTGCGGATGATCAACGGCTTGCCGCCAAGCCGCGCCGCGGCGTGCTGATAGACCGCGAATTGCTCTTCCTCGCTCGGCAGCGAATCGCGGTCCATATACAAATATTCGGTGCGGAACAAGCCGACGCCAACCGCGCCGCTTTTGAGCACCTGATCCAGTTCCTTGATCGAGTTCATATTGGCGTGCAGCTGAATCAGCTTGCGGTCGACGGTTGTCGACGGCACATCGGCGATTTCCTGCAAGCTGTCGGTAAACTCCTGCCAGTTGCGCTTGCGGGCCAGATAACGTTCGATCGTATTTTCGTCGGGGTTGATGTACAACGTGCCTTCCTGACCGTCAATGATCAGGAAATCGCCGTTTTGGATCGGGCGCAGCAGCTTGCCCTCCAGCCCGACGATGTACGGCGCCGACATCGCTCGAGCCATAATCGCCACATGGGAATGCGTGCCGCCAAGCATCGTCACAAGGCCCAGCAGTTGGCTTGGGTCCAGATGGGCCAGCTGCGACGGCGTCAGCTCCTTGGCAACCAGAATGTACGGATGATCTTGCGGCGGCGCCGTCGTCTCCTCGATATCGCCGAGCAAATGCTTGAGCAAGCGGTTGCCGACATCCTTGATATCGAGCGCCCGCTCCTTCATATATTCGTCATCGATCACGTCGAACATGCCGACGAATTTATCGATCACTTCCTTCACGGCAACCTCGGCCGCCTTGTATTGCCGCTCGATGATTTCCTGAATTTCATTCATGAAAATCGGGTCTTCCAATATCGCCAGGTGCGCATCAAAGATGTAGGCTTGATCCTGGCCAACCACCTCTTTGATCTCCTGCTTGATCAGCTCCAACTCGTCCTTGGACGAACGGATGCCGTCGTAAAGCCGCTCATATTCATAGGCCAGATCCGATACCTCGACCATTTTCTCGGGGAAATCCCATTCCCAGGCCGGAACGACAAACGCTTTGCCCATGGCGATGCCCGCCGATGCCCCAATCCCTCTGATCATCCGTTCGACCCTCCCGCTGTTGTGGCAGACTTTAAGACGACGGACATCACGGAAGCCTGGCCTTTTTTAACTGTTTTAAACGGTGCATAGCTCCATGACTTGATCACGCCCGGATTGGTAATGATCATCGGTGTCGCCAGAGACGTTGCCAATTTTTTCACCTTCTGCAAATTGAACTTGACGAGCATTTGGCCGGGTTCGACCCAATCGCCTTCCTTCACGACCGCGTTAAAACATTTGCCCGGCAGGCTGGCCGTATCGATGCCGATGTGCAGCAGCACCTCCAGCCCTTCCTCCGTTTCAATGCCCAACGCATGCATGGTCGGGTACACATGAACGATCTTGCCTGCAACCGGCGCGACCAGCTCGCCCTTCTCCGGGTAAAACGCAACGCCGTTGCCGACAAGCTTGGAGGCGAAAATTTGATCCGGCACCTCCTCGATCGGCACCATTCGACCCTGCATCGGCGAGTGGAACAACACGATCTGAATATCCTTGCGCAGCAGCTTGACAATCTCCTCGCGAATCAGCTCGGAGAACGTGCCGAACACGACCTGGACGTTGCCGCCGCCCAGATGGATGACGCCGGCGGCTCCGAGGTGGCGCAGCGCGGTAATATCCATCAGCTTGTCGTTGACCAGCGTCAGGCGCAGCCGCGTAATGCACGCTTCGATCTTCTTGATGTTTTCTTTGCCGCCAAGCGCTTGCAAAATCAGCGGAGCGCGGTACGGGATATCGCCCGCCCACTCCTCCAGCGAGGAGCCTTCCTCGCGGCCCGGCGTCGGAATGCGGAAGCGGCGGATCGCCCAGCGGAACAGGAAATAATACAGCAGGCCGTACACAAGGCCAAGCGGCAGCAGCAGCCAGCCGTTATGCGCCAAATGCTCGTTGATGACAAAATCGATCGCGCCGGCCGAATACGAAAAGCCGTGGTGAATGTTCAGCTCATACGCAATCCACATCGCCGCGCCGGACAATACGGCGTGTACGACGAACAGATACGGCGCGACGAACAGAAACGCAAATTCGATCGGCTCCGTAACCCCGGTCAAAAACGAAGCCAGCGCCGCGGTGAGGAAGGTCGCTCTGATGTGCGGCTTCAAATCCTCGCGCGCCTCGTGAATGATCGCGAATGCAATCGCCGGAAGCGCAAACATCATGATCGGATACAACCCGGCCATATAGATGCCCGCCGAAGGATCGCCGGCGAAAAAGCGGGGCAGATCCCCGTACACCCGGTCGCCTGCGTCGGTTTGATAGGAACCAAGCTGGAACCAGAAGAAATTGTTCAAAATATGATGCAGTCCCGACGGCACCAGCAGCCGGTGCGCAACGCCGTACAAAAACGCCCCGAACCCGCCCATGCCAAGCAGCCAGCCCGAAAGCTTGTTCATCCCCGTCTCCAGATACGGGCCGATGCCGATCATGATATAGGAAAACAAAAACGTCGCGAGCCCCATGCAGATCGGCACGATGCGCGGCCCGCCGAAAAACTGAATGTACTCCGGCAGCTTCAAATTTTTGAACCGGTGATAGATGACCGCGGCGAGCAGCCCGATCAGAATGCCGCCGGAGACGCCGAGCTGAAAATTCATGCCGAGCTCCTGCTCGACAAGCCGCGTAAACATAAAATAACCGAGCAGCGCCGACAGTCCCGCCGTTCCTGCGCTTTCGGTCAATCCCAAAGCTACGCCGACCGCAAAAATAAGCGGAATGTAATGAAAGATCGTTTGTCCGGCAAGCAGCAGCATCTCGCCGAATTTGGGGGCATGCATCGCCTCCCAGGGCAAGTCGCCCAAGCGAAGCAGCACGGCCGCCACCGGAAGCACAATGGTCGGCAGCATCAAGGAGCGTCCGAGCTGCTGCAAATTTCCCATCCAGTTCAAATCGAATGCGCCCCCCTCTCTATTCAAATCCTAAAGCTTGTCGCCGTTTTTGTCAAAGCAAAATAAGCAGGCCCGATGGGCCTGCCGTTTTCGTTGCGCCGCATGGATCATGCGGGTTTCAAGCGATCCGCTCCGGCGCAATTTCCGAAGAAATTGCCCTTGTGTCTTACTTAGTACGCGGAATTGAAGCCGAATTGTTGGCCTACGTTGTTGAGGCCTGTGTTGAAGGAAGATACGCCTTGCGTGCTGTAGCCCGCTTGGAAACCGCCGATTTGCTGTTGGGCCGGCGTCATCGAATCGGAACGCAGGTAGTTGTCATGGCCGAGCTGGTTGCCGCGGTAGTTGGCTGTGTGGTAAGCTTCCGGCGAAATCGCTTGGCCATAAGGCTGGTTCGCCGTTACCGATTTGCCGAATGGATTGATGCCAAATTGCTGCTGTGGTTGCTGTGGTTGCTGCTGTGGTTGTTGATTGCGGAAACCGAATTGCGATTGGTTGATGCCGAATTGACCGGCTGTTTGATTGATGCCGGTGTTTACACCGTAAGTCGAGTAGCCGGTTTGGAAACCGCCCACTTGCTGTTGAGCCGGCGTCATCGAATCGGAGCGCAGGTAGTTGTCATGGCCGAGCTGGTTGCCGCGGTAGTTCGCCGTGTGGTAAACTTCCGGCGAAACCGCTTGGCCGTAAGGCTGGTTGGCCGTTACCGCATTTTGGCCGTAAAAGGATTGCACATAACCTACCGGCTGGTACGGCTTTTGGAACCCTTGGTACTGGGAAACGCCTTGGGAAGCTGTACCGAAGGAAGAAGAACCGAAGTTGTTGCTGAAGTTGTTATACATGCTTTGTAAATCCTCCTTTAATATAATCGGTATTTGAGCCCGCTTTTGGGGCCTTTTCTATTCTCTGTCGCAGCGGTTGATTTTATGAATCGCATATTTTGGGTATTTTTTCCCGCTGCGAACCCTTCCCTGGGCACAAAAAAATAACCGCCGGTCTGATACCGGCGGCTCCACGCGCTTTCGACTTAATCTCGCGGGCGCAAAATGGCGTCCTCGACTTTGATGCAGCGATCCATAATGACGTCAAGCCCCGCTGCCGCGGCGATGCGTCCTGCTTCTTCGTTGACAATGCCCAACTGCAGCCAGAACACCTTGGCGCCAATGCGGGCCGCTTCTTCGGCAATCGGCACGACCTGCTCGGGCCGACGGAACACGTTGACGATATCGATCTGCTCGGGCACATCCGCCAGCGACGGATAACTTGTTTCGCCCAAAATTCGCTCGGCGTTCGGATTGACCGGAATGATCCGGTAGCCGCGCTGCTGCATCGCTTCCGCGACCTGATAGGATGTCCGCTCGGGATTGTCGGACAACCCGACCACGGCGATATTGCGCGCCCCGGCCAAAATTTCCTTGATGCGCTCGCGCTCTGGATTCTCAAATGCCATCTGCTCCGCCTCCTTCATGATTGCTGTCTATTCAGCGTAGGTGAGACCCTGTTTGCCCATCGCCGTCCAGACGTCGATAAATCGGGCTTTATTGATCGGCACATTTTTTTTGCCGCTCAGCGGGTCGTTCACGTATACATTATTTTCATCAAAGCCTACCATTAATACGGCATGTTCGGAATACGTCGTTTCGATCGGGCCGATCGGCGTGTCCCAAATGACCCATTTGTAAGGCTGGTTGTAATCGATCGTCGTCCAGACAACGATGGGAATGCCCGCAGCGACCTGCTTCTCGTAAGCGCTAAACGGCTTGTTCGTCAAATCGACGGCCGTCTTGACGTATTGCTTGAGCAGCGGCAGCAAGCCGGCATGATAAATGCCAAAGCCGCGGCCCTTGCGGGTGACATCGCCGACAAAGCCGGTATTCGGGTTGCCCCAATAAGCGACCGAGCCGTCATCGTTCAGCACGGCCGGCGTTGCATCCCGCGGCATTTCCGCCACAAGCTCCATCTTGCTTTTGTTCGCGCCGTAAAATTGCAGCAGCATCGTCAAGCTCGTAATCTCGCAGCCCGCGGGAAGCTCAGGCAGCTGCCTGACCAGCGGCGCATCGAGCATGGCCGATGTCGGTTGCGGCGGCGGCGGCGTTGGCGTCGGTTCCGGCTCGACCGTCTGGGCGGGAGCGGCAGCAAGCGGTTGCGCTTGTTCGCGGGACAGCCATTGTTCATCCTTGCCCGTTACTTTCGCATATAGCAGCACTGAAAAAACACCACTGGCAAACAGCAGCCCGGCAATAAGAAAAAATGCAAAGGTTACTTTCAGTCCTTGCCATAAGATCGTCATGCGGATTCACCCGTTCGCTGTATAGAAGTAGCTTAATCCTCGACGAATTCCACCTGAGCGCCAATGGAACGCAAATGATCAAAATACTGCGGATACGATTTGGCGACATGGTGTGCATCCTCGATGATCAGCCCTGTGTCCGAGCGCAAACCAACAACGGTTAACGCCATGATAACGCGATGATCGAAATGCGCATTGATCGTGACGCCGCCTGCGACGCCTTGCGGTTTGCCGTGCACGATGATTTCGCTTTGCCGCTCTTCAACGTCGGCGCCGGCCTTGCGCAGTTCGTTCAAATAATCGGTAATGCGGTCGCATTCCTTGTAACGCAAGTTCTCCACATTGTAAAAGCGCGAGGTCCCTTCGGCAAATACGGCCGCGGCCACCATCGCCAGCACGGCGTCGGTGAAATGGTCGCCATCAAACTCGCCGGCTTTCAGCGTCTGGTTGCCCTTGACGTGAACGACGCCGTTCTCATGCGTCAGGTTGACGCCCATCGCGCGCAGCACATCGACGCACGCTTTCTCGCCTTGCTTGCTGTTCTCCGCCAGACGCAACACGCGCACGTCGGAGTGCGTCACCGCCGCCGCGGCCAGAATCGCCGCCGAACCCGGATAATCGCCCTGAATGACGTATTCCTTGGCCTGATATTTCTGCTTGCCGGCAATGCGGTAGAACATCAGATCGTCGCTCGCTTCGACGCGAATGCCGGCTTGCTCCAGCACCTCCAACGTCTGGCCGACGATAATCTTCGATTTGAGGTCGTGCAGCACCTCGATTTCGCTGTCCTCTTCCAAAAGCGGGGCCGTGAACAGCAAGGAACTCAAAAATTGCGAGCTGACATTGCCGGAAACGGTCAATTTGCCGCCGCGCGGATGTCCCCCTTTAATAGTTATCGGCAGACGGCCGTTGTTATGTTGCACCTCGACGCCCATTTGCCGCAAAGAATCGATCAAATCGTCGTGCGGGCGTTTGCCGAGCGACTCCGGGTACGTATTGACGAACGTCAGATCCGGGCAAAAAGCCGCCACCGACATCAGAAAGCGCAATACCGCTCCGGCGTTGCCGACGTTCAGCTCAGATATGTGCTTCGGCCGGTTGCCAAAACCGGTAATGACGATTTTCTCATCGTCCTCCTCCAGCACGGCGCCCAAGTCGCGCACGCAACGCCGCATCGCGTCGCTGTCTTCGCTGTGAGCCGGGTAATAAATCGTGCTTGTGCCTTCCGCCAAAGCGCCGATCAGCAAATAGCGCGTCGTATAATTTTTCGAAGATAATGCGTTAATTTCGCCTTGCAAGCGGGCGGTTGGTTTTACAATCGCTTTCATGAGTGTCTAATCTCTCCCAACTATCAAATATCCTAACGTTCAGTGTATCATATGTGCCACCGGATGGGAACATTGCCCTGGCCGCGTCGGCTGCGGAACTTGCAGAACTTGCGGAACGCCCGCCGGCACGAATCCGCGCCGGACGCCGCAACGCGGTTTGACACCGCTTCGTCCCTTTGGCTATGATAGAATGCGATGGGACTTGTTCCCGCTACCCGATACATTACGGAGGTTGTTCCAATGGACACGATTTTGCCTTCCGAAGTCAAAGATCGGCTTGGCCGCGGCGAGCCCTTGACGATTGTCGACGTCCGCGAGGACGAGGAAGTTGCCGCCGGCATGATTGCCGGCGCCCGCCATATTCCGCTCGGCGAGCTGCCGGAGCGTCACGGCGAAATTCCCCGCACCGGGGACATTATTCTCGTCTGCCGCAGCGGCGCACGCAGCAGCCGCGCGCTTGGCTATCTGGCCTCGCTTGGCTACGAGGGCCTCAAAAACATGAGCGGCGGCATGTTGGAATGGGAGAACTAGGTTCTCCCTTTTTCTATTTATAACGGCTTATGCCTCAACCGCTCCACAATCAACTCAATCACCTGATCGACGCCAAGCGCGCTCGTATCGATGCTGATATGCGCGAAATCGTACGCATGCTTGCGCTGCTCCATCAGCGTCCGCACCCGCTCCCCGACATCGCCTTGCAACAGCGGCCGGCTGCGGTCGCTGCTGACGCGTCGGATCACCTCGCTCGCTTCCGCTTTCAGCGCCACGACCAGCCCGCACTCCAGCATCCGCAGGCGATTGCGCTCGGCCAATACGATGCCGCCGCCCGTCGCCACAACCTGCTGCCCCTCGGCCAGCACGTCCTCCAGCACACGGCTTTCCAGCTCGCGAAAATACGCTTCGCCATGCCGGCGAAACAGCTCGGAAATCGACGTCATCTGCTCCCGTTCGACACGCGCGTCGGTATCGGTGAACGTCCAACCCAGCTTGTCCGCCAGCTTTTTGCCCACTGTCGACTTGCCCGAGCCCATAAATCCAACCAACACGATGTTGTTCATCCGTCCCTGTTCCCCCTTCCCATCCCCTTATCATACCATAGCCGGCAAAGCGATGAATACGCCGGGTCTAAAAATCATATAGTATTGTGAATAAATTCCAGCACAAACAGTCATGATGAAAATAAAAACCAAAAGCCGACAAGGAGAGATGTTGCTTTGAACCGAGCCGCCGCTTATCCCGATCCGACAAGAGGCAAGCTGGACCAGTTGCTGCACCCGGGCTACCCGCTCTGCAAGGACGATGTTGTATGGATTTTGGAATTTATTAAGAAAAAGGTGGCTGAGGAAGACCCGCAGATGCAGGTTTCGTCTCAACCACACTTGATAAAAAACTTCTTATATTTTGCCGAGGTGGCCATGATGCTCATCCACCGCCGCAACGGCTTCGATCAGGAAGCCGACCGGTTGAAAACATGGCTGCGCGAGGCCGCTTATGGCCGTCAGGACTCGCCTGCGGGTTAAAGCTTATTCGCCGCTGCCGATCCAGTTGTAGTGGAACGAACCTTCCTTGTCCAAACGCTGGAACGTGTGCGCGCCGAAGTAGTCGCGCTGCGCCTGCAGCAGGTTGGCCGGCAATCTTTCGGTGCGGTAGCTGTCGTAATAAGCCAGCGCCGACGCAAATGCCGGGACCGGGATGCCGCGCGTTACCGCTTCGGCGATCACTTCGCGCCAAGCCGCTTGGTAATTGCCGACGATATCCTGGAAGTAGGTGTCGAGCAGCAGGTTTTTCAGCTCCGGGTTGCGATCGTAAGCGTCTTTGATGTTTTGCAGGAAGCGGGCGCGGATGATGCAGCCGCCGCGGAAAATCATCGCGATGCTGCCGTATTTCAGATCCCAGTTGTACTCCTCGGAAGCGGCGCGCATTTGCGCGAAACCTTGGGCGTAGGAGCAGATTTTGCTGGCGTACAACGCCTTGCGCACCGCTTCGATGAACGCCTTGCGGTCGCCCGCATAAGCCGGAGCCGCCGGGCCGGACAACACCTTGCTCGCCGCCACGCGCTCTTCCTTCATCGCCGAGATGAAGCGCGAGAAGACGGATTCGGTGATGATCGACAGCGGCACGCCCAGATCAAGCGCGCTTTGGCTAGTCCATTTGCCCGTGCCTTTTTGGCCGGCGGAGTCAAGGATCACATCGACCATCGGCTTGCCGGTTTCTTCGTCATATTTGGTGAAAATGTCGCGGGTAATTTCGATCAGGTAGCTGTCGAGCTCCCCGTTGTTCCACTCGGTGAAAATTTCGTGCAGCTCTTCGGTGCTGACGCCCAGCACGTCCTTAAGCAGTTGGTACGCTTCGCAGATCAGCTGCATGTCGCCGTATTCGATGCCGTTGTGCACCATTTTGACATAATGGCCCGCGCCGTCCGGTCCGATGTACGTGCAGCAAGGATCGCCGCCTACTTTGGCGGAAATCGCCGTGAGAATCGGCTCAACCAGCTCGTAAGCGTCCTGTTGGCCGCCCGGCATGATCGCAGGGCCCTTAAGCGCGCCTTCTTCGCCGCCGGACACGCCTGTGCCGACAAAGCGGATGCCATGCGCTTCCAACTCCTTGTTGCGGCGCTGTGTATCAGGGAAATACGAGTTGCCGCCGTCGATCAGAATATCGCCAGGGGACAGCAGCAGCAGCAGTTGGTTGATCGTGTCGTCCGTCGGTTTGCCCGCTTTGACCATGATCAAAATTTTGCGCGGCACTTCCAGCGATTCCACAAACTCCGCCACGCTGTATGTACCGACAAGCTGTTTGCCCGGAGCTTCCGCGAGAAGCTCTTTTGTTTTTTCCGCCGAGCGGTTGAATACGGATACGGTGAAACCTCTGCTTTCGATGTTCAGCGCGAGGTTTTTCCCCATGACCGCCAGACCGACGACGCCGATTTGTTGTTTTGCCATTGCTCTCTCTACATCCTTCCGATTATAAATATTATGCCTATAGCATCCCATTCTTCCGCGGAAATGTCAAAGCAGCCGACCCCGACCGGGCCGCGGACCACTTCTTGCCTGACGCTTCATCCCACCGCCACGCGGCGGCGGCTTGGCCCCAGGCTCCGATCAATTCATCCTCCGGCGCTGCGTTAGCCGCCCGCGGAGCGGTGGGACAACGCCTGAAAAGCGGAAATGGCATCGAACTGATCTTTTAATTGATGATAAACGTTCTCATAAATAGATGTCAATTGCTTATATGTACGATGGTCGTTTTCATTGGGTTCGTGCACGGCTCCGAGCTGCACCCAATCGGCGGTTTGCCGCAGATCGGCGATTTCGCCCATGGCCAACAGGCCAAGCATCGCCGCGCCAAGCGCCGAGCTTTCGATCGCCTCCGGCACGCCGAGGCGCGCGCCCAACACGTCGGCGAGCATCTGCCGCCAGAACACGGAGCGGGCGAAACCGCCGGAAGCGCGAATTTCCATAGCCGGGCCGGCCAACTCCTGCAGCGCTGCGGCTACGGAATGGATGCGGAACATCACGCCTTCGAGCACGGCGCGGATCATGTGCTTTTTATCGTGATACAGCGACAGCCCGAAAAAAACGCCGCGCGCGTTCGCGTTCCAATAAGGGGCCCGTTCGCCGCTGAGCAGCGGCAAAAACAGCAGCCCTTCGGACCCTGCCGGCACCTCGGCGGCCAGCTCGGTCAAATAATCGTAAGGGTCGAGGCCGCGGCGGCGCCCCTCTTCCGCTTCCAGCGTCGCCAGCCGGTCGCGCACCCAGCGCAGCATGATGCCGCCGTTGTTGATCGGACCGCCGATCACCCACTGATCGTCCAGCAGCGCGTAGCAGAACAGCCGGCCGAGCGGATCGATCGCCGGCCGCGGCGCGAGGCCGCGCACGGCGCCGCTTGTGCCGATCGTCACGGCAAGCACGCCCGGCTGCGTCGCGCCGACGCCCAGGTTGGCGAGCGCGCCGTCGGAAGCGCCGACGACAAACGGCGTGCCCGGGTCAAGGCCCATCGCTTCGGCGTATTCGCTTTTCATCCCCTCCAGCCGGTACAAAGCCGGGACCGGCTCGGACAGTTGGCCGCGCGTCACGCCGGCCAGCGCCAGCGCCTCCTCATCCCAATCGAGCCGCTCCAGTTGCAAGAGGCCGGTCGCACTCGCCAAGGGATAGTCAATCACATAGCGGCCAAACAGCTTGGCGAAAACAAATTCCTTGATCCCGATCCATTTGAAGGCTCGCTGCAACAGCTCCGGCTGCTGTTCGCGCAGCCACATCAGCTTGGTCAGCGGCGACATCGGATGGATCGGCGTGCCGGTGCGCCCATAAATCGCTTGGCCCAGCGCGCTTTGTTTCAGCTCGTCGGCCAGGCGGGCGCTGCGGTTGTCGGCCCACGTCATGCACGGCGTCAGCGGCGTCGCATCCGCGCCAACCGCCAGCAGCGAATGCATCGCCGAGCTGAACGAGGCGCACAAAATGTCGCCGGGCCGCGCGTCCAGCTTGCGCATGACGATGCCGACGCCCTGCAGGACCGCACGGAATATATCGAGCGGGTCCTGCTCGGCGCGGTCGGCCGCCGACGTGTAAAGCGGGTATTCCACCGCATGTGAAGCCATCACCTGGCCTTCGCGGCTGACAAGCAGCGTCTTGGTGCTCGTGGTGCCGATATCGACGGCAAGTAGGTACGGCTTGGCCGCTGCCGGTGTCCTCATAGTCGTTTCTCCTCCGCATTGGTTTGAAAGCTTGTCGGGCTTGACGAACCGCCCGGCTGCGCAGGGCGCTGCGCGGTCTCCTGCGCCGGCGCGCTCGCCGATTCGCGGACGATCAGCTCCGTGCACAGCAGCACGCGCCCGGCCGCCGGCTGCTTCCGCTCGATCACCTGCAGCAGCCGCTGCGCCCCTTCCCGGCTGATCAGCTCGATCGGGCGGCGCACCGTCGTCAGCGCAGGCGACGTATACGCCGCGAATACCGTGTCGTCGAAGCCGACGACCGACACGTCGCGCGGCACCGCCAACCCGGCTTCGCCGGCTGCCTTGATCGCGCCCAGCGCCATTTCGTCGTTGCAGCAGAACACCGCCGTCGGCCGCACCGCCAGCCCGATAAAACGCTGCATCGCCCGGTAGCCGCTGGCCAGATCGTATTGGCCCGGATAGCGGTGGGCCTCGTCGAACGCCAGCCCATGTCGGGCCAAGGCGCGCGCGAAGCCGGCCCGGCGGTGCTCCGCCGACTGGAAGCCGGCCCGGCCTTCGACAAGCGCAAGCCGGCGATGCCCTTGGCCGATCAGGTGCGATGTGGCCTGAAACGCGCCCTCTTCCTCGTCGGACACCACGTTCAGCACGCCGTCCGTCGTCACGGACCGGTTCAGCACAACCGTCGGAATGCCTTGCGCGGCGGCGTGTTCGATGAACGGCTGATCGTCGGCGCTTTGGCTGACGACGATCAAGCCGTCGAAGCTTCGGCGGGCAATGGAATGAAAGCTCGTATAATCGTCGATGCCTTTGACGATCAATTGGTAACGGTCGCCGATCACACCGTTGACGCCGCGAATCGCTTCATAAAAAAAGCCGGCCGACGTCCCTTTGCTCAGTGTGGTAAAAAAAAGCCCCAAATTATACGAGCGGTCCAAAACGAGTCCCTTCGCGCTGAAATTCGGTGAATATTGCAGCTGCTCGGCCAGTTGCCGAATGCGCGCCTTCGTCTCGCCGCTGATCAGCGGACTGTCGTTTAGCGCCCGCGAAACGGTCGTGTGCGACACGCCGGCGAGCTTGGCGATATCTTTGATCGTCACACTCATGGTCTACACCTCCCTGACAGTTTACCACATTCATGCACACGTTAACAATGGCCGTTTTACGCGCAAAAAAGAGGAGCTGCAGACGTGTCGTCCACAGGCTCCTCCATCGATCGCCATTCCTTTGCTCACATCTCCAGCAGCAGCATTTCCTGCCGCAGCTCGGCAAGCTTTGTCTTGCTGTCGGCAACCGCTTTAATGTCGCCGGCTTGCAGCGCGTCATGCAGCGTAGCCAGCTCGTAATCGAGCTCCAGCCGCAGCACCGGAATCCGTTCGTCCGGCCGCTTGGAGCGCAATGCCTGCATCACCTCTTCGACGGTGACGACGGGCTCTTTTTGATACAACACTTTATGTTCGATGCCGGAGATTTCCACCATGCGGATAATTTCGCCGAACATGATATTTTCGATGAGGATTTGCCGGTCCTTGAAGCGTTTGACGACGGCGTGACCGCGGGTGTCGCCGATCAGCTTCTCCATCATCTCCGCCAGCTTCTCGTCCTTGAAGGAGTAGTTGCCGACAATTTTATACTTTTCACCGATGCGCTCGAATTTCAGCTTGATCAGCTTGCGCCCGGTTCGGATTGAAATAATGAATTGCTGCTCGCTTTCGTTCCAATACAAGGAATAGCCTTCCTGAATCAGCGCTTTGATGAAATTACGGATTAGCCGACGATCAAATCGTAACTCTAGGTTGCAATACTCAACTTCATGACTTTTACTCACGGCAATCCCCTCCATATCGAATCATCGCTTTTTTGACAAAATATTCAGACAACTTTCCTCTTATCCTTATCTTATTATGAATTCTATGTTTTAGCAACTTGGATTATTGACAAATTTTTAAGTGAAAACGTACAAAAAAGCCCTCGTGCGAGGGCTTAATCGGGTATTGCAGATCAGCAAAACCTTCGTTATCCTGATGGTAGACGAAGCTGCCGGGCTAGCGGCGCTGCGCTCTGCTCAAACCTGCGCTTCAACCGGATCTGACGCGCTCAGCGTCCACGCTCCTGCCGGCAGCAGTCGGGCGGCCAGCTCCGCGATTTCCTCCGCCGAAGACCAGTAATAACGCTCCATAACGGCGCGGTGATTGCCCGGCACAAAAGCGTATTCGATGGAAAAACCGTCTTCGGCCGGTGCGGGCTCCAGCGTGATCAGCCGCTTGACGATCGCCGGCGGCACAACCTTCGGCTGCGGGGGCGAAGCAGCGGCAGCAAACAGCAGCACGACGGACTTGGCGATTCGCCCGGCCTCGCGCAGCAGTTGCACCGCCAGAGCCGGGTGCAGGAGCCGGATAAAGTCGGTGATCACGACTGTTGCGAAATAGCCGTCGGCGAAAAACGTCCGGCCGCCCAGCGAGTAGCTGACGCTGCAATCGGGCAGCCCGTTGCGCAGATGGCCGAAGCTCTCTTCGTTGTAAGCGAGCAGATGGGTCGCGCCGAAGCAACGGGCGCAGTCGGGATCGTCGATGCCGATCAGCAGCGTGCGCGCGCCATCCGCCCAGAAAGCGCCTCCGCTGGCCAAACGCTGCTTATACGCAGCGCCGAACCATACGCCGGTTTGCAAGCTTTGCAGCTTGAGCATGATCGCGTCGAAAAACAAGCCGGGATACATCAACATCAGCTCCGTCGGCACGATGCCGTACAGCTTGTGCAGCAGAATCGCGTTATCGGCATGTGAGCGCGAATGCTTTTTCGTGTGGGCCTTGGGATGAGGCAAATGGAGCGCGCACGCTTCTCGTTCAAAATGAAAGACGGCCTTGGCTTGATGCAGCCGCAGCGCAAACTCGACATCCTCGCAGCCCCAGCCGAGAAAGCGCTCCTCGAAGCCGCCGGCCTGGCGCAGCAGCTCGGCCGGCACGGACATCGCGCAGGTCATGCCGTAGGCCCACGGCAATACAAGCCGGCTCAAATCGTCGGCGTTGGCCCGCGCCACGCCCTCCCGCTCGTCTCCCCAGCCCGGAACGGCGCTCAAGCGCTCGACGACCGCAGGCAGGTTGTCCGGCGTCAGGCGCTCCCGTTGCAGCGGCGACATGTCGTCCTGCTGCGGATCGACTTCAAGCCCCGCAATCCGGTGATACAGCACGCGCGACGGCAGTTCGGCCAGCCGTGCGGCGACGATATTGGTAAATTGTTCGCCAACGAGCACGCCGGAATCGAGGAATACAACGACATCGCCGCTTGCCTGGCGGATGCCGAGATTACGCGTGCGCGACCGGCAGGAGCGTTCGTCGCGCGCCCGGTATACATACACAAAATGGGCGAAACGTTCGGCATAATCGTTTACAATCTGATGCGTGCCGTCGCTGGAGCCGTCGTCGATCACCACGACCTCCATCTCCACGCCGGCGTCCAGGCGTTGCGCCGCCAGAAAATCAAGACCCGTCTTGAGCAAATCCTTAAAGTTGTAGGTCGGTATGATATAAGAAACCTTGACGCTGCTCATCATTCACCACTCCTTCTCCATGATCGATCCGGCGCAAGCCCCCCTGCTCGTCCCGGCGGCAGCAAAAGCGCTGCCGGGGGTGTTCCGACGGCAGTTGCCGATTTTTGGAACGATGCGCAAAAAATATCCAAACGGTTTATTTTTAAACTTAGCAGGCGGGCGTTATAATGAAAATGAACAAACTTCCTGCCCATTGAACAATCAAGCTGATCATTTAGATAGGGATTGTGACCAACATGACAATAAACGCCGCTTTCATTCACAGCCTTGGTTACTCGGAGCATCGGCAAGCTTTTTCCATTTCATGCATCTCCTCGCTGCAGCATTTCTTGTTCCGGTTGCAGGTCAAAGGCACATCGCGCGCCTGGGTGCAGGGATCGCTGCGGCGCATTTTGCCCGGCGATTTGCTGATCTACCGTCCCGGCGATACGTACGAGCTGCAGATCGACGACCCGAACGAAGGCGGCGGCATACCCAGCGCGGATTATTATGTGATCGGCAATGCGCCGTGGCTGGAGGGCTGGTTTGCGCAGCTGACGCCGCCGCCGCTGGTGCATCTGGACGAACCGCACGAAATCATTCATACGTGGCGGCAGATGGTCGTGGAAAAACATCGGCGCGACCAGGTTACGGACGAAATTCTAAGCTGCTATTTCCGCGTATTGATCTTGTCCGTAAGCCGGACGCTCCGGCGAAACTTTCAGCCGCAGCGCTTGAGCGCCAACGCCGCCCACCGGATGAAGCTGTTTATCGAGCAAAACGCCACCGCGCCGCTGACGCTGGCCAGCATCGCCCAATATGCGGAACTCAGCGTCTCGCGCGCCTCGCACCTGTTCAAGGAAACCTTTCACCGCTCGCCGATCGATTATTTGATCGAATTGCGGTTGCAAACCGCCTGCGAGCATTTGCGGATCGGCCGGATGCCCTTGCGGCAGGCCGCGGAATTTGCCGGGTTCAACCACTACACGTATTTCCACCGGCTGTTTTGCAAACGGCTTGGCATGACGCCCAGCGCATACCGCAGCCGCGCCGCGCAAGCGCCTCAGTCAGAGGGTAACGCGGAGCCGGAGCGAGACCGTTAAGCGCCAACGAAAAAAAGCCCCATGGCTCCCATCGGGCCGGATGCGACGGCTTGGTTGTTGTATTGAAAATACGGAAAACATTTTCTTGACCATGAAAAAAACACCTTCCTCGTTCCGCTGCTGCGTTGCGAGAGAAAGGTGTTTATGCAAGCTCAAGATAGTCGGATCGGAGTGCGGCAGCGAACGCGCTTGCGAAAGCTGCCCGCGCGGCGCGCGGGCGCCGGCGGTGCAACGGCTGGCTCTTTCGAGCCGCCGCTGCAATCCGGCCGGAGGCTTACCCGGCGTCCGCTGCGGCAGGCCGCAGCACCGCTGAGCCGATGCCCAGCAAAATAAGCGCGAACAACAGCAGCACAACCATATTCAGGCCGACAGCCGCAAGCGACTCGCCCGCCGCCAACCGCTGAATGCCGTCGATCGCCCATTTCTGCGGCACGAAATTGGCCAGGGTCTGCATCCATGGCGGCATCAAGGACAGCGGCCAGAAGCAGCCGCCCAACATGCAGGTCGGGACGACGACCAGCGTGTTCAGCACGCCGACGTTCGTCTGCGATTTGACCAGCCCGGCAATCGCCGCAGCGACGCCCATGCTGGCGAGCAGGAACAGCTCCAGCATCACAAGCTGCGACAGGAATGGCAGCTTGTAATCATAACCGGCTACCCAGCGAGTGACCGCCAGCACGAACAGCACCTGCAGCGTACCGATCAGGAAGCTGCCGAGGAAATTGCCGACGGCAATTTCCAGCGAGCGGACAGGAGCCGTATACATGCGCGCCATCGTCGTCAAACGGCGGTCCTCCAAAATAATGCCCACCGTGCTGCCGACCAGCCCCATGATGAAGATAAGCATAAAGCCGGTTATGGCGTTATCCGCCAATCCGGCAGACAGCCGGTAGTCGGTCAGCTCGGCCCGCACCTGGTGCTTGCTTACCTGCTGCAACGCGGCTTGCACGGCGTCCTGCAGCGCCGCTCCCTCCAATCCGCGCTGCTGACCAAGCGCGGCGAGCTCCCCGAAGCGCTTGACCAGCCCATCAACGTTGACCCGCAGCGTAACGGACGCTTCGCTTGGGCTGAGCTGCAGCAACTCCGCTTGCGCAGCTTCGCCCCGCAGCAACCGCTCACTAAAGCCGGGCGGCACAAGCAGCGCGGCGGCGGCTTTTTTCGTAATGACCGCCTCCTTCAAGCCAAGTTCGTTCTCCGCTTGTTCCAGTTGGTAGGCCGGCATCGCGGCCAGCTCGGCAGCGGCAAACGCGCCGAACAAGCCTTGATCCTGATTCAAATAGGCGATCGTTACGGCTTTGTCGCCGCCATGGCCAAGGATGCCGATGATCGCCGATATGGCGGCGGCCGGCAGCACGAGGTGCAGCAGCAGCCCGCGTTTTTGCAGCAGCGTTCTGCGCAGCATGTTGAGCGCAATATACAAGCTATTCACGGTATCCCACCTTTCGATAAGCGACAAGCGCGGCCAGCAGCGTGCCGCAGGCGATCCAGCTCAACATCGCGATATGATGAAAAATGACGGCGCTGTCGCTGCCGAGCATCATCCGCAGCATGCTTTGCATGCCCCAATGGTTGACGGTCCACTCGCCGAGCCGCGAAATCCAGCCTGCGGGCAGCGGCATGAAACCTCCGCTCAAAAACGTCATGGTGACGATCAGCACCTGAAAAACGGAAGCGATCGCCTTCGTGGAGCCTGCCGCCAACATGCCGAGCACGGCCAGCCCCATCGATACGATGATGATCAAGCCGCAAACGAGCAGCAGCAGTCCGTAGGACTCGCCCCAATCGACGCCGTACAGCAGCTTCGTTGCGCCGATGATGATGGCTGCTTGCAGCAGGGCGATCAGCGAGTTGCCGGCGATTTTGCCCAGCAGCACCGAAACTCCGCGCACCGGCAGCGATTTCAGGCGTTGCAGCGTGTGCTTTTCCTTCTCTGCGGCCAAGCTGATCGCGGCCGACATGCCGGAGTACAGCAGGAACATCACCAGCATCGATGCCGCGTAATATTGCGTTGCCGTATACGCTGCGCCATCGCTGCCCAAGCTGCCGACACGCACCGATTCCAAAGCTTGACTGGCAGCGTCCGTGCCACTCCGCAGCGCCGGGTCCGCCGGCGCTCCAAACGTCAGCGCTGCGGCTTGATTGACGTTGATTTCTTCGAGAAAAGCGCCGAGCAGCAGTTGCGCCGTCACGCTGCGTTCGCGATTGCGGCCGGGAACCATCTCCCAGGTAGCTTCCCGTCCCTCCAGCGCCTTGCCGCTGAAATCGGCCGGCACGATCACGGCCAAATCGCTCGCGGCGTCGCGAACGCGCTGCACGGCTTCCTCGCGCGACGCCGCGCGCTCCACTTGCAGCAGGCGGGCGATGTCCGGGTCGGCGAGAAAGGTGGCGAGCGGTTCGGCGAGCGGGCCGGTATCGGCGGTGACGAGCGTCGCCTTGACCGGTTTCAGCTCCACCGCTCCGGTCTGGAACGTGCCGGATAACGCCGCCCCCAAAATAAAGATCAAGAGGAGCGGCAGCGCGAACTGGATGATCAGCACCGAGCGCAAGCGCAGCATCCGCGTGATTTCGTAACGGGCAATCGTAAAGATGGACATAAGGCCCCTCCTAATCCCGCAGCGTCCGGCCGGTCAGGGAGAGGAACAACGTCTCCAAATCCGGCTCGATTTGCGTCAGCGATTGGATTTTGACCTGATGTCTGGCCAGCACGAACAAAATGTCCTGCAAATACGCCTGCGCCGATGCGGTCAGCAGCTCCAGCGTATCTTCGTTGACGATCGCTTGCTTGATGCCGGGATGCCGGCGCAGCTCGGCGACGGCCGGCTCGCTCAGCTGCCCGGCGCGGATGACGATCTGCTCGTCCTTGCCCACCTTGGCGCGCAGCTCCTCTTGCGTTCCGCAGGCGATCAGCCGTCCTTGATCGATAATGCCGATGCGCGTGGACAACGCGGCTACCTCCTCCATGTAATGGCTTGTATAGATGATCGTCGAACCCATCTCGTTCAAACGGCGCACCGATTCGAGAATATGGTTGCGCGACTGCGGATCGATGCCTACGGTCGGCTCATCCATAATGATCACCTTCGGATGGTGCATAATGGCGCAAGCGATGTTCAGCCGCCGCTTCATCCCGCCGGAAAACGACCCCGGCTTCTCCTTCTGCCGCTCCTTCAACCCGACGAATTCCAGCGCCTCGTCCACCCGCTCTTTCAGCAGCGCTCCGCGCAACCCGTACAGTCTGGCGAAAAACGTCACGTTCTCCCGCGCGCTCAGGTTCTCGTAAATCGCCAGATCCTGCGGCACCAGCCCGATCCGGCGCTTGACGCCAATCGGGTCCTTGGCGACGGACAAGCCGTCGACGATCATCTCGCCATGGTCGATGGCAAGCAGCCCGCTGAGCATCTTGATCGTCGTGCTTTTGCCCGCGCCGTTCGGACCAAGCAGCCCAAAGACTTCGCCCTCCTCGATGCGCAGTTGCAAATGGTCAACCGAAACGCGGCTGCCGTATCTTTTTACCACATGGTTCATTTGAATCAGGCTCATGCCCGCCCACTCCTTTTCTTTCCACTGTTCTGTTCGTTGATAGGGTTATTGTAACGCCGGCAGGCGGCGCTGCGCAGGTAGAGAAAGTCACCAGCCGCAGGTGACAAAAGTCATAAAGCGCCGGAAGCGGTCGGCGGCGGCGCTTTTTGTGCTATAATTTGGAGTATGGCCGGGCGTAAGCCGCCCGAACTTAAGGCTTGCCGAAAGGACGCGAAAGCTGTGCCCAAGCTGCTTGTAGGTATACGTTATATGCTGATTGTGCTGCCCGCGGTTGGCTCGATGTACGTCGAGCGCTATGCTGCAGGCGGCTTATTCGTATGCCTGGCGCTGCTCCTGCTGTGGATCGCCGTGCTGCGGCGGCTGCGGCTGCCCGACTGGACGGCGCTGCCGCTCCTGTGGGCCGAAACCGGCTACGGCGCGTGGCTGGCGTGGCGGTACGACGGTTTCATGTTCCTCGTCTTGTTCGCCGCCGCCTTGTCGTTTGAGCGCCTCGAGCAGCGGCCCGGCTTCCGCGCGCCGGTCTACTGGGCGCTCCAGTTGGCGCTCTTGAATGTGGCGCTGGCCGGGCGGCCGCCGCTCTTGTGGGCCAGCGCCGCCGGGTTGTTCGCCGCATTCGCGCTCGTGCTGCTGCACGCCGGCTCGGCTGTGCACGGCAAAGCCGAGCTGGAGCAGCTGTACGACCAGCTGCGGCGCAAGCATTACGAGCTCGATGAAGCGCGCGAACGGCTGGCCGACTATGCGGCCAAGGTGGAAGCGATTGCGCAGGCCGAAGAGCGCAACCGCATTTCGCGCGATATTCACGACGAGCTCGGGCACAAGCTGATTCGGCTGAAAATGATGGCCGAAGCGGCGGTGCGGGTCGGGCAGCAACAGCCCGGCCAAGGGGTCGCGATGCTGGAGAGCATCCGCGACCAGCTCGGCGACAGCATGGAGCTGCTGCGCGCCACTGTGCGGCGGCTTAAGCCGGACGAGGCGATCGCCAGCAGCTATACGCTGGATCGGCTGATCGCCGAGCTCGGCGAAGAAAACGGCATCGCCGTCAGCCAGGAGATCGCCGGATTTCCCGTTCCGCTTTATCCGAGCCTGCATTTTGTGCTGTACCGCAACGCCAAGGAGGCCGTGACGAACGCCATCCGGCACGGCGCGGCTACCGAGGTGCGCATCGCCCTGCACTACGGCGTTTCGGCATTACGCATGCGCATCAGCAATAACGGCGTCCAGCCGCAGGAGCGCGCGGCCTGGGGAATGGGCCTCCAGGGCATGGAGGAACGGACGCGGCTGGTCGGCGGCTCGCTGCAAGTGGAGGACAACGGTCCGTTTGCCGTGACGACGGTCGTGCCGCTCTACCGCGAAACTTTGGAAGCGCAAAAGGAAGGTGTGGAATGATACGGGTATTGATTACGGACGATGATCCGTTTATCCGGGAAAGCTTGCGGCTCATCCTGGAGCTTGATCCCGAGCTGACGGTCATCGGCGTATGCTCGCACGGCGAAGAAGCGCTGCAAGCGCTCCGGCAAGCGGCGCAGGCAGCGGGCCCGCTTGACGCCGGGACGGCCAACGCCGCTCCTCCAGGCACAAGCCCTGCGGGAGACAATGAACCGGGGCCAACGGCTGCCTGGCGCAAGCCCGCGGACGTCGTGCTCATGGACATCCGCATGCCGGTATGCGACGGCGTAGCCGGAGCACGGCTGATCAAAGCCGCGTTTCCTGCGGTGCAGGTGCTGATGCTGACCACGTTCGACGACGACGATTATATCGTCCAGGCGCTGCATGCCGGAGCCAGCGGCTATCTGCTCAAAAATATCGCTCCCGACCGGATCGTTCAAGGCATCAAAACCGTGCATCAAGGCAATCTGCTGATTCATCCCGATATCGCGCGCAAGCTGACCGCCATGTTGGCTCCGGCGCCTCCTGCCGCGCCTCCCGCCGTCAAACCGTTGTCCGCCTTCGGTTTGACGGCCGCCGAGCAAGCGATCGTCGCCAAAATCGCCGATGGGCTTTCCAATAAAGAAATCGCCCAGGAGCTGTTCCTGAGCGAAGGCACGGTGAAAAACTATGTGACGGACATCCTCGGCAAGCTGCAGCTGCGCGACCGGACGCAAATCGCGATTTTTTATTTGAAAAATCGGGGCTGACGGCCCCCCGGGAGCCGTTCCTGGCTCCTGGACGAAGTTGCCTAAGCAACCAGCTCCGACAAACCGCAGTTGGGCAGCCGGCCGCAGCTTGCCGTTGTTATGTCCAACCCACGCAACGGCCGCTACTTTCCGGCCTCAAGATCTTCTCTGGCCGAAGAAGCCACCAGATAATCGCCATTTTCGACGAATTTGCTCAGCCGCATTGTCGTCCGGTAATAGTGGTTGTTCTCTGTCAGCAGGTAGCTGTACGTGTTCTCTTCCGGCAGTTTGTCGATGATGACAGGCGTGATGTAATAATACGTGTCGCCCAGCTTGTACGAACGGGTCGTCTCGACGTATGAGCGAATCGCCGCGATTTTGTCGCTGTCGGTTTCGCCTGTGATGATGATCATATCGCCGCTGGTGGTGGCGTACGAAATCGCCGGCGTTTCCTTCCAGCGCAGCCGCAGCTCGCTTTCGCTGACATACAGCTCTCCGGTGTATTTTTCACGCACTTTTTGCAGGCCGTTCGTATCGATCCCCATCCGGGTGACGTCCTTGACCCGATAATACGTTTTGTCGGACATGTTCATCAATACAGGATACACGCCGCCCAAATATTGCATATTGTACGCATACGGATACGTGAGCGTGAACTCGGGGTAGTTTTCCGAGACGTTGCCGTCCGTCTGCTCCGCGCTGATCTTGCTGTTGATGTAAATCGTCTGCGTCTCGCCCTGCCAGTTGACGGTCGCCCCCAGATAGCCGGCCAGCTCCTTAAGCGGCAAATAGCTCGAATCATTGTACACCAGCGTCGGATGGTCAAGCGTGATCGGCTCGCCGTTCACGACAATTTTGAAATCGCTGCGCAGGTAGGCGTCGACCCGCTGCACGACATCCTGGGCGTAAACGCCCGCCGTAAAGCAGGTGCCCATCAGCGCGCCGAGCAGTGCGACCTTTTTCCATTTCCGTGTGATCATGTGCTTCGGTCCTCCTCGTTACGAATTGCCAATCGGTCCATAAACGGTACTATTCGCCAAAATACGCGGCGTTTCCTGCTTTGCTGCGCATAAATGCGCCGGGAAGCGCAATTGCGGCCTGCCGCAAATTCCGTTAGAATGGTTGGATAGATTGAGGCTTGGCCGCAGGAGAGGATGAACGACGATGAGCTTTCAAGGATTTACCCAGTACGATTTCGACACGTTTACGATAGCAGGTTTGGACGGCCGGATGGCTGCGATCAAGGAGCGCATTCAGCCGAAATTCCGCGAGTTGGGCGCGCGGTTGTGTGCGGAGCTGTCACTTTTGTGCGGGAGCGAAATGTTCCTGCATATTGCGCAGCATGCGCGCCGCAAAGTGAACGCGCCGGTTGATACGTGGCTGGCGATCTGCCCGAACAAGCGGGGTTACAAGATGGTGCCGCATTTTCAAGTCGGGTTGTTTGACGACCGGCTGTTCATTTGGCTGGCGCTCATTTATGAGCTGCCGAACAAGCGGGCGATTGCCGAGCGGATGCTGGAGCGGCTGGACCGGCTTGCGGCGGCGCTGCCGGATGATTTCCAAATTTCGTTCGACCATATGAAAAAAGACGCGTTGGCCGTGTCGGCGCTTGGCCGCGACGGCTGGCAAACGGCGCTGGGCAAGTTCCGCGACGTGAAAAGCGTTGAACTGCTGCTTGGCCGCGTATTGGCGGCGGACGACCCGGTGCTGGGCGAGCCCGCAGGGCTGGAGGCGCTGATCCGCGATACGTTTGCGCAATTGCTGCCGTTCTACGAAACGGCAACTCAGGTCGATTTAAGCTAAAATTTAAGTTAATCTAAGGTTTCTTTAAAGTAGGATTCACGGTTTCGGCGCACACTAGTGGATGTAATTCCCAACCACCAGTGAAAGGAGAATCCTCGCATGAATCCAAGCTATGCGAAGAAACTGCTCGTCAGCTCCATCGCCCTGTCGCTTGTGCTTGGCGGCGGTTCGCTGTATTCGTCCAGATTCGCGGCGCACGCTCAGGCCGAAGCTTCCAGCCAGCAGCAAACAGACGCGGCGCAGACGAAAGCCGACGAGAAAGCGCACAAAAGCCACGGCAAACGCTGGCCGATTATCGACGAAGCCGCGACAGCCATCGGCATCGACAAAGCAGCGCTGGAGGCCTCGCTTAAATCCGGCAAAAGCATCGTCGAAGCTGCGGCAGAGAAAGGCATCAGCGAAGCCGATTTGACGGCCAAGCTGACCGCTGACCGCAGCGGCAAAATCGACGAGGCCGTGAAAGCCGGCAAGCTGACGGCCGACAACGCCGCGCAGATGAAGCAGCGGCTCGGCAAGCACCTGACATTCGTGCTCAACGACAAGCAACTACTGGAGCGCATTGAGAAACGCGGCCACGGCCACGGGCATCATCACGGGCTGAAGCCCGACGCGGACAAGCTTGCCAAAGCGCTTGGCATGAGCAAAGACGAGCTGCGCAGCAGCCTGAAATCGGGCAAATCGCTGGCCGACATCGCCGCCGCCAAAGGCATGTCCCGCCAGCAGCTCGTCGCGACGATCAAGGAGCAGCTGACACCGTCGATTGAGAAGATGATCGACCGCAAGAAACCGGCCGATAAACCGGCCAAATAACGATTCCCTTTGAAGCAAACTCCCTTTTGCCAAAGCCATCCTGTGCGGATGGCTTTGGTGCGTTTGGCGGGAAAACGCGATGGCGGCGGATTGCAGTCTGCCGCGGATTACGCGAAGGAGACACGTCGGTCCTGCTGCGTGGCAGCCCGCGAACCGGCGGCGGATGCCGGGACTGCTGCGCAGTTGGCCATTAAACCGGTGGCGACCTCTGGGCCTGCTGAGTGACAGCCATCAAACCGGCGGCGGGCTCCGGTCTTGCTGCGCGACAGCCATCAAGCCCGCGACGGCTGCCGGCCCTGCTCCGCGCCAACCATCAAACCCGCGGCGACCTTCCAACCCGGACAGACGTATTATTTTTCAAAAATGAGTGATTACTCACTTTACAACTGACAAAATCTCGCCTACAATAAAATCATCCGAAAAGTGAGTGATTACTCACTTCGTCCAACAAAGGAGTGTTTCTATGACGCAAACGGCTTCCATCGACATCCGCAACGTCAGCAAACAGTTCGGCTCCAAGGTGGTGCTGCACGACATTACGCTGCAGGTTGAACCGGCGCAAATTTACGGTCTGCTTGGCCCCTCCGGCTCCGGCAAAACAACGCTTGTGCGGATGATCGCCGGCATTGACGAACCGACCTCCGGCACGGTGCATGTGCTCGAACAGCGGATGCCGCAGCTGGCGATGCTGACGAAAATCGGCTATATGGCGCAATCCGACGCCTTGTACGGCGAGCTGACCGCGCTGGAAAATCTGGAGTTTTTCGCAGCGCTGTTTGGCTTAAGCGGCAGCCGGCGCAAGCGGCGCATTGAAGAAGTGATGTCGCTCGTCAATCTGACCGACCATCTGAAAAAGCCGGCAGCCAGCTACTCCGGCGGGATGAAACGCCGCTTGTCGCTGGCGATTTCGCTGCTGCACGAGCCAAGCGTGCTGATCCTCGACGAGCCGACGGTTGGCATCGATCCGGTGCTGCGCAAGGCGATCTGGGCCGAGCTGATGCAGCTGTGCGCGCGCGGCACGACGATTCTCGTGACGACGCACGTGATGGACGAAGCCGACAAATGCCACCGGCTCGGCATGATCCGCGACGGGCGGCTGACCGCCACCGGCACGCCGGAGGAGCTGAAGCGGGCGACCGGCAGCGCGACGATTGAGGAAGCCTTTTTATATTACGGAGGTGTCGGCCAATGAGAATCCGCGCAGTTGTCATTCGGATTTTGCGCCAGTTTTTCCACGACAAACGGACGCTGGCGATGATGTTGGTCGCCCCGATGCTGATTTTGTACATGATGTCGCTTGTGTTTAACGGTGATACGTATGCGCCAAAGCTCGGCGCTGTCGCTGTGCCCGCTCCGCTTGTGCAGAAGCTGGAGCAGCAAGGCGCCGAGGTCACGACCTACAGCGCCGCACAGGCCGATGAAGCCAGGCAGCAGCTCTCCGACGTCAAGCTGGATGCCGTCATCCGCTTCGATGCGGGCGCGCCGCAGGTCGAGCTGGAGGGCAGCGACCCGAGCAAAAGCAAAGCGGTGTTGTTCCTGCTGCAAAAAACGCTGCAAAGCGCCGCCCCAACCGCCGCAGGCATCCAGCCGGCGATCAGCTATTTGCACGGTTCCGAAGATATGGCCGCTTTCGATAATTTCGGGCCGGTGCTGATTGGCTTTTTCGTCTTCTTCTTCGTCTTCCTGCTCTCTGGCGTCTCTTTCTTGCGGGAACGCACCGGCGGCACGCTGGAGCGCCTGCTGGCCACGCCGCTGCGGCGCTGGGAAATCGTCGTCGGCTACATTCTTGGCTTCGGCATTTTCACGCTGCTGCAGGCGGCGCTGATCGCTTGGTTCGCCACCGGCGCGCTTGGGCTGATGCTGGTCGGCTCGTTCTGGTACGTGCTGCTGATCACGATTTTGCTGGCGCTGACCGCGCTGTCGCTTGGCACCTTGATCTCGGCGTTCGCCAATAATGAATTTCAGATGATTCAGTTCATCCCGCTGGTCATCGTGCCGCAAATCTTTTTCTCCGGCTTGTTTAATATGGATACGATGTCGGTCTACCTCCGCTGGCTCGGCGTGATCATGCCCTTGTCCTACGGCGCCGACGCGCTGCGCAATGTGATGATTCGCGGAGCGGGCTGGGAGCGGATCTGGCTTGACGTTGTCGTGCTCGCCGGGTTTTCGCTGGTGTTTATGCTGCTGAACGTGGTGGCGCTGCGCAAGCATCGTAAGATATAATGGGGGCAATGCCGAGTAAGAGGTGAGCATACGATGATGGACTTGGAGCCTTGGCTGAATGAAGTGCTGCGTCTGCAGGAAGAAGAAGAGAAAATGACCGACAAGCAAATCAAAATCGTGCAGGCTGCCGTCGAGGTGTTCGCCGAAAAAGGGTTCGCCGGCTCCTCGACCAGCGAAATCGCCCAGAAAGCGGGCGTGGCCGAAGGTACGATTTTCCGCCATTACAAAACGAAAAAGGAGCTGCTGCTTTCGATTGTCGCGCCGATCATGACCAGGCTGATCGCCCCGTTCGCGATTCGCGATTTCACGAAGGTGCTGGACGCCGATTACCCGCGGATCGAGGATTTTTTGCGGGCCGTGTTGCGCAATCGGCTGGAATTCGTCCGCAAGCAGTTCCCGGTTCTCAAAATCATGCTGCATGAAATCGCCTTCCAGGAAGAGCTTAAGGAGCAATTCAAGGAACTGGTTTTCAAGCAGGTATACAGTCGCGCCGAGCGCGTGATCCAGCATTTCCAGGCGCAGGGCCAGTTGATCGAGCTGCCCGTGCCAACGACGATGCGGCTGATCGTCTCGACGTTCGTTGGTTTTGTGCTCGTGCGCTTCCTCTTCTCTCCCGAAAAGGAGATGGATGACGAGCTGGAAATGGAGCATACGATCCGCTTCGTGTTGTACGGGCTTGCGCCGCGCAAGGAGTAGCTTGCGGTGCGGTGCACGGCAGGCGCACGGTCCGCAGCCAAAAAGGGGTTGGTCCGCAAGTCAGATCATGACTGCGGGCCAACCCCTTCTCTATATACGCTTATTTGCGATTCGGCCCACGGCCGCGCCGTTACGCGCTTTGTCCGGCAGCGCCGACCCGATCCAGCGACGTAAAGCGCGCCAGCAAACCAACCGCGGCCAGACACAACACGCCGCCAATCACAAACGGCAACGCACGGTCCAGATTGAATACCGCACCGCCGAGCAGCGGCCCCGTAATCCGGCCGAGGCTGTCCATCGACGAGCTGAGCCCGGTCGCTACGCCTTGCCCGACCTTCGTCCGCTGCGTGATCAGCGAAGTGACGCATGGGCGAATCAGCGCATTGCCCGCTCCGAATACGGACAAGTAGAGCGCCGCGCTCAGCGTGCTGGACGAGTTCAGCAGCAGGAAGAAGCCAATCGCCGACAGCACAAGCCCGACGGCGATGACGCGCTGCTCGGCGCCTTGCTTGACCAGCCGGCGCACGACGCCGCCCTGGATGAGCGCGCCCACGATGCCGCTGGCCAGGAACATCATGCCGATATCAAACGGCGTGGCGCCGATTTTATCCATCTCAAAGTATTGCAGCGTCGCTTCCATCCCGGCCAGCGTAAACGTAACGAAAAACGACAGCATATACAAATATTTAAGCGGCCCGGCAAACGCCGTCCAGCGCGACACCTTGCGCCCGGTTCCGGCCGCACGCTTGTCCGCCGGCAGCGACTCCTTCAGCACGGCAAAAGCAAACAGGAAGCTGGCCGCCGACAACCCTGCCGCTACGAAAAACGGCAACTGCGTGCCCCATTTGCTCAAAATCCCCCCAAGCGCCGGTCCGAAAATAAAGCCGAGACCAATCGCCATGCCAACCATGCCCATGCCTTTCGTGCGGTTTTCGGCCGTTGTGATATCCGCAACGTACGCCACGGCGCAAGCGGTCGCCGCGCCCGAGAACAAACCGCCGAAAATGCGCGACACGTACATGATCCACAGATGATCGCCGGCAAAGCCGAAAATCAGGAAGCTTGCGCAAAAGCCCAGCAACCCGATCATGATGATCGGTCGGCGGCCGATCCGGTCGGAAATCCCGCCCCACAGCGGAGACATGAAAAAGGAAGCCGCGGAGTACACCGACAGCAAGAGCGCATTGTGAAATTTCGCTCCGACACCGTTGATGACCTCGGGCAAAATCGGAATGATGATGCCAAAGCCGATAAAAATCGTCATAAGAAGCAGCATAATAACGCCAATTTGTTTGTTCATGTTGCCAAGTTCCTCCATCAAACACGTTTCCCGTTATCGTACCATACCTGCGTGCGATATGGAAATCGGCGGCACGGGTTATCCGGTTGCAAAAAATTCACTTGCATGTAGTTCGCTTTTTGTTATACTCATTACGAAATCCACATCTATCTCAAGAAAGGAAGTTGATATTCAGGTGGATCATACAAGCACGCCCCTGTTCACCGCCTTGCTCCGCCATGCCGAGCAAAACCCGATTCAATTTCATATTCCCGGACATAAAAAAGGAGTGGGGATGGACCCGGAATTTCGCGCTTTCATCGGCGACAACGCCCTGTCTATCGACCTCATTAATATAGCACCGCTTGACGACTTGCATCAGCCAACCGGCGTCATCGAAGACGCGCAAAAGCTGGCTGCCGACGCCTTTGGCGCCGATCATACGTATTTCTCCGTTCAGGGCACGAGCGGCGCGATCATGACGATGATCATGACGGTTTGCTCCGAAGGCGACAAAATCATCGTGCCGCGCAATGTGCACAAATCGGTGATGGCCGCGATCATCTTCGTCGGCGCCAAGCCGGTATTCATCTCGCCGGCGCGCGACAAAAACCTCGGCATCGATCATGGCATCACCACCCGCTCGGTGCGCCGCGCGTTGGAGAAACACCCCGACGCCAAAGCCGTGCTCGTCATCAACCCGACCTATTACGGCGTCTGCACCCATTTGCAGGAAATCGTCGAGCTGGTGCACAGCTACAACATGCCTGTGCTCGTCGACGAAGCGCACGGCGTGCTCGTCCATTTCCACGACCGGCTGCCGATGTCGGCGATGCAAGCCGGCGCCGATATGGCGGCGACCAGCGTCCACAAGCTTGGCGGCTCGATGACGCAAAGTTCGGTGCTGAACGTGCAGGGCAGCCGGATCAACCCGAAGCGCATCCAGACGATCATGAGCATGTTGACAACAACGTCGACGTCCTACATCCTGCTCGCCTCGCTGGATACCGCCCGCCGCCAGCTGGCGCTGCACGGACAAGCCATGGCGGAACGCACGCTGGCGCTTGCCGATTACGGACGCCGCCATATCAATGAAATTCCCGGTCTGTACTGCTTCGGCGAGGAAATTCTCGGCGAAGCAGCCACCTTCAACTACGATCCGACCAAGCTGTGCATTCACGTCCGCAAGCTGGGCCTCACCGGCTTCGAGGTCGAGAACTGGCTGCGCGAGCATTACCGCATCGAAGTGGAGCTGAGCGACATGTACAATATCCTCTGCTTCGTCACACCGGGCGATACGCAGGACAACGTCGATATCCTGCTGACGGCGCTGCGCAAGTTGTCCGAGGACAATTACAATGTGAACGCGATCAACGAAGTGGTGATCAAAGTTCCGGCCATTCCGCAGCTGACGTTGTCGCCGCGCGACGCCTTTTATGGAGAAACCGAAGTGCTGCCGTTTAAGGACGCGGCCGACCGGATCATCGCCGAGTTCATCTATGTGTACCCGCCGGGCATTCCGATCCTGCTTCCGGGCGAAGTCATTACGCAAGAGCTGATCGACTACATCGTCGAACATGTCGAAGTCGGCCTCCCGGTCAAAGGCCCCGAGGACCGCAGCGTGCACAACGTCAAGGTAATCGTCGAAACGCAGGCGATTTTCTAAACCGCCGCTTTTGATTCAAGCTGATTCAGCCGGAAGACCGCGGGCAAATATTGTAAAAACGTCGGACCAATGCTATGATGATGGTGATGTGCAGGTTGGAGGTGCTTAGAAGAAAATGGCTCAGAACGCTTATATCAAATTCGTCACAGGCTCCACCGTTGCTTCCTTAAGCTTAAACGAAGTGAAGGAGAAATTGCAGCATTACCGCGAGCAGCTCGCTTTGACGGCCCAACAGCTCGGCTGGGAATACGACGAAGCCGGCTTCCCTTACACAGTCGAAACGAAACCCGAAGGCGAAGGTTCCTGGTTTTATTTGAAAGGCACGAATCCGCTTTACAAATATATCGTGGTCGGCGTCGGCAACGAAGGCGAACCGGACAAGCAGCGCCACTACGTGCAGATTGTTTTGCCGGATGATGCCACGCACGGCGATAAGGCCAAAGGCAACGAGTTCTGCAAATACCTGGGCCGGCAGTTCAAAGCCGAAACGCATTTGTTCAACGGCAGAATTATGTATTTTAACCCACGCAAATAAGCAACAAATAAGGAGCCGCCTTCCGCAGCGATATCTGCCGGGCCGGCTCCTTTGTCATTGTTCCCCCGCTCTTCCCCGCTTCCCCGCCAACCTGCAAGCCATGGAACAAACACAAAAAGCCGCCCTGCGGCGCATCCGGCCTGGGGCGACTCTTTCGTTATGTACCGCTTATTCTTCTTCATCCTGGGCGATGATCTCGTTATAAATCCCTACGACGCGCTCCCATTCGGCTTCATCTTCGATGTTCACCAAAAACGCTTCGTCGTTCTCTTCCTCGATGCGGAAAATGACGCCGTCCGCTTCCGGGTCGTTGCGGTCGAGCAACACGGCATAAGCCTGATCCTGAGATTCGAACGTATACACCATCACCATCTCATGCTCTTCGCCGTTCTCATCCGTTACGATAAAAATATCTTCTCCATGCTCATGATCGTGGTCATGGTCGCAGTCAGGGCCGTGCACATGCTCGTGCTTATGATCGCTCACTGGCAGTACCTCTTTTCGTCGGTTAGTGTACATCTACTTTCGTATCGTAACACTTTCCCCGAAGGAGGTCAAACCATGCGCAGCCCGTTATTTGGACAAAATCAGCTTCTCCGAAACGACCGCATAATTCGAACTTTCGTCCAGCTTCATTTCAAACTTGACGACGTAGTTGCCGTATTCGTCGAACGAAACGTCCTTGAACGGAACCGGCAGCCAGAACGTATCCTTCTGTCCATTCATCGCCTTAACGACCGGCGTTACGACCTGCACGCCGCTTGGCGATTCGATGGATACGCGTACGGACGACACGCTGGTGCGCAGATTGTCAACCTGGGTGAACACGACAAAGCTGATCGTCTCGCCCTGATTCACCACGCCAAACGGCGTCTTGAGCGAATAATCCTTGCCGATATCCTGCGCGACAAGCATATGCACGTTGGGCTTATATAAGGATACGGTCTTGTTGCTATTGTCCCATTTGATGAGACTTTGCAGCGAATTGGCGAGCGAACGGAGCGGCAGCATCGTCTTGCCGTTAACGATCAAAGCCGGGACGTCGGACGACGAGAAATCCTCCAGTCTGTCGTTGACATACACCCGGGCGATGCTGTAGCCGTCATAGTCCCCCCATATCGAAGAAGCCACCACCGTAGCTGTACTGAGAACAAAAAACAACAGCATCAACGTAAATACACGCTGAACCTTCATACCCTTTAACCTCCAGCTCTTGTAGGTAATCTATGTGTCTGCATGTATATACTCCGTTCGGCAAAAAGAGTTGCGCTTATTTTATAAAATCGGCGGCGGCTTCCGCAAAAAAAGCCAGCACCCGCCCCGTATACGCCTCCGGCTCCTGCGCGTATGCCCCGACATGACCGCCCTCCGGCGTCGTCCACAACCCGAAGCGGTCGGGATGCGCCGCTTGCAGCTCGCGGCTGTTCGCGGCGGGAATCGCCTTGTCGGCTTCGCTGTGGATGAACAGCGCCGGCCGCGGATACAGCCGTTTGACGGCAGCCAGCGCATCGACCTCGTCCGGCCGCATCCGCGTCAGAATCGGCAGGATCGCCATGATCAGCGGCGTAAACGGATAACGCGGCAGCTTCGACCACACCGACAGATTGCGCCGCAAATACGGCTTAAGCCGGCTGAACGCGCTGTCGGCGACGACCCCGGCCACCCGGCTGTCCTCGGCAGCGGCCAGAAGCGACGCCGTCCCGCCCATCGAAAAGCCCAGCAGCCCGATCGGCTCGGCAAAGCGCGCCGCCACCCAATCGACGGCGCCAAGCACGTCGAATTTCTCCAGCTGGCCAACCGTCGTCAGCCGCCCTTCCGATTCGCCCGAATTGCGAAAATCGAACATCAGCACGCGGCAGCCGGCTGCGACAAGCGAACGGGCCAGCGCCAGCGCCGGCAAGCCGCGCTCCAGCCGGTTGCCGGCATACCCGTGGGCGAAAATCACCGTCAGCCGCGCCGCGCCGGACGGCGCAAGCAGCCAGCCGCTAAGCGCCACGCCGCCCGCGCGGCTGGGAAAGCGCACCGGCTCGCCAGCCAGCCCGAACTGTTCGGGCGATTGCGTCAGCGGCCGGCGGTCGGGATGCGTCAGCTTCCAGCCGATCAGCACGGCGACGCCGACGACGCCCGCACACAAAGCAGCCGCCACAATGGCGGCCGTTATCCAGATAACACTCAACACACCCACTCCTTGACAAAACGTAATAATGGCAGTATCCATTTTGCATACAGTCTGGTAGACTGGGAGCATACACTTTGCACATGTGAGGAGATTTTACGCAACTATGGCCGCCCAAAGCAAGCTCGACAACGAAATCGACCGGCTGAAGAAGCAGCTGGAATCCGTCGCTGCCAAGCATAAATACAACTTCCGACACCCGCAGGTGCTGGCCGTCAGCCAAAAGCTGGACGGTCTTATTGTTCAGCAAATGAAAAATAACGCCGGATGACCGGCTACGCCTCTTGCCCCCCGATCTCGTCCATCAGCTTGCGATAGCGGACGTACATCGCCACCCGCCAGGGCACAATCATGCCAAACGCCAGAATGAAAAACAACGCGCCGGTCTGAAAGATCGATACATACGCCTCCACATATTCATGCAGCAGCAGCCGGACGGCAAGCAGCAGCAGCAAAATGCCGATAAATGCTTTGGAACGCTCCATATATACAGCCCCGCTGCGCGCCGTAAGCCGCGAGGTGCGGATGAGCGGATAAGCAAACAACCCAGCGCCGACGGCAAATGCACAGAGCGCCCACAGCCAGGGAATCCGCGTTGCAGGCGCCACGAACATCAAGAACCCCGTGCTCATGCCCAGCGGCGGCATCCAAATTTTCAGCGCATTCACCGGCCTCGCGGCAGCCCGCACCCGCAGCAGCATCACCATCAGCGCCATGCTGAGCGAACCGACCAGCGACACGGCCTGCAGATGGGAATTCAACGCTCCGAACACACAAATCCCTCCTTTTCGTTGCCTCCTCTCGATTATAACATCGGCATCCCGCGCGCAAAAGCGATTTCACATAATGGTTGAAATTGATTCTCTTCCCGTGCTACATTAGAAAAAGATGAGTTTGGTCGAAGTGGGGGCAGCTACATGAGTTTTCAGATTCAAATGGTCGGAACCGGCAGCGCATTTGCCAAAACATACTACAACACGAATGCACTCATCACTTGCCAAAACCGCAAACTGCTCATAGATTGCGGCTTCACAGCGCCCAAGTCGCTGCAGGAGATGGGCGTTGCGCTGGACCAATTAGACGGCATCCTGATTACGCACATTCATGCGGATCACGTCGGCGGACTCGAGGAAATCGCTTTTCGCCTCCTCTATCAATATCAGAAGAGAACGAAGCTGTTCGTCACCGCCGAGCTCGCCAAGCAGCTTTGGGAGCACACGCTCAAGGGCGGCATGTACAACGAAGACGAGAATTTCGTGGAACTGGGCGATTATTTTGACGTCGTGTTGTTGGACGAGAACGCTCCGAACGAGCTGTTCGAAGGCCTGTCTGTCGAATTGATGCCAACGCTGCATATCCGCCGCAAGCTCAGCTACTCTTTATTCATCAACTCCCATTTTTTCTATTCCGCCGATATCCAGTTCAATGCCGAATTGCTGATCGAGGAAGTCGTTGGCCGACGGAATTGCCAGACCATCTTCCACGACTGCCAGCTTAGCGGCCGGGGCATTGTGCATGCGACGCTGGAGCAGTTGCTGACGTTGCCGGAGCCGATTCAATCCCGCATCTATCTGATGCATTACGACGATCACATGCCCTCATACATCGGACATACCGGACAAATGCGGTTCATCCGCCAGCACGAGACGTTGACCATAACGGAATGAATAAGCGCTTCCGCGCGCGGGCAAGCTAAGGGCGGAGGCGATAAACATGAACAATGGGACCAACAATACGGCGAATCCAGCCGTCCAGGAGCAAGTCGTAGCCGTGCGCAAAAACGGCGATGGCGATATCGTGCAGCTGCAGCTTTCCTCCGGCCGCGTGGTCGATTACAAAGAAGCGCAGCAGCTGGCCAAAAACGGGCAAATCGCCCACGTCAACGTGTTCAAGGGCCGCGATGGCGACGAGCATTTGCGCTCGGACGCCGACGGCGATCCGTCCAACAATTTGGATAACCTGCCTGTGTTTTAAGCCGGCATCAACGGCGTACACCCGCCGCTGCTTTCCCTCGCGGAAAGCGCGGCGGGTGTTTTTGGGCTGAGCGGCGGAAATTTTTCCCTGAGCCTTGCGCTTTTTGTGCAGGGGATTCGCGTGCGGGCAGAGAATTGATTGCGTAGTACAGGAAACGTTTTTCCAAGCTTTGGAGCAAGGGAGGAGAAGTGCTGTTTAACCGAATTTTGTGGACGTATGGCGGCTTGTTTGCCCTCTATGTGCTTGTCGTAAACACAACGGCTCATCCTGTCATCTTCGGCCTGAGCTTTCTGGCCTACGCCGGCAGCTTGTCGCTCCGTCTGCCGCGCGCCGCCCCCTGGGTGCAATTGGCGCTGCTGGTCTGCATGCAGGCGGTCGGGCATTATTACAACAGTGCGCTGCCGCTGTATGTGTTGACGCTCGCCAAGCATGTGTACGTCGAAGAAAGCCGCGCTCGGGTGTGGGGCCTGTCGCTCGTGTATACGCTCGCATGCCTGATGGTATCGATCGGTCCGATCGCCACCCAGTATTCGCTGCTGGTCCTCTCGTTTTTCGTTGTTGGCATCGCGTTTCATTTTGTGATTGCCGCTTATTTGGGGCGGCTGAGCCATATGGCGGCCAAGCGCACCAACCGGCTGCAGGAGGAGCGCACCCGGCTGTCCAAGCAGGACGCGCTCACCGGCTTGTGCAACTACGACGAATGCCACCGCCGGCTGGAGCAGCTGATTGGCGAGCAACGCCAGTTCGTCCTGATTCTGATCGACTGCAACGAGTGGAAAGCGATGGCGTCTTCACGAGGGTTTCAGACGGGAAACGTCCTGCTTAAGCAGGCGGCGGAGCTGTTGAAAATTTTATTCTCCGAAGCGTTGTTCCTCTCGCGTTATGGCGGTGATGAATTTGCCGTCGCTCTGCCGCTCGCCGACCGGGAGACGGCGATTCCCGCGCTGCGGCCGAGGCTCGACTCGGAATTCCCCCGCTTGACGGGCATCCAGATTTCGTATGCGTTCGCCATGTACCCGTATGACGGCACAAGCAAAAACGATCTGGTGCTGCTGGCCGAACATCATCTTTTTTTGCGCAAAAGAGAACTGTGGCTTAAACGCGAGGAGCAACTGCTGCAATCGGAAAAACTTCGCGTCGTCGGCGAACTCGCCTCGGGCATGGCGCACGAAATTCGCAATCCGCTGACCACCATCAAAGGCTTTATGCAAATTGCCCGGGCCAACGGCTACAATATCGAACCCTGGTACGGCCTGATCATGAGCGAGATCGACCGAATGAGCGAGTTGACCGCAGAATTCCTGCAATTTTCCAAGCCGCATTCCGCCCGCTATCAGGTGCTGCCGCTGCAAGCCTGCATCCTCAAGGCCGTGTCGCTGACCGAATCGGAAGCGGCCCGATTGGGGCATGTCGTCCGCAGCGAGCAGCCCGACGAGCCGTTATGCGTGCTGATGGACCCCGATAAAATGGTGCAGCTCTTGCTGAATCTCATCAAAAACGCCTGTGAAGCGATTGCGCGCCATGGCCAAATCGACATTCGGCTCAGCCGCCGCGATCACCTGGCGGTGCTGGAAGTGCAGGACAACGGCGCGGGGATGTCCAGCGATATGCTGGAGCAAATCTTCCATCCCTTCTATACGACGAAGGAAACCGGCACCGGGCTGGGACTGGCGATTTGCCATAAAATCGTGCAGGACCACCAAGGCAGCATGGAGGTCGAAAGCGCCGTCAACAACGGCACCCGCTTCATCCTGACCTTCCCGGTCTCCCCCGCTCCGGCGGCCGAACACCATCAGGCCGCTTACGGATAAGCGGCCTGATTCCCCGGTGCTACCGGCGCTCCAGCGCGTAGCTGGCCGTACCCAACGCGACGCCGAGCAGCGCCCCGCCCAACACCTCGCGCGGCAGATGCCCAAGCTGCTCCCTCAGCTCCTTGCGCCGTCTGGCATGATAGGCGCCCGGATGCCGCTCGGCCAGCCGTTCGACCTGCTCGTCGAGGTCGTTGACCTCCACGGCAATTTCTCCGGCGGCGCGGCGAATGCCCATCGCATCGTACATGACGATGCCGCCAAACAAGGCGCTGACGGCAAAATCCAGCGCCGACACGCCACGCTTGCAGGCGATGTACGCCGCCAGCGCGCTGACGCCGGCGGAATGGGAGCTGGGCATCCCGCCGGTTTGCGTGAGTTGGGCCCAGTCCCAACGCCCTTTTGTCGCCCGTGTCAAAGGAAGCTTCAAAGCCTGTGCCGCACCTACGGCCAGTAATGCTGTCGCTAACGCGCGATTCATGCGATCACCTCACGATTAGGTTCCATCACAGGTTTAGATTCTATTCGTTTTTTTTGTTAAAATGAGAAGGTAAGACGCCAGCAAAGGAGCTTTATCTGCCATGAATATTGCCTTTTTCCTTTTACCGAAGTCCGAGGTCATTACGACGACCCTGCACGCGACGCTGCGGCAAACGCTGGAGCGCATGGAGTACCACCGCTATACGGCGGTGCCGATTCTCTCCGATGACGGCCGTTATGCCGGCACCGTGACCGAAGGCGACCTGCTGTGGTTTCTTAAAAACGCCCGCGGCGTCGATTTCGACAACGCCCACCGCCATTTGCTGGAGGAAGTGCCGCTGCGGATGAACAACCAGCCCGTGCACATTCAAGCCGATATGGAGGATCTGATTGAACTGGCCAAGGTGCAGAACTTTGTGCCGATCGTCGACGATGCCGACAAGTTCATCGGCATCGTGCGCCGCAGCGACATCATCGAATATTGCGCCCGGCACATGTTCAAACCCGCTTCCACTGCAGGAGAGCCGTGACAGCCGCGGCCCCTGCGCTGCGGAGGCAGCCGGCCAGCTGCACCGCGCCCCACGCCGCGGCCAGCATCATGAACGGCAGCATGGCGTAGGCATAGCGGTTGACCGGAATGAACAGCATATGCACGGCAAGAAAGACGGCGAAGCCGCCAAGCAAATAACGCACGGCCAAGCTGCGCCAAGCAAACGCCAGCATCGTCGCCCAACCGAGCCCCAGCGTGTACGTGTTCAGCTTGCCCAGCCCGGTGAAATACCAGCCGGGCACGGAAAACGGATACGGTCCCACCCACATCGTTTTAAAAAAGACGGCCAGTTTGCCAACGGTCATCCAGCGCAACCACAGCAGCGGCTCAGTGACAAAGCCCTCGCGAATGCGGCGGAGCCCTTCGGCGAACTGGTCTTTGCTTTCCATCCCCGTCCAGTCGATCGTGCCGCGGAAATACGGGTCCGTCCCGCCGAGGAACGGGTTGCCCGCCTCGCCTTTGGCGATGAAGATAAACGTGTGGAACGTATGCCAATTGCGGACCCACCACGGCAGCATCACCGCAGCGAACGCCGCGGCGGCCAGCAGCGCCGTCCGCGGCTCCACCCGCTTGTGCTTCCACCACAACAGCGCGTACGGCACGACCGCCATCGGCAGCGAATTGGGCCGCAGCAGCACGCACACGCCGAGCAGCAGCCCCATCCACAGATGGTCGCGTCGGCGATTGTCCTGCAGCACCCGCACCTGCATGTAGATCAACCCCATAAACGCCGTCAGAAATGGCACCTCGGTCAAGATCAGCGAACACGACCAAATGTAAGACGGCTGGACAGCCGCCAGGCCGGCGGCAAGCAGCCCGGTCAGCGGATTGAACAGCCGGCGGCCGGTCAGAAACAGCAAGACGATCGCGCCCAGCGCTATCCAGCAGTTGAGCACGCGCACCGCCATCAGTGCCGGCTCCAGCGGCTCATGGCCAAACACGGCCAAGATGCCGGCCAACAGCAGCGGCCAGCCGGGCGTAACCAGCGTGTTCGGCTCGGTGCTGCGGTAAGCGTAAATCCCCTTGTCGAGCAGTTGCACCGCGGTTTTCGTATATTCCAGCTGATCCCAGTCCAGCGGCGCATATTGCGCCGTCAGCACGTAGTGCAGCCGCAGGGACAAAGCAGCCGCCAGGATCAGGATCAAGCCGGCGGCAATCGCTTTTTTCATCCCACTCTCCCCTTTCTCTTTCCTTTTCCATTTTCTTTCGCACCACCGGCAAGACGGTCTATTTGGCCAACAGCAACGCGCCGCCGGCCAGCAGCAGCAGCCCCGTCCACTGTGAAGCCGAAATCGTTTCTTTGAACAACAACAGCCCCGACAACGCTCCGATCACATACGCCAGCGATTGCATCGGATATACCCGGCTCAAATCGTAGCGGCTAAGCGCGTAAAACCACAGCAGCGTAGCGAGTGCGTAGAGCAGGCAGCCCAGCAGCAAATACGGCTGGAGCAGCACTACGCCCAGGCCGTCCCAGCCGGTCAGCGGCGTGCGGCGCAGCGACAGCTTCCACAAAATTTGCCCGCCGACCAGCAGCAATACGTTCACAGCGACGATGAACAGCGGCGACAACGTCATGGCCCGCTCCTTTCCTCCGCGCGGTGCGCCTCCAGCAGCGCCACCTCCTGCACCAGCCGCGTCAGCCGCCGCTGCAGCTTGGATATGACAATCGTCAGATGCAAAATAAACAGCAGCGAAAACAACAGGCCGACGGCAAACAGCAGCGATGGGGCGTAATAGACGCGGATCGCCTGCGAAAGCCACTGCAACAGATGCGGAAACAAGCTGAACGCCGTCATCAGCACCCCCAGCGTCAGCCACAGCAGCGCATATTGCTCCTGCAGCTTTTGCCGGCGAATCAGCTCAATGGATACAAACACAAACGACAAACTGAACACGGCGGCCGCCAAATACACGTTCATCGGACAGCGCTCACATCGCGAAAGCGGGTGATGCACAACGCGAGCGTGACTTTCAGCATGTAATAGAGCGATTTCAGCGGCGTGATCGACGAACGGCCCGCTTGTCTGCCGCGCATGACGACAGACGCCTCGCATACCCGCAAGCCTCGACGCTCCAGCAGCATGATCGCTTCCACCTCGGGGTAGTCTTCGGGATAATCGCGCGCGAACAGCTCGATAATCGGCCGGTTGACGGCGCGAAAGCCCGAGGTCGGATCGGTAAAGCGCTTGCCGGTCATCCAGCGGATCATCCAGGTGAAAAACCAGATGCCCAGCCGCCGGTTCCAAGGCGCGCGGTAGCCGGTGCGCTGCAAAAACCGCGAGCCGATGCAGCAATCGGCGCGGCCCTCGCACAGCGGCTGCAAAATATGCGCGAGCTCGCGCGGGTCGTGCTGGCCGTCGGCGTCGATCTGCACGGCCAGCTCATAGCCGCCGCGCGCGGCGTACAAGTAGCCGGTCTGCACCGCGCCGCCGATGCCGAGGTTCACCGGCAGATCGATGACGGCGTCCGGCCCCGCCGCGCGCGCCACGGCCGCCGTCGCATCGGCCGAGCCGTCGTTGACGACCGCGATGTCCGCTTCCGGCAGCGCGGCCCGCACGTCGGCGATAACCGCGGCGATGCTGGCCGCTTCATTGTAAGCTGGAATGATCACTAACAGTTTCATGCGTGGCTTTCCGACCTCCCGAACCTTGATTTATGTTCCAGCTTACCCCTTGAGACCGCGAAATAAACGCGCCCCCCTGCCATTTCGATGGATAACCGGCGGCGCGCCGGGATAAGCTAGCAGGGAAGCGCTGGAAGCGGAAGGAAGGATTGTATATGGATTGGACAGAGCAAAGCAGGGAATGGCTTCTGGACAAGCTTGCTCCGACCGAGGATCTGGAAGTGCGGACCTTGCGCCACAACGGGAGTCAGGTTGAACTGCTGTTTATTCGCAGCATTTGCGATACAGCCCTTATCCGCAAGCAACTGGTCGAGCCATATTTTCAAATGAACACAGACCAGGAGTACGAAACCTACCTGCTGGCCTTTCCCGGTGCTTACATCGCCAGAAACAACGTCGATACGCTCAATAAAATGACGTCGGGTTTCGCCGTTATCACGCTGGGCGATCATATGCTGCTGTTTAATGTCGTGCAGGTCAAGGCGGCCGCGCTGTCCGAAGCAACTGTCGAGTCGACCCTGCTTGGTCCGCAGACCGCCTTCAGCGAACACATCGATACGAATCTGAACATTGTGCGTTTGCGCTACCGCCAGTCGAGCCTGAAAACGGAAAATCTGGAAATCGGCCGGCTGACACAAACACGCGTCAGTCTGGTCTATGACGACAAGCTTGTGGATCAGGGGGCGCTAACCCATATTCGCCAATGTCTGCAGCAGATCGAAACCGATGCCTTGCAATCGACCGGCGAGATCCACCGGCTGCTGACCAAAAAATCGTATGTGCTGTTCCCCGTCTACTTGTCCACCGAACGTCCCGATCGCACCATTACGAATCTGGCCCAAGGCAAGATCGTGCTCATGATTGAAGGCACGCCCTTCGTCCTGCTGCTGCCGGCGGTTTTTTTCGATTTTTACTCCGCGATGGACGATACGTACCAGTTGCCGGCCGTCAGTTACTTTTTAAAAATATTGCGTTATGTCGCCTTGCTCACCAGCATTTTGCTGCCGGGCGCCTACGTGGCGCTGACGGCTTATAACCCGGAAATTTTCCGTGTGCAGTTGGCGATGTCGATTGCCGGCAGCCGCGCCTCCGTCCCTTATCCCGCCTATGTCGAGGTCATCTTCATGCTGGTTATGATGGAATTGCTGCTCGAAGCCAGCATTCGCTTGCCGAAATCGGTCGGCTCGACGGCCACAACCGTAGGCGGCCTGATTCTCGGACAAGCGGCGACGCAAGCCGGACTGATCAGTACGATCATGATCATCATTGTGTCCACGGTAGCCATCTGCAACTTCGTTGTGCCGATCAATACCATGAGCTTCGCCATGCGCATCGTCAAATACCCGCTCGTATTGCTGGCGAGTCTTTTCGGCATTCTGGGGCTGGTGATCGGGTTCGTCGGGCTGCTTGGCTACTTGTCGAGCTTGCGCAGCTTCGGCAAGCCGTATTTGCGAATTTTTTGGAAAAGGTGAACCAGGCCAGGCGGCCGGCACACGTCAAGCGCGAGGGGGCAGAACACAGATGATCCGCTATTTCTACTATTTGATTTTACTGAATATGCTGGCCAACATTGTGTTGTTCGTACCCGGTATCCTCATTGCCCGCCGCTTTGAAGGCAGCATCTTGTCCGTCGCGCTTTCCGTGCCGATCGGCTACGTGCTCACCCGTATTTTCATGCGGGCGCTGGCCGCCTTTCCCGGCCAAGGCTTTCCCGAAATCTTGCGCAGCACGGTGCCAAGCTGGTTCGGCAAACCCGTGCTTCTGTTGTTTATTTTCATGTGGATCAGCGCGGGTTCGCTGACGCTTGTCACCTTTACCGACACCATCACCACCTTCATCAACCCGGATATCCCCAACTGGCTGACGCTTGCTTCACTCCTGTGCATCGTCGCCCTGATCGCCAGGCTGAGCTCGGATTCCGTGCTGTACACCATGGAAATTTTGCTTGTGCTCAGCGCGCCGATGATTTTATGGATTTTATACAAAAGCATGCTCAACCCGTCCTTCCGCTACGACGCGGTGTTCGAAATCGTTTCGCATTACCGGCATTGGCCGACGCTGGACACGCTGGCGGCCGCAACTTATATCTTCACCGGCTACGTCAATATGATCATCTTCAACCGCTTGTTTGGGCCGCTGACCAAACTGCGCTTCCTGTGGACCACGCCCATCGTCGGCTGCGGCGTGCTGCTGACCAGTTTTCTGATCCCCATCGGCATGCAGGGCACGATTGGCGTCGGCGATTTTGTGTTCATTTGGAGCTCGACGACCGATTCCATGCGCATTGAGTTCGGCATTGTCGAACGGGTGATGTTTATTTTTATTCTCCTGTATTCGTGCATCAGTGTGGCCGGCACGTTCATTCATTGGCATGTCGCTTTGGAAATGAGCAAGGGGCTGCTGCCGAGGCTGAGTGACAACCGTTATTTTTCCTGGATCACCGTGGGTCTGTTTTGTGCTTTGACGATGGTATTCAATTGGAATATGAATCAAAATACGCTGGAGGCCGCGGGCAGATGGTGGCTGGAGCTGCGCCTGATCAGCGAAGTGGCGCTGGTGGCGCTGCTGTACGCGCTCGCGAGGAGGAAACAACGCCTATGCTAAGACGTTTCTTACCGCTCCTGCTGGCCCTGCTGCTGGCCGTCGCGTCCAGCGGCTGCGGCTTCAAAGATATCGACCGGCGTTTCTTCGTCGTCGGCATCGGCATTGACGGCATCGATCAAGGGAAGAAGCGGTTTCGGATCACGCTGCGGTTGGCGATTCCCAGCAGCCACAACGAAAACGGGGCGAAAAAGTCGCAGGTGATCACACAGGATGCGGAATCCGTCACCGAAGCCGTGCGCCTGATCAAATCACGCGTCAACAAAGAGCTCGATTTCGGCTACGCCAAGGTGATCGTGCTTGGCAAAAACATCATCCAGCGCGATTTGCGCGATACCTTGGACTGGATGATCCGGCGCCGGGACATTCAGATGATCGCCTGGATGGCGGTCGGCGATCCTTCGGCCGAAGCCGTTCTCAAGCTGAAAACGAGCTCCGAGCGGCTGGCCGGCAATGCGCTGATGCTCAGCTTCGGGCGCACCGGGGTCGAGTCAGGCTACATCGTCTCACAGTATTTGTTTGACTTTTACCGCAAAACGCGCGAGTTGGGCCTCGACCCGGTGCTGCCGATCGTGCAGGCGACCAAGTCCGGCTACGCGATCAATACAGCCGTCGTTTTTAATAAACACAGCGCGCAAATGTACCTTACGCGGGATGAAACGCGTATTTTTAACGTCACTTACGGCAGCATCAGCAAGGTGGAGGTCGAAGCCCCGATGGGCGACGAGCATCTGTACGCCTCGATCGACAAAGTCAACATGTCATTCAAGGTGCGGACGCCGCCGGGCAAACGTCCTTACGCGCAGCTCAAGCTGTATACGGACGGCCTGCTGGAAGAGTCGTCCGTGGTGACTACGCCGCAGCAGCTCAGCGAATACGAAGAAATCATCAGAAAAACGGGCGAAACGCGCATCACCCAGCTGCTGCAAAAGTTTCAGCAGGCCAACCTCGACCCGATCGGCTTCGGGCTCGATTACCGTGCGCGCCACTTTCAAAGTCTGGATGAAGAATGGCGCAACTGGCAGCAAATTTATCCGCAGCTGGAATTTCGCATCGACTATACCGTCAAACTGAAAAACACAGGCGTCGTGCGCTAACAAGCGCGACGCCTTTTTGCAGCGTCGTACGGTCTGCGCCCGGCCCCGGCTTAGGCGGTCGGAAGCCGCCGCGCCAACGCCCATAAGCAAGGAGACCAACCGGCGCGCAAGCTCCGATTGGCCTCCTTTCCTATGCAGCATCAGCGAACAGACTTCGGCCTGTCCGCACATGTGGATCGATTGCAGTCGGCCTTATTGCAGTTGGCCGGAGCTGGCTCCCTTCGCCAATACAAATTCGCTGGCCCAATCGACCATACCGTTCATCAGCGTCAGCACGAGATTGACGGCGTCCTTGTCCGTCAACGTTCCGTCGCTCTGGCTGCTGACGTATTGCGATGTTTTCTGCTCCAGCTTCTCGACCATCGCTTTGATTTTCAGCAGTTCATTGGCGAGATCCGCTACTTGCCCGCCTTGGGCGTTATCCCCACCCGATCCGCCGTTCTGATTTTGACCCTGGCCTTGACCCTGACCTTGTCCTTGGCTTTGATTCTGCTTCTGGCCGCCGCCATCGGACGCTTGCTGCTGCTGCCCGCCCTTGCCCGTTTGGCTTTGATCTTTGCCCCCCGACCCCGACCCGCCGCTTGCGTTCCCGTTCGACCCGCCCGCCGCCTGCTGCTCGCTGCCGCTCTGGTCGTTTTGCCCGCCGCCCAGCAGCATTTTCTTGAGCTGCTCCAGCTCGATGAGCATCATGTCGTTTTGCTTGGTCAGCTCGTCCATTTGCAGCTTTAAATCCGTCGTTTTGATCATGCTTCCCACCGCCTTACTTCACGACGCCGCATGCGATCCGTTTGCCGGAATTGCCTGCTGGGTCGGTTTTCAAATCGTCCGGCTGCTCATGAATGACCAGCGAGGTGCCTCCGCCGGTATAAAGCGAATTCGGCTGATTCTTGTCCAACACAACCGATTTCGTGATAAAATCCGCTTGCGCCACGCCCTGCTCGTTCACCTGCAGGTTCGGCAAATCGCCGGCGTGCGCTCCCTGCGGATTCTCGAAACCGTGCTGCTTGTGGCCCGGATTGAAATGGCTGCCGGCCGAAGTAAATTCCGGCCCTTCGCAAAGCGGCTTCTCGTGAATATGGAACCCGTGCAATCCCGGCTTAAGCCCTGCCGCTTGAATGCGAATGCGGACGCCGCCTTCTACGGGCGACAGCTTGGCCGTGCCGATCATTTGCCCGGAACTGCCCACCATCGGCACGGTCAACTCCGCCGGCGGAGCGGCCGCTTCCATCTGCACCACCGGCTCGGCGGCCTGGCAGCCGGAGAGCGCGAGCAACGCCACGCTTGCGGTCATCAACTGCTTGATAACGTTCATGGATCTTGTTGCCTCCTCATCTATCGGTTAAGCTTGCCCAATCTACCTTTAGCATGCGCAACCGACCCTGACGGTAAACATGCCGCCGCGAACAAATTTCCCAAAACAAAACGCCTGCCCCCCTAAGGTTGCAAGCGTCCTGATCGCTATTGGTTTTGCCCTATAAAATCGTCATCAGCCGGGCAATGATCTGCAAATTATCGAGCTTTCTTTTATAAAAATGAAATTCCACTTTCGCTTGGTCGAGCGCGGCTTCCAGCCGCAATACCTCCTGCTGAAGCTCGCCGGTATGCGGCCACAGCTCGGCTTGGCGCAACTGCTCGTTTTTGCCGTTGACCCGCCCTTCGTTCATGGCTTCGCATTCCTTGCCCAAAAGCCGGTGTTTCGCCCACGCCAGATCCGCTACGGCATCCGTGTAGCCGATCTCCGCTTGCTTGAGCAGCTCGGGCATCAACTGCAACTCCAGAATGACATCCGACCGATTCATTCGATTCCCCCTACGCCAGCATTTCAGCGGGCACGTTCCGCTTTGCTTCATATATATTCAGCGCGGCGGCAAACATGCGGAAAGCGGCGGAAGTGGGTCATGGTCAGAAAATCGGAATTCTGAACTTGTCGCCTTGCGTGGAATACACGATCGCTTCGGCGCTGAACAAATCGATTTTTTCCAGCGACTCCTTGATTTTGCCGACAGTCAGTTTATTATGTGTCAGCGCTTTAAGCAGGGTCGGAATCAACTTGTGGTCCGTGCCGATTAAAGTGACGGGAATCTTTCTCTGATTGTACTGAATAAATGTGCTGTTCAACGCGATCCTCTCCCTTAAATGAAATGGATGATATTTCTATTTTATAGGCAATCTTGCTAAAAATGTACCCCTTATTTAAAAAATATTTACAAAAACGCTTTCATCGGGCCGCTTTGTGACAACTCTTTGACGAAGGTACGTTCGCGCACCGCCGCGCTGTCGAAGGGCCTCGAAACCGGCATTGGTCTCTTCCAAAACTCTACACACGAATTACACATATCGCCATTTTCCTACATATATAGTAAAATAGTCGTATGATGACAACATGACGGGTGTGTTGGGAACTACCGTGTATCAAGCGACTGAAGGGATGGGGTCCTATTATGAAACAACATCGCATGCAACGGCAGCGAAGTGTGGATCGTCCAGACAAGGCCCGCGAGGCCGAAGCGATCGCCACCAGCAGTTCCCCCGGCCCCTTGCTGCCAAACGCGTTGCAGTTGCAAAAAACGAGGGGCAACCGGGCGACGCAGCAGATCGTTCAGCAGCATTTTTCTGTGAAAAAGCCTGTTGTTCAGCGCCAGCTATTGGCTCAAGACGGCCAGCCTCTGGCCGATTCTCCATTTTACGGCCCATATAAAGCGATGTATCCCGCGCTTATGGAAAGGCTCGAGCAGGAAGGCGACCGAGTCGTGAATGATGAAGCAGAATTGGCTGCGCTCGTACAGCAGCAAGTGTCAGCCATGAAAGCGCGCGAGGAAAAAGCGCTGCCTCAGCGCAGCACCGTCACCCGTTCCCAGGCCGCCGAAACGAAAGAACTGGCCGAAGTGAACGCAGCCGCCTTTTTCCAAACCCACTATGTGGACTCACTGACTGCAGAAGATCGCGAGGAGCCTGAGATTATAGGAGTAGCGCAAGCCGTTTATGAACTGTTAAATGAACAGCAGAAGCTGCTGACCTATACCGACGCCTTGGATGAAGAGCGATTTACGAACGAAATCATGATCGCCTTCCGCAGCGCCTTCAATCCGAATGACTCTGGCCTTGAACTGAAAGTGTTGCGATACATTCTCACGGGAGAAGAATACTCTCGCGGTCATGTGATCGGTGGCTTGGGCACGCTGAACTATGCCAGGCCGGCCTCAGCCGCGGCTATGGACGATGCGACGAGCGCAACTGAGACCGGCTTGAGCGGACGCCCCGATTTCGACTTGGGAACGCAGCACCATTTTAAAGACCGCAAAGTAACGCATCATATCAGGCATATTACGGCTTGGCACAATATCAGACAGTTTTTGAACAAGGTTGGCGATATGTTTCAAAATGCGAGATTTCAGGCACAAATTGCCAATCTGTTGCATGAAGTGAACGCTCGTGAAAAGGAAGAAACCGCCAATGAAACCGGGATCGGCGACCGTTTTGAAGAACATTACGCCAACAAAATGAGAGCAGACGATCCCATTGAGAAAATCATGATGAAAACCGCCTTCATCATGAACAGCGCCATCCGCAACCTGTGGGCCGGCAACGGCAAGGAAAATGTCGCCCGCAACCGATTCGCCACCTTTGTTCAGGAGAAAATGCATACCATCGGCCTGACCAATGTGACCGCGATCCGGGAACAAATTTCCGGTTACCATTCGGGCGTAGCCAGTATTCGCACGATGAAGGACACGCTTGCCGAGAACATTTTTTCCATTTGGAGCGCGACAGGCAAAGACGATAACACCAAACTTGACGAGATCCGGGTAGTTATGGAACGCACGTACAGGTCGATCGAGATTGATGAGCCCGCCAGCAGCCATGCCCAGGAGCATAAATCCAATGGCGATGAAGCGGACGTCCATCAAAAAATGATTGAAATCGTCCGAACGGATCATCTGGACGCGATTACGCCCGAATATGTATATGCCATTATCCGGGCATTTGTTGGTCTATGAGCCAGAAGCGTCATGCGCATCAACCAAAAACATCAAGTGACACAACACCCGCAGGAACGCAATCCGGCGGGTGTTGGCCATTTCGTCGACCAGCTCGTCAACGCGCCAGCTTGTCGCTTGGGGATTTTGCACCCCGTCTGCTAGGTTGTAGGGCTTGGCCCCTCTTCCAAATTACGATTTCACGGACAGCAAGCTTTCCGAGATAAAGTTCAATTGCGCTTCCAGCGAAACCGGGTCGTTGTACGTGTCGGCTTTCGGATTCAGTTGGAACACACGGCCCGCTTTGACGGCGGGAAGTCCCTTCCATACCGGATTGTCGTAGACGATCTTCGGATCGCTGTCATCGCCGGCCCAGGGGCAGGTGAAGATGATGTCGCCGGCGAAATCCGGCAGTTTCTCGATCGAGATCGAAGCCCAGCCCGTTCCGCTATCGATGGCAGCCGCTTGCGCTTCAGGCGGTGCCTTCAAGCCGAATTCGCCATAGATGATTTCACCACCGCGACCGTAATTATGACCAAATACGTACAACCCCTTGGCATAAGGATTGAGGATCGACACGGTTTTCTGACCTACGGCTTTTTGGATTTGCGGTTTCAGTTCGTTGACTTTTGTCTCCCACTGGTCCACCCACTGCTTGGCTTCGGTTTCTTTTCCGGTCAGCTTGCCGAAATCCAGCATTTGATCCTTGTAGTTTTTCTTGCCGTATTCAATCGCTACGACCGGAGCGATTTGCTGCAACTGGTCAATGCCTTCCACGCCGGTGTACGTCACGATCAGATCCGGCTTGAGGGCGAGAATTTTCTCAGGAGAATTGTCGCTGCCCACGCTGACGACGCCATCGAGCATCCCTTGGAAGTAAGGATTGCCCATCGCGCCGTCTCCGACCCCAACCAGCTTTACACCCAGCTTCAAAAAAAATCCGGTATAAAAATTGGTCAAGTCGACGACCCGCTGCGGATGTTTGGGCACTTGAACGTCTCCGTTGCCCGCCTGGAAAGTGACCATTTCCCCGTCACCGGATGCGACCTCTTTGACAGGTTCCGGTGTGGCAGAGGCGGGAGCCACCGTTTCTTCCGCCCCGCCGCTTGGGCTCACACTCTCCGGCGTATTTCCACATGCCCCCAGAAGCAGCACCATTCCCAATGAAAGCAAAAGCACGACAGGCAACAACTTGAATCTGCGCAAAACCAATTCCTCCTATGCAATTGATATTGATAATCATTATCAATAATAAAATAACATAACCAATACCGCTTGGCAATATGTATGACAAATTTTCCTGCCCAATCGGATTCCGGCCCGGGTCGATCGATTTCTTGCAGAAGGTGCGCTCCTGCTATTGTCGCCTCCACGTTCGCTGGCAGATCTCAAGGCTTGGCTCCTTCCAATCCGCACCACACTTCCCGATCATACAAACTCCTCTTTATTAACATGAAAAAACGCCGCTCTTCGCGTTTGGCGAAGGAACGGCGCTTTCTTTAAACGAATGGCATACATCGTGTTCGTTGGCAAACAAAGAGAAAGAAGCCGCTCCCACGAGGGATTGGCTTCCTTCTGCTTAAGCTTTGATGACATCGTGATCCACATAACGCTGACCATTCAACTCGCTGATCAGGTTAATCGCCACTTTGGCACCGTCACCGGCGGTGATGATGGTGTGCATCGACACTCCAGCAACCGTTCCCGCGGCCCATATGCCTTTTTGGTTGGTTTTTCCCTGGGCGTCCACTTGGATAATACTTTTGATTCGCGGTTCAGTTCCGGGTACGACAGTCAAGCCGATTTTTTCTGCAAGCTGTACGGACAGTCCCGTAGCCAAAACCACATGGCTGGCTTGCAGCGATTTGCCTCCGTCGGTCACTACAGTAAGGACGCCATTGTCGGATATAAGATCAGTGACTGCATCTTCGATCCATTCGGCGCCAAATTTCGTCGCCTGCTGCTTGCCGATTTCCACCATATCGGGACCGGCAATCCCGTTTACCCCATAGTGGTTATCGATCCATGCCCGTTTGGTTATACTTTGGTTATTGTCGATCACCAGCGTTTTCTTGCCTGCTTTCGCCGTAAACAAAGCGACGCTTCCGCCGGCAGGACCTCCACCCACTACAATCACATCATACATGTACAGTTCCTCCTTTTATCATGATTACAACTTAAGTTCTATTTTAAATCACCTCTGCCCCCCTTGCAAATAAACCCGCAAAATCCAAAAAAGAGCAAACAAGCAACATCGCTTATCGCCCTTCATTCGGCACAATACCTTCCTTCCCGGCGCTTATGCTATAATATCCGTACGCGGTGATCCAATGGAAAATACGTGAAAACAAATACCAAATGAACTACACAAACATTCGAGCTGGTAGGAACAGCAGATTGGACCGGCTCCAATCACTGATTGCCAAACGCGGAAAATAAATTCGCTCCTGAACAGCACCAAAATGGAAACAGGACTTTACATGCGAAATAATACGATCTAATTTGAAACGTTTTAAACGAGTTCGTACCCGATCAGTACCCCGCCCCCGAAAACTTCCCTCTGTACTATATATTTTTACCAAGCTGTTATAACGCAAAAAACCCTTGATGCATAAGGCATCAAGAGTCTCTGTACTATATGACCTGTGCAGGGCTCGAACCTGCGACCCCCACCCTGTCAAGATGGTGCTCTCCCAGCTGAGCTAACAAGTCATGTTGGCAATTTGGGCCATCGCTTAGCTACTTTTAGAATTATAATGCAGACCGGACAAAAAGTAAAGGTCCACTTCAAGAAAAAAAGCGGCGGGATTTTTTAAATATTCCTTTACAGGAATATTCCCTATAAGGTATACTCAAGTTGTGAACAAAAAGACAGCTGATGAAACGAGGTGATCGAGATGACTCGATCCGGGGCCGGCGCCCCCGCTTCCGCGCCAGACTCGTTCCCGCTCGAGCAAGGAGGCCGCTATGGACACCATCACGTTTGGCGCTTTGTCCGAACCTAACCGTTTGCGCATCGTAGACCTGCTGCTCGACGGCGCGCTGACGGTTGGCGAAATTGCCGAGCGGCTGGAGCTGCGCCAGCCTCAAGCCTCCAAACACCTGAAAGTGTTGCTCGAAGCCGGGCTGGTCGAAGTGCAAGCTGTCGCCAACCGGCGGAATTACAAGCTCCGGCTGGAGCCGTTCCAAGCCCTGGATGCCTGGCTGGCTACATACCGCGGCATTTGGGACGAGCGCTTGGACACCTTTCAGCAATATTTGAAGAAACTGCAAGCGAAAACGAACACCCCGCAATCACCCCAATAATTTAGGAGGAATTACGTATGTCTACAATGAATATTCGCACTGAAGGTCCTGTTCTGCATCTGGAGCGCGTGATGGATGCGCCCCGCGAGCTGGTGTTCCAAATGTTCAAGGAAGCCGAGCATCTCAAACATTGGTGGGGACCCCACGGCTGGACGCTGTCGTTCTGCACCGTCGACTTTCGGCCGGGCGGCGTCTGGCACTACTGCATGAAATGCATGGACGAAAACCAAGGCGATTTCTTCGGCATGGAGTCCTGGGGCAAAGCCATCTACGGCCAAATTGACGAGCCGAACCAGTTCATCTACAGCGACTATTTCTCCGACGCCGACGGCAACGTATCGCCCGATCTGCCTCCTTCTACAATCACGATGATTTTTGAGGAATTCGAAGGCAAAACCAAGCTGCACAGCCGCTCCGAATTCAACTCTGCCGAAGACCTGCAAAAAGTGATCGCCATGGGCATGGAACAAGGCATTACCGAAACGTGGGATCGTCTCGCCGAGTATCTGGCCGCACAGCAATAACATGGAAAACAGCCGTTCGGCCATGGCCGGGCAGCTGTTTTTTATGGAATAGCTGATCAGGTGCTGCAAGGATGCACCGCAGGCCTGCATTGGGCCGAACTCTGGCTGACGCCCGTTTATCCGTGCGACGCTTCCGCGACAGGTTTGACGACGGCCCCGGCCTTTGGCTTCGTGCGCCGGACGAGTCCGAAATACGCCACCAATGCGGCAAAGCTGGTTAGGAACAAAATCAAGCCCATCGGCACAGCCGAATCGCCGGCAATGCCGACCAGCGGGGAAACGATCGAGCCCAAAATAAACGGAATGACGCCAAGCAACGCCGCAGCGCTGCCGGCAATATGGCTTTGCGATTCCATCGCCAGCGTAAACGACGATGTAGCCGTAATACCAATCGAAGCGACAAACAGAAAAAGCAGGATCACCAGCCCCGGCAGCGGCCCGGTAAATAGCGCCCACAGCAGCGTTCCCAAGCTGGAGAAGCCGGCGAGCAGCAACCCGAGCAGCAGAAACCGCCGCTCGCCCACGACATGCACGTACCGGCCAACCACCTGCGAGCCGAGAATCAAGCTGATCCCGTTCGTGCCGAACAAGATCGAAAACATTTGCGGGGAAACGCCATAAATATTTTGATAAATAAAAGGAGTCCCGGCTACATAAGCGAATACCCCGCCGATCATCAAACCCTGCGCCAGCGCATAACCGGTAAATGGCCGGTCGGTCAGCAAAGAGCCGAAATTGCGCAGCAGCTGTCTGAGATGGCTTGGCGTACGCCGCTCCGGCGGCAGCGACTCGCTCAAGCGCCATGTCGCCAGCACCGCCAGCACAATGCCAATCGTCCCCAGCGCGATAAACACACCCACCCAGGTCGTAAATGAAATAATGCCTCCCCCCATCACCGGCGCAACCAAAGGAGCCGCATTATTGACAAGCATCAGCAGCGAAAAAAACTGGGTTAGCTCATGGCCGTCGAACATATCGCGCACGATAGCGCGCGAAATGACGATGCCCGATGCGGCGGCGAAACCCTGAATGAAGCGCACGGCGATAAAAAAGCCGATATTCGGCGCTACGGCACAAGCGAATGACGCAACCAAATACACAATCATCGACAAGATGATCGGCTTGCGCCGGCCCAGCACATCGCTGAGCGCCCCCATGATGATTTGACCAAAAGCAAGCCCCAGCAAACAAGCAGTGAGACTAAGCTGCACAAGCGACGCTTTCGTGCCGAAAGCAGAAGTAATTTGCGGAAACGACGGCAGGTACATATCAACTGTCAGCGGTCCAAGCGCCGAGAAAGCGCCGAGCAGCAGGGCGAAGCGCAAATGTTTCATTTTAGTGCCCATGGTGTGGTTCTCCTATCCTTTGAATGGTATACGTGCCCTTATTCTTTTGAACCAATTGGTTCATAATTAGGCAATACTATACCCCACAATCACAGGAGCTGTCAAGACAGTCGTCAGCAGCGCCCTGCACCGGGCCTGAAAACGCCAAAAATCCGCGCTGCCGCGGATTTTTGAACGTTGCGCACGATGCCATGCGCACATGCACGGCTTTTCGCTGCCGTTCAGGCAAGGACGGCCGGCTTTAGCCGCATACCTGGAGGACCCGCAAAGTCAGGTCGATGACTTCTTCCAGCTCCGCGCGACCCACCCCGTTGGCGGCTTGAATCGACATCCCCGAAACGACCGTGCTTATATAACGGGCCAGCGCCGCAGGACTGACGTCTTCCGGCAAATCTCCGGCGCGCTGCGCCTGCTCCAGCCGCAACTGCAGCGCTTTCTCGGCGTTCACCCGCCGTGCCACCAGCTCCCGGCGAATCGGCTCGGCTTCCTCTCCGCAAGCCATCGCGCCGCGAATCGTCAAGCAGCCCGGCGGGTGCACGGGATCGGTCAACGCATCAGCCGTCGCGCGCAAATACTTGGCGATGACCTCCTTTACGGTCGGCTCGTTCAAACACGCAGCCGTTTCCTTCGGCGGCCCCTGGTTGACATACAGATCAAGCACCATTTGAAACAACTGCTCCTTGCTGCCGAAGGTTGCGTAGAAACTGGAGCGGTTAATGCCCATCGCTTCGGTCAGATCCGTCAGCGACGTGCCTTCGTAGCCTTTTCGCCAGAACAACTCCAATGCGCGCTCCAGCGCGCCATCAATGGCAAAAGCGCGCGGGCGTCCTGCCGCCATAGCACTACCGCCTTTCGTTGTATCGGTTTATGTTCTTTTTATGATACAACATCTGATGGGGGAAGTACATGCGGAGGCTGGAGACGGCCTCCATGACTCCCCTTTTCACAGCGATCGCCGCCCTGCCACTCATGCCTTCGCGATATTCCGGCATTTCGGAAACCCCGAGCAGCCATAAAATGGCCCCTTGGGCCCTTTTCTTAACACCATGTTTTTTCCGCAGCGCCCGCAAAGTTTCGTTTCTGTCGGATTCTCTGCGATTACCTGTTTGGCGGACGGCACACTGCCCGGGTTCATTTGCACAATCATATCCACAAGATCGTTGCGGCTGAACAGCTTGATACCGTTCGAGCTGGCCAACTGCTTCGCCTGTTCCGTGTATTTGCTGTTGGTGATGACCCAAGCTTCGGCGGCCTGATAATGCGCTTTAGCAGCGGCCACTTCCTGAACGGCCTTTAAGCCCACACTGCTCGAATAACGTTTGGCTTGGATTGCTATTCGTGTTCCTTCTTTTTCGATCAGCAAATCAGCTCCGAAGTCGCCGCTCGCTTGCGTAACCTGAACTTGGTAGCCACGAGCTTTAAACAAATGGCCCAAATACTGCTCAAACTGAATACCGTCCATTTTATCGATGTCAGCAATACCCGATTTCTTCAGCCTTTCTTCAGCAGCCATTTTTCTCGCCAGCATGATGGCAAACAGCACGCCGATACAAATGAACAGCACCACAATGGAGGCTATAAAGCTTTTCGTTACGATAAAGGTTATGAAAAACGCTGCGAGTATGCCCAATTGAAGTAACGCATCAATAGGGTCTTGTTGTTGTTTTCTCCGTTTTGCCAAGCGGGGTTCCTCCTCCAGATGTCACGCTCAAACCATATCCATGATAGGAAGAATGTACCATATACCTAAAAATAAATCTACAATTTATGACTGTACTCTATAATATTTGCAGTCTAAACCAAAAATAGGACGTATCGCTGTACGCCTGCCCCGCTTCTTTTTAACAACCTTCTCCCAAATCGCTAGTGCGTCCAGCCTAACCAATCTATTGATGTCCGGTTCCGCGTGTAATATATGCTTAGTTCACTCAACCTCACTAACGATGAGATCCATGCGAACAGTCTCATGTGCAAGGCATTTGGGAGTGCAAGTGTTTTTTGCCATTTGTGACTGTTGAAATCACTTGATTGCATTTGCAAATTTAAGTTTACAAATCAAACTTTTCTCTGTATGCTATATACAATACTACGAAAAGGAGGAACACAGGTTTGGAGCCCATTCGCACTCAGCTCAACCGTTTGGAAGAAATGATGGGAACACTCATCAAAATGGTTGGAGAAAATAATAGCCGGCTAACGAAACTTGAGGCCAAATCAGACCGTACGGACAACAAATTGGATAAGCTGGAAAGCAAGATCGACAAACTGGGGCAAAAAGTAGACCATCTCGAAACCGATATGCAAGAAGTCAAAATCAACACTCACGAACTCATGCAAAGACAAGAACGGCAAGACCGCATTCTGGAAATGCTTTCGGTCAAATCGATTGAAACCGACTCCTATATTCGAGATTTTAAACGAAATCTATAGCGAAGCCCACTCAGCCGATCGCGAGTGGGTTTTTATTTTCATCTTTAAGTTCGGCGGATTCTTAAGCATTCTTCTCTTCTTCTCAATTCAAATTCAATATTATCCAAACAACACCATAACCTATCAAGTAATAGTATGATGTTATTTTCACCCTGACAGCTCAATGTCCAAACTGTAGACATAGTGTAGATTGGACGCTAAAAGAAAATGACTAAAATCTAAAGAGCAGCGGGATTCCCTGGCTGCTCTTTACTATTCTGTTCGGTGAACTTCAGCATAAGCTTCTAGCTAGTTTAGTATTTCACTTGTGGCTAATAGATATATAAATTAGCTTGAAGAGAGCAGGAAATATTTATGCTAACACATTGCCACGATATCCCTCGACAGTAAATCTATTCAAACGACAATTTAAAATATTTGGAATCCCGTGTATAATTGGGTAATACGAACTATCTCTTGGAGGGATATGCTTGTTTCCTAAATTTATTTCTCAAAACAGAGCCATCAAAAAGTTTTTTTACCAAAAAATTGTCGATAGGAACAATAATTTATCCCCAGAAGAACAAGACAGAATTAAACGAAATGTCCGAATCGGCACACGAGGAGAATTTGCTGTTAAATGTGCATTTTTACTGGGGTTCCCTCGCCGTTTTATTGTTTTAAATGATATAGTACTTGAGGTTTCACCAATGCAATCCATACAAATTGATCATCTTGTCCTCTGTCCATTTGGTATCTTTGTAGTGGAAACAAAGACTTGGAAGGGCACCTACGACATTGACGAAACTAATGAATGGCGTATCAATGGGAAAAAAACATTTAAAAATCCTATTGAACAGAACACAGAACATGTCGAGGGTCTGAAAATCTGGTTAAAGGATAATTTTAAAGAAGAACCTCATCTTCAAACGAGAATTTTTCCATTACATATTATTGAGAAAGGAGAAATAGGGAAAAATCTGGGGTCATCTGAATGTGTTCAGGGTGGATGGAACGCGGTGAGGAGAATATTGGCCAATGCCGGAAAAAATTTTAGTGATCAAGTTCTGCAGGAATTAGCGAAAAGGATTAAGCATGCCCCTCCCCTGGATTCTTGGAAATGGGTGCGTCAAAATTATCCTGGTCTTAAAGACATCAGAACAGTCACGATTCCGGGTACAAAACGTGAAGCAGTCACTGTATTAAAAATATATGAAAGCAAGGGACTCAAAGTGGAATATCCAATGAAACAGTTGGATACAGACGGTCAACTCTGGCAACTAAACATTAAAAATCATGTAGAGTATGTGGAAGAAGTCGCTCAAAAACGTATTGCTAGAATAAGGCTTGAATCGACATCAATACTAAAGCAAGTGTTTAGTCCACAATTTTTTAAGTATATTCGTGTTCCAGCAACCCTAATAATCCTGACGATCATCGTCCTTCACTACTCCAGCAACATCAAAAGCTCCATTACATCTGTCCAGCAATCGATAAACGATCAGATGAATAGTATTAAAACCAGCGTTACCACAACGCCAAAAGAATCCCCTTTAGGTCTTATGACTTTTAATGTAGAGGGTGGTTCAACCTATATAAATATTTTTGACGGTAACAAAGCATTAGTGGAGAAGATTTTTAAGAAAGGCAGTAAGATTGAGTTTTTCCAAAAGACGGATTGTCAAGCCAAGTGCGACACCTCTTCCCAGAAGGCTTCGTGTGCCGATTTCCAGCCTAAGCACTTGCGAGGGCGGTTGTTGATAAGCTGAATGGCTTCCGCAAGCTGCTGGTCTGTAACAGTGGCGAAGTCGTGACCCTTAGGGAAGAACTCACGGAGCAGACCGTTGCCGTTCTCGTTGGAGCCCCGCTGCCAGGAGGAGT